>Ga0082335_1000143_pt1 | contig 189771 bp, 204 predicted proteins | sample Subgrocontami58m_FD_72375 | JGI IMG/M metagenome (GOLD analysis project Ga0082335, IMG submission 72375) | Subsurface groundwater microbial communities from S. Glens Falls, New York, USA - GMW37 contaminated, 5.8 m (SPADES assembly) (version 2) ... | reverse complement strand
TCATCGTTGAAGTAAAAGATACCAGCGGCAGTCCTCTGCGAGCTTTCAAAACTAATAAGCTGGGACAGTTTTTTGCCTCAACGCCCCTTTCCAACGGCCAATATGCCATTGAACTGGAAGACCCCAAAAATACCTATTTTTTTGATCCTTTAAGCATCAATTTAACCGGTGCGTCTTTTGTGCCCTTGGAAATTAAAGCCAGAGATCCGGCAGTCAACGAACGGCTAAAACTGCACGCGGCACTATTTGGAGGAAAAAATGGCCAGCCAACCAATTAAAGGTTCAACTCAACAATTTGTGGAAATTGACGACATCAAAGATGATGTGATTATGTTGCGCGACGGAGCCTGTGCGGTGATTATCCAGACCACGGCGGTCAACTTTGGTCTTCTGTCCGAGAGCGAACAGGATGCCATCATTTTTGCCTACGCCGCGCTGTTAAACTCCCTTTCTTTTCCTATTCAAATTGTCATTCGCAGCAAAAAAATGGACATCTCTTCCTACGTTGCTTCCCTGGAAGAAAAAATTAGCAGTCAAAAAAACGAGGCACTGAAGAAAGAAATGGAATTATATAAAACTTTTGTTGAGGCTACTATTAAAGAAAATAATGTGCTTGATAAAAAATTCTACATTGTTATTCCTTTTTCCAGACTGGAGTTGGGCGTGGTGGGCAAGTTTGACAAAAAATACATTTTGGAAAAAGCCAAAAACGCTCTTTACCCTAAACGCGACCATATTATTCGACAGTTGTCCCGACTGTCGTTAAAGGCGGCGGTTTTAGAAACGCCCCGCTTGGCAGCCCTCTTTTACGAGATTTTTAACCCTGACAGCGAAGGCTTTGCCGATATCTCTCTTGGCATTCGTGAATACCTCTCTCCCATGGTCGAACCCGCCTCTATGCCGACACCTATTGCGAAGGAGGAAAAAACATGAAGTTTCACCTGCCCTTTTTCAAAGCAAAAAAAGACCTCCAAGGAGAAACAAAAACCAGGGGACTGCGTTTTACACAGGGCATGCTGTCCATGGCCGATATTTTATCTCCGCCGGCTGTGGAAGTAGACTTTAATCACATAAAAATCGGTAATAAGTATTTCCGTACCCTTTTTGTTTCCGGCTACCCCAGATTTGTTTCGGCCAACTGGCTTTTTCCCATTATTTCCTTTGACCACACTCTGGATATCGCCATGTTTTGCTATCCCATTGAGTCAGGCGATGTATTGTCTGATCTCAAGCGGAAAATCGCCGAGATGGAGGCCACTGTTTCCGGCGAAGCTTCTTCGGGAAAAGTAGTTGATCCGGGCGTTCAAGTAGCCCTAAACGATGCCCTTTCACTGCAGGAAGAGCTGGCTAAAGGGGCGGAGCGATTTTTCCAATTTAGTCTGGCCATTACCATTCCGGCCGATTCTCTGGAAGAACTTACTTCTGTAACCAAAAAAGTACAAAGCACTTTAGCCTCCCTGCTAATTATTGCCAAACCGGCCTCGCTTCAAATGGAAGACGGCTTTAAAACCACCATGCCTTTAGGTCTTGATAGATTAATGATTACCCGCAACATGGACACCACCTCTCTGGCCACCACCTTTCCCTTTACTTCGTCGGAGTTAACGGCCAATGAAGGCATTATGTACGGCATCAATGAGCACAACGACAGTTTAATTATTTTTGACAGATTTACTTTGGAAAACGCCAACTCTATTGTGTTGGGAAAAAGCGGCGGCGGCAAGTCGTTTTTGGTCAAACTGGAAGCTCTTCGTTCATTGATGTTTGGCACGGAAGTGATCATTCTGGATCCGGAAAGCGAATACAAAGCCCTGGCAGACACCATTGGCGGAGAATATGTGTCGTTTACCTACTCCTCTCCTATTAAAATTAACCCTTTTGATCTGGCGGGTATTTTAGAGGAGGGCGAAAACGAACTGGGTGCCAAAATTCTCTCCCTGCATAGCTTAATGGCGGTAATTATGGGAGAACTTACTCCTTCCGAAGAATCTATTCTTGACCGCGCTTTAATGGCAACATATCACCAAAAAGGAATAACCCCGGATCCTGCCACACAGACCAAAGAACCGCCCCTAATGGAAGATTTGTATAAAGTACTAATAGGTATGGAAGATAAAGAAGCCACCGGACTGGGCCAGCGGCTGGAACGGTTTATTAAAGGTAGTTTAGCCGGTATTTTTAACCAGCAGTCAAATTTTGACTTAAAAAACACCTTTACCGTTTTTTCCCTCAAAGAGCTGGAAGAAACACTGCGTCCTATTGCCATGCATATAATTTTGGACTTCGTCTGGACCAAAATTAAAAAAGATTTACGGAGAAGGCTGTTGATTGTGGACGAAGCCTGGTATCTGATGAAGCAGAAAGACTCGGCTAACTTTCTTTTGGGTATTGCCAAACGGGCCCGCAAGTACTATCTGGGACTTACTACCATTACTCAGGACGTAGAGGATTTCTTAAACAGTGAATATGGCAAACCCATTATCACCAACTCCTCTATTCAAATTCTGCTCAAGCAGTCTCCGGCGGCCATTGAGGCTATTGCCAAAACCTTTTACCTGTCTGAAGGTGAAAAACATTTGCTTTTGTCTGCCGATATCGGCGAGGGGCTGTTTTTTGCCGGACCAAATCACGTGGCCATGCGGGTAATTGCCTCGCCCGATGAGTATCAGCTGATCACTTCCAAACCGGAGGAAGTCTTGCGCAGAGAACAGGCTCAACCAATCGCTCCTCCAACACAAACTAGCGGCTAGTTGCTAATTGCCAGTTGCTGGTTTATTATTAAATTATGGCTCTTTTAACCCTTGGCGATCTTGATTCTTTCTTAAAGTGGTCAAGTGAAATGTTTGCCAACCCCCAAAAACCAGAAATCGAGGGCGTTAAACAAACCACGCTTCTGCCCCGCGTTCAGGAATTTGCTCTAAGACTTGCCAAGGGCGGCTTATTTAATTTTGACGCGACTTTTATTTATCAAGAAGACCCGGCAGAATTTTTAGATAAGCTGGTAACAACGCTTCAGAGCATCCGACCGCGGCTGGTGGAGGAAAATAAACCAATAGAATTGCGCAGCCGGGAAGAAATTGTCGAAGCCTACGAAGAACATAAAAAAACAGAAGTAAAACACAGGGGCGGACACTTCACCACGCGTGAAGATATAGAAAAAATGACTAAAAATTGGCTGCTTTCCCAAAAAGAGGCGGCTCTTATCGCCGAGCATCTCAAAACCACCAGCCGCTTGACAGATCGCACTCTTTCGCAGGTGGAAACTGCCAAAAACGCTATTGCCAAAGCCATCGCTCAAAACCCGCAAATTATGGAACAGCTAATTCCCCTTTTACCCAAAGAAAATAGACAAGAAGCAATTACATTTCTCACCGAACATCTGGCTGACGGCGTTTCTTCACAACTATCCTCTGTCTATTACGATTCTGATATTTCCTCCGCGGTAAAAAACGGGGTGGTTTCAACGCTTAAAGACTCAAGCCAGGGGAGAAAAGTGGCGGCCGCCCTTTCGGCCAATGCTACTTTACTTGATGACTTAACCAATACCATTGCCCAAAACCATGCCCGGGAAGTGCTGGATGCGGCCCGGGGTACTCGCATGGTGCAGAAGGTTTTTGAAAAAACCGGCGGGCAGGAAAGATTAGACTCATTTGTGGAAATGTCCCAAAGTCAGCTGGCAGAAGAATTGCAAGATGAATTGACTCGCGCGCTCAATCTTTCCCCCACAGAAAAAAATAGAGTAAAAATCGCCCAAAATCTTATCAATGACTTTACCCGCTCAATTAACAAAGAACTATCTGCCGGGAAAATGCCCAAAAACATCAAAGCCTCTTTTGAAAAATTCTTAGCCGAGCACCCGAACCTTTCTCAACTGGCATCGTTAAATCAAGCAGATATTAGTAATATTGCCAGGAGACTACAGGTTCGCTCCGAAGAGTCAGTCAGACTGCTGACCTCGGCCAAACGCCTACAGCATCTCTCTTACCCAAAACAGGTGTCGCCGCAAAGCGCGCTTCTTTTTCAAAGGGTCCACCGCGCCCCGCTGCCTTCAACTCTTCTTTCTCTGCCTAAAAGCTTTGGAGGATTTTTTCGCATGCCGCCGGCCTTTGCTTCAGGATCTGCCTTAAATATTATTTCCCGCTTTAATCATGAAGTTCCCGAAGGTCTGCTTTTTTCTCTGCTGGGCTACGACCGCAGCATGTTGTCGCAGTTTAAAACGCTTTACACCACGCTTTTGTCGCAGGGAACGGTGGAGGAAGCAAGACGCGCCAGAAACTCACTGCTTCTTATTCGCAAAGCCGAGGAATTTATGCGAATTCATCCGCGCCGCCACTCCCTATTTAAAAACTATTGGAAAATGACAAATCTTGGCAATCTTGTCGGCCCTCTTTCTTCCCAAAACCCAAGGTACCGAAGCTTCCTGCAGCGGATTATCATTGACGTGGGCGGCAGACGGGCAAATAGCATCGGCTGGCAGAGATTTTTTGGCTTTGCTCGCTCATACGGCTCATCTTTTAGCTCATCGTCTTTTTCCTCGCTGTCGCAATTTTTGACTAACGCTCTTCATCCCCGCTTTTTCGGCAGTGATATTGCTTTTAAAAACGGCGCTTTCCGGACGGGCTCGTTTCTGTTTGATAAAGCGAAGCGGTTTTTGTCCAAAGGGGTATTTGGTACAATTGGAAGATTTTTAGGCGGACTGGCGGCGCGATCCGGCTTAAGCGCCCTTTTGGGAAGCGTCTTTCCGGGTATTGGAACTGCTATTGGAACGATTATCGGAGCGGTTGCCCCATTTATTCTTAAACACTGGAAAAAAGTGGCGGCGGGAGCGCTGGGTGCCGGCTATTTGCTAATGCAGCTTCTTTTTGGCAACTTGGCTCAAATCGCCTCGTTTATTGTAACCAGTCTGCCCATGGGAATAATCGGCTTTGCTTTTGGGGGACCAATCGGATCAATTGCCGCCATCGGACTTAACGCTTTTATTCACGCCCAGTTTGGCGGATGGGGAGGATTGCTTTCAGCCGCCAGCGGATGGCTTAATGGTTTTTTGTCCGGTCTGTCTGCCGCCGGGTCCGCTGTTGGCGGCGCTTTGGGCGGTATTTTTGCCGGCGGTGTTCTGGCCGCGACGGCCCTCCTTGTACCAATTGCCGTCCTTATCGGAACACTGGCTATAATCCTTACCACCGCCAGCGGCCTTTTTGAGTCGCCAAAAACCACGGGCGGCGACATCGCGTCATGCTCGTTTTATAGAGGTGGCGATGCAAACACTACAAATCCGGACGGAGGGCTTAAGTTTCGCATTGCCGAATGGCCGGCGCTTATCAATGATGTGGCAGCAAAAGTTGGTATTCCACCATCAATAATTGCCTCCCTCCTTCGGGTGGAATGCAATAATTGCTTCTATTCTGATAATCCCGACTACATCAAAAACGATTTTGATCCCCACTGCTCCAAAACAGAAAACAACGAATGTCACCCCAGCGGCATCTACGGCCTCATGCAATTCTACGGACCAACTTTTGAGGGCGTATTTAATAGAAATAAGGAAGAGATGGAAAAGCTTTTTGGAAAAACAGCTGTTTCGGCAATACCCGTAAGCTCGCAAGTAGAAATGGCACCGGATAATGTACTGCGAATTTATAGCGTAAAAGACTCTATTATTGCCGCCGCTTATAAAATAAAGCAGGATGTTGGCACAAATCCGCCCTACGACCGGAAGGCCATAGAAAGAATTGTTAAGCCTTATTTCGGCAATACGTGCTCTTATGTAAAAAGAGACGCTTCAAAAAACGTAATAGGAACGTTTAACTACTGCGATGACGTGTGGAAAAGCTACTCCAGCTGTCAAAAGACGGCGCCAGATGCAAAAAGCGTGGTTGGTTGGGCGGATAAATTAAGCGGCTTCTTGGAACTTGGCACGACGGAAAATCCCGGCGGCATCTCTCTTGGCAGGGTTTATAATAAAATGGTGGCAGACATAAAAAACGGTGATTATTCGGCGACTAAACGGGCGGCAGAAATAGCAGGGGGTGCTGGCCCAAGGGGTATTTATTGGTGCACAAACATTGTAATTGACGCTTTTAATTTAGCTGGTAGGAAGGGGCTTGACATAGGTAAACACCAGGCGGTTGTCAATATGGTCAACTTTTGGAAGAGCACTACTGATTACCTTTTTCTTGATTATACAAACGGCTCTCGTAAAGATATCTTAAGCCAAGTACAGCCGGGTTACGCTTTCTTTCTCCAAACAAGCCCCGGTCAGTATGGTCCTTTAGATCATGTTGCAATAGTAAAAGGCATTACAATTAATACTCAAGGAGATGGCGTCTTAGAAACCTACGACTCAAATTATCCCAAAAAAACAGAGAGATATGAAATAGACGGGTGGAATATTAAAGGTTTGCTTTTTCCTTATACAATAGGTTTTGGGGGATAAAAATTTTTATGATAAATCTTAATATAATCAATCTGTTAAATAAAAAGTTTCTTATCTTGGTAGTTTTTATATTAGTTTTGACCGGTTATTTTCTTTATAATACGTTTAAAGAAAAAAACATTATTGAAAAACCAACGCCGCTAACAACTCCTACTCCCGCTGTTTCTGCGCCTATTGTGTTGTCTGTATCGCCGGCAAATAAATCTACCGGCGTTAATCTCTACCCGGAAATTACCGTTGTTCTTGCAAATCCCGTGTCATCTTTTACGTCTTCTGCTATAAACATAAAAAGTTCTCCTGTTATTTCCGGGGAACAAAAATTTTCTCCTGATTATAAAACGTTAATCTTGTCGACAAATAAAGCTTTAGACGTTAACAAAGAATATTTTTTAAGCGTGGGGGTTAACAATACGGAAATTTATTCCTGGAGTTTTACCACTTCCTCTTTGGGAAATATCCCCTTGCCAGATCAAGAGCGAGCTCAAGCAGAGGCAGATCTAAACTTTGCTAAAAATGCAGAGGATATAACGAGAGATTACCCTTGGCGGGAAAACCTGCCCTTGCAAACCGAGGACTATTTCGTTTATTTTGATATCGAAAAAAAGGTTTTTATTGGAAAAATATATCTTAACGGCGAGCAGGCAGACTCGGCGGAAAATAAAATTGGGCTTTTAAAAAAACAAATATTAGCCGGTTTAGAAGCCCTGGGAATAGATTTGTCCAGCTACCGGTTTATCTGGAAGACTATTCCTTAAAGAGATGTTTACCCCTGTACTCTTACGGGCATAATTATATGGAGGTAGGAATTATCGCCGGGGATTTTGAAAACACCGGGGTTAAGCGGACCGGTCATTTCAAAACTAATCTCTTTGGCATCAACATTTGTCAAAAAATCAAGTAAAAACCTGCTGTTAAAAGCTATCTCATTTTCCTCGCCTTCAAGACTCCCCTCAATCTCACAACTGTTTTCTCCCACTTGCGGAGCGTTGGCAGAAAGCGTTATGCCTTTTTTGGACAAGGTTAGTTTGACAATATTTGCCGCTTCCCTGGCAAAAACACTGGAAAGACGAACGGCCGCCAGAACCTCATCTTTATCAAAAACCGCTTTGGTGGTAAAGCTTTGTGGAATGATTTTTTCAAAAGCGGGATAGTCTCCTTCTATTAGGCGGCTGAAAATTTTAATGTTGGGTAAGGTAAAAACCGCTTGATTTTTTAGTCCTCCTATTGACAAAACCCCTTCTTTGGTTATTTTGGCAACTTCTCCCAGAATTCTGGCTGGAATGATGATTTTTTCCAACTCTTCTGTTTTCCTTTTTTCCTCTATTTTCTTAAGTGATAATCTATATCCGTCTGTAGCCACAACCAGTATTCCCTCTTTGGTAAAGCGGATTAAAATGCCGGTTAAAACGGCTCTGGCTTCATCAATAGATGCAGCAAAAACCACTGTTTTTACATTCGTTAAAATACTGTCTATAAAAACTTTTTGCCCTCCTTTTTCTTCCTGCGGTTCTGGAAATTCCGATGGGGAAATACCGCTTATTTTTGTTTTATATTTTCCACTTTTTACTTCTGCTATTAGCCCTTCTGTTTCTATAATAATCTGCTCTTTTGGTAAGGCGCCTACAACCTCCGTCAATGTTTTTACCGGCAGAAGAATTCCCCCTTCTTTTTCTACTTTTCCTTCTACTATAGCCTGTGTGGTGTTTTCTAAATCTGTTCCTGTTATTTCAATTTCGCCGTTTTTTGTTTTCAAAAGAACGTTTGAAGTGATAGGCAGCTGGCTTTTTAGATTAGCTGTTTTATTGATAAGTGAAAGGGCTTTTTCTAAATTTTCTTGTAAACAAACTAGTTTCATAATTGTTATTTATTATTAATAGTGTTAGTAGTAGTAATGTGTAAAAGTTGATAAAACCGTAATTTTTTAAAAACAGAAGAAGGCAAGAAGGAAAACAAAAAAAAGAAACCTGTTAATAAACTGTTGATAAAAAATAACGAAAAATGTTGATTGTTGATAAAAAGCAAGTTATCCATAAATAAGTTTTTTTATCCCCATAATATCCCCACGTAGTTTTTCATCCTCGGGGATAAGAGAAGATATTTTTTCCACGGCGTGCATTACCGTGGTGTGGTCCCTTCCTCCAATTAAATCCCCTACTTCAGATAGAGCGGTGCCTAACTCTATACGCAAAAGATACATGAGAATTTGTCGCGGCAGTACAATACCCCGATCTCTCTTCTTTCCTTTTACTTGTGTTTGCTTCACCCCAAAATAAGAACAGACCGCCTCAATAAAAGCATCTTTAGCCGCGGGTTTTAACCTGCCGCCGTTTATATCTTTGATTTGGTCACCATTATACCTTTCCCCCAAAAGTCTAATAATTAATTCTTCGGAAAGATCACCGTTTTTCATAGCCAACTCACTTAAAATACGGGTTAGCATTCCTTCCAATCCTCGAGCATCGTCTATGCTGGTAGCTATCAGCTTAGCCAAAGGCATGGGAAACTCAATACCCCTGCCTTTTGCTTTAATCAAAAGAATGGCGGTTCGCAGTTCAAAATCAGGAGGGGCAATATCTACTAACAGTCCTCCCTCGAGACGGGATTTTAATCGTGCTTCCATTTTGAGAATTTCAGAGGGCGGTTTATCGCTGGTTAATATAATCTGGCCGCCTGTTTTTAATACGGCGTTGAAGGTGTGAAAAAATTCTTCCTGCACGGCGTCTTTGCCGGCGATAAACTGTACGTCGTCTATGCAGAGAAGTTCAACCTTGCGAAATTTATGGCGAAAAGCCGGAGTAGATTTAGTGCGAATTGCCTCAATGATTTCGTTGGTAAACTCTTCTCCCGCACATATTACTAAGCGAACAGCGTTATTATTTTCAATAATTCTGTTTGCCACAGCCTGCATTAAATGAGTTTTTCCCACCCCCACGCCGCCATAAATAAAAAGAGGATTGTAGGAATTACCCAAATTTTTAGCAACGTGCGATGCCGCCGCAAAGGCCAACTGGTTGGTGGTAGAAACAGCAAATTTTTCAAAGGTATAGTCAGAAGCAAGCCCGTGCCTTTTGGCAAAAGCAGAAACGTTGTCGGCAATTTGAAAAAGAGGTCCGGCATCAGCTAGAGACTTTTGTCCGTTGGTTTTTTTAAGACTGGCATCAACGGTAAAAATAACGCTGACGTTTTTCCCGGCATGTTTGTCAATAATATTTTTAATCAGAGCGTAATAACGAGTTTCAATAAGCTGGGCAATTACCGCGGTCATGCAGGCAACAGTTGCCACCTCGCCGGAAAGAGAGGACAAACGGGTGTGTTTAAACATAGTGTTAAATACTGCCGATGATACTTCCAGCTGAAGTTCGGCGAGTACTTTTTTCCAAATTGTTTGATCAATCATATATTTTTAAAATTTAGCCGAGTAATCTTAAGAGAGTTATCCACAATTGTCAAGATGACAAACTGTAGCAAACGCGGTCTTGTTTATGATATACTCAAAAGATGGAACGTTTAACAAAACCAAATCCCCTCAAGAGAAAAAGAAAGCACGGGTATTTAGCTCGAAAGAAAACCCGCCAGGGAAGGACTGTTCTTAAAAGGAGAACCCAAAAAGGGCGAAAAAGAGTGAGTGTATAAGCAGAGCTTGCGTCCTGCGGACTAAAATGTCTTTACCTAGGAAACTTCGGCTTACTATAAACAGAGAGGTTCTTTGGCGTTTGCGGAAAGAAGGAAAAACTATTCAGACGCCGCTTCTTTCTGCCAAATATTACCCAAGCGATCAAGGGAAGGGGGCAAGGTTTGGCGTTGTTATCGGTACTGCTGTTGACAAAAGGGCAACTACCCGAAACCGCATAAAACGAACCATTTATGAGGCAATTTTAGGTAGCTTGCCTAAACAAGCAGGAACTGATATGATTATTTATCCGAAGAAAGGGATAATAAATTCAGACAAGCAGAGAGTAGAAGAAGAAACTAAAAATTTGCTTAAGAGCATAAAATGAAAATTTCAAAAGTTGCAATATTTATTATTGGTTTATATCAAGCCCTTTTCCCATTCAGGGGTAATTGCCGTTTTTACCCAACCTGCTCCAGTTATACCAAAGAAGCAGTAGAGAGCTACGGATTTATAAACGGATTAATAATGGGAGCAAAAAGAATTGTTCGCTGTAATCCCTTTTCTAAAAACAAATTATGGACATAGCAGTTTTGTGGAACGAAGTTTTTATTAGACCAATCCTAAACGTCCTCGTCCTTTTGTATAAGGCGTTTTCCGGCATTGGACTTCCGGGAAGTCTGGGGCTGGCCATTATCGCCTTAACAATCCTTATTCGTTTTCTGCTCTACCCTTTTACCCAAGCCCAAATGAAATCGATGCAAAAGATGCAGGTCCTTAAACCGCACATGGATAAGATTAAGGAAAAGCACAAAGGCGATGCCAAAAAACAACAAGTGGAAATGGCCAGATTATATAAAGAGCACAATATTAATCCGGCCGCCGGCTGTCTGCCCCTCCTTATTCAAATGCCTATTTTTATTGCTTTGTACAATGTGCTGCAGCAGGTTGTTTCAATTGGAGATATAGGCAAAGTGATGGATGACATCAACCAAAAAGTTTACTTTTCTCAACTTAAACTTACGGTGCCGTGGGACCCTTATTTTCTGGGCGTTAATCTGGGGACCACTCCCGGTAATTGGCAAAAAGACGGAGCCTTCCTTTTGATTATCCCTGTTATTACCGGAGTTTTGCAGTTTTTGCAGACAAAAACCATGAACATTGCGCCGCCAAAACTAAAACAAGAAATAGTCAAAAAAAATGATCAGAAAAAAGAGGATGATTTCCAAAACATTATGCAAAAACAAATGCTTTACTTTTTCCCGGCCATAATTGCCTTTTTCTCTTACGGGTTTCCTGTCGGCCTCTCTTTGTATTGGAATGTGTTTTCCCTGTTTGGTATAATACAGCAAGTGTTTATTAACAAGCAAAAAAATAATAAATAATATGGATGAGCTAGAAACAATTAAAAATGAGGTAAACACGCTTCTGGAAAAACTGATGGTAAAGGCCAGCGCGCAAGTGACACAGAAAGATGAATTTTTTGAAGTAGCTATCCAAACAGAGGAGGCAGATTTATCCTCCGGCGATGCCGGTATTCTTATTGGTTATCACGGAGAAACTCTTTCTGCGCTCCAGCTTATTCTGTCCCTTATCATAAGTAAAAAACTGGGACGGTTCGTGCGGCTGATTGTCAATGTGGGCGACTATCGGGAAAAGCGGGAAGAAAAGCTTAAGGAAATGGCCCTTGACGCGGCACACAGAGTTAAAGAAACCAAACAGGAAGTAATTTTAGCCAACTTAAGCCCCTGGCAGAGGAGAATTATTCATATAACTCTTGCCGATGATAGCGATATCCAAACAGAGTCGCAGGGAGAAGAGCCCGACAGACAACTTGTCATCAAGCCACGGTAAAAAGTTTTTGCGAGCTCTCCTTTTTTGTACAATTCTTTTTTTGCCAACACAGTTGGGTAGGCATTTCTGGCCATCTTTTAGTTTAGTGGATGGAATCCGCATTGACTACCTCTCCCCCACTCTCTACGTAACAGATATCTTAATAGTCTTATTATTTATTGTATGGAGCCTGTCATGTTTTTCTAAGCTTCGAATCGGGAATCAGGAATCAGGAATTGGAAGGAAGCGAAATTCCCTAATTTATAATTCATTATTCATAATTCTTTTTTTATCGATATGCATTGGTATTATTTCTTCCCTCTCCCCTACAGCGGGGTTTTACAAATTTATTAAAATTCTCGAATTTGTTTTTTTTGGTTTTATGGTTGCCAAAAATATTAATATAAAAAAAGATTTTATTATTGTTGCGTCTTTGTTTACGGCAGGTATTATTTTTGAGTCCGCTCTGGCCATTTGGCAATTTGTTAATCAGTCCTCAATTGGCGGGATATTTTGGTTTTTTGGAGAAAGAACATTTTCCGGACAAACAGTGGGCATTGCCAATGCCAATATAAACGGGCAGTTGATTCTTCGTCCATACGGCACATTCCCCCACCCCAATGTTCTGGCAGGATATCTTGTCATTGTGATGACATTGATAATATCAAATATCAAATATCAAATATCAAATATTAAAAAATGGTTGTTGATCTTTTCGCTTATTGCCGGAACTATTGCGTTGCTTTTAACATTAAGCCGAGTGGCAATTGTTGTATGGTTATTAGTTATGGGTTCATGGTTCATAGCAACTTTTAGGAAAAAATTTATCATTTATCATTTATCATTTATCATTTTTTTAATAGTTGGTAGTATTCTTCTCTCTCCCCTTCCCTCCCGCTTCGCGTCAATTACAACAGTTGATAAAGAATCGTTTGTTCTTCGTCAACAATTAAATAATTCAGCAATAGAAATGTTCAAGCAGTCGCCAATTTTGGGAGTTGGTTTAAATAATTTTTTAGTAAACCTTCCCCGCTACCAAAAGCCTCAAGCAGGACCTTTGTTCCTCCAGCCGGTACATAACATTTACCTGCTTATTTTGGCAGAAACCGGCATTGTTGGGTTTGTTTTTCTTCTGTGGTTTATTAGCAAAACGTATAAGCGAATCACAATTCATAAGCGAAGCTTTCCTTTTTCAAATGAAAAACGTAATTCATTATTCATAATTCTATCCAGCGTTCTTTTCCTCGGTTTGTTTGATCATTATTTTTTAACTCTTCAGCAGGGACAGCTTTTGCTGGCATTAGTTTTCGGACTTTGTTGGACGAAAGAGGCATAACAAAGAGATAAAACAATTTGGCAAATTTTGCTGGAGCTCATTTTTGCATACCCTTCGGTGAAAACACGAAGCACCACAAATACTGTATAACTGCTATAATAGATTAGTGGTAATTCGTGTCGTCTTACTAGTTTTTAAGTAATCCTCGCTCACGAATTAACACAAATGAATAATAGAACAGGAGAAAGCTTTAGTGGTGCTTAGTGTTTACTGTGATGGGGGAGCCAGAGGAAATCCGGGACCGGCGGCAATCGGGGTAGTTATTAAAAACGAACAGGGAATTGTTGTTGGCAAATTTGGCAAAAAAATCGGCCCAACTACCAATAATGTGGCGGAATACACGGCTGTTATCGAAGCGCTTTCCTGGATGCGGGATCATCGCAAACCTTCAAGGATTTACTTTTACCTTGATTCACAGCTGGTCGTTTCCCAATTAAATGGCTTGTTTAAAGTTAAAGATGGGAAACTTAAAATGATGGTTATAAAAGTTCGTCAGGGAGAAGCGGCTGTAGGCGGAAACGTTTCCTATCAGCATATTCCCCGGGAAAAAAACCAAGAGGCAGATTTCCTTGTCAACATGGCTCTTGAAACAGTTTAAGCATTGGTCTACAATGCTTGGTAATGCCCAGGCGATTACCAGCTTTTCATATAGCAGATTCACTAAAAGGAGAAAGCGTTGCTTTAGTGGCCGGAGGAGCCGGTTTTGTCGGTTCAAAACTATGCGAGGAGTTGCTTAAAACCTGTCAGGTTATTTGTGTTGACAATCTTCTTTTTGGAAAAAGAGACAATATTAAACATTGTCTTACCAACCCCAAGTTTACTTTTATAGAACATGATATTACAAAACCAATCGGAGATTTACTGCGTAAAAAAGTTCACTATATTTTTCATGTAGCCGGAGTTGACGAGGCGGAAAGGCCAGAAAAAGCTTCGCTGGAAAGTCTTCTTCTCAATAGTCAGGGCACCAAAAACCTTTTGGAAAAGGCTCTTTCCGATCGGGCAAAATTCCTGCTGGTGTCAATACTGCCGCAGGAAAAAACCGCCGAAGAAGCAATTGATGGGGCGGGGGCAAGATTGTTTTCCGAAAGCATAACAACAGAATACATAAAAAAATTTGGCGTTAACGGAAGAATTATTCGCCTGGGACACCTGTTTGGCCCGCGCATGCCCCTGGATACGCAAAACCCAATGGCTATCATTATAAAAAGCTTACTTGCCAAAGGAGAAGCAATGTTGACAAACGACGAGCTGACCAGACTCTATCCGGTTTTTGTGCGCGACTGTATGCCCGTGATATTAAAAACAATGTTTAGCGCGGAAACAACAGGCAAAATATTTAATCTCATCCCTTCCCGTTCTATAACATTGCTTGAGTTTTCGCAGATCTTGCAAGATATAAATCCCCGATTTTCTCTAAAGTGTAGTAAAGAGGGGGAAACTATAAAGCCCTTTGCCCGGGAGCATTTTAAGCAGGGGACAGCAATTACACCTTCTTACGGCGAAGAATTTATCGATCAGCTTACGGAAACATTGGCCTTTTTCCAAAAGGATCTTCTTTTGGGTAAGGGCGGCAAACAGGAAAAACCAATAAAGAAAGTCAGCAAATTTCCCGCAAAATTTATTATGACAATTTTTCTATTATCCTTTTTGTTTTTTAGTATTGTTTTACCGATTTTATTTTTAACCTTAACTAGTGTCGCAGGAGTTTTACAGCTAAGCAATGCCTATAAACAAGCAAAAAAGGGTGAGTTTATTCAGGCGGCCGCCAGCGCTTCTTTTGCTCAACAGGCTTTTGTCGCCAGCGAAAACGCCCTAGACCTTCTCTCCTTTCAGTTTTTTGTGGTGAAAAAAGAAAATACCCGTGATACCATATTTTTGCTTCTTAAATCAGGCGAGGATGCCAGTTCCGCTGTTTTTAATCTAGCCAATGCCGCTGGCTCCCTGGGTGAGTTTTTTCACCCCGCCTCTGGCGGGGCCAAAAGCGGCCTTTCGGCAAAACCTGTTTTGGATAAAGCCCAAGGTGAGTTTAACGCCGCGGCCAGTCGGCTGTCAATTTTGGAAAAAGAATTAAAAACTCTGACAGAATCTCCTCTACCCGGGACACTTAAAACCTATCTTGATGGGAAAAAAGAAATACTTTTGTCGCAAAGAGAAACTATATTACTTGGTCAAACTTTTATAGCACTTTTACCGGATCTTTTGGGCTTTGAGGATAAACGGATTTACCTGGTTCTTTTTCAAAATAATATGGAACTTCGGCCGACAGGAGGTTTTATAGGTTCATACGGCCTCGTCACATTTGAGAAGGGAAGTCTTGCTTCGTTTGATGTTTTTGATGTTTATTCAGCTGACGGTCAGCTTAAGGGTCATGTTGAGCCGCCCCCTCCAATACGCAAATACCTGGAACAACCCAATTGGTTTCTTAGGGACAGCAATTGGGATGCTGATTTTCAAAACTCCGCCGCACAGGCCAGCTTTTTCCTGCAAAAAGAAGTCGGTACTTCTGTGCAGGGGGTTATTGCTATGGATGTTACATTTGCCCAGTTTTTACTGGAAAGCGTTGGCCCCGTCTCCCTTCCCGATTATAAGGAAACAATTACCGCTAATAATTTGTTTGAAAAAGCCCAAGCGCATGCCCAGGACAATTTTTTTCCCGGCTCCACCCAAAAAAAAGATTTTCTATCCGCCCTTTCCCGTAAACTGATAGATAAGCTTCTGCATGAAAGAAGCACCCCGTGGGTGTCTGTACTTGAGGCAGTGAAAAAGGGAGCCTCGCAAAAGCATCTGCTATTTTCATTCAACAATGAACAGGTGCAAAAAGTTTTTAATCTGAACAACTGGGGAGGAACAATTTTAACCTCTGCAGAGCAAGACGGCCGCTTTAACGATTTCCGCATGTTAAACGAGGCAAATTTGGGTGTTAACAAAGTGAACTTTTGGGTCAAGCGTAAAATAACAGACGAAATAACAATTGGTAAAGACGGCGAGGTGACTGGCAAATTATCGGCTGTCTTTACCAATGATGGTGCTGACGAATTGCCGGCCGGGCCTTATATCAATTATCTGCGGGCGTTTTTTCCCCAAAACACGCAAATTACCAGGATGACCATTGACGGTAAAGAACAGAAAGAAATTGATGAAACCGTGCAGTCTGGTAAAAGCATTTTTGGATTTCTGGTTACTATTCCGCCCAAGAGCACAAAAATAGTCAGTATTAGTTATAGATTGTCTACATTGTTTCCCATTGTGCCGGGAAAAAGTACCTATGCCCTCATTTTTCAAAAGCAATCGGGAACAGGCGAGGATGCTTTGACAATTACAATTAATTATCCGCAGGAACTTCGGGTCAAAGAGACCAATGCCAGCGTCTTTGCCGAAAAGCAGTCAATAATTCTTTCCACCAACTTGGCCGAAGATAGATTATTTACTGTTGAATTCTTACGTTAAATAATGTATACTGCCTACCTTGTATGAAAAAAACAAAAATTACTGTTGCCAAAAGAGTGCTTTTTGGAAAAAAAGTAAAAAAACTCCGCCGGAAGGGGATTTTGCCTGCCACGATATACGGCAAAGATGTAAAATCCGTTTCGGTACAGCTACCTGTAAAAGAGTTTGACGAGTTATACAAAGAGGTAGGGGAAACAGGTCTGGTTGAAGTTTCACTTGATAAAGAATTACCCCGTCCGGCATTTATCAAACACTTACAGCTTGATCCAATAACTTCACTGCCTATCCATGCCGATTTCTATCAGGTAAATCTTACGGAAAAGGTCAAAGCCATGGTGCCGGTGGTTGCCATTGGTGAGCCCAAGGCCGTGCTTGATAAGGCAGGAGTTTTGCTGACTCCGCTGTCAGAGGTTGAGGTAGAGAGTTTGCCGACAGATGTTCCGGAAAAAATCGAAGTTGACGTATCACATCTCGCTGTTGTTGATGAACAAATAAAAGTAGCAGACGTTAAAGTTCCTTCAGGCGTTACTGTTTTAACAGATAGCGAACAAATTCTCTTTAAGATAGGCTCGCTGGTGACTAAAGAAGCAGAAGAACAGGCCAAAGCGGAAGAAGCGGCGGCCGCTACTGCCGCAGCAGAGGCAAGTACGGCGGCAGGTGAAGCTCCTGCTGAAGGACAAGCTCCTCCTGCAGAGGGGGGAGCCCATTCGGCAGGCTCAGGGCAAGCAAAACCTGTAGCCACCGACAAAAAAGAAACTGAACCACAATAATTTTATTTGTTTTTTATCACTTTTTCCAGTTCTCTGGCAGGAATAAAGTTGGGGTCAAGAGCGAGGGTTTTTGCCAGATAATACTTTGCCTCGGGAAGGCGATTGAGCCGATAGGTCAGAACTGCCAGCTCAAAGTAAGCATCGCGAAAATCAGCCCGTTTAGCCACAACTTCCTGCCACTTGGCAACTTGTGCCTCCAGCCTTTGTTTTTCCGCCTGCTTTGTCTTAGCCCTCTGGTATGTTGCATAGAGATTTTGCCCAAACTTCCCCAGCTGAAAAAGAAGAATAGACGCTATTATAAGGAGAAGAAACGCCCGCCACGCGGTTTTTGCGGGAATCTTGCGGAAAATTTGCGGGAATTCTAGGCTGGCCATGAGGTTATCATAATAGATTTTTGGTCATTAGACAACCGCTGCCATAGTTCTTCGGTTACAAACGGCATGAAAGGATGAAGTAATTTTAGTAATACTATGAACAATGAACTAAGAACTAAAAACGAGTCTTTATCAAGCCGGTTTTTAACGTCCTCGATATATTTATCGGCAAAAGTGTGCCAGATGAATTCGTAAAGCGTTTCCGCCGCTCGGTTGAAGTTATACTTTTCTAAATCTTTCGTTACCGTTTTAATCAATAACTGTGTTTTCTTAATCATTTCTTTATCTCTCGTATTAATTTCTTCACCGTTTAATTGCTCAATTGTTAAATCGTTTAGAATTTTGAGTTTAGAATTTAGAGCTTCCCGTTTCATTTCTATGAAACGGGCTATATTCCAAAGTTTATTGGTAAATTTTCTGGCCGCGTCAAGCTTTGAATATGAAAGGGATTGATCATTACCTGTGGCGTTTTCGTAAATTAGGGCAAAGCGCACAGCATCAGCGCCATACTGATCAATTAATTCTAGTGGATTAACTACGTTTCCTTTGCTTTTGCTCATTTTTTTGCCATATGGATCGTTGACAATTCCATGAAATAAAACGTTTTTAAAAGGAACTTTACCCGTTGTGTATAAGCCAAGCATGACCATTCGCGATACCCATGCTTTCAAAATATCGTAGGCCGTTTCCATCACGTCCGTGGGATAAAACTTTTCAAAGTCGTTTGGGGAAGAGGGGTTTGCCCCTCGGGGTGAACCCTCGGGGTGAACCCTGAGCGACTGTAAAGTCGCGAAGGGCCATTGTCCGGAAGAAAACCAGGTATCAAAAGTGTCTGTATCCTGCTGCCACTCGTTTCCTTCTGGCGCATCACCCTCTGTTATTAGCCATTGATTAGTTTTACTGCTTTTCCAAGCCGGAATTCTTATCCCCCAAACAATTTGGCGAGAAATATTCCAATCTCGCAGATTTTCCAGCCAGTGAAGATACTGCGCCTCAAAATTCTTGGGGAAGATGTTAATTTTTCCTTTTTTAACCGCCTCAATTGCCGCTTTGGCCAGAGGCGCCACTTTAATAAACCATTGTTCAAGAGGCAAGGGCTCAAGCGTCATACCGCATTTGTAGCATTTTGAAACTACATGAGCATAATCCTCGTCAATCTTTTCAATAAGACCTTGAGTTTTCATGTCCGCGACCACCTTTTCTCTGGCTTGCTTGACAAACATACCGGCGTATGGACCGGCAATTTTTGTTAACTTCCCATCAAAATCCACAATTAACTTCATTGGTAAATTGTGGCGCTTGCCAATCTCAAAATCTGTCATATCAATTGCGGGAGTAACTTTGGCCACGCCGGTGCCAAAGTTTGGATCAATAGCGTCATCGGCAATCACTTTTAACTTAAACTTTCCCAAAAGTCCTTGAACTTCTACCTCTTTTCCCACCCACTTTTTATATCGTTTGTCTTTGGGGTTAACAGCCACTGCCGTATCGCCAAACTTGGTTTCGGGACGCACTGTTGCCAAAACAAACGGTCCATATTTAAGATAATAAAGAGGGTCTTTTTGCTCAACATGTTTAACCTCCAAATCTGAAAACGATGTGCCGTCGCGGGTACAGTAATTAACTAAACGATAATCTCTATAAACTAATCCTTCGTCGTGCATCTTCTTAAACGTTTTATAAACAATCTTCACAATGTCGGGATCAAGGGTGTATTTTTCTCGCGACCAATCAAGCGAAAAACCCAGCTTTCTCAATTGCTTCTCTATCCCGCCCCGGTGTTCATTTACATACTCGTCAATCATTTTATAAAGAGTTTTGCGGTCAAAATCCAGACGAGATTTACCTTGTTCTTTAAGATTTTTTTCAAAAACAAACTGCGTTTCTATACCTGCGTGGTCGGTCCCAGGAAGCCAAAGCACGGCATCACCCTTCATGCGATGATATCTAATTAAAATATCTTCCACTGTAAACATGGCGTGGCCAAAATGGAGCGCGCCATTGGCATTGGGGGGAGGCAAAATAATGCAATATGGCTTCCCTTTAGGATTTATCTCCGGCTTAAAATAACCGCCATCTTCCCACATCTGATAAATTTTTTCCTCCACCTCTTGATGTTTATATACCTTATCCATAGCTTCTGGGATTGTAGCAAAGAGAATAGGGTTATGCAATGAAGACTATTTTCAGAATAATTTGCGCTCAATTTAGGAGAGGGATAGTTAAAGCATTTTGAATTTGTGCCTCAAAAATGGATAAAAAATTCTTAGGAGTCAAGCTAATCCACCCCAAGGGTGGGTTTCTTCATAGTAACAAAAGCTGATTATGTTCCACTTAATCCAGAATCTTACAAACAAAGTCTTTCAGCTATTCAAAGGCAAGGGAGAATGCCTGGTGAAGTCCTAGGCCATTAGTTTATTACAGTAAACCAAATTTTCCCCTCCTCAAACTCCCAGAAATTTAGGGTTTGCAGAGGGGGTTTTGGGAGCCGGATTTGGAATTCCCAGTAGATCAATAGATATAATGGCAAAATGTATGCTAATATGGTAATATATTTATGAATACATCTTTTGAGTGGGATCAAAAGAAAAATGTCAAGAATTTACAAAAGCATGGAGTTGGTTTTGAAACTGCTCAATACGCATTCATTGATTCGAAACGTGTAATTGCGGAAGATTTGGCACACAGTCAAGACGAAAAGAGATATTATTGTTTCGGAAAAGTGAAAAGAGGTGTATTAACTGTCCGTTTTACCTATCGAGGTAACAGCATCCGGATAATTGGAGCCGGATACTGGAGAAAGGGCAAAGATATATATGAAAAACAAAATCAAATACAGCAATGAACCGATAGAGGCGCGTTTAATTAGCGATTTTTTACCGCGTCCGGAAAATTTAATTTTAAATGAGAAAAAGCAAAGAGTGACATTAACGCTTACTCAAAGAAGTCTGGATTTTTTCAAAAGCGCCGCTAAAGCCCATAAAGCTTCCTATCAGGCAATGATTAGGAGGTTGGTAGATTACTACGTTGCAAATCAAAGAATTTAGTTAGATCTATCTTCCCAGCCTCAAAAATGGGAACACGCTTAATTTGGGGAGGGGGAATTTAGGCAACGTTTACAAAATATTAGAGTTTTAGAATCATCCTTATTGTTATATAATGCTCTTATGGAAGATAAGACGACGGAACCTCTAATCTCACCTCGATCTTCAGAACAACAACGTATTTCTAGAAGAAGATTTTTAAGGATGAGTGCAACAATTGCTGGTTCTGCTATAATAGCTGCTCCATTATTAGCTTGTATTCAAAAGGGTGCGCAAACAGATAAAGAACCGGGTGCTCAACAAGTCTCACAATTACCTCCAGCGCCCGAATCTACAATAGATCCTGTCGTTTTTAAGGAACAAATAGAAAAAAGATTTAATATTGAAATAAGAACTATAAAAGAAGTATTCGAAGCGTCAAGGAAACTTTATCCAGAGGACGACTTTAAAGGTATTCCTACTGAATGGGACATAGAGCGACTGAAAATGCTTGAAAGCTATATGGAATTACTTCCCAAACATTTTTATGCGCCTGATATTTATGGTAGCGTACTTAGAATAATTCTTGGGCGGTATAGCACTATTGGAGAGGTCTCAAGCGTTGCAGGTTATACGCCTGATTATCCTTATTCAATAGAGCTAGACTACAAAAGATTTAAATCAGAAGACCCAAAACTATCATTGATTGATTTAACGCATGAGCTTACTCATATACACACTCCTATCATTTCGAGACATATCGAAAAGTATGAAGGACCAGGTGGAATAAAAGGAGAGAGGTTAGTAGAAAAATCTCCTTGGGTTGATACAGTGGAGCGGATTATTGGAAGAAGTTATGAAGACTTTTATCCAATCTCCACAGAGAGATTAAAAGAAAAAGGCTATATGTTTGCTTCTGGCACTAATAAAGGCTGGGTGAAAAATCCGTTGTCTTTTAAGACAACCACTCAAGAAGAAGATGATTTTGCAAATACCTTTGGTTATGGTCTAGGACATGGTAGAGTTAAGGAGTTTATAGCGGTTTTAGCTCAAACCTATATTCAGGGAAGGGATTATTTTTTAAGAATGTATGGAGGCTATTTGGGTGACACTATGACAATAGATTTGTATGAATTTACTAAGAATGAAGTTTTTCGTGGCCAAGAATATGACTCGGCGGCTATAAAATCCTTGTTGCAGTAGATTATTCTTAGATGCATAGGATGTGTTCGTTTTTAAAGAGAGTTCTGATTTTTAAAAAGGTCGCCCCGCACTGAATAATACTGGGGCTGAAGTTGGGTCTTGACAACTCTATTATATGTATTGTACTATTAAATACATTAAATGGTTACTTTCGTCTTGTCTAGGATTGAAGGATTTGACTGGGATAAAGGGAACATTGACAAAAACAGGATTAAGCACAATGTTTTCAAAGAAGAATGCGAGCAGGTGTTTTACAATCAACCTTTGCGGATCTTTGATGATGATGTTCATGTAAAAAATGAAAAGAGATATGGCGCATTGGGAAAAACAAATAAGGGAAGGTATTTAGTAATTTTCTTTACCATAAGAAGTAATAAAATAAGGGTGATATCTGCCCGCGACCAAGGTAAAAAAGATAGGAAAGTTTATCAAGAAGCAGAAAGACAGTTTAAGAAAGAAAGCGAGGTGAACTAATGAAAAGAAAAGCATTGCCTAAATTTAAAAATGAAGATGAGGAAAGAAAATTTTGGGCTACTCATGAACTAAGTGATATATTTGATGTGAAAAAGGGAGTGAATGTAACTTTTCCCAACCTGAAACCTTCCACCAGGACTATAACTATCAGGGTGCCACAAGCGCTGATAGATGATCTGAAAAGAATAGCCAATAAAAAAGATGTACCATATCAATCTATGGTCAAAATCTTTCTTGATGAAAAAGTAAGGAAAGAAAGGCTGTCCGCAAGATAAGGAAAATGTTAATAAGGTAAATCGTCAAAGAGAAGATCATGTCTAAGATCAGAAAGAACTGCATCTAGGCTACCGATAATACAATCTGCTCCAATATCTGTAAGCATAGTTCTTAATTTTCTTTGTTTCTCATCGGGCATTGCCCCTACCCTCTCGTTTAAGATCGATAAAGCAGTTTCTCTAACATTTTCCGGCGATTGTAAACCAGTAAAAAATCTCCGTATTGCTAGTTTATCGGCTTCATTAAAAATAAGATCTAATTGACTGGCAATTATTACCAATCTCAATAATTGATGTACGATTATTTTCTCTGAATGGCTGGATACATCAAGCTGTGGAGATGGCGGTAAAATTTTAATCCTTTGCAAAAATTCAGTACTTAAACGCGCTCTATGTAAAAGCACTTTATCAAGTGGTTCTTTAAGCGGGTGAACATGGTTTTGGGTAAAAACTGCTCTATGATCTCTTAAATCCCCAATCCCGCCAGCAAAGTCAAGTATTTGTCCCGCTGGGGTGATTCCAATGCAATTGACAGTCATGGTTGGTAGCATGACTTGATCAGGGTCGATTATTGTCCCGTCACCACTTATAGGAATGGACACTTTATCTACATCCCACCTTAATTGAAATGGTGCTCCCTGCCATTGAATCTGTTTTATATCCACACCAAAAGCTTCAGCTAATTGTCTATCAATGGCTTCTGTGTGTTCACGAATCATCTTGACATCATTATCAACAGGAAAATAAACCAGGTCTAAATCTGTTGTGTGAGGATATCTTTCAGCTAAAAGATCTCTTACAGCGCCTCCGTAAACAGCTACTCCCGCAATTTTTCTTTGTCTAAGAAATAAGAGGAACTTTCTGACTCCACAAGGTGGCAAGGTTTCTATTTCGATACAAGCTCCATGTCTGAGCTCACGGTTTATATCCATCCAATTAGGCCGTTCATACATTATGGGAGTATATCAGTAGAGCATGAAGAATTCAATTTCCTCTTCCAATTCCCCAAGCCCGCCCCGTACTGAACCTGTCCCGCACCGAATAGTGCTGGGATAGCACTGGGGCTGAAGGTAGCTGATTTTTATCTATTTAGACTTTTTGTGCTACGATAATATAAATAACAATGAAACTTCCCAACTGCAATAAGGCATTTATCTCAAGCGAGAAGCTGGTAAGCTATGTACTTTCAGAAACCCATGCAACGGGTAAGTTTAAGGCCAAGTTTTTTCGCAGCCTTGGTTTTGACGAAACAAATGTCTATCTTTTCGAGAAAGCTCTTCGTAGCCTTGCCAAGTCTCAAGAAGCAGAAGATGCATTAAGCTCACAATACGGCACAAAGTACATTATTGATGGAAAAATTGATACGCCAAGCGGCAAAACTGTTAAGGTCCGGACAATATGGATTATTGAGAAAGGACAAAATAGCCCTCGCTTTATTACGGTGTATCCTGTATAATGTATTTGTTCAGGAGAAATTATGTTTGAAGAATTGGAGACAGTTGTCTTAAAATCTAATATTGAAAAATATGGTCTTAAACAAGGCGATATTGGAACCGTGGTGCATGTATATAATAACGGAGGTCAGGCTATAGAGGTGGAATTCATAGCGGCCACAGGTAAAACTATCGCTGTTCTTACTCTCACTTCTGATGATATCCGTACCATGGCCAGAAATGAAATTCTTCACGTTCGTGGATTTGCCACTATTTAATAGAATCCGCATTTTAAAAAGGAATTTGTGCTTAATTTGGGGAGGGGGAAATTTAAAAACCATCCTTTTTTAATTTTTCATCTTTTCAGCTGTGGTATACTAAATTTTGTAATGGAAGATATTGATGAACTTGTTTACACCGCTGTTTTTTCCCCGGATGATAGCCAAAAACAGCAGGCGCGGTTGGTAATAAGAGAAAAAGCAAAGCAGCTTGGTATTTTTCCAGCTTCAATAAACAATCTCTATCGGGCCACTGGCAGGGGAGCCCTGCACCAGAATGGGACAGGCTTTACTGTGGCCGCAATTAATATTAGAACGCTAACCTACGATACCGCCCGCCTTATTTTTCGTTTGATGACAGAACATTCAATTGGGCCAGTTATTTTCGAAATTGCCCCCTCGGAAATTGGCTATACCGATCAAAGCCCGGATGAATACGCGGTTTCGGTTTTAGCGGCAGCCATTAAGGAAAATTACCAGGGGCCCGTTTTTCTCCAGGGTGATCATTTTCAGGTTAACGAAATAGAACAGACAAAAAATTTGATTAAACAGGCAATTAGTGCCGGATTTTACAACATAGATATTGACGCATCAGCGCTTGTTGATTTGAATAAGCCGGATTTAGACCTACAACAGGCGGAAAATTACGAAACCACGGCACTTCTCACCCAATATATCAGAGAGCTTGAGCCAAAAGATGTTGCCATTTCTATTGGCGGAGAAATTGGCCATATTGGCGGGAAAAACAGCACGGTTGCGGATTTTGAAGCCTTTATGAAGGGTTATACGGCGCTTGTTAAAGATAATGGAATTAGCAAAATAAGCGTACAAACAGGTACTACTCATGGAGGAGTGCCGTTGCCTGGCGGTAACCTGGCTGCCATCACGCCCGACTTTTCGGTACTTCATGATATAGGCTTTGTGGCCCGAAAAAAATATGGATTGGGTGGAGCGGTACAGCACGGCGCATCCACGCTAGCAATAGAACACTTCTCAAAATTTGTGGAGGCGCAGACGCTGGAAATACATTTGGCCACCGCTTTCCAAAATATTGTTTTTGAAAATATGCCGCAGGAGCTGCGAGTAGAAATGTACAAATGGCTGGAAGATAGCCAAAAAGCCAGCTGGCAGGAGGGATGGTCAAAAGAGCAGTTTATCTATAAAGCCAGAAAAAAAGCCCTGGGTTTTTTCAAAGAAAAACTGTGGAGGTTGACAGATGAGGAAAAGCGGCCAACTTTGCAAAAACTTAGAGAGAACTTTACCGCTATTTTCGAAAACCTCGGTGTATTTAATACCAAAGACATAGTGGCAAAATATATTCATCCACAAAAATAATGTATAATGTATAATGTATGATACGAAAACAAATTTATTTAACACCGGTACTTAATAGAGAACTTGCAATTGCCGCTCGGCGAGAAGGTAAAAGTGAGGCTGCAGTAATCAGGGAGATTCTAGAACTTAAACTACAGCTTAAAAAAATAAATGAGAACCCCGCAGCTGTTTTGCTAAAACTTGCTCAACACACATTCAAAGGACCAGGAGATTTGTCTGCGAACCTGACGAGGTACCTTTACGGTGATAAATCTCCAAATTATGGTAGACGTAAGAAAACTATTCATCGACGCTGATGCTTTTGTAGCCATTAAAGACGAAAATGATCCAAGTCATGAAAGGGCGATTATTTTAAGCACGCAAGCTCTTGATCTTAAGATGCCGCTTATTACTTCTGACCCGGCTCTTGGCGAAGCTATAACTGTAATTAGTCAACACGGAGGTTTAAAATTAGCTATTGAGTTTGCGGAAGATATTTTAAGCGGAAACATAGAGATTATCGAAGTTGATTCTGCTTTAAGAAGAAAGGCTCTGGATATTTTCAAAAAACAAACCTCCAAAAACTCCCGTTTTACCGACTGTGTCAATATGGCAATTATGAAAGAACAAAGTTTGACAAAAATCTTTAGTTTCGACGCGCAGTACAAAAAGAACGGGTTTAAACGGTTTGGGATTGATGAGTAAAATGATTTAAACCTGTTCGAAGTAAGATCGAGAGATCATTAAAGCAGTATCAAGGCGAAGAAGCGCCAACCACACCCATCTGCGTATTAAGTCCCTGCTGTGCTATTTCATGTGAAAGACGAAACAACTCTGAAACACTTAGTGTTCCAAGAGAGGCAAGTAATTCGCCTGCTTTCGTTGTACTTAATCCTTTCTTTTCTAGTGCTTTGGCGACAATTTCTTTATATGAGCTATATTCTCCGCCTCCAATCTTAAGTAGCGCTTCAACTGCATTTGGACCATCAACATCACCCAGGAGTTCACATGCCCTTATTTTAATTTTTCTGCGCTCTGCATCGATATCACTCACTTCTATTTTTGATCCATTAGGAAAGGCGACAGTAGTTTGATCAGGTTCGTCAATACCAATAAGGCTTTGTATTTCTGCGCCTCTCCATGAAGGATGCCAAGGAAGCCAGTGAAAGCTAAAACTATGAAAAATATTTTCATGTCTAGGACTAAGCTCTGCTTCAATTCTTTTTATTCTTCTCTCTATTTGTTCGGCCGAACCGTTTGGGTGAGATCCTGCAAGCCTTGTAGTATTAACTATTGCATAAAGCATAAGAGCAACTTGTGGTTCTTCGCCCATTGCGGCAATCTGATCTAACGCAGAAAATTGCAGGCTTCGCCATCTTCTATTTACATGATTTTCTACAACACGTCCTTTATATTTACCTTCTTCATCGCGCTTTACTTCTGAAGTTTGAAAATTTCTATCGAGAAGAACGATTCCTCCCAGGGTTAGCAAAGCTTTGGAACGGTTTTCCGGGTCACCTGCATATAAGGCGGCAATACTCTCATTTCGTCGAAGCGCACGAAGTACTGCCTTTGGAATAGTTAGATCATTAACTGGTTCAGTAGGTTCTATGCCTTGCGGTGGTTCTGCAAATAGAACTTGGCTGGGTTGAGGAGGTGGAATTGCAGGACGACCATGGAGGAGCCTCCCAATAGTTCTTTCTGCCAAATCGCGAGGCTTTTTAAAAAGTGCTTCTATAAGAAGTGCCATAGTTTTCGAATGGACTATACACTTATGATAGCTATTTGTCAAATTCGTCATCCATGCTATACTTTTATTATTATGTCTGCCCAGGACGAAATTCTTCTTACAGAAATAGAGGCGCTTAAAGAAAAAATTAATACGGTGCAACTTCCGGCCGATCTTTCCGAGCGAGCTCTTTCTATGATTGACAGGCTCACCCGTATGGCGGCCCATGGCGGCTACTCCAGCGAATACGAGGCGATAAATCGCTACATAGACTGGATTGTCAATTTACCATGGCAGGCGCGAAGTCAGGATAATTTGAATTTAACTAATGCCAAGGCGGTGTTGGACAAAAACCACTACGGGCTGTCAGAAATTAAAGACAGAATTTTGGAATATCTGGCCGTTTTGTCATTACAGTCTAAAACAAGGTCGGACCTCGAAAAAGGTCGTATTAGGGCGCCAATTTTGTGCCTAGTGGGCTTGGTTGGTACCGGAAAAACCACTCTTGGATTCTCTATTGCCCAGGCTTTAGGCAGAAAATTTGAAAGAATTCCCTTTGGCGGGATGGGAGATAGTTTAACTTTGCGAGGGCAAACGCGGGCTTTCCCCGATGCCGAAGCGGGAGCGGTGATCAAGGCAGTCCGGCGGGCCCAAACCAAAAATCCGGTCATTTTACTTGACGAAATAGACAGAGTGGCCGAAGGCGCGCGTTCTGACATCATGGGAGTTTTAATTGAACTTTTGGATCCGGAGCAAAATATCGCCTTTACAGATCATTTTATCGATTATCCCTTTGATCTTTCCGAAGTGCTGTTTGTGGCCACGGCCAATAACACCACCAATATCTCAACAGCTGTTTTGGATAGACTGGAGCCTTTGCAAATGCCGTCTTATTCCGATGAGGAAAAAACTACCATTGCTAAGTCTTATGTTTTCCCCAAGACGGTTAAAGAAGCAGGGCTTGGCGAAGGGCAATTGATTATTGCCGAGGCAGTATGGCCGCAAATTGTCCGTCCTTTGGGATTTGATTCCGGTATTCGCACCCTGGAGAGAACAATTCAAGGAATTTGCCGCAAAGTAGCGCGGATGATTGTAGAAGGAAAAGGTCAAACATTTACTATTACAGTTGAAAACGTCAAAGAGTTTCTTCCGACGTGGTAGATGTGGTAAATATAGTATAATTATACTAAGATGGCGGAGGAACAAAGATCAGCTCTAGTAGAAAACCCTTCAAAAAGAGGCTTGCTTAGAAGTGTTCTAGATGGAGCCAATGCTCTAGTCACTGGCGTAAATAGAGAAACCCCACCCGGAAGCGAAGCTCCTGCGAGAAAGATGGGGCGAAGAGGTTTCATAAAGCTTTCTGCAGCTACAGCTGCAACTGTTGCCGCCGGAACATTGGTTGCTACAGGATTAAATAATAGAAGAGAAATCGTTGCTTTCGCCATCCCTGATTTGTTAAAAAACCCAGATTTATTAAATTCTTTACTTGAAACAACAGCTAACGGATTAGATGTTACTGTACTAAAAGACAAACGCGATCCCCAAGCACCCGAAGCAACAGAAAATTTATCATACAGACCAATACTTTCACAAATAACAGAAGCCGTTGATAACTACACTCAAAAAGGAGGAAATGTCACCTATACTAGGAATGCAGGATGGCGCAGTGACAGTTATTATATTGACGGGTTACATACTGTTTTGAAAAAATCTTCAATTGGTGAGGTTGGTTACGATGAATCTCCAGTTGATTTATTCCGCGATTTGGGTGAATTTGGCGGAAAAAATCTTTTTAGAGAGCTTATTGAATTAGTCCCGGAAGGGGCAGGCAATATATTATTTTATCAGGAGCATGGCACACCATCAAGCGTAAAAGGAAGCGGGTTAGACGATAGGGTAAGTCAAAAGACAGGAATTGATCTGTCTATACCATACGAGGGCGATGAAGTCTCACGCGACAAAGTAGAGAAAGAAATGTGGACAGCGGCAAAAGAGTATTTTGACGAGATACAACAATTTACAGAAGACGCTGTAAGAAAAAATGGCAACACGCCGATTTCTTCGTCAGTAGTCCTGGAGTTTCTGCTTGAGAAAAATATTGGAGCATTGGATAAAAGCATACTTGACCTCTCCATCTTCTTGAAGTATATGGCTCGTCGTAACAGATTAATCGGCGAATTCGGCTCAACAGTTTCACCTGATGAAGAATGGATGGCGACAAATATCCTGGATGAATATGGAAAAGTCATCAACTACACAAGTTTGTCTGAAAACAGATATCCTTACGAAGGACATTTACCAAAATCTTTTTATAATCCAAGACGGGATCAAGATTTGTCACGCATCAATCAGATTGGCAAACCATACCATGCTTGGTCAATAGTGGCCAAACTGATCGCTTTCCCCCCTTCTATATTAAAAATTGGTTCTATTGGAAGGAATTGGTCTACCTTTTCCGATCAAGGTTTATCAAAAGTATCTGCGGATTTGCATGTAGCGATGGAGTTGGATAGAATTGACAAATTTTTGAGGAATTTTGAATCATAAGCATCCTACTGGTAAAGTAAAACCGTTGGTGCTACTATAATAATATGACTGATAAAGTTCGTATTATTCCTTTAGGCGGGGTAGGAGATGTTACCAAAAACATGTATGTCTATGAGTATGAGGATGATATTCTCATTGTTGACTGCGGTATTGGTTTTCCCAAAGAAGAGCTATTTGGAGTTGACCTTCTTATTCCCGATATTTCATATCTTTTGGACAAAAAAGACAAAATTCGGGGCATGGTTTTAACACACGGACATGAAGATCATATCGGAGCTTTACCATACATCTTACCCTCCCTTCCCAAAATTCCCATTTTTGCCACCAAGCTAACAGCCGGTCTGGCCAATGCCAAACTGTTCGAATTTGGACTTGGTACGCCGGTGGCCACTGCCTCGTATGGAGGCGACATTCCACTGGGGCAGTTTTCCGTTTCTTTTATCCACGTTTCTCATTCTATTCCCGACGCGGCCAATATCGTAGTTAAAACCCCTATTGGCAACTTTTTTCATGCCAGTGATTTTAAGTTTGATATGACTCCTGTTGACGGCAAACCTACAGATGTTTTATCCATTGCCGAAATTGGACAAAAAGGGACGATTTGCCTTTTTTCCGATTGCCTGCGAAGCGAAAAAGAAGGAGTGACGCCATCGGAGCGAACAATTGAGGAAAGTTTGGAGCGGGAGTTGACAGGTTGCCTCGGTAAATTTATCCTTACCACCTATTCTTCCAACATTTCCCGCCTTCAGCAGGCGGTCAATGTGGCCGCTCGCTTTAACAGAAAAGTTTGTTTTGTCGGCCGTTCCATGGCGGCGGCAAAAGAAGTGGCAGTGAAATTGGGATTTTTAACAATGCCAAAAGGGATTGAGGTTAAGCCGGAGGAACTTCACAGGTTCAAATCCCAACAGTTACTGCTTTTGATTGCCGGCAGTCAAGGACAGCAAAATTCTGCCATGACCCGAATAGCCGCAGGCGAAGATAAGTTTATTAAAATTACAGATTTGGACACAGTGGTCTTTTCGGCAGATCCGATTCCCGGCAACGAGAACGCCGTTAATAGCTTAATTGATGCTCTTTCCAAAAAAGGAGCAGAAGTTTTTTATTCGGAAATTAATGATTCTTTTCATGTTTCAGGACATGGGGCGGCGGGAGATCTAATGCTGATGGTTCAGTTGACTAACCCAAAGTTTCTTTTGCCAATTGGCGGCACCTACAAGCAGATGGTGCAGTATCGGAAATTGGCTATGGATATGGGTTATAAAAAACAAGATATTTTTCTGGTGGAAGACGGGGATATAATAGAGTTTACCAAAGAAAGCGCCCGCGTGGTGGGGAAAACTCCGGTTCGCAATGTCTATGTTGACGATATTGAAGGAATAGAAGTACACGCCGCGGTCCTTCGCGACCGCCAAAAATTGGCAGAAGACGGCATTCTTATTGCCATTGTTCAGCTGACGGAAAAAGCAGAGGTTTATGGCGATATAGATGTTATTTCGCGCGGCTTTGTTAGTTCCGGCTCAAATGGCGAGGTCATAAATCAACTAAAAAGCGAGATTAAAAGAGCGGTTGTTGAACATCAAACAGGCATGCGGGAATACCACTTTGCCAGAAAAACTATTGAAACCGCCCTGGAACGGTTTATCTTCAAAAAACTCCGCCGCCGCCCTCTAATCGTGTCAATTATTATTGAAGTTTAAAAGTCTTCTGTTGCAATCTTACCCCAGTATGACTATCATAAATACATGAAGCATAATTTGCCAAAAGAGCAGATACTTAAAGATTATGAAAAGAGAGGGTATGAAATTGTGGGAAGAATGGTGGAGATAGTTGCCCGCGCCCAAAGAAAAGTGGACTATCGCCTTATTGATCGTTTTGACGCAACAAAAATTGTAGATCCACCAGTTTTAAACCCCCGGTAAACAGTTTAAGCGGCCTCCGCCAGAGCTTCTCTCGGTACTTGAGAAAAATATTCTTGCCATTGTGCTGGTGTACCATTCCTAAGGAGTGCAATATATTGGGGATCTGTTCTTAAAACCTGCCTTGTCCTGTCGGGATTTAACGAGTGGATAAATTGTCTAATTGCAGTTAAACCGGCTCGCATATCGCGTTGATTCCCTCTCCCTGCACCCTCTGTATACACTCTATGCAAAATTCTGTAGGTGCCTTCTGTGTAACCGTTCTTCTGTTTTTTAAGTTCGAATAATCTGGCCTTTTTTCTTATCTCTAAATCTTCAAGGTCTCGCTGATCTAAATTTAATAAACCGGGATTTGCTTTAAGTACGTCAATAAGTAAAAGCTCCATCATGACGGCAAATCCTTCATTGATGGCATGGTCCGCGGTTTGTTGATAGTTATCTTCCCGAGTAATACTTGAATGTTTGCCTATAACCTTGTCATACACAGCGTGAGTCAGTTCGTGAGCCATAATCACCGTATCGGTAACTCTACGCCTCATTTTTTTATCTGTGGCAAAGGTGTAGGTTTCTTCGTCAAATGCTTCCTCCCCGCCGACAGTCACAAGCGTACCTGAATTAATATCAATAGATTTTTCTTGAGGGTGATATGCTCCATTAACGTCTTCAAACCTTTCGATAGGTGCAAAATTACTTCCCCAGCGCTCGCTTGGTCTTGGATCAACTAACTTAAGATGGTCGATATCCGGCTCCTCGTAAATCTCCGGTAAGAAACGACTGTAGAGGTTTTTTGTCCGTTGGTACAGCAGAAGCAAGTAGCGGCCATTTTCTGCGGCTTTTGCATGCTGTTTAATGTCTTCTAAAGTTGGTATGTTATTATAAGCACTGTGAGGAAACCAGCGTTCTGTTTCCCCTTCGTATAATGCTAATATTTGATGGTCCCTGTGTCTCATTTCAAAATATGTTCGTAAACTGATATTTTGAAGTTTGTTGGCAAACTCCAATGCCGGAGTTATTCTTTGTTTACCTTCAGGATCAAAAAAACCTTGTAAGTATTCTCTCAAGGAAGATATTTGTTCTTGAGTGGCTTGAGGATTTTTAGATAAAGAGCCTGCAGTTTCATTAATAAAACCATTAATTTCGTGCGTTATAGAATCAGGAGAGCTCACTTTGCCTAATGCACGAGAGCGAAGACTTATTAACACAATGGCTAATCGCCGTCTTAAAAATTCATCTTGAGCTAAAGTTTGAACAAGTATATTTGGTATTTCGCTAGCCTCCCTTCCCATATTGGCAAGCGCAAACGGAATAAGTTCAGGATCAATATTGTGGTTAAACAGGAAATCTAACCGTTCAGTAAGCGGAAGACTAGATGTTCCTAGGTGTTTTTTGAGTGCTTCTCTAATTATAGCAGTTCCTTCAGGAAGATTAGCTAGTTCATGAAGCAAGCCTTGGTTTTCTAGTAATCCAGAAAGAACAGGTCTTAATCCCAGGGCACTCTGTTCAGCTTGAGGTAAATATGGTAATGATTTTTCCGCAAGTTCTTCGTCATACTTAGAAATTCTCTGTGATTCGCGAAAGGGTAGCTGACGGACTCTAATGGAGTCAAGTTTTTGACAAGCCCCTTCTGAATAGACCAAGCGACGAACCTCATTAACGGTAGCTTCCGGACCTTTTCGTAAACCCATATCTGCTTCGCTAATTTGCACTTCAGTCATAGATAATATTATTGCTTACTCCAGTATACAATACTTAAGTAGCACTTAATAGTTTGAGGGAGGGGGATTAGGGCAAAGCTTTTGTCATTGTTAAAAATGGGTTGACACGCCCTTTAATATATGTTATACATTAGACATATGATTAGAACACAAGTTTATCTGCCAAAATCTCTCTATCAGTATATTGATTTGGTGGCCAGAAGAGAAAAAAAGTACAAAGCAGAAGTGATCCGTGAAGTACTTGAAGAAGGGGTGAAAAGAAAACAAGGTAATGCCGGGACTACACTTTTGAAAATAGCGGCTATGGCCAAAAAGTATAAGTGGAAAGGGCCAAAAGATCTCTCCAAAAATATTGACAAATATCTCTATGAAGAAGTATGAAGAAGCCGGTAATTATTGATTCGAGCGCCTTCATTTCCCTCGGCACAATAACAGACAGTAATTTCGAAAAGGCTAACACTATCAGTAAACAAATCGAAAAAGATGATAGAACTATTGTGATGCCATCAGAAGTCTTCACAGAGATAATTAATGTTGTTGGTAAAAAGGTAGGGCACGACGCAGCTATTAAACAAGGAAGTAAAATTCTCTCGTCAGGAACGATTACTATTGTCGAAACCACCCCCGATATCCGAAGAAACGCTTTTTTCAAATTTCAAAAACAGCCCAAGTCTGTGAGTTTTACCGACTGTCTCGTCATGGCTTTTGCTGATGAATTTGAAACAAAAGAAATTTTTGGTTTTGATGAAGCCTTCCGCAAAAATGAGTATACTCGCGTAGGAATTGATAGGGCGCAAGCGGTAAGTTGAACTTAAGCTTGTTAAGCGCTATACTATAGTATATGCCCAAGTTTGGACGCGGCGGCCGTTTCGGCAGACGCCGTTCACCTTTTAAATTAAAACTTAAAAAGCAAACTGTCTATGCGCTTTTTGCTATCTCTCTTATTGGGTTTTCCGCTGTAATACTTCTTTCCTTTAGCAATGCTTCGCCGATTTTTGTCAGAACCCAAAAACTGCTGGAGGCATTTTTCGGATGGGGAAAAATATTTTTGCCAATCGTTCTTTTCCTGTTTGGACTATTATTTACCGGCGCTCGCATGAAGCTGGCCCGCGCCAACGTAGCAGTAGGTTTTATTTTGGCCTGGCTGTCTCTTTTGGGTTTGACAAAAGCCGGTATTGTTGGCCTGGAAATATTTCAAAACATTGCCGATTTGCTTACCGGGGGAGGAGCAATATTGATTCTCTTGGGAGGGTTGGTGGTGGGATTGATTGTTTTATTTAATACTCCAATTGATCAAATTATTAATGTTGTAGTAGTTATTACCGCGAAAATTTCAACCCTCACTCAAAAATTATTTGTAGCCCTTTTTGTCAAGAAAAAAGAAGTTGCCACGGCCTGGAACAAAAATAACGAGCTTAAAATTAGGGGCAGCGATAAAGGTGAACCACTAACTCCCCGGGTAGTTAAACTTGAAGCTTCCAAAAAAACGGATAAAGCCACCCTAGCTTTAGGTACCGCTTTGGTTGCCAATGCTCCCAAAGACCTGGGTATCTGGGAGTACCCGCCCCTATCGCTTTTGTCCACCATTCCCGGGCAAAAGGCAGACCGCGGCGATCTTAAAGCCAATGCCGGTACTATCGAAAAAACCTTGTCCAGCTTTGGCATTTTGGCCCGGGTGGTGGAGGTAAATTTAGGTCCGGCCGTGACTCAATATGCCCTGGAAATAGCCTTGGGTACTAAACTTTCCAAAATTCTGTCGCTTTCAAACGACTTGGCTCTGGCTTTGGCCGCACCCACCGGACAAATAAGAATTGAAGCTCCCATTCCGGGGCGATCGATGGTGGGTATAGAAATTCCCAACCGCTCTCTAGAATTTGTCACCTTAAAGACTATGCTTTCCTCAACCATCATGCAAAATAGCAAATCAAAGCTGACAGTTTCTCTGGGTCTTGATGTTTCGGGCAATCCGGTGGTGACCAATATTGCCAAAATGCCTCATGTTTTGATTGCCGGTACCACCGGCTCCGGTAAATCGGTACTGCTTAATTCGTTTATCGCTTCCCTTCTTTTCCGCACCACCCCTTCGGAGATTAAGCTTATTCTGATTGATCCAAAGCGGGTGGAATTAGTTGGCTACAACGGCATTCCTCATCTTTTAACACCGGTGATTGTGGAAGTGGAAAAAATTCTCTCGGCTCTCAAGTGGGCGATGAGTGAGATGGACAGAAGGTATAAGATTTTTGCCGAGGCGGGAGTGCGCAACATAGACGCCTATAACGAGTTTTCCGGTTTTCAAGCTCTGCCGTATATTGTGATTATCATTGACGAACTGGCAGATTTGATGGCTTACGCGCCGGTGGAAGTGGAAGATACTATTTGCCGCTTGGCGCAGATGGCCCGGGCCACCGGCATTCATCTGGTTTTGGCGACCCAAAGACCCTCTGTGGATGTCATAACCGGTCTTATCAAAGCCAATGTTCCTTGCAGAATTGCCTTTAATGTTTCTTCCATGGTAGATAGTAGAGTTATTCTGGATACTCCGGGAGCCGAGAAGCTGTTGGGTCGGGGAGATATGCTGTATATTCCCCCAGATCAGGCCAAGCCCACCCGCATTCAGGGAACATATGTTTCGGAAGAGGAAATAAATAAACTGGTCAAGTTTTTGAAGGATAAAGGCATAGTTATTGAATACACAGAGGAAGTTACTAACCAGCCTCTGACTTTTCGAAAGGGGCAGGCCGGTGCAAGCGATAGCGGCAAAGACGGTCTTTTTGAAGAAGCGGTCCGAATTGTCTGCCAGTTTGACAGGGCCAGTGCCAGTCTTTTACAGCGAAAACTATCTGTTGGTTATGCCCGCGCGGCGCGCATTTTGGATCAGCTGGAAAGAGAAGGAGTGGTTGGTCCAGGAGATGGGTCAAAACCACGGGATGTTTTGGTTCGCGATGCGGAAGCGTTTTTGCAAAGGGAACAAACTGCCTCGTAAACTTCTATGGCACTAACTAAATCTGGAGAAATTCTTAAAAATACCCGGAGTGAAAAAAAATTATCGTTTGAGAACGTCGAGAAAGAAACGAAAATTCGGGTCAAGTTTTTGCGGGCCCTGGAAGAAGGGGACGTAAGCCTTTTCTACTCCACAGCTTACGCTCGGGGTTTTTTAAAAAACTATGCAGAATTTTTGGGTCTTGATACAAAACTGATTCTGGCCCTTTTTCGTCGGGAAACAACCTTGCAAAAAGTAAAAGTAATACCGCAAGGCATGGTGGAAAAAGACTTTCCCTTTCGCATCACTCCCACCCGCGCCGCTTTAGCCATAGCCTTTATTATTATGATTGTCGTTTCTTATCATCTTTTTCGAGAGTACAGGGGATTTTTGGGAGCGCCTGCGCTTACTTTGGAAAAACCGAAGGAGCAGGAAGTAGTAAAAGAAGGTAAGCTGGATATTATTGGTAGAACAGATATTGATGCGACGATTGTTGTAAATGGTGAGCAGGCCACACTTGAGGAAAGCGGCAAATTTGAAAAGAAAATAGAAGTGTTTAAAGGTGAGACAACAATTACTGTAGTTGCCAAAAATAGAAGGGGCAAAGAAACCACAGTGATGAGGAAAATTAAAGTAGAGTGAGGGATTTATGAAGATAGTCTTTACAAAACATGCAAGGAAGAAGTTTAGTGACCTCGCAAGAATTGGTGTAAAAGTTTCTCAAAAAGCTCTTATCGACGTAGTAAAAAGTCCAGAACATGTAGATAGAGAATCAGACTATCCTAAATTAATTGCTTCAAGGTCAACCGATCTCAAACATATTATTAGAGTTGTTTTTAAGATCAAAAATGATATAATAACAATAATTACGTTTTATCCCGCAAGGAAAGGAAGATATTATGTCAAAGAAACGAACTAATAAGTATTCTCTTAATCCAAAGTTTATCTATGAGAAAGAAGATGATGTATTAAACATCTGGCTTTCGAATAGAAAGATTGATTACGCGCAACAAAAAGGGGACGTAATCACCCATTTCACAGAAGATAATGAGTTGGTGTATATAGAAATCCTTGATGCTTCGCAGTTTCTCCGCGAACAATCAAAAGTATTACCTAAAGAAGTCAAGGAAGCAGTATTTGCGTAATTTATCCTCTTGACAACTTTTAGCACTCGTGGTATATTACTGCTAATCCTTCGACTTTGCTCAGGATTAATTTATGTCTGATTTGACACAAAGACAAAGGCAAATCTTAAAAAGCCTGATTGAAGAATATATGAATACAGCCCAGCCGGTCGGTTCGGAAACGCTGGAGAAAAAATATAGCTTGGGTGCTTCTCCCGCTACACTGCGAAACGAGATGGTGCGTCTTACTGAAATGGGTTTTTTGAAAAAGCCGCATACCTCGGCCGGCCGTACGCCCACTCCCATTGGTCTTAAACTGTATGTTAAAGAACTGATGAAAGAGCAGGAGCTTTCAGTGGCCGAAGAGGTGGCGGAAAAAGAGAAAATTTGGGACTTCAGAAGTGAATTTAAAAACCTCATTCGCGAGGCCACCAGAAATTTGGCCGCGCGAACCAAGAATCTGGCTCTTTCGGCAACGGATGGAGGCGACATCTATTCTGCCGGCACCTGCCACATTTTGGAAATGCCGGAGTTTTATGATATTGATGTAACCAGAAATTTGCTTTCTCTTCTGGATCAATCTGATTATTTTACCAAACTGATAGAACGGTTTATAGATGACAGTGAGATAAATGTACTGCTTGGCGACGATTTAGGATCAGATATTTATGCCGGTTACGGGTTTGTCTTTAGCCGTTTTCATGGGGGAGATCAGGAAGGGGTTATTGGGGTTTTAGGTCCGGCTCGACTAAACTATCCTTCGATTATTCCGCAAGTTCGATACTTTAGCGATTTAATTGAAGAAATGATACAAAGTTTAAAAAAGTAATCATGGCAAAGAAAGATACAATACAGAAAGAACACGAAGAGCGCTTAAAACGAGCGCTGGCTGATTACCAAAATCTGGAAAAGCGAGTTGGGCAAGAGCGTTTAGCTTGGATAAAAACAGCCAACAAAGAACTCATCTTGCGAATTTTGCCGATTTTAGATACACTTGTTTTAGCAGGTAAACATTTACAAGACGGTGGACTAACAGCAAGCATTAAACAATTTGAGGATGTATTAAAAAGCGAAGGGGTGGAAAAAATTGAGACGATGGGACAAGAGTTTAATCCGCAAATTATGGAATGTGTGGTTACAGAACAAGTCGACCCTTCGGCCGCCTCAGGGCAAGGGGAAGGAAAAGTGCTGGATGAGCTGCAAGCAGGATATATGTTGTATGATAAAGTATTACGACCGGCAAAAGTGAAGGTAGGAAAAAATATATGAGTAAAATTATTGGAATTGATTTAGGAACTACCAATTCATGTGTGGCGGTGATGGAGGGCGGAAGCCCCAAGGTTATCCATTCCGCAGAAGGCAGAAATGTTATTCCCTCGGTGGTTGATCCCATCTCTCATGTGGTGGGAGACGTGGCCAAGCGCCAGCTGGTGCTTAAGTCCAAAACCACTATTTATTCCATTAAAAGATTAATGGGAAGAAAATACAGCGACCCCTCGGTTGTGAAAGACGTTAAACTTCTTCCCTACACTGTAAAATCCGGCAGAGACGGTATGGCGGTGGTAGAGGTTGATAATAGAACATTTACCCCACAGGAAATCTCGGCTCAAATTTTACAAAAGATAAAAGCCGACGCGGAAAGTTATCTTGGCGGTAAAGTTACTCAAGCAGTTATTACAGTTCCTGCCTATTTTGATGATAGTCAAAGACAGGCCACCAAGCAGGCAGGAGAAATAGCCGGACTGGAAGTTTTACGAATAATTAACGAACCGACCGCCGCGGCGCTGGCCTACGGTTTAGACAAGAAAAATGCCCATACCATTGCCGTCTATGATTTGGGAGGCGGTACATTTGATATTTCCATTTTGGAATTGGGAGAGGGTGTGTATGAAGTCAAGTCCACCAGCGGCGATACGCATCTGGGCGGCGATGATTTTGACCAGATGATCATTGAATATTTGGCAGATGAGTTTAAGAAAGAACATAATGTTGATTTGAGAAAAGATCCGCAAGCGCTTCAACGGCTTAAGGAAGCGGCGGAAAAAGCCAAAATTGAACTGTCAAGCTCGCAGGAGGCGGAAATAAATCAGCCGTTTATTACTCAAGGAAAAGAGGGGCCTTTGCACCTAACCATGAAATTAACCCGGCCAAAACTTGAGGCAATTGTTGATGATCTTATTCAAAAAACAATCAAGCCGGTAGAGGCTGCTCTTAAAGATGCCAAGATTAAAGTTTCCGATATTGATGAGGTGGTTTTAGTTGGCGGTATGACCCGCATGCCCAAAATTGTGGAAGTGGTGACCAAGTTTTTTGGCAAAGAGGCCCACAAGGGTGTTAACCCTGATGAAGTGGTGGCGGTGGGCGCGGCAATTCAAGGAGGAGTTTTGGGCGGAGAAGTCAAAGACGTACTGCTTTTGGACGTAACTCCGCTTACTTTGGGAATTGAAACATTAGGTAATGTGTCCACGCCGCTTATTTCACGAAATACCACTATTCCCACAGCCAAGTCTCAAGTTTTTTCAACAGCCGCCGATAACCAGACGCAGGTAGAGATAAATGTTTTACAGGGCGAGCGGCCGATGGCTCCGGATAATAAGTCGCTGGGCCGGTTTATTCTTGATGGCATTCCTCCGGCTTCTCGCGGTATTCCACAAGTTGAGGTGACTTTTGATATCGACGCCAGCGGCATTTTAAGCGTCAAAGCCAAAGATAAGGCAACAGGTAAGGAACAAAGCATTAAAATTACCGGATCAACCGGTCTTTCCAAGGAAGAAGTGGAAAAAATGACCAAAGAGGCGGAAATGCACGCGAAGGAAGATCAAGAGAAAAAAGATAAAGTTGAAGCACGCAATGCAGCCGACTCTCTTATCTTTACCGCCGAAAAGACGCTTAAAGACGCGGGTGATAAGGCGAAAGAAGAAGATAAAAAAGAAGTGGAAGAAAAAGTGTCGGCTCTTAAGAGTATCTTGGACAGCGGTACAAAAGAAGATTTAGAAGCCAAAACCAAAGAACTTTCGGATAGCTTGCAAAAAGTGGGTCAGGCGATGTACCAAAAACCTGAAGAACAAAAGGGAGCAGAGGAGACAAAAGAGCCAGATGAGAAGGAGAAGAAGGACAAATCCGACTCCGCCAAGGCTACGTCGGACAAGGAAGAGCCGGTTGAAGGAGAAGTTGTTAATTAATTTCTAATTTCTAATTTTTAATTTCTAATGCCTCGTTAAGCGGGGTTTTTTGTTATAATAGATAGAATTATGTGCGGTATATTTGGATATGTAGGTCAAAAAAACACTGCGGCAGAAATTGTTCTTGAAGGATTAAAACTTCTGGAATATCGTGGTTATGACTCATGGGGAGTAACTGTTAAAAGCGGTAAGAAACTTGTTGTTGATAAACATGTCGGGAAAATAGGTGATGCAAAAGTTAACTTGCCAAAAAGCACCATTGGTATTGGTCATACAAGATGGGCCACCCATGGCGGCGTCACGGTGGCTAATGCTCATCCACACTTGGATTGCATAAAAACCGTGGCAGTTATCCACAACGGCATCATTGAAAACTTCGAAGAGCTGAAAACTGATTTGATAAAAAAAGGACACGTATTTCTCTCGGAAACAGATACAGAAGTAGTTCCTCATCTGATTGAGCAGTATTTGAAAAAAGAAGGTTTTGCCTCGGCAGTTCGGGACGCTTTTAATCAATTAAAAGGACTTAATGCTATTGTTGTGGCTTATGCTCCATCGCAAGAAATTGTAGCCGCCAAGACCGGCTCCCCGCTGGTAATTGGCATTGGTAAAAACGAATTTTTTGTCGCTTCCGATGCGGTTGGCATTTTGCGACATACAAATAAAGTAATTTTTCTCGAAGATAATCAAATGGTAATTTTGGGGAAAGGTTTAAAACTGATCAGTTTGCCAAAAGGTCAAGAAATTAAACCTAAAACACAGGCTCTGACATGGAAATTTGAAGAAGCGCAGAAGGGTAAATTTGAACACTTTCTCCTTAAAGAAATTCATGAACAGCCACATGTTATTGAAAACATCGCATTGAATTATTCAAATGAAGCGAAGAATTTGTCATCACTTATTGATAAAGCATTTGGAACGTTTTTGCTGGGGTGTGGGACTGCTTCGTATGTTGCCTTAGCTGGAACTTATCTTTTTTCCAATATTGCAAAAAAACATGTAAATTTTTCTATTGGTTCAGAATTTAAATATTTAGAAGATTATTTGACGCCCCAAAGTCTTGTTATTCCCATATCGCAAAGCGGAGAAACTATAGATGTTGTAGAGCCTATTGGAAATGCGAAAAAGAAAGGATCAAAGATTGCGGCGCTTGTAAATGTTTTGGGATCAACTCTTTATCGGCAATCAGATTTTAAAATTCTGCTGGGAGCTGGCCCTGAAAAAGCAGTTGTTGGTACAAAAAGTTATATGGCCATGATAGCTGTAATTATTTTAACAGCATATACTCTTGCAAAAAAACAAAAGACAGGGAAAGAACTTCTTACAAGGGCTGCAAAAAATATACAAACAATTCTTCAAGAAACATATATTAAAGAAATAAAAAAAGTTGTTAATGATTTGAGAGAAAAAGAACATGTATATGTGTTAGGGAGAGGTTTATCTTATGCAACTGCTTTGGAAGCGGCGTTAAAACTTAAAGAAACAAGTTGTGTACATGCAGAGGGTTTTGCGGGAGGAGAATTGAAACATGGTATGATTGCTCTTATTTATAAAGGTACGCCTTGCATTATTATCGCCCCCAATGATGAAACTTACGATGATATTATTTCTAATGCCCAGGAGGTAAAAGCTCGGGGCGGGTTTATCATCGGCATCGGACCCAAAAATAATCAGGTGTTTGACCGGTTTTTGCCAACAGCCGACGTCAAAGAAGCAACAATTATTCCTCAAGTAGTAATTGCCCAACTTTTGGCTTATTATTTGGCATTGAAAAGAGGAATAGAAGATCCCGACAAACCGAGAAATTTAGCCAAAAGCGTGACGGTGAAATAGGAGGATATGATGGTAGAAAATCCTAGATGGCACAAAGCTGATTTACACTTGCATACGCGAGAGAGCGATGGTATTCATCATGTTGGTGAAACGTTTAGCAGGGCAAGAGCGGCAGGATTACAGTTGGTTGCGATAACAGACCACGATGAGATACTAAGAGCGTCTGAAACACAAGAACGGTCTGGAATGGTAACTTTACCGGGAGTTGAAGTTACTTCGGCACAGGGTCATGTAATTGGAATTTTTCCAGACATTGTACCGCTGGAAATACCAATGGGTTATTCTTTATTAGATACGATTGCTATGATTCATGATGGAGGAGGGTGGGTGGTAATTCCACATGTTGGAGTTGGTGTGCCACCTATTTCTATTTCACCGAGAGCATTAAGAAGTATTTATCAACGGGGAGAATATGTTGATGCGATTGAAACATCACATCCGATATTTGATAATCGTCATGCAAGGATTGCAGGAAGATTAGCAGAAGAACTTCATATTGCCCCAGTTGGTGTCAGCGATGATCACGAGGGTAATGTCGGGAGAAGATTTATCACCCTCGTGCCGGTAGCAACCGGTGATCCGAAAAGTGATTTACAGGTTGCGTTAAGAGATAGAACAACTCTTGCTGTATCATCAGAATTGCCTCTTCTGTCTGCGCCTTGGTCGGTACCTCGACATCTGGGGGCGTTAGTTGTTGGTTTACAAAGGAAATTTGCAAATGCACCCGCATTTGCTTCAGCGTGGTTGGCATTAGCAGGAGACGAATTGAGAGAATGGAGGGGTGATAATGGCGGGAAGTAAGGATTTTTATGAGATGTTGGGGGTGGCAAAAACAGCAAGCGCCGATGAGATTAAGCGAGCCTATCGAAAATTGGCTTTGCAATATCATCCGGATAAAAACAAAAGCAAAGAGGCGGACGGCAAATTTAAAGAAGTAACTGCCGCCTACGAAGTGTTATCCGATCAACAAAAGAAAGCCCAGTATGACCAATTTGGCCATGCCGCTTTTTCTCAAGAAGGCTTTGGCGGCCAAGGGCCGTTTGGTGGTGCGCAACAAGGACAAGCCGGACCATTTCGTTATAGCTACTATACCGGCGGCGGCAATCCAAATATTGAATTTGACCTTGGTGGATTTTCTGACCCTTTTGAGATTTTTGAGCAGTTTTTTGGCTCCGGCGGAGCCGGACCATTCGGCGCCCGCCAAAGGCGGTCAACCTACTCTTTAACTATTGATTTTATGGAAGCGGTACATGGTGTAGAAAAGAAAGTTGATATTGGCGGAGAAACGCAGACCATTAAGATTCCGGCGGGAGTGGATGAAGGCTCACGAATTCGTTTTGGAGAATACGATGTAGTTATCGGGGTTTCCTCAAGCGACAAATTTAAGCGCCAGGGCTATGATATTGTTTCAGAGGAGGAAATATCGTTTGCCCAGGCAGTACTTGGGCATGTGGTGAATGTGGAAACGGTTAATGGGCGCGTCAGTCTGCGAATTCCGGCAGGAACACAGCCTGATACCGTTATTCGTCTTCGGGGTAAAGGAGTGCCGCATGTACGGGGTAGCGGTCGGGGTGATCACTATGTGCGAATAAAAATCACCATTCCTAAACACCTAACCCATCGCCAAAAAGAACTGCTGGAACAATTCGAACTTGAAGGAAAAAAGAAAAAAACCTGGTTCTAGAGATATCCGTGCAAATATTTGCGAATTGTAGTATACTCTAAAATAGAATACCATATTTTTAAAGAAAGGAGGAGTTTATGACAGGTAAAATTAAAGCATTGAGAACCGGATACGGTTTCATTACTCCAGACGAGGGAGATAAGGATGTATTTTTTCATTCAACCTCTCTTGAAGGTGTTACCTTTGACGGCTTACAAGAAGGTCAAGCCGTCACTTTTGAAGTAACGCAGGGCGACAAGGGTCCTAAAGCAGAACACGTTAAATTAGCAGCGTAAAATTTCGGACGTAGTTGCAAATTTTGGTTAAACCACCTACACTAAATATGTGGGGTTCTACCTTGGGTTGCCTGTTATTTTTCTCAAATTCTGGTATCTTGAGTTGCCAATGGCCATTCTCAAGTTCTTTCTGTCGGTAAACCGCGTTTTTCTTCATTTATTTTCTCTTCCCCTTTTTATTAAAACTTTCTTTAAGCCCTGGAAAAATGAATATCGGCAGGGTCTGGTAGGTTTTTCCGTTGGCATGGGCATGTTTATCAAAACGATCGCCATCATTGCTGACATTGTTTTATTGTTGCTATTGTTATTGGTGGAAATTACCTCAATTTTTGTTTGGCTGTTTTGGCCAATTATGGCAATTCTATGGATAATGTCTTAATGTTTCAATTTGCCAAACTGTATAATTTTTACCGCCATCCGGCGGTGGTAACACTGCGGATTATTATTTTTCTTTTTATTGGCACCTCATTGGTTTATGCGTTGATTCAAGCAACTTCACTTAACTTTTCCCTGGGACTTATTCTGCTTTTTCTAATGACGGAAATTTTTATGCGGGCAAAATTGGCCAGCCTTAGGCCAAAAAAAGAAGTTAAACAAGTTACAGAAGACGAAGCGTATCAAACATTTACCCTTCATGCCGCGGCGGTTTTTCTCAAAGCAAATAACATCAGTGCCTTTGTTAATAATTTAATAAACGAAAAAGAAGTGCAGTTTGTGTTCAAAAGAGCCGGCATTTTCAAAAAAGAGATTCAAAGCATAGCCGCGTTAGACGCGGAAAAACTGGCGGTTTTGGCCTTTACCATTGCCCGCGATGAGGAAAAACCGTATGTGACGGTGCTTGATATTTTTGCCGCCTATCTTTTATTGACAGAGAGTAAAACAAAACTTTTATTGGGAAAAGAGTTGGTGAAGGAAGATTTACTGACCCTCTCTGCTTTTGCCCAAACTGTTTTTCCAAAAGAGCTTGTTATTTCTCTGCCACAGCTTCATCCGTGGGGACCGGGAATTGGAGAGGCGTGGGTGTCCGGCTGGACTTTGGAAACGCAAAAATATACTATTGATTTTACCCAAAAAACCCTTCTTCGCCCGCCCATCTCGGTTGGTCGGGAAAAAGAACTATCTACGCTGATGGAAATTCTGTCAAAAAGCAAGCAAAGCAATGTGCTCTTAGTGGGCGAGCCGGGGGTTGGTAAAAAAGAAATTGTGGCTGCTTTTGCCAAGGCCTCGTTTATCGGGGAAGCGCCAAAAGAATTGAGATACGAACGGGTGTTGGAACTTCTTTCCGGTACTTTGGTGGCCGGAGCGGCCAATAGCGGAGAACTTGAGGAGAGGCTGGCATTAATTTTATCCGAAGTAACGCATGCCGGCGATGTCATTCTGTTTATTCCGGAACTGCAGAATATCGCCGGGGCCGGCAGTGACAGTCTGGATGTAACTGGTGTTTTACTGCCCCATCTTCTGGAGGATAAACTTCGCATTATCGCCACAGTCACACCGGAAAATCACAAAGCCTTTTTTGAGAAAAAAGCTTCCTTTACAGACGCCTTTGAAAAAATTCTGGTGGAAGAGCCCTCCCGCGAAGAAGCAGTACCCATGCTGTTGGACGCCAGTTTGCTTTTGGAGCAAAAACACAAGATAGTTTTTTCCTACAAAGCGGTGGTATCGGCAGGGCAGTTGAGCCAAAAATATATTCAGGACAAATTTTTGCCGGGTAGCGCTATTAGCCTTTTGGATGAAGCGGCGGCCAGAACCCGGCTTGCCAAAAAAGATAAAGTTTTGGAAAGCGATATTATCAACATTATTGAAGAAAAGACTAGTGTTAAGGTGGGGAAGCCAAAAAGTGAGGAAAAAAATCTTCTTTTAAATTTAGAGAGCGTTATTCATAAAAGAATGGTCAATCAGGATGAGGCGGTTAAAACCGTTTCCGAGGCCCTGCGCCGACTGCGTTCGGGACTTTCTTTTGAAGGGAGGCCAAGCGGCGTTTTTCTATTTTTGGGGCCAACCGGGGTGGGAAAAACAGAGCTGGCCAAAGCCCTATCTGAAATTTACTTTAATAGCGAGGAGGCCATGATTCGTTTTGACATGAGCGAATATCAGGAGGCCGCTTCCACAAGCAGACTTATCTCGGAGATGACGGAAAAGGTGCGCACAAAACCGTTTTCGTTAATATTGCTTGATGAATTTGAAAAAGCCTACCCTTCTATTTTAGATATTTTCTTAAGTATTTTTGAAGACGGCAGACTGACTGATTTATCAGGCAGAACCGTTTCTTTTGCTAATACTATTATTATTGCCACTTCCAACGCCGGAGGCGAGGCCATTCGGGAGGCGATGGGGCAAGGAATAGATATTGAAGCGCTCAAACCCCGCCTCATAGACGAGTTACTGCAAAAAGGGGTATTTAAGCCGGAACTTATCAATCGTTTTGATGCGGTGGTGCTGTTTAAGCCTTTAGGTGAAAAAGAAATTGAACAGGTCACTACCTTACTGCTTGCTAAAGTAGCAGAGCTGTTGAAAGATAAAGATATTACTTTTAAGTTTGATGAGAAGGCAGTTGGTAAAATTGCCAAAGAGGGGTTTGATCAAACCATGGGAGCTCGCCCTTTACGCCGTTTTATTCAAGATCATGTGGAAGATATGCTGTCGCAAAAGCTTCTTCGCGATGAGATAAAACGGGGTGATACCGTAATCCTCTCCACCGACACCGCCGGAAACTTAACGCTTAATGTAACCTGAAACTCTTGACAAACTTTCAATACAATTGTATAATTGTATTATTGTATGAACTGGGTTACCACTAACATCCGTTTCCCCGAGGATCTCTATATGGAGCTTAAGATGGAAGCGGCAAAAACAAGAAAGAGTATTGCTGCGCTTGTACGCGAGAGAGTAGTAAAAAGAAAAGCAAAACTCAAAAAAATAGATGTCGAAAAAGAAATGAAAGAATTGGAAAAGTTAGCTAGGTCAAATGCAAGGTACATGAAAGGCATAAGTTTGTCAGAAAAGTTAATTGAGATGCGCTACGAGCAATGATTATTATAGATGCTTCGGTTGCAATTAAATGGTTTTTGGGAGAGGAAAAAAATAAGAAAGAAGCCTTGTACCTTCTTAGAAACCACTTGTCTAAAAAAGAAGAAATAATAGTTCCAGATCTACTCTTCTATGAAGTTGCAAATGCATTTGTAACAAAAGTTGGTGTACCTTTATTTGTAGTTACACGGTCAATTAAGAAAATCTTTAGATATGATTTACATTTGTATTCTCCTAGCCTAAAAGAAGTTTACGAATCTACAAAGTTAGCACACAAATATAAGACTACTGTTTACGATATGATCTATGCCGTTGTCGCAAAAAACAATAAAGCCATGCTGGTTACAGCAGATGAGAGATTTAGGGAAAAAACCAAATTCTCCTTCGTAAAGACCTTAAAGGAAGTTGATTTAGAATTTTGATTTGGAAATTAGCCCCAAAAATTAGGGTTTGCAGACCTTGATTTAATCGGGGCAGAGGGTGGATTGGGAGCAGGAGAAGTGCTATATTTAAATTAATGGTTCGACTACGCTCACCACAAGTGCCTAAAAATATTTCGAAACTTCTATTATCTATTGGAGTTTGTTTAGGGACAGGGATTGTGGGGTCAATTTTTACATTTTCTGCAATTCCCAATTGGTATGTTACTTTAAACAAACCTTTCTTTTCCCCTCCAAATTGGGTTTTTGGGCCTGTCTGGACAATTCTTTATATTTTAATGGGAATCTCGCTTTACCTTGTGTGGATTTCCAAAAGTAAAATTAAACAAAATGCAATTAATTTATTTTTTGTTCAATTAGGACTAAATGTCTTATGGTCTATTTTATTTTTTGGTTTGAGAAATCCTGCTTTGGCTCTAATAGATATTGTGGCTTTATGGGTAGCAATTTTTTTAACAATAAAATCTTTTTCCAAAATAAATAAACTGGCTGGGAATTTACAGATCCCCTATCTTGCTTGGGTTACCTTTGCTTCCATTCTAAACCTGTCCATTGTGTTACTTAACCTCTAGATGTCTATCTAATCTACCTCTTGGAACAAAATGGATGGAGAGGGGATTGACGCAGTGGCGGGTGTTTTTATCAGTTAAATGTTCTCCTGTAAATTCATGGCCTAAGTGAGCCCCACAGTTATTACACTGGATTTCTGTTCTTTGACCATCTGCATCAGGAACTCTTTTTAAGGAATTGGAGTGTTCTTTATCAAAAGAAGGCCACCCGCAGCCGGCATCAAATTTGGCTTGGGAGGAAAAAAGTGGAGCATTGCACCTTTTGCAAATATACACCCCATCCTCATAAAAATCATCATATTCGCCGGAAAACGGTGTCTCGGTCCCTTTGCCTTCAATAATGTCCGCTTCTTGAGGAGTTAGTTTGTTGTAAGTCATTGGGATATAAATTTTATTAGGATTTTATCATTTTGTAAGAGGTTGACGCAAACAAATACCGGCTTTTTTAACATAAACTATTGATGGGTTATCCGCCTGCTCCAAAAATTACTAATTTCTTCACAAATTAATTCTACCATGAATAGAAGGTTAGAATAATTAAGTAAATTGATATTTTTGATATCAGACTATGGTGAAGCCGGCGCGGCGAAAGTGTTCGTCAAAAGTGGCTGCCTGTTTAAGTTCCAGCCTCTTCATCAGAGCGAAAGAAACGCAGTCGGTGAAAGAAAGCTTACTCCAATCTTTTAAAAACCAATCCCACGCTCCTGCCTCATCCGCCACAGTCACCCTGATAATTTTGATATTATAAATATCGGTCAGGCTTTTTCTAAAATCATCAACCACTTTTACTCCTCGTCGGGAACGAATTAGAGTAAATGTTTCATTAAGCATATAATTAGAGGTAATAAGCTGCATCCCCCGTTTTTTTAGAGTTTGCCAGATTTGAATTGCTTTTTGGTGAAATTGATCCTTTTCATCAACGAGTGCAAAAAACATGCTGGAGTCAACAAAAACCTGCTTTTGGCTACTGTCCATAAATTATTTTATCTTGTTCGGAAAGTTCCATTGGTTCATCTTTCATCTTGGCAAGTTCTGGTAAGTTCCAGATCGAGGAGAGCTTTTTAGGGGCTTGTTTTTCCAAGGCTAACTCTACTCTGACAGAGGTTTTTTTGATGATTGAGTTAATATACTCATTAACACTCATACCAAGCTCTGCCGCTTCAGCTTTTATCTGCAGCCAGTCTATCTCATCTACGCGTAAGTTAGTGACAACTTTGTGGAGCATAATAGTATGAATTATACCATAGTATTTTTAGTATGTCAATAGGCACTTGACCTAGAGGTAATACTTTGCTAAAATAGCAGATGAATAAGGTGTGGTGGGAGGAAGCCCACCATATTTTTTAATTATGCCGGCAGTACAAAGAAGTGAATTTACACTAGCATTAAATCAAGTGGCCGCCGAGCGCGGCATTGATGCCAAGGTAGTTTTGGAAACGGTCAGCCAGGCCATTCTGGCGGCCTTTCGCAAAGACCACCTGGGCATTGAAGTGACAGAATATGAGGTGGAGTTAAATCCTCAAAACGGAGAAGCTCGCATTTTGCACCAGGGTAAAGACGTGACTCCTCCCGGTTTTGGCCGCATCGCGGCGCAGACTGCCAAGCAGGTTATTTTGCAAAAAATCCGCGAAGCGGAAAAAAGCGCCATTATCAGTGACTTTTCAGGCAGGCTGGGTATGATCGTCAACGGCATGGTGCTTCGCTTTGACGGGCCCAACGTGATTGTTGATATTGGTAAAGCTGAAGGAGTAATGCCTCCGCAAGAGCAAATTCCCACAGAGCACTACAGGCTTAATCAGCGGTTGTCGGTGTATCTTTCCGAAATCAAAGAGGGGCTCCGGGGCGATGAAATTATTGTTTCCCGGGCCCACAAAAACTTAGTGGCGGCCCTTCTTAAACGCGAAGTTCCCGAAGTTTCCCAAGGTTCAGTAGTAGTTAAGGAAATTGCCAGAGAACCGGGAAATCGCTCCAAAGTGGCCGTTTTTTCCAAACAGTCCGGCGTTGATCCGGTAGGAAGCTGTGTCGGGCAAAAGGGTGTTCGCATACAAGCTGTTATAAATGAACTGGGAGGAGTGGAAAAAATTGATGTTATTCAGTGGAGCGACGATATAGCACGGCTAATTGGTCAAGCCCTTTCTCCGGCCAAGGAACTTAGTGTCACGGTAAACGAGGACAAAAAAGAAGCGGTGGTGACAGCTCCCGACGACCAACTTTCTCTGGCTATCGGCAGAGAGGGACAAAACGTGCGCTTAGCCAGCAAACTCACCGGCTACAAAATTGAAATTAGGGGAAAAACCCATTCGACATCCTTCGGTCAAACTCAGGACAAGAGCTCAGGGCAAGATGAAAAAGTCAGCGCTGAACCAGTGGCTGTCCCCACTTCGCCTCCGATTAAATCGGGGCTTCGCGGGGCGAGTAAAAAAGCAAAGGTAAAAAAAGAAAAAAAGAAAGAAAAAGATGAAGCATGAAGAATATATTAAACCACCGGTTGTTGCTATTTTAGGCCACGTTGACCACGGAAAAACCAGTCTCCTTGATGCTATTCGTAAAACAGACGTGGCCGGTCGTGAACACGGCGGCATTACCCAGTCAATCGGCGCTTTTATGGTTGACTGGAATAGTCATTTGATTACTTTCATCGATACTCCCGGACATGAGGCATTTGCCAAAATGCGAAGCCGAGGTGCAAGCGCCGCTGATATCGCAGTGCTGGTGGTAGCGTCTGATGACGGTGTGATGCCCCAAACCCGTGAGAGCATTGCTCATATTAAACAGGCAAGCATTCCCGCCATAGTTGCCATAACCAAAATTGACTTGCCGGGTCTACACGTAGAAAAAGTAAAACAGCAATTGGTAAAAGAAGGATTGACTCTGGAAGGTTTAGGTGGAGATATTCCGGTGGTTCCCGTTTCCTCAAAAACAGGAAAGGGATTATCAAATTTACTGGAAATGATTCTTTTGGTTTCGCAAATGTCAAACCTTAAAGGTTCTGGTGAGGGAGAATTTGCGGGAATTATTATTGAATCAAAACTTGATAGAAAGAAAGGGGCTTTAGCCACAGTGATTGTCAAAAATGGCACTCTTCGTGTAGGTTCAGAAATTGCTGCGGAAGAAGTCTCGGGTAAAGTGCGGGCACTTATAAACGACAGAGGTGAAAATGTCAAAGAAGCGACTTGCGGGTACCCAATTGAAATACTTGGTTTTGCGAGCGTTCCCCAAGTGGGAGCAAAAGTGGCGGAAAAAGGTAAAACCCATTCGACCCTTCGACCCTTCGACAAGCTCAGGGCTCAGGGCTCAGGGCAAACAGCAATCTTGGTACAAAAGCAGGCAGTAGAAGGGCGCAGACTGGCAGTAATTCTTAAAGCCGAAAATCAAGGGGTGCTGGAAGCGATTCGTGAAAGTTTGCCCAAAGATGAAATTAATATTATTTTTTCCTCAAGCGGCGATCCCACAGAGGCGGATATTTTGCTGGCCAAAACAACGTCGGCCATTGTGGTTGGTTTTAACAGCAATGTTTCTCAATCGGTGGCAAAGCTAGCTGAAACAGAAGGCGTTTTGGTAAAAACCTACAAACTTATCTACGAGCTTATAAAGGAATTGGAAGAAGCTGTTGAGCTTTTCAAAGAAGGTAAAGCGCCGGAGGTAGTTTCCGGTAAAGCCAAAATTCTAGCTATCTTTCCTTTTGACAGGAAAAAAGTGGCCGGCTGCAAGGTTTTGGAAGGAAGACTGGCTAAGGGAGATAAAGTAAAAATTTTACGAGGAGAAGAGATATTGGGTGAGACGCATATTGCGTCAATAAGAAAAGGAAAAGAGGAGATTAATAAAGCAGAAACAGCAACGGAATGCGGTATTCTTTTAAGTACCGAGCTTGACTTCGAGCCTTCGGATATGATACTATCGGTTCGTTAAATTTATGTTTAATCAAAATCTAGATCGTGTAAGTGAACTTCTGGAAGAAGCCAAACAGGTTACCATTCTGGTGGGAGAAAATCCCAGTCTTGATGATATGGCCGCGGCTCTTGCCTTAAGTCTAGCTTTAAATAAAGTAGAAAAAAAAGCCAGTGTTATTTGCAAAACCCTGCCAACGGTTGCTTTGGGCAATTTAGTAGGTATTAATAAAGTCAAACAGAACGGAGAAAGTTTCTCCCGCGGGCTGATTATTTCCCTGCCTTACCAGCAGGGTGAAATCGAAAAAATTTCCTACGATATTGTGGGTGATAAGATTAATTTAACGGTGGTGCCGGGAGAACGGGGTTTGGGTTTTACCACAGATGATATAAGCTTCCAAACTCCAAGCGCAGCTGCGGATGTTGTTTTTAGTATAGGGATGAGTTTGGAAAACGATGTAACATCACTTTTTCCTTCTTTGCAGGAAACACCTTTGGTTAATATTGACATCAGTTCCAAAAATAGCGGTTTTGGCAGTGTTTCGCTGGTTGACTCAAGTTATTCTTCCAATTGTGAAATAGTGGCCAAACTGCTGATGTTGTTAACATTGCCGGTGGATATAGATACGGCACAAAATTTATTGTCCGGCATTGTGGAAAAAACAGCTAATTTTCAAAGCGAGGCCGCCTCATCTTTTGCCTTTGAGGCCGCCTCTTTTCTTATGCAAAAGGGGGCCAAGCGGAAAAGTTGGAGAGATTTGGGAACAACAAAGAGCAGGTTTACTACAGAGGAAAAAGATAGTATAATAGAAGAAGATCATTCTTGGGTCAAAGCTGTTAGAGCACCAAAGCCGTTTAAGCCGCAGGAAAAAATCGCTCCAAAAGATTGGCTGGAACCTAAGATTTATAAAGGCTCATCGGTACCAATTAGCTAATATATTTATTTTATGCTATGCTAGATCCGAAAGATAAGAAAAAAATTATTGAACAGTTTCAAACAGTCAAGGGCGATACAGGTTCTCCCGAAGTGCAAATTGCCCTTATTTCGGAGCGTATCAAGAAGCTGGTTGAGCACTTAAAGATGCATGGGCATGATGTCCATTCCAGACGAGGACTTTTATCAATGGTTAGTAAAAGAAGAAGATTATTAAACTATGTTGCAAAAAAGGATGAAGAAAGATATAAAGTAATAGTGCAGAAGATAGAACTTCCGAAATGAAGAAGCTCCAAGAATGAAGCATATTTCAAAATCAATAGAAATTAACGGTAAAAAATTTACTTTGGAAACGGGTGCTTTAGCTATGCAGGCCTCTGCTGCTGTTTTGGGCAGGCTGGGCGATACGATGATATTGGCCACCGTAGTTAGAGGTAGTAAAAGAGCTGATCTTGATTATTTTCCTTTGACTGTTGAATATATCGAGCGGCTCTACGCAGGAGGAAAAATAAAAGGCAGTCGTTGGGTTAAAAGAGAAGGAAGGCCTTCCGACGACGCCATTTTAACAGCTCGGTTAATTGACCGCTCCATTCGTCCTTTGTTTCCCAAAGACTTTACCGATGAAGTGCAGGTGGTGGTAACCGTTTTGTCTGTAGATGGAGAAAATGATCCGGATGTTTTAGCTCTTCTGGCAGTTTCTACCGCTCTCTCCATTTCTGCCATCCCCTGGAACGGTCCGATAGGGGTGGTGCGGGTAGGAAGAGTGCTGGCAGAGAAAGAAAACGCGGGAGACTTTTTGATTAATCCTACTACTGCCGAAAAAGAATTTTCCGATTTAGATTTAATTGTGGCCAATACCGGTCAAAAGACCATTATGATAGAAATGGGCGGACTGCAAGTTCCCGAAGAGGTTTTTCTTAAAGCAGTCAATAGAGCCAAAGAAGAAACGGTAAAACTGGTTGATTTTATAAACGAATTTGTCAAAGGGGCGGGTTTACCAAAAGCTGCCTATGAGAAGACTGAACTACCAAAAGAGCTAATTTTGGAGCTTAGCAAAACATACGAAAAGGAAATAGACGAGTTGGTAGCACAACGAGCTACCAATGAAGGAGGTGCTTCTCATCTTGAGGCTTTAGCAGGTACTGTAGTTTCACAAAAAGAAGGTTTGGATAAGGGAACAGTTCTTAAGGTACTTGATTATCTTTTTAAAAAGCGCGTTCGCAAAAATATTTTAGAAAAAGGACAGAGGATTGATGGTAGAAAAAACACAGAAATCCGACCGATTAGCGGTTCTGTGGCGGTTTTGCCTAGAACTCATGGTTCGGCCATATTTCAGCGTGGGCAAACGCAGGCCCTCACTGTGGTAACTTTGGGTGCGCCATCCTTGGAACAGCTTATAGAGAGTGCTGAAGGTGAGGAAAAAAAGCGTTACATACATCACTATTCCTTTCCTCCCTATTCCGTGGGTGAGACGGGTAGAGTTGGTTTTTTTAATCGGCGGGAAATAGGACACGGGGCCCTCGCCGAAAAGGCACTGCTACCGGTTATTCCCAAAAAAGACGTTTTTCCATACACCATTCGGGTGGTTTCGGAAATTCTCTCTTCCAATGGTTCAACCAGCATGGCTTCAACTTGCGGTTCAACCTTATCTTTGATGGATGCCGGAGTGCCCATTACTTCCCCTGTTTCCGGTATTGCCATGGGACTGATGAGCGATGAAAAAGGCAAATATGTTGTTTTGTCTGACATTATGGGAATAGAAGATTTTGCCGGAGATATGGATTTTAAGATTGCCGGAACAGAGTTGGGGATTACCGCGGTACAGCTTGATGTCAAACTAGACGGTATCACTGAGAAAATGATAGAAGAGACGGTGGCCCAAGCCCGCGTTGGCCGGCTGTTTATTCTGGAAAAAATGTTGACTGTTCTTAAAGAGCCGCGAGCCGCTGTTTCGCAATTTGCCCCCAAAATTCAAGTTATCCACATACCTGTTGATAAAATCGGAGAAGTAATTGGTCCGGGGGGCAAAATAATTCGCAATATTATTGCCACCTCCGGCGCCACTGTTGATGTGGAAGATGACGGCTCTGTGGCTATTTCCGCTCTCACGCAGGAGGCGGTTGATAAAGCGGTTCAGATGGTTGAGGGTTTAACTCGGCAGGTAACTGTTGGGGAAAAATTTGAGGGAGAGGTCAAGCGAATTCTGCCTTTCGGCGCTTTTGTGGAGATTATTCCGGGCAAAGAAGGTATGGTGCATGTATCGCAAATGTCAACAGAATTTGTTGATGATCCCAATAAATTTGTCACCATCGGCAAAAAAGTAAACGTGCGGGTGATTGAAATTGACGATATGGGCAGAATAAATTTAAGCATGCTGCCGGAAGGAGTCAGTGGAGCCCCCAGAGAAGCCAGACCTCCCCGCCCCATGGGCCGCTTTGATAATTCTTCCGATAGACGAATGGGCGGGCGCACCAGCCGGCCGTTTGTCAGAAGACCGGGATTTAGCGGCAGGTCAGGTCCATCCGACGCCGGCAGAAGCGGATTTTCATCTAGCCGGCCGGGCTTTCCCACCCGCGATCGCTTCCGAAAACCCAGCTATTAACTAAAAACTTCTAACTTCTAACTTCTAACTTCTCAAAAGTCTCATTGACAATTAGGGTTATCTGGTTTACGATAATCGAAAGGAAAATTTTTCCTAATTTTTGCTGTGGATAATATAAAATCCTACTTTAATTTTAGCCGCCAATCGCTAGCCCTTTTGGGAGTACTTTTTTTGGTGGTTATCGGCATCGCCGCCACGGTTTTGGTAGCCCAACAACAACAGGAAATTAGAAAAAGAGCAGTAGGATGTGGGCTTGAGAGGATAACACCTACGTTAACAGGAGAGTGTACACAGTGCCTTTTACGTAACGGAGCTGTTGAAAAAGAACTGAAAAAGCAAGACCCAAACTGTTCTATTGAGCAGCTTGTTACTGCTTGGTGTAAGGGTGAATTTGGGAATGAGGATATTACTAGTTGTAATGGAGCAAGGAGCGAAGAGGATAAATGTAAGGCTGTTTGTCCTCCGCCTCCTCCAGGAGGTGTTCCTCCGGGAAACGGCGGGCCTCCTTCATCAGGAACAAATCCACCTTCATCAGGAAATCCTCCTGTTCCCAGCACAAGTTGTCGAGTGAGTTGGGTTTTGGATCCCAATCCGCAAACCTCACCTGCCAATACTAATTTTACAGCCTACATAAAAGGAGAATTATCGCAAAACGGTGCAGGATTTCCTGACTGGTCTCATGTTGGCCTTAAGTTTGATAATGGAAATTTAGGTACAATCAGCGATATTAAAAATACAGGATCGCTAGGCCCTCTTACCGGTTGCAGCGCAGATCAACCTTGTTTTAAATCTAATGTCTTAAGTTCAGGTGCTGTCAATAGTCAGCATAATCTTGTATTTTCTATCTTAAACGGAAGTGTGTCTTGTACTCCTCCCAAACCATTTACTACCGGCGCAGGCGGTCCGCCGCCTCCAGGCGGTGGAGGTGGGGCGAGGTTGCTTTTGGCCTTAAATTTAGAAGGGTTTACCGGTACTTACACTCCCAAGCGTGATACAGAGGCGATAACTGTGCTTGTCCGCTCGCAGGAAGGCACAATTAGCGCTGTTGAGTCTATTGCCACCTTTTCGGCCACCCATCGGCATTTCCGAAAACTGATTGATCTTCCGGCTGATTTGTCAGACGGCATTTATGAATTACTTCTCAAAGGCGCCTCCACTCTGCGGCGAACTTTTGGCAATATCACAGTTACCAAAAATCGGGAAACATTTGTTCCCTTTGACCCGGCCAAACCCCTTTTGAGCTGCGACTTAAATAATGATAATTTAATTAATATGCTTGACTTAAACCAGCTTTACACAGACATTAAAAAACCCAAAGCAGAGCATAAAGACAGCCTAGGCGATATTACCAGAGATGGCGTAATTGACATTTTCGATCACAACTTCTGCGTGCAGAATTTCTTAAAAATAGGAGAAAGGCCATGATGCTATGAATAAAAAACTATTATTATTGGTAATTTTGGGAATGGCAGTAAGTCTTCTCGTACTGGCCCTTTTGCCGGCCCAGTTTAAGACGCCGTCAAAACAGGAGCTGACTTCCGCTCGAAAGCCGGTTGTGACTTCGGCACCACTAAACTCCCGCGCTTATACCAGCCTTGTTGCCTCCGTTGATAAAGATAGCGTTTCCGTGGGCGATAACTTTATCATTACGATAAATATTAATACAGGCGGTAATCTTGTTACCGGAGCCCAGCTTGAGTTAGGCTACGACCCGACTCTGCTGGCGATTGACACAGTTACTAGGGGCGATTTTTTCACCAGTCCACTGGAAATTGCTAATAAAAATGACAAAGAAAAAGGCCAGATTATTTACGCGGTGGGTTCTTTGAGCGAAAAAAAGGGAGCGGGAATAATTGCCACCGTAAGCGCCCAAGCGCTCAAAACAACCAAGGGAAAAATTGAAGTATTAACTATCAAACCAACAACCATAATTACAGAGATTAATAATAAACAATCGGTTTTGAAAGAAAGCAAAGGAGCAGAGCTTGTCATCAGGTAAAAAAAGATCTGCCATTATTGTTCTATTATTTCTTCTGTTGGCAATTCCGGCCAGCTTGTATTTGGTGTTTCGTCAGCAGGAACTTAGGGGAAGAGCCGCTCCTTCAACCACCCTGGCTTTTGATCCGCAGTCTGTGTCAAAGAGCGTGGGTGAGTCTTTTACCCTGACCGTAAACATAAATACCGCGGGCAATAGCGTGTCGGGAGCAGAACTTCATGTGCAGTATGAAGCTAGTAAACTGGAAGCTATAGGTATTGATATTGCCAGCGAGCCGTTTTTGCCGGTGGTATTGGTAAACGGTACGGTTAATAGCGGTTTTGCCTTTATCAGTCTGGGCAGTCAGCCCAATACGCCCAAAACCGGTACGGGAAAGCTGGCCACAATTACATTTAGAGCTTTGGCTTCCACAGGCGGCGGACCAACCCTGGTGCGCTTTACCACCGATACCAAGGTGGCAGGAACAGGAGAAGTGGGCAATGTGCTGGCCAGTCAGCCGGCTCCGGCCACAGTTACTATTGGAATTCCTCAAACACCAACTCCCAGTCCTACTCTCACCCCAACTCCAACCCCAACTCCAACACCTACGCCAACTCCGCGGCCGGGTGGAGGCGGTGGAGGACAGGTTACTCCCATCCCAGTGATTACAGCCACTCCTTCGGCCACGCTTGCTCCCACCCCCACTCCCACGCCAGTTAAAGTGGTGGTTATCACGCCTGCTCCCGCTTCCCCAATTCCGGTCACTGCAGATGTTACTCCCACGGCTGTTCTGACTGTTTCCGGTCTGGTTCTGTTCTTCGTTGGCGCGCTGGCACTTTTTGCATTGTAACTGTTGACAAACCTAAGGAATATGTTATGATATCCTTATGCAATTAAGTAATATTTTAGATAAAAAATTTATAGGTACAGATGACCTTAGAAGAGATCTCACTGATATTTTAAACAAACTTTCCAAAGAAAGAGAGATGGTTATTACCCAACACGGTAAACCTAAAGGAGTACTTATGGATATTAAATCTTACCTTGAGATAGAAGAATTATATGAGCGACTAGCGGACTTAGATCCTAAACTAGTCAAAAGAGTCAATGCAGCTGTAGAAGATGTCAGAAAACATGGAGGTATTCCAGCAGAACAAGTCTGGAAGAAATTAGGTATTTAACGTGTACCAAATTGTTTTTTCTAAAAAAGCCTTAAAATCTTTAAAAAAGATTCCAACACATTACCAAATCCAAATTAAGAAAAAATCACAGCAATTAAGTTTAGACCCATTTAAGTTAGATCTTAGAAAACTATCATCTGAATATACCGCTACTCATAGACTCAGAGTTGGTGACTACAGATTATTTTTGAAAATTAATTTTGAAAGTAAAACTGTTCAGATAGATGAAATTGAACGCCGTACCACCCAAACCTACTATTAACTTTTAAGTATACTCAAAAATGCCTCTTGGGGAATTTCTACGCGGCCTATCATTTTCATTTTCTTTTTCCCTTTTTTCTGCTTATCAAGCAGTTTATTTTTTCTCGTGACATCTCCACCATAAAGTTTAGCTGTCACGTCTTTTCGGAATGGTGAAATTGTTTCCCGGGCAATAATTGTGCCTCCAATTGCCGCCTGAAGGGCTATGGCAAAATTCTGCCGAGGCAAAACCTCTTTTAATTTTCCCACCATCTTGCGGCCAAAGCTGGCGGCCTTACTTTGAATAATAATGCTGGATAAAGCATCAATTCTTTCTCCCGCTACCAAAATATCTACCCTTACCGCATCCACCTCTCTAAACTCCAAAAATTCCCAGTCCAGCGAGGCAAATCCGGAAGAGACTGATTTTAATTTGTCATAAAAATCAGTCACCATTTCAGCCAAAGGCATTTGATATGACAACTCCGCTTGATTTGCAAAATGCTCCATATTTTGCAATTTGCCTCTTTTATCCTGTACCAAATCCATCACGGCACCAATATAATTTTGCGGTACAAAAATCTTTAAGTTAACCCAAGGCTCTTTGACATTTTTCATATTGGCCGGATCAATTTCCGATGGATTATCGACCAGCCGGTCATCCAGTAAATATCCAACCGAAGGCGTTGTTGCCAAAAGATTAACATTATATTCCCCTGATAATCTTTCCTGCACTACTTCAGCATGCAGTAGTCCCAAAAAACCGCACCGAAAGCCCGAACCCAAAGCTTGAGAATGTTCCGGTTCAAAAGTAAAAGAAGGATCATTTAATCTAAATTTTTGCAGTGTTTCGAAAATATCCTGATACTCATTTTGATTGATTGGATAAAGTCCTACAAATACCATGGGTTTGACTTGTTTATATCCGGGAAGGGGTTTAACCCCTAAATTAGCTGACCCCGATCCACCCGGGGTAGATATAGTATCACCAACCCTGACTAAGTCAGGAGTTTTAATCCCGGTAGCAATATAGCCGATTTCTCCGGCTGATAAATTTTCCACCTCTTTCAGTTCCGGAGTAAAAATACCTACTTCTATTACTTGCCCTTCTGCGCCAGTTCCCAAAAAGATAATTCTTGATTGATTTTTGGGAGTCTGGCCTTCCATAATTCTTACCTGGGCCACTACTCCCTTAAAGCTGTCAAAAAAAGAATCAAATACCAGAGCTCGCAGAGTTTGATTTATGTTTTGCGGCGGAGGCGGAACTTTTTCTACAATAATCTGTAAAATTTTTTCTACACCTTGTCCTGTTTTGCCCGATGCCAATAAAATCTCCTCTTCTTTGAATCCAAAGGTATCTATAATTTGCTTTTTAGCACCCAAAATATCAGCATTTTGCAAATCAATTTTGTTAATTACCGGAATTATCGTTAAACCTTGATTTAACGCAGATAGTCCATGGGCCAAAGTTTGGGCTTGTATTCCGGCGGCGGCATCCACTAGGAGAATGGCTCCTTCAACCGCGGCTAAGGAACGGCTGACTTCGTAGGAAAAATCAACGTGTCCGGGAGTATCAATTAAGTTTAAAGTGTAAAGTTCAAAGTTAAAAGTGTACTGCATTCGGACGGGGGCGAGTTTGATAGTAATACCACGTTCACGCTCCAAGGCTAAAGAATCTAACAGCTGCGGTTTTAAGTTTTCTTTAGAAACTGTTCCGGTAATTTCCAAAAACCGGTCGGCCAAAGTTGATTTGCCGTGATCAATGTGGGCTATTATACAAAAATTTCTAATATTTTGTTGATCCATGGGATTAACTTTCCTTGGTTAGCCTTTTATGGATGGTGCCTGCTTTTCGGAAGAGTAAAAAGAGCTCTTTATATTCCGAAACATTAAACAAAAAAGAAAGCAGAAGATAGAAAGCGCTGCTTACGAGAGCAACCGAAGCGGTAAATAAGAAAAGTGTTATGGTAAAACTGGTATTAAAGTATTGCTCCAACAGTTTAAGCATGACATAAGAAGCAAGACCAAGAAGGGCAGACATAATAAAGATTTTTATCAGAGAAACTATAAAGCGGGCATCCATAAATCCGCCAATTTTCCTATTAAGCAGTATAAAAAGTGCTATGGCATTTATGAAAGAGCCAATGGTGGTGGCGGCGGCGAGTGCGCGCACGTCAAGCTTAAGATATAAAACAAAAAAAAGACTTAAGGCTATAGTAACGGTGATAGAAATAACGGTCATAATAAGCGGTGTTTTGGTGTCAAGCAGGGCATAAAAGCCCCTGGCTAAAATACTGCTTAATCCTTGGGCAATAATGCCGATAGCAAGTATAGCCAGTGTTTGGGCTGTAAGCACCGTTGCCGCCCAGGAAAAAAGAGGCGCACCAAAGACTAAACGGACAATCGGGGTATGAAAAATAACAATAAGTACGCTGGCCGGAGTCAACAAAAAAATAATGTGAACGAGAGAGAGTCTTAGGTGTTTTTTAAACTCTTCCATATCGTTTCGGGCACTGGCGGCAGCAAAAAAGGGAAAAGCCGCTTGGGCAACGCTGGCTGCCACTAGAGAAACGGGAAAGACTGCTATGTGGAGTGCAAAATTAAGATAAGTAATGCTGGATAAGGAAATCAAAGAAGCGGTAATTGTATCAATAGTCAGTTTAATTCGTTCAATGGCGGTAGAAAAAGCCCTGGGAATAGCCAGTTTTACAATTTCAAAAACACCGGGATGAAATAGGTTAAAGTCAAAACTATAAGAAAACCCCAGCCGCCAAACAAAAGCCACTTGGATAAGAAAATGGAAAAGTGCTCCAATAATAATGCCAACAGCCACCCCATACATACCAAAAAGAGGGACAAAAACAATGATGCCAATAATAATGCCGATGTTGTAAAAAAGTGAAGCGGAGGCCGGGATAAGAAATCGTCGATATGATTGCAAAATTCCCGTACAAAGATATGACAAGACAAAAAATGGCTGGGCAAACAGAATAATCCTGGTTAAATTAATAAGTAAATCAATATGATCCGCGTTTTCTTTTTGCAGGCCCGGCACCAAAAACAGGGAGAGTGGTTTGGTGAAGATAAAGATAACAACCGTTATAATAAGAAAAAACAAAATAGAGCTATGCAGTACCGAACGGGAAAGGGCCCATTGCTCTCCCTGTTTTTGATATTTGGTAAAAACCGGTATGAAAGCTACGCCTACCGCACTTAAAATAAACACTTGAAAAATATTATCGGGGATGACAAAAGAAGCAAAATAGATGCCAACCAAATCTGGGGTGAAATGTGTTGCCAGAAGCCTGTCGCGGATAAGACCGAAGATGCCCGACAGCATGGCTAGAAACATGATGATAAATCCGGCAGAGAGAATATCACCTTGGGGCAGATCTAAAAAGATAAGACCGTTTCGCAAAACTTTTTTCATGTGTGCTCTTTAGTATATCAAGCCATTGCTTAAAAAACCAGACTATGTTAAAATTCGGATATATATGCCAATAATTAAATCCGCCATCAAAAAATTACGAAAAGACACAAAGAGATATAAAGTAAACCGGGCCAAAAAATCACGGCTGGCGGAATTTATTAAAAAGGCTAAAAAGGGAAAAACAGTAAAAACTATAAGAGACGCTATAAGCGCTATTGATAAAGCGGCCAAGACGCACATTATTCATAAAAACAAGGCGGCCAGGTTAAAATCCCACTTGGCCAAGCTTGTTGCCGGCAAGAAAGAAAAGAAACCTGCTGTTTCTACCAAAAAGCCAGCAGCAAAACAAAAGAAAAGTATTAAAACCTAAGTCTAGTCCCTCTTTACAAACCCGTAAAAAATCACTACACTTAAGATTAACCATGCCCAAAAAGCCAGGTTTAGTTTCTGTTAATTTACTGCCCAAAAAAGAGATTGCCTTTGGTGAAAAATTTCTCAATTGGAGTTTAACCTTTGGCCGCTACATTATCATTGGAACGGAAATAATCGTTCTTATTGCTTTTCTTTCCCGCTTCAAACTTGACCGCGATCTAATTGATCTTCATGATCAAGTAAAAGAAAGCTTAAAAATAGTATCAAGTCAAAAAGCAGTAGAAGATCGTGTCAATGGTTTACAATTGCGGCTGTCAGAGATTAAAAAGATAGACGAAAAGCAAGGGTCTGGTTTTGACGTTTTGCCAAAACTTGCCTTACTTACGCCTGATGAAGTAACATTTAAAAACATCAATATTGAGGGAGATAAAATTACCATTGTCGGAACGGCTATAGAGACAGTAGCTATTTCCGCATTTGTTACTGCGCTTGTCGATTCAAATCAGTTCAAAAAAGATTCGGTTTTGCTTGAAAAAATTGAAAGCGGTAAAGAAAAGGAAAGCGGGCTTAACTTTACTATAACGGTGATTACGAAAGGAAAGGAAGTGTAATATGGCGGTTCCTATATTTTATCCGCGTCTTCGCTATTACTACCGAACAATTATTCCGCTTTTTGAAAAACCCAAAGTGGCGGCATATACGATGCTGGTGCTGTCGTTTTTTACCATCACATTTTTTGGTATTTTTGCTATTCGGCCAACGCTGGCCACCATAGCCCAGCTTAAAAAGCAAATTGAAGATCAAAAGTCAGTTTACACCAGACTTAATGACAAGATGACGCAACTTAGGGTAGCGGAAGCGGCATACGAAAATGTTCGCCCCGATGTAGATGCGGTAATTGCCGTGCTACCCGATAAGCCCCAGACAGCATTACTTATGGGAAAACTTAATAGGACTCTTAGAGATAATAGCATTGATGTAACAATTCTGCAATTTTCTCAAATTGAACTGAAAGAACCGACTACTGCTTCTTCATCTGCCGGTATTTTAGGATTTAGTTTGACGGGTAAAGCATCTTACGACAATATTGTTAATTTTGTTGATATTATTTCGGCAATGGACAGAATTGTTACTATCGACTCTTTGGATATCGCCAAGACAGAAGGCGATTTACTTACGATGACCATACGCGGTAAATCATATGTTCTTTGGCCAAGAAAGGAAAAATAAGATGGGTAGACGAGATACGCTTCTTTTATCAATACTGACTCTTATTACTGCCATAGGATGGATTGTGTTTGACGTGTATCATGCTTCTATTGACACGACAATACCGCAAGATGTAGAAGAAAAGCTTTCTCCAGTCGTACCAAATTTTGATAAAAACATCATTCAAAAAATAAAGAAACGCCAGGCAGTTTCACCGCTTGAATCTTCGGCAACTATTTCTGCAGAGATAAAAACCGGTTCACCGTCTGGTAAACCGATAGGAGCACCATGAAAAAGTCTTTTTGGAATAGGCGTTTCCCGACACTTTTGGGACTTATTGTTCTTGCCATTTCTACGCTTGGCATCAGTTTTCTCATAAAGTCCCCACAGCTATTTGAATCGGGAGCTTCTTCTTCGCTGGCTTTTGAGGATGTTCGTATAAGCAACCAAACAGCAAATTCGCTGACGGTCTCTTTTCGAACAAAAGATCCAATAAGCGCTCAAATTAAATTTGGTACTAACGTTGATAGCGCAACTGCTTTTTTTGATGACAGAGACGCTATAGGAAGCACAATAGGGCAATATAGAAATCATTATTTTACAATAACAAATTTAAGCCCGGGACGAGAGTATTTTTTTGTCTTAATAATGAAAGGAAAAACTTTTGATAACGAAGGAAAAGGGTTTACTGCCAAAACTTCGACTTCAACTTTGAGCGCGGATAAACAAGTAGAACCTCTTCGGGGAACGATAGTTACAGCAAAAGGCGAAGAAGCAAAAAATGCGTTGATTTATGTTAAAATCGCAGGCGCCACTCTTACCTCCACGATAGTTAAAACACAAGGAAAGTTTCTTGTGTCCTTTGTTGGTCTTTCCACTGCCGATTTAACTTCTATCTATTCTTTTTCCGGAAATGAGGAGATTACTGTTGAAGTGATTGGTGATGATGGTACGCAAGCCTCTGTGATAACGACTTTTGATAAACATGGCGACATAGGGCAAATCGTTCTTGGAGAAGGCGCAAAATCATCGCCGGAGTCATCAGGGTTTCATCCGGAAACAATAGTATCAGACTCAACTGATAAGGCACCAGCCATTATCGCTCCACAGGACGGTGGATTTGTTAGCGATCAGCGGCCGTTAATTCGGGGAAAAGGAAAACCGGCCCAAAAGATTGAGATAACAGTTGAGTCAGAACCACAAACAGGACAGCTGGTGGTAGGTGACAATGGCGAGTGGGTTTATCAGCCGGACAAACCGCTTCCTCCGGGAAAACATACAGTTTCCGTTCGTTTTTTTGATGGAGAGCGCATTGTTAATACTATACAAAGTCAATTTGAAGTATTGGCCAGCGGTACACAAGTTGAGGAGTCGGCAACGCCATCTCCTACTACAGTCGTGTCGTTAGCACCACCCCCGCCTGTGGCGGGGCCAACCGTTGCCCCGATACCCAATACCGCTACAACCTTTCCTGTCATTTTACTTACAAGCCTAGGTCTTATCTTTACACTGGGAGGTATTTTTTTGGTGTTCCGTCTGTAAAAATTGGGTTGACAAATGAGCAAGACTCATTTAAGCTAACAATAGACTATGCGGATTTTGAGAAAACGAAACCTGATAATTTTAGTAACTTTGCTTACTCTTTTTATCCTTCCTATCAGTCTTTACGCTGTTTTTCAGCAAGTCAATACAGAGAAAGAAGCACAGGTGATAGAGGAAGTGCCACAGGTTTTGTCCGGCTGTAATCAAATAGATGTTCTTCGTGGAAATGTGGTAACCGATGCATCTTCGCTTAAGCCTGGCGATACTGTTTCTTTTGCCGGTTATTGTTTTATAACACAGGGAGTCATAAATAAACTTCGTTTTGTTTTAAAGACCCCTGCCGGTGCTTTTTCGGCGATGGAATATTTGGCATTTGCCGAGAAAAACAAGGATATTGAAGGAAAACATTATTTTAAAGCAACCTATCCCGATGTAAAGCTTGAATTGCCGGGAAAATATAGTTTGCAGTTGTGGGGATATACCAACCAAACAACGCTTACCCAAGAGGCCTTTACCAAAACATTTACCATCGGCTCTGGCGTAACAACAAATATAACTCCCGCTCCCACCCCTTTGGCGCAGGCCCAAAACAATCCGCCCGCATGCAGTAGTCTTTCTGCAATTCCTCTCACCGGGCCGGCGCCTTTGACAGTAAGTTTTACCGGCACAGGCAGTGATAGCAACGGAGAGATAGTAGCATTTGAGTTTACTTTTGGCGACGGCGCCCGTCAGACAATTAACAAGAATGTTGGCAGTGGTGGTTCTGCTTCAACCTCACATGCTTATGAAGCAGGAGGTAATTATACGGCCACCATTAGGGTTAGAAATAAAACAGGTAATTTCAGCGAAGCATCACCTTTATGCAAGGTAGCAGTTTCTGTAAGCGCTTCTGCCGCGGCTTCATCAAGCGCCAATCTTTCCGCCCAGCCAACAAAAACACTTACCCCCACTCCCACACCGGTCAAATTGCCTCAAGCTGGAATAGAAGGACCAATGGTTGGTTTTGTACTGGGAGGGCTTTTGCTTCTGACTTTTGGTCTTCTTCTTGCCTTCTGACAATGGTATACTTTTAGCTATGCGTGTTGCCATTTTGGGAGCAGGATTTACCGGTTTAACAGCGGCACTTCGTTTTGCTCAAAAAGGCCACCAGGTTACTGTTTTTGAAAAAGAAGCACAAGTTGGAGGCTTGGCGGTTGGATTTAAAAAGAAAAATTGGCAGTGGCCGGTGGAAAAAGCCTATCATCATTGGTTTACCAATGATAGCTATGCCCTAAATCTTGCCCGTGAGTTGGGGATTGAGGTATTAGTAAAACGGCCAAGTACAGATGTTTATGTTAATGGGAAAAAACTGCCATTTGATTCGCCGCTGTCTCTTATGGCCTTTCCCTATCTCCCTTTTTCTGATCGTCTGCGGACAGGACTGACAGCGCTTTTTCTCAAACTGGTAAACAACTATCATAGATTTGATAATATAAAAGCAATACCGTGGATAAAAAAATGGATGGGGGAGAAAAGTTTTGCGGGAATTTGGGACCCTCTTTTTAGCGGAAAATTTGGTAAATACAAAGACGACATTGCTATGAGCTGGTTTTGGGCCCGCATTAAAAAAAGAACACCAAGTCTAGCCTATCCCAAAGGAGGCTTTGGGGTTTTTGCTGATAAGCTGGCAGATGAGATTAAGCGTCTAGGCGGAAAAATTTATCTTAATACAGAGGTAAAGGAGTTACCAAACAAAGAATTTGATGAAACTATCGTAACATTGCCAACGCCGGTATTTATAAAACTAGCAGACAGTCTGCTACCAAAAGATTACGTTAAAAAAAATTCTTCTGTCAAATACCTTCATGCGCTCAACCTTATTCTTATATTAGATAAGCCGTTTATGGAAAAAACCTACTGGTTAAATATCACCGATAAAAAATTTCCCTTTTTGGTTATCGTTAATCACACAAATTTTATGGACCCAAAATACTACAATAGTAAACATATTGTCTATATTGGCAATTATCTTCCGCGGGAACACAAATATTTTCAGATGACAAAGGAAAAACTACTAAAAGAATTTGATCCATTTCTCAAAAAAATAAACCCAACCTATCATTTATCGTTAAGCGCTTATCACTCGTTTGTGGGTCCTTTTGCCCAACCAATTGTTACTGTTGATTACCAAAAGAAAATTCCTGCTTTTGAGACTCCCATCAAAAATGTCTTTCTGGCCAATTTATCTATGGTATATCCCTGGGACAGAGGAACAAATTATGCCATTGAACTGGGAGAAAACATAGTAAAACGGATATTAAAAAATGCATAAGTTGTTATTTTTTGTAATTATTATTGCCGTAATACTGCGGTTTTATAACCTCAATTGGGACGAAGGTTATCTTTCTCATCCGGATGAGCGCAATATTGCCAACGCCGTCTCTCATATCCACTTTTTTGATGAACTTGACCCTAATTTTTTTGCCTATGGGGGATTTCCCATATATTTTGCCCGCGCGGCAGCGGATTTTGTGGCGCGTTTTACAGGAAATAATACCTGGGTTTTCGATTGGGGGCATATTAATATTATTACCAGGTTTCTTTCAGCGGCATTTTCCACGTTGACGATAATTCCATTATATTTGCTGGCAAAGAAAGTTGTAAGTCGGGAAGCGGCACTGCTTTCGATAGGTTTTTATACCTTTACCGTTTCCTCTATTCAAGCGGCACATTTTGGCACAGTGGAAAGCATGCTGGTATTTATGGTGGTTTTCCTTTGCTTTCTTTCCGTAAGGCTTATTAATGAACCCAGTACAAAAAGTTATATTTATTGCGGGATTGTTTTAGGTTTGGCCATTGCCACCAAAATGACGGCGTTATCTTTTATTATTATTCCTTTAACAGCACATATTCTAGCTCCTCATAAAAGCCATAAAAGATTTTTCGCGTTATTATTCAGCACACTTGCAGTTTTCACACTTTTCTCTCCCTATACGTTTTTGAACTGGGATAAGTTTATTGAATCAATGCGCTATGAGTCGGCTGTGGCAACGGGCGCCCTGTCGGTGCCCTATACGCTTCAATTTAAAAATACCACGGCCTATCTTTACCAGATTAAAAATTTATTCTGGCAGATGGGACCTGCGGCATTTTTTATAATTCCGGGCATAGTATTTCTTGCTATAAAGGCAGTTTTAGAAAAGAATAAAATAGTAATAGTTTTTATAATCTTTCCCATATTATATTTTGTCTATGTTGGTTTATGGCAGGCAAAGTTTATTCGCTACATGCTGCCTATTATTCCTTTTTTAACTATTGCTATTAGTTATTTTTTCATTTTGCTAAAAAAAGAATTTCTCCTTCTTGGTCGTTTTCTCATTGCCCTTTTTTTACTGATAACTATTTTTTGGGCTATGAGTTTTTTTTCTATTTATACGCGGGAGCAAACACGAATTACAGCTTCAAAATGGATCTATAGCAATATTCCTTTTGAAAGTAAAATTCTGGGCGAGCATTGGGATGATGGTTTGCCTTTATCCATATCTCCATTTACAGAAGCAAAATATAAACGGGAACTTTTGACAATTTATGAGCCGGATAATCAGAATAAAATAAATTATTACGCAGTACAATTATCAACGGCAGATTATATTATTATCAACAGCAGAAGGTTGTACGGAACTCTGATGCGTCTTTCGGATAAATATCCCGTCACCAGTAGGTATTATGCGTTATTATTTGATAATAAATTAGGCTATGAAAGGATGATCGAGTTTACATCATATCCTGTTTTTTTTGGAATTACTATCAATGATGACGCAAGTGAGGAAACCTTCCAAGTATTCGAACATCCAAAGGTGATTATTTTTAAAAACAGCAAAAGGTTTTCTGATAAAATTATCGCGGAAAAATTACAAGCATTATGACAATAGACGTAAATTATATTTTTAGCTGGTGGTTGGTTTTGTTTTTGATTGGTGTTATTTTTTTGCCGCTAACTACAAAAATCTTTGCCAATTTTTTTGACCGGGGCTATATTTTTTCCAAAATTTTAGGAGTATTGATTATCAGTTATGCCGTTTTTCTTTTAGGCAGTCTTAGACTTTTTCCATTTACGCAAATAACGATTATAACAGTAATAACTATCATATTAATATCAAACATTCTCTTAATATCCAAGTATCCTAATATCTTAATATCACTAAGGCGCTCGTGGAAAATTTTCATTTTTGAAGAAATATTTTTTCTTCTGGCACTTTTTTCCTGGTCGTTTATTAGAGGATTTGAACCGTCAATTCACGGACTGGAAAAATACATGGATTTTGGATTTGTCAATTCTATTTTACGCACAGAGTATTTTCCGGCAATGGATATTTGGTTAACCCCATCCACTATTAATTATTACTATTTTGGTCATCTGGTCACAGCCATTTTAACAAAACTTTCGGGCACAGACTCGGTAATTACCTTTAATTTAATGATAGCAACGCTTTTTGCTTTCACCTTTACCGGCTCATTTTCAATTGGGGCAAACTTAATCAATCTCAAATCAACAACTCAAAACTTAAAAATTATAATAGCTGGATTGGTAACTGCTTTTCTTATAACCTTTGCCGGCAATCTTCACACCATTTATGCTTTCTTTTCTTCTTATAATACTGATACTCCCGTACCTTTCTGGCAATTAAAACCACTCCTTAATTTTTTCTCCTACTGGTATCCCAATGCCACCCGTTTTATTCCCTTCACCATTCACGAATTTCCGCTATATTCTTTTGTGGTGTCTGATCTTCATGGACATGTATTATCAATACCAATAGTTTTAACAATTATTGCAGTTTTGTTACACGAAATACCACGAATAGCCACACGAAGTACCACTAAGTTTTTTACTATTGTTTTATTAAGTTTCTTATTAGCAGCTGCTTACATGACCAATGCCTGGGACGGACTAATTTATGGCGGCTTAACATTCCTTGTTTTATTTTACCTAGCGTATAAGACTAAGAACTATACGCTATACGCTATACGCTATACGCTGATCGTCATTGGTAGTATTGTTTTTACCCTTCCATTCTCCCTTCACTTCAAACCCTTTGTATCAGGAATTGGTATTGTCAAAGATCACTCGCCGCTGTATATGCTTTTTGTGCTTTGGGGTTTCTTTTATTTTTTCGCATTAAGTTTCTTTTTGTTTATTCGCAAAGAGAAAAAACAAAGCGCGGATATTTTTATTTTGCTTCTGATTGCTCTTTCTACGGTACTCATCATTATTCCCGAATTTTTCTATGCCAAAGATATTTATCCGGTACATTATCGGGCCAATACCATGTTTAAGCTGGGCTACCAGGCATTCATGATGCTATCGATTGCCACAGGATATATCATTATACGAATTGTAACAAGTAACATGTTATACGTAGCAAGAAAATTTTTTGTCGCACCTTACGTGTTACTTGCGACGTGTCTCGTGTTACTCATCGGCATCTATCCTTTCTTTGCAGTTAATTCTTACTACGGTGGCCTCAAAACTTATCATGGTCTTGATGGGCTCGTTTATTTAAGGAGTCTTTATCCAACAGACTACGAAGGAATAATTTGGTTGAGACAAAACATTAAAGGGCAACCGGTAATTTTGGAGGCAAGCGGAGATTCTTATACTGATTTTGCCCGCGTTTCTGCCAACACGGGACTGCCAACAGTTATTGGTTGGTCTGTGCATGAATGGTTGTGGCGGGGCACATATGATGTAGCCGCTCCCAGAATTGCCGATGTCCAAACTCTTTATGAAAGTAAAGATATAAGCTTAACAAAAGAATTGCTAAAAAAATATAATGTGTCACTTGTTTTTGTGGGAGATCTCGAGCGGCAAAAATATCAAAATATTAACGAGGAAAAATTCTTTCAACTAGGAAAAATTATTTATGAAAACGGTCAAACAACGATTTATCAAATTGTGGAGTAACTACTGGGGAATAAGTTTTTATCTTTTAGCACCGCCAATAAAAGTCCTCATGACGTATCTGTCTTCTGGTTTTGGTCCCAAAGGAACAACAATAGCTAGTTGGGTGTTTTGAGGAAATCCTTCTGAAACACCTGCCCTAATTCTAATGCTATCTTGACCAAGACCATTAACAAAAATCCCATTGTCTAGAGGAACTTCGTTGTCGGGAAAATTTTCCGCAAGTTCTGAGTCTTTTCCTTTGAGCATTTCTGGAGTTCCCGGTATAGCAAAGGCTTTAATTTCTGAAAAATCGAAACGAGGAAAATTGGGATTGCGAGACATGAGTCTAAACACAACTTGTTGAGGTAATGCTGTTTCTTTTAATCTTTCATCTGGATAGTGAACTACGTATGTGCCTGTTCCCTCGTGCTCCGGGTGAGGAAATTCGTCGCTCTCAACAAAAACATATACTCTTGTCGCTGCTTCAAACATTTGTTCAGGATTGTTTACATTAAGTTCGTTAGGCATTGCAACCTCTGAATTACCAACAACGCTGACCGCCGAAGTAGGAGATGAATCTTTTGCACCAAGACGAACGCGGTATTTTCCCGTCTCAATCCCCCCAAAGACATATATGCCGTTTCTCTCCGAAAGCGCAGTAGCAACTGCATGATACACGAGAGGATCATCTGGATCTTGACGCTCTAAGTTAACCGACGCCCCTGGAATGCCTAGATACCGTCCGGTTACATATCTTGTTTCTTCTGTTGCGTGACCAGCGACGCGCCCCACAATAGCCGGAAGAGTCAATGTTTCCTTTCCCGCCTCAACCGAGCCAAGCCCTTCTGCGATAGTTACGCCAGCAAGAGCGCCGCCTGATACCTTAGCGGCTTCTTTGAGGAACGAACGCCTTGATAATAAACCTCCGCCTTCTTTTACGGGTTCTGCCATACTAACTATATTTTATCAAAAAATTAATCTGAAAGCAAATTTGATGAGCTAATTAGCTTTTTACTTTAGTGGACAATTATCAGTTGTTATTTCACAACGGACGTATTCTTGAATTTCGTTAAAATCTCCGTTTTTTGGGACAAGCACCCAGGCGCCGTACTGGGAAACGGGTGGGTTGACCAAAAGGCCGGCTCTGTCAGTTTCTTCATCTCCCTGATCAATAACGACTGTTTTTACATCTGCTCCCTCCATTTTGCGGGCTAGCTTTATAAAGTCATCAAATTCCAAGGTTTTAATATCGGTATCTATGCTTTTATTAAGCGTTTGGTAAAGAGTGATAAGTTTGACAGGATTAAGAAGTATTCCTAAAGAAAAAGCTTTGTTGCGAAGAGCAACCAGCAGTTTTTGCTGACGGCGGCTTCTGGCAAAATCAGTTCCTTCCTCACCCTCCGCTTGGCGACTTCTGACGTATTTTAAGGCTGTTTCGCCATCCATGTGCGTTTGGCCTTTATCAAAATGCAGAGGTTCGACCCGGCAGGGAAAAACTTCAAATAGTTCTACTATAGTAGTTTTTACTTCTTCCGGCGATTTTCCGCAAAGATTGTTTTCCTCTCCTGTAATTGGATAATTATAGTCATCAAACGCTCTTTCAACATCAATATCCACGCCCCCCAGCTGATCTACGGCACGAACAAAACCGGAGAAATCAACCCTAAACGCATAATTTACCTCTTGACCTAAAATATTGCTGATTATTGCTTTAGCAAGGGTTAATCCGCCGCCTAGTTTTTTTTGTTCGCCAAATTCATATGCGGCATTAACTTTACTTTGTAGAAGCGGTACCCAAACGTCTCGGGGAATAGAGACCAAAATAACCTTGTTGGTTTGAGGATCAAGGTGGGCAAAAATGATGGTATCGGTAAGCATTGCTCCCTCATGATTGCCTCCGGCTATACCTAAAAGTAGAATATTGACAGCACCGGCTTCTTTTTTAAGTTCTACTTCTTTATTCAAAACAAGCTCCCAAATGAAGCGGGGAATAGTCGTTGCTTTTTCAAAAAAAGGAAGTAATTTCAAAGAAGAGAAAAGGATACCAAGCACAAGAATAGCTATTATAAATAAATATGGTGCTTCTTTTATTTTGTCAAGAAAAGAAGCTAATTTTCGTCGAAGTTTAGGCATTTCTTAGAATCTCCAGAAAGAAGTTTGGGTCAAGACTTCTATTGCCAACCAGTACTCCCGATAGGTTTTTCTGTTGAGTAAATCCTTTAGCATTACTACCATCAACACTGCCGCCATAAAGAACGTACGCGCCAGGCAGGATAGTTTTTATTTTTTCTGCCACTTCATTGGCGTTTTGCGGTGTATCGGGTTTACCCGTCCCAATAGCAAAAACCGGTTCATAGGCAATCAAATCTGTAAAGTCATTAATTAATCTTTTGAGAGCAGCCGCTTGATCTATTTCTGAAACACACACAATTGGAGTTAGATTATATTTTTTAGCAAGTTTTATTTTTTCCGCCACAATCTCATCGGTTTCGCCCAACTGACTTCTTCTCTCCGAATGGCCGAGCATGACATAGCTGGCAAATTCAGCTACCATACTTGCAGAAACTTCTCCGGTGTGTTTTCCTTCTTCAAATCGGCTTATATCTTGAGCGCCAATTTTAATAGGCAAATTTTGTTGTTTTATTTCTTCCGAAGTGGCAGATAAAGCAGTAAAAGGAGGAAGAACTATAATTTCTTTTTCTTGTGTAATAAGGGCTATTTCTTTAGCCAGGCTTTTTACCCATTCTTGCGCTTTTGCCCCAGTGCCGGTTTCCTTCCAGCTGGAAACGATGAATAAAGGCATATATGATATATTATACAGTACCTTAAATTATTTTACATATGTCAGATTTGCTCAAAGGATTAAATAAAGAACAAACAGAGGCAGTGGTTCATACGGAAGGGCCAATACTTATTTTGGCAGGAGCGGGGAGCGGTAAAACACGGGTGCTTACCTACAAAGTACTCTATCTTATACAGGAAAAAGGAGTCAGTCCAATCAATATTCTGGCTATCACCTTTACTAATAAAGCCGCCAATGAAATGAAGGAGAGAGCGAAGAAATTAGTTTCCAATTCACCAACCGTTAGCACTTTTCATGCTCTTTGTGCCAAAATTCTGCGTATAGATGGCGGCGTTATGGGTCTTTCATCAAAATTTCTCATTTATGACGAGAGCGATCAACTTGATGCCATAAAAGAAGCTATGGTAAAACAAGACATTTCGATAAAGCATTTTAGCCCCCGCGCAGTTCTCACCACCATCTCCGAGGCCAAAAATGAACTTATATCGGCAACAGAATATCCGCAATTTGCCAGAGGGTTTTTTCAAGAAACAGTAGCAAAAATCTATATTGGATACCAAAAAATTCTTCGCGATAATCAAGCGTTGGATTTTGATGATTTACTGATGGAAGTTGTTAGACTTTTTCAAAAAGATGAGGAAACGCTCAAGAAATATCAAAATAAATTTCGTTATATTTTGGTTGACGAATATCAGGATACCAATCACGCCCAGTACGTGTTAACAAAGATGTTGGGAGGAAAATGGAACAATATTTGCGTGGTCGGAGATTTTTCCCAGAGCATTTACATGTGGAGAGGAGCGGATTTTAAGAATTTGATGAATTTCAAAAGGGATTTTCCTCAGGTGGCGATTTTTCATCTGGAACAAAACTATCGTTCAACCCAAAAGATTTTAGATGCGGCATTTGCCGTAATTTCCAAAAATACGTCGCATCCAATTTTGAAACTTTGGACAGAAAATAACGCCGGCGAGCACATTACTTTATATCAGGCAAGAAGCGAGCAGGATGAAGCAAATTATATTGTTGACCAAATCTCCCAAATTTCCGCTCAAACCTCAAAACTCAAACATTCCGATTTTGCGGTGTTGTATCGGACTAATGCCCAATCGCGGGCTATTGAGGAAATTTTTCTTCATCGGGGAATGCCGTATGTGCTGGTTGGCGGAACCAGGTTTTATGATAGAAAAGAAGTCAAAGATGTCCTGGCATATTTGCGGCTTTTGGCAAATCCAAAAGATATGGTTTCATACAAAAGAATTGAAAAATTAGGTAAGGGAAGATTGGGCAAATTTCTTAATTTTCAACAGCGCTTTAATGATTTAAATCATCAAAGCAAGCTAACAACAATAGAGATTTTAGATCGAGTGGTAGCGGCGGTTGACTACCTTTCTTTATATGATGAGCATGATGAAGAAGATAGACAAAGATTGGAGAATATAAAAGAGCTTAGAAGTGTGGCACTGGAATTTCCGGACATTACCCAGTTTTTGGAAAACGTTGCACTAGTTGAGCAGGAATATCTTCCCGATCATCCGGTAAGAAACGGTGAGAAGAAAGACGCCGTTATTCTAATGACTTTGCATGGTGCCAAAGGGCTGGAGTTTTCGGTTGTTTTTATGACTGGTATGGAAGAGGGGCTTTTTCCTCATAGCCGCTCGCTTTTGGAAGAGGCGGAACTTGAGGAAGAGAGAAGACTTTGTTATGTAGGCATGACCAGGGCTAAAGAAAAACTCTATCTTACCTTTGCGACAAGAAGATTATTTTTTGGAAAAAGGACGTCCAATGTTGCTTCCCGTTTTCTCTTTGATCTGCCGACACATCTTGTTCATTCGCCATTGAATCAAGATTATACCGACGACTCAACAGATCCGCCGGATTTTTTCTAATGTCATCTTTATGTTAACATATGCACATGGAAGTACGAGAGCCGAAAGAAGCGGAAAGGGGACTTTTTGATAGCATTGTTACGCACCCATTACAGGCTTGGGAGTGGGGAGAGTTTAGGGAAAAAACAGGAATAAAAGTTATTCGCCGGATCAAAGCCGGACATGCCTTTCAACTAACAATTCATAAAATTCCTCGTACTAAATACACCTTAGGATATATCCCAAAAGGTTTACCTCCAACGCAGACGGTAGTTGATGAATTAAAAAAAATTGGTAAAGAAGAAAACTGCATATTTATAAAATTGGAACCGAACGTCGTTAAGAATCAAGAATTAGGAATTAGGAATTATGGACTACAACTATCTTCCCACCCGCTATTTACAAAATTTACATTTCAGCTTGATTTAACAAAATCAGAAAAAGAGTTGTTAAAGAATATGCATTCAAAAACCCGCTACAACATTCGCGTGGCCCAAAAGCGGGGGGTTGAAATTATGGAAGATAATTCCGATAAAGCTTTCAAAAATTATTTAAAACTAATGGAAGAGACAACAAAAAGGCAGAAATATTACGCGCACGATGAAGGGTATCATCGCTTGATGTGGGAAACTTTAGGAATGCGACAAGTAACACGTAACACGAAACAAGATAATACCCTCAGAGCTCATCTTCTTGTCGCAAGATATAAAAACGTGCCGCTTGTTACGTGGATCGTGTTTCGATTTAACGGCGTTTTGTACTACCCCTATGGAGCATCAAGTAGTGAGTATCGGGAGGTAATGGCTAGTAACTTAATGATGTGGGAGGCAATAAAGTTTGGCAAGAAAATGGGCTGCCATACTTTTGATATGTGGGGTTCCCTTGGATCAAACCCCGACCCCAAGGATCCGTGGTATGGTTTTCACCGTTTCAAAGAAGGGTATGGAGGAGAACTGATAGAGTTTGTCGGCTCCTACGATTTAGTATTAAATCCATTTATGTACCGGTTATACAACCTGGCCCACCGCGCCCGCTGGCTCTACCTTAGGGGAAAAAAATTAGTTGGGTAATTATGCCGGATATTCGACAGTCAAAGATGTACGGGGACTATTTGCAAAGAATAGGCTGGCTGGTTGCAGAAATAAATGGCACAAAAGTCTTCATCAGAAAATTTCCTCTTTTTGGTTCGCTTATTAAGATCCAACGTCCGGAAAAAATCCCGTCATTAGCATTGATAGATAAGTTGGTGAGAAAGTATAGGGCGTGGTCGGTTTCGATAGAATATTTCACCTCGGGGGAGTCTTTCGGCCACCCCCGAGGTGGTGTTGCGCCTGCGGCACACCTCGGGGGTGTATTGGGGTTTAAAATAAATAACAGCCCTTATCTTCCCACAAAAACCATCCGTATTGATTTAACTAAAAGTGAAGGCGAAATCTTTAAAAATTTTACAGAGGCTAAGAGGCGGGCGGTAAGACGAGCTATTAAAAATGCTGTTGTGGTTAAAGAATCAGACGCTATTGAAGAGTTCACAAAATTAAAATCCAAAGATTTTTGGCCGCTGGGGTGGTTTATGGTAAAGGATGTAAGGGCGTTGTGGGAGAGTTTCCGACCGAAGAATGCCTCGGTATTTATCGCATATCAAGGAGCCCACCCCGTAGCTGGCATCTTGTTATTGATCTACGATAAAGTTGTTTACTATTGGATGGCGGTAAGCACAAATGAGGGGAAAAAATTATTTGCGCCCACACTTCTTGTTTGGCAGGCATTAAAACTTGCCAAAAAGAAAAGATGCAAAATTTTTGATTTTGAAGGAGTTTACGACGAAAGGTTTCATAAAGCGACCCAAAAGTGGCAAGGTTTTACAAAATTTAAACAGGGATTTGGCGGTAAAGAAGTAATTTTTTCAGAACCTCTAATTAAATATTATTGCAGAGCATTTTAAACTCGCAGTTTTTGCAAATGCCGCTTTTGCTGCAGGCAAAATCCGAAACAGAAATTGCTTCTTTTATTTCAAAAAGTTTTTCTTTGGCTTCTTCCAGCTGTTCCTTTGTTCTGGTGGTGGTAAACTTTTTACCGCTCTCCAAATAGTAGAGCGACAAGACCACATCATTCGGGTTTTTTCCCAACAGCCTATCTTTTACCTCTGTGGCGGCAAGCGCGTAGACTGTTAACTGGAAATTTTTATCAAGCTCTTTTTCATCGGGCTCATTGGTGCCGGTTTTGTAATCCAAAATCTCAATTTTACCGTTTTTCAGAGGATCAATGCGGTCAATTTTACCCCCGATCCGCAAACTGTTATTTTGTTCTCCAATGCTAAATTGAAAAGGCATTTCCAAAGAAATAGGTAGATGTTTTGGATCAAAAGCATCTCTGAAGAAATTTTTTAGAACAATTTCTCCTTTACTAAACATCTGTGTTTCGTGGTCTTTGCTGTGATATCCTTCGTTAATCCAATTTTTTTTCAAAAGTTCCAATAACTCTTTTTCAGCGGCCTTATTGCCGCTTAAAAGCAGTTGGTAAAAATCGCGTAAACTGGCATGAATAGTTGTACCAAAACTCTGACTGCTGGTCTGCGGTACCGGAATTCGCAAAATATACTTGGCTTTATAGTGCATGGGGCAAGTGTTAAAAGTGTCTATTTGGGAATAAGAAAGATAGTTAACGAGAAGTTTACTTCTCACTTCTAACTTCTCACTTCTAACTTCTGACTCAACTGGTTTCCATTCGAGCAATGTTAATTGCGCCATTGTTTCATTGCTTGCTTGCCCTGAGCCGAGTCGAAGGGTTGATTGTTCAATGGCCTTTTCACCAATTATTTCATAGATAAAAGGGGAGAGTTTGCGTTCTCTTTTTCCCTCGCCGTAATAATTGGCGGCAGTTAAAAAGAGAAAATCGCGGGCGCGGGTCATGCCCACATAAAAAAGCCTCCGTTCTTCTTCCAGATGATAATCTCCCTCGGGCAAAATTTCTTTGATTAAGGCATCGGGGATGGGAATTTGTTCGCGGCGTTCTCTGGTGGGAAAGCGCTGAGCCACCAAATTAACCAGAAATACAATTGGAAATTCAAGTCCCTTGCTGGAATGAATTGTCAAAATGTTGACAGCGTTATTTTCTGTCCAGTCCAAATCGGCAGCCAGAGGCGATTCTCCCATTTGCATAGACAGATCAATCCAGTCAACGATAGCGTTAACTGATGCATCTTCATGTCCAACTTCATAGGTCTTAAGTTTGTCAAAAAACTTTGCCATGTTTTGGGCCCGGCGTTCATCAAGTTTTGTTTTATAAGCGATAATTTTGGGTAGAAGTCCACTATCCTCTAAAAAATAATAAAGAATTTGTCCTGCCGTATCATCGCGCATCCGTTTAAGATGCCTGGTAATCATACCGGCAATTTGTTTACATTTTTCTTTTACCTCATCTTGTACGAAAACCTGATCAATTTTTTCCAGCGTTTCAAAAAGCGACAGATTTTGCCGTCGGGCAAAATTAAACATGGCCGAAATATCTCTTGCCGAAATGCCAAAATGTTCCATGCTCAATACCCGATAAAGCGACACATTGTCTGCAAAATTATATAAAACTTTAAGATAGCAAATTAAATCTTTTATTTCCTCCTGCCGAAAAAGCTGACCGGGGCCTAAAAATTGAAAAGGAATTTTTTGCCGTTCAAAAGCTCGCATAAAAGGCTCGGCATGATTATTGGCCCGAACAAGGATGGCGATATCCTTAAAATTATAACTGCTAACTGCTAACTTCTGACTACTAACTAATTCTCTAATCTTTTTTGCCATTTCGTCGGCTTCGTTTTCCACTCGGTCGGTATAGATAAACTGCGGTTGTTCACCTTTAATTTTTCGAACGCCCACTAATTTTTTATCAATTTTTTCTTTGACCTCCAGCCGGTCGGGATTATTATTTTGGATAAGTTGATAGGAGCTGTCTAAAATTGTTTGCGTAGAGCGATAGTTTTGGGTCAAGACAATAATTTTGGTTTTGGGAAAATGTTTTTTAAACTGAATAATATTTGAGACAGCCGCTCCCCGCCAGCGGTAAATGGCCTGATCATCGTCACCGACTACAGTGATATTTTGTTTCGGGCCGGCAAGTAAAATTGCCAGCTCATTTTGAGCAAAGTTGGTATCTTGAAATTCATCAACCAAAATATACTTAAATTTATTTTGATATTCGCTTAAAATATTTTTTCTGGTACGGAAAAGTTTTAAGGTATTACTGATTAAGTCGGCAAAATCCATCATTCCTTCTCTGGTTTTCAATTCCTCGTAAATTTTATAAGCGTTAGCTAATTCAAGGGTTTTTTTGATTTCATCTTGGTCAGTTTTGATTTTTGCTCGCCCCGCGAAGCCTTGGCGAAGTGGGGATTTTTGATTTTGAGCCCACTGAAAGTATTCAGTGGGTGACACATCTTCATCTTTTAACCGCGAAAAATGCTGCAGCATTCCTTCTAAAAATTTATTGGGGTTGCCCAGAGGACGAAAATATTCAAGTTCAAACTTAAATAAGTTTTTGCGCAGAAAAAGAATTGTTTCTGCCTCGCTCATCAGTTTGTAACCCGGGTTAAGACCGATATGAATTGCCTCACTTCTCAAAATTCTGTCGCAAAAAGAATGGAAGGTGGTAATCCACATTTGCGAGTAGCCGTAGGGAAGAGCCACATCCACCCGCTCTTCCATTTCGCGGCTGGCTTTGTCGGTAAAAGTGAGAGCCAGAACTTCGGCAGGAAGAACATTTTTCTCCAAAATTAAATGTTTTATCCGCTCGGTAATAACCGTGGTCTTGCCCGTTCCCGCCCCGGCAATCACCAACAGTGGTCCCTCTCCATGCTCAACAGCCTCAACCTGTTCTTTGTTAAGAACTCTTTTTTCATCTGTCATGGTGGAGAAATTATATCACGAGCGGTTAGCGAGGGATACAAACTTGTTTATACCATGAAAAATTATTTATGCTGCGGCTTGAGCGGGGGTTGGGTGACACTTTCAGCAAATGCGAAAAGTTCTTTGGCAACTTGAACAGCTCCGGCAGATTTAACATATTTAACTAAATCCCGATATTCTTCACCTATGCCAAACCTATTTAATCTTGCTCTATGCTTGTTTGCGGATTCTGTTGACTGCGAACTTGCCATAATAGTGGCATTCACTCGTTTACCGTGAAACACGGTAGCAGTTCTACCTTCAACCATTAGCCCAAAAACGCCATGAGACTGTGAGATCATACCAAGCCAAATACTGCCAGACCGGCCAGTATTTAATAATCTGACCGTTGGTTGGGGGTGAGCCCACTTCATTTCACCTTTCGGATCGGGAATAGCACAAACTGCGACAAAAAAATCTTTAATTGGTTGTGAAAGTCTACTCGCTGCAAGTTCTTCTGGTTTAATCCCTATTTCACCAAAATGTCCATCGGAACTGGTTGTTATTTTACCTTCAAGCGCTAGAGAAAAAACATCAGCTACGCCATCTAATATATCTCGAGCTGGTGTAATATCTTCTTGTTGTGGTGATGTAGTTTCTCCCGTTTCGCTTCGACTCGTCATAGATTGCTTACTATACTAAAAAAAATACAAATATGCAAGTGGTGATTGGGTGGAGGAGATTTTTTGTTAGCTTTACACTCCCGATGTATGGTCTTAACCAAAGTGCATCAAACTATGAATACCGATTATAATGTAGGTAGGTTGCTACATCTTCACTAGGATGAAGAGTGTGAGAAGTTAGTGCGGCTTGTTTTTCTCGAACCTCATCAGCCGTAAGCGTTTCTGTATCTACAAGTAAACGGCCAAAATTGACTTCAAGTATTTCTACCATGTCTTCAACAAAACTACTACCTTCCTCTGGATGTACAAGAAAACAGTCTATAAGAATACCTTTTATGAGATGTTGGGGGGTTATTTCACTAGCGCCTTCTTGGCGGGCAAAATCAACAGCCGATCTTATTGCTTTTTTGGTTTCTGGGCTTAACTTATTTTTACCTGATATTCTGTGTGGTGGCTCGCCAAACGCATTACTAAATGATTTATTAAGGCCTTCAATAAAGTTATCGGGCGTAATTTGTCCCAGTCCAATCGAGCGCATTTGTACAAAACCTTCACAAAGTAGAGCAAAGAATAAATCTTCTGGACCAACATAGCCTCCGCTCATGCTTAATCCATCACTTCCTGCTCTTGCTAAAATTCGTCTGCTGGCATCAGAAAATTTTGGTAGCGCTTCGCGGGGCGCTTCTTGAACTGTCATAAACTCCAATTATATAGATTTTATTAAAATCTGTCCACAAAACAATAAGTAAATATAAAATATTAGTTTGAGGTTTCTAATTTTTTAACTTCTTTCCTTGCCCTGAGTGAAGCTATAGCAGTGAGCTTTGTCGAATCTGTCGAAGGGTCTTCTTCCCCCAAACTTCCGGTGGAGGTGATTTTTTGGCCAAGTTGGGTAAAGCTGGTGGTGACTTGGGACATCATATTATAGGCATTACCGACGTGACGCCCCAACACTCCCAAATTTTCATCAACTTTGCTGTAATCTTTTTGAATAGCCCGCAAGGCCTGCATTACCTCCCGGGCTTTGGCTTCAATTTTCTGTCCTTCAAAAGACATCAGTATGGCCCGCATATAGGCATAGAAAGTCATGGGAGAAACAGGTAGTACCCGTTTTTTGCCGGCATAGTCAAACAAATCGGCGTCGTTGGCCACTTCGTAGTAAACACCTTCTGAAGGAATGTACATCAGGGCATAATCAATGGTTCCCTCGTCTGTCAAAATGTATTTTTTGGCAATATCGTCAATATGTTTTTTGACGTCATTGGTAAATTCTTTTTTAGCTAATTTTTTGTCCGCGTCGCTCTCGGCGGCATTCATTTTGCGAAAATTTTCCATGGGGAATTTTGAGTCAATGGGAACTATGCCGGCTGTGGTTTTAATAGCCGCGTCAACGGTGGCGCCGCTTTTGAAGCCATACTGTAAATGAAATGATTGTTTGGGCAGCATTTGTCCAAGCAATTCTTTCAAGACTTGCTCACCGATATTGCCACGCAGTTTGGGAGAGCGCAGAAAATCCTGCAAATCTTTCATGGAGCGGCCAATCTCACTCATCTCGCCCACGTTTCTTTGCAAATTGGCAATCACTCTTGCCGCGTTATCCAGTCTTTCGTTTAACGATTGGGTATTTTTGTGAAGACTATCAAGTAAGACTTTCCTGTCTTCTTTGGAGCCGCTTTGCAGCATTTTAATAATTTCCAAAAGTTCTTCCGGCGGCTTCTGGTTTTGGGAAAATTCAGTCAGCTTTTTATTGATAAAAAAGATAGTAGCGATTACTCCGAGAGTGATAATGCCGATGGTAACGAGCAGTTCGTTGGACATAGCAGGAGTCATTCTATCATAGGGATCTTAATGGTACAATAATCATGACCATGGGTAGAAGGAAAAATTTTATCCCGACAGTATTTTTTACCCTGCTTTCCTGGGGCGGTTTGGGTTATTTGATATATAAAATTCCTCCGACTGCTTTTTGGATAATAGTCTTTTTCATCCTGTTATTTTTTGTTTTTTTTCTGACATTTTCGCTTGTTTTAAACAATACCCGCCGGGGAGGGCTCGTTGCAAGCGGGTTAACCGCCATAGCCCTCCTTCTCTTTTTCCATCTCGTTTACCCCCTCTATATAATCCTTGTCATTGCTCTTTTAATAACAGTTGAGGTGTATTTTTTGAAAAAATAATGTTAGAATTGCCGCATGTCTAAATTTTTTATCACCAATGCTATTCCTTACGTGAATGCCAAGCCGCATATCGGCCATGCTTTGGAATTTGTGCAGTCGGATGTAATCGCCCGCTATCATAAAATTTTAGGAGATGAGGTGCTACTTCTTTGCGGTGGGGATGAAAATGCCATTAAAAATGTGCAGGCGGCAGAGCAGGCAGAAATGCCGGTACGGCAGTTCATAGATAAAAATACAGAGCTTTTTCGTAAGTTGGCAGAGAAGCTTAATGTTAATTTTGATGTTTGGCAAAAGGGGAGTGATCTTGTTCATCACAAGTCCTCTCAAGAGTTATGGAAGCGATGTCAAGAGGCCGGCGATATTTACAAAAAAGCCTATACCGGCGCCTACTGTGTGGGTTGCGAGCTATTTTACGAGAAAGAAGAGCTTGATGAAAAAGGTGAATGTTTTGAACACTCGGGTAAAAAACTGGAAGAAGTTTCGGAAGAAAATTATTTCTTCAAACTGTCAAAATATCAAGAACAATTATTAAAAATTATTGAATTGGACCAACTTAAAATTATTCCGCAGAGTCGCAAAAACGAGGCATTGTCATTTATCAAACAAGGGCTTAAAGATATCAGTATTTCCCGAACAAATGCGCGGGCCAAAAACTGGGGGGTTGATGTGCCTGGCGACCCCTCGCAAAAAATTTATGTCTGGTTTGACGCTTTAAACATTTATCAAAGCGGTGTGGGGTTTGGGTTGGATGAGGCAAAATATAAAAAATGGTGGCCGGCGGATGTGCATGTGATCGGTAAGGGAATTCTCCGTTTCCACGCTATTTATTGGCCGGCCTTTTTGTTGTCAGCCAAATTAGAATTGCCAAAAGCCATTTTTGTTCACGAATACATTACTGTTAACGGGCAAAAAATGAGTAAAACTTTGGGGAATGTGATTGATCCAGAAGTTTTGATTGATAAATATGGAGCAGAAGCCTTGCGATATTTTTTCTTGCGCCATATCTCACCTTTTGTAGACGGAGATTTTTCCGAAGAAAAGCTTAAGAGTGCATACAATGCCGATTTGGCCAATGGACTGGGGAATTTAGTTAGTCGCGTTGCCAAGCTTTGCGAGAACGCAAATTATACCCACATGGGCTCAAAAGAGCGCGTTTCAGGCCACCTTATTGAAGTAGGAGAATATAGTGAGGCGCTTTCTGAATTTCGTTTTAATGATACTCTTTCTTTTGTCTGGCAGAAAATTAGCGAGATGGATAAATTTATTGATCAAGAACAGCCTTGGAATTTGCTAAAGACCGATAATCAACGGCTAAAGACTGTTTTAGGACATGCCGTTGATCAAATTCAAGAAATAGCAGGACTACTGGAGCCGTTTTTGCCCGAAACTGCCCAAAAAATTGAACACCAATTCCAAGGCCCAAAAATCCTTTCCCAAAAACCATTGTTTCCAAGAATTTAAAGGCTTTATTTATTGAAATATTGGATATTGGTAGTATTTGTAGTATTGGTAGTATTACTGTATGGTTGATGTTCATTGTCACTTAAATTTCAACGCCTTCAAAGACGATTACGATGAGGTTATTAAACGAGCTTTGGAGGCGGGGGTGACCAAGATTATTAACGTTGGTACAAAAATTGACTCCAGTCAAAAGGCAGTTGGACTGGCTGAAAAATATAACAATTTATATTCCATCGTTGGTGTTCACCCTCATCATGCAGACAAGCCCGACCCTTCGACAAGCTCAGGGCAAGACTGGATTGATGAACTGGAAGTTTTGGCAAAAAACCCAAAAGTGGTGGCAATTGGGGAAATTGGCATGGACTACTTCCGTTACAAGTCAAATGACATCGTTGACCCAAAATTACAGAGAGAAATTTTTATCAAACAAATTGAGCTTGCCCACCGGTTAAAAAAACCTTTGCAGGTTCACAATCGCCAAGCAGGAACAGATATTATAGGAATTCTTAACACTCACAAAAATCTATTGCAAGATCCTCCCGGCATGTTTCATTGTATGTCAGGAGATATTAATTTTTTAGAAAAAGTATTAAGTCTTGGATTCTATATTGGTTTTGACGGCAATATTACCTATAAAGGTTTAGCCCCCGGTGAGGATACAGTTCTTTCGGACTTGGTAAAAGCAACGCCGCTTGACAGACTTGTTATTGAAACAGATAGTCCGTATCTTCCGCCCGTGCCTCATCGAGGTACACGTAATGAGCCAAAACATGCTATAATAGTAGCTGATTTTATCAGTAAGATTAAAGGTGTTTCTTTGGCAGAAATTGAGAAAAAAACATCGCAAAACACACATTCTTTGTTTAAATTACCATGACAAATATTTTTCAATTTATTTTTCATCGCTATCCAATCAAAACCCAGCGGGCGCTGGAAGTTTTGCCGGGCTTTTTTTCCTGGTCGCTGATCCTCTTTCCTATCTGGGGGTCGTTTTTGGTGCCTGTGGTAGTTGCCTATTTTATACTCTTTTATAACGTCTACTGGCTTTACAAGTCCTTTTCACTGGCAATTATCGCCACCATTGCTCACCGGAGAATTAAAAAGGCAGAAAGGGAAGATTGGGTTTTGAAAGCCCGTAAAATTAAAAATTTTAATAAAGTAACACATTTAATTGTTATCCCAAATTACAAGGAAAGACTGGAAAAACTGCGGAAAACACTTGAGCATATTGCCAGCCAGACCATTTCCAGAAAAAAGCTGTTTGTGGTATTGGCTATGGAAGAGCGGGAAGGAGATGTGGCAAGAGAACGAGCTGATGCCCTCCTTGGTGAATTTAAAAATGTGTTTGGGGGACTTTATGCCACTTTTCATCCGGATACCGAAGGAGAAGTAAAAGGTAAGTCTTCAAATCAGGCCTTTGGAGGGAAATGGGCAAAAAAGAAACTGGTAGATGAGTTGGGATTTGATATAAACTTTATGACCGTATCCTCGGTTGATGCAGACACCCTTTTTGATAAACAATATTTTGCCTATTTAACTTATCTTTTTCTTACAGACAAAAACCGCTACCGGCGGTTTTGGCAGTCGGCGACAGTTTACTACAATAATATTTGGCTTGTGCCAGCGGCCATCAGAGTGCTCTCTATTGTTGGTTCAATTTGGCGGACCGGCATACTTCTTCGTCATGAACGGCTTATTCCCAACGGTACATATTCTCTTTCGCTTAAAATGCTTGATAGTATTGGATATTGGGATACCGATGTTATTCCCGAAGATTACCGTATATTTTTCAAGGCCTTTTACAGACTGGGTGGAAATGTTTCTGCCGTACCAATATTTTTGAAGACTTCTATGGATGCCGCTCAATCAACCAGCTATATAAAAAGCCTTAAAAATAAATATGAACAGGAAAAAAGATGGGCGTGGGGAGTTTCCGACGACCCTTTGTTTATTAAATGGTGGCTGACAGTGCCGAATGTTTCTTTTTTTGATAAAACATCTTATCTTCTGCGGGTGCTGTCGGATCATTTTTTGTGGCCTGTCAACTGGTTTATTATCACCATTGGTGCCAACGTTATTCCTATTGTTAATCCGGTTTTTGCCAGAACCGCTCTTGGGTATAATTTACCAAAACTTTCTTCATTAGTTTTGACATCCTGTTTGGCAGCCCTTGTAGTTATGATAATTATTGATTATCGCCAGCGTCCAAAACGCCCGGCTCATATTTCCAGACTGCGCCATATTCTTCAACCGGCTGAGTATATTCTGATGCCTATATCCGGATTTTTTCTCTCGGCTCTGCCGGGCCTGATTGCCCACATTAATCTTATGCTGGGAAAAAGATTAGAGTATAAGGTCACAGACAAAGTCTGAGACCTTGCGCCCCGCCAAAGGCGGGTCTAAAAGTTACAGACAAAGTGTGAAAAAAAGCGAATTATTTTTACCACTTACTTTATTGATTGCTCTGCTGTTGCGTTTACCATCGCTTTATGAGCCTAATTGGTATGGTGATGAAGGTATTTATCAAGTAATTGGGCAGGCTATGGCGGCGGGCAGACCTCTTTATGTAGGCATTTGGGATAATAAACCGCCTCTTCTCTATATTATTTATATGATATTCAATGGTGATCAGTTTTGGACTCGTTTAGTCTCCTTGCTATTTATGCTTGGGGCGATTATTGTTTTTTATTTTCTCTCCAGAAAACTTTTCAAAAAACCCAAAAGTGTTTATACCGCCACCGCTCTTTTTGCTGTTCTTTTTGCCACCCCTTTTTTGGAAGGCAATATTGCTAACTCGGAAAATTTTATGCTTTTGCCTATCTTAGGGGCGATGTATCTTGCTTTGGGGTCAAGAATTATTCCAGCCGGGTTGCTGTTAAGTGCGGCTTTTCTTCTGAAAATTGTGGCGATTTTTGATTTAGGGGCATTATTATTTTTCTTCTTCACAATACTATCTTTTAAAGATATTAAAAAATGGTTTGTAAAAAGTTTTTTACTGGGTGTAAGTTTTGTCATTCCTATTGTTACCACTGTTCTTTTTTTCTCAATCACCGGCGGCCTGTCTGATTTTATGACGGCAACCTTTTCTCAAAATGTAAGTTATGTCGGCGTGCAATGGCTTCTTTTTATTAAACTTTTACTACTGGCAGGATTTTGCTTTGCCATTTTCTTAAAAAGAAAAATGTTATCCTTGCCGCAAATATTTATTTATTCCTGGCTTGGTTTCTCCGTCTTTAATGCCTTTTTTGGCGGTCGCCCCTGGATACACTATTTGCTTGTCGCTTTGCCGGCCTTTTGTCTTTTTATAGCACAAACCTTCGAAGATAAGAAATTACGTGTAATTAATATTATTCTCGCTATAGTACTACTTGTTTTTTTTGCCAAAAATTTCTGGGTGTACGGAAAAACATTATCTTATTACACTAACTTTACTGCTTTTTTCTCCAGCCAAAAAACAGCAGCGGAATATCAAAATTTTTTTGATTGGTATGTGGTACGCGATTACGAAGTAGCCGCCTACATAAGACAGCAGTCAAAATCTGATGATAAATTGTTTATATGGGGAGATAACGCTCAAATATATGCGTTGTCAAAACGTTTGCCGGCGGGTCGCTATACGGTGGCCTACCACGTCACTTTTTACAAAAGCGCTCTGTTGGAAACTAGAGCGGTCATAGAGAGGGAAAAACCTATATTTATTTTAGCCCTGCGGGATGATTTGCCGCCTGTTCTTTTGGATCCGTCGTATAGCCTAAAAACAGTACTGCGAGGAGTTAGAATTTATGCGAGAAGAATTTAAGCTTTTATTTTCCGACAGAGCTAATAAATACGGATTGCTGTTATCCTTGGGACTGCTTTTTTTCGGTCTTATAATTTTTCTCCTCAAAGTATGGAGCCTGCCGCCGCTTATACCTCTTTTTTACAGCAGACCTTGGGGGATATCACAGCTAGGAACACCGCTGTCGCTTTTTTTCGTTTTACTATTTGCTTTTTTGGTGGTGATTATCAACTTATCAATTTCAGTTAAGCTGCAGCACAGCGTTTTGATTTTAGCGCGAATTTTGTTTTGGGTTTCGATGGTAGTGGCATTTTTGACAACAACAACAGTTATTCAAGTAATTTTGCTGATAACATGAAAATACCTACGCCAAGTGAATTTTTTTTGCCGGGGGTGGTTGCCTTTATTTTGACATTTATGGCAACGCCTGTGGTGATTATGCTGGCAAAACATTTTGGTATGATGGACGATCCCAAAACCCACAAACATCCGGCCATTGTTCATACCAAGCCAACACCTCGGGGAGGGGGAGTGGCGATTGCCGTAGGCATTATAGTAGCAAGCGCTCTCTTTATTCCGTTTTCAAAGATTTTATTTATGCTTCTTTTGGCAGGAGCGGTGGCCGTTGCTGTTGGCGTTTTGGATGATAAATACGATCTTTCGCCCTACCTTCGGTTTTTGAGCAATTTTTGGGTGGCCGGTCTGGCCAGTTTAGGTGGAATTACGGTGCTTTTCGTCACCAACCCATTAAGTACAAGTGTTTTATCATTTACAAACCTGCAGATTCCGTTTGGGTTGTTTGGAAAAGACACAATAATTCTTTTGGCAGATGCAATTGCCGTTGTCTGGATTGTTTGGACTATGAATATGCTAAATTGGTCAACGGGGGTTAATGGTCAGATGCCGGGAATTGCCGCTATTTCTGCCGTGACTATTGGTATTTTGAGTCTTCGTTTTTCTTCTCTTGATGAGGCAAATCTTATGACCGCCAAGTTATCATTTATTACGGCCGGGGCCGCCTTAGGCTTTTTACCGTTTAATTTTCCCAAAGCGCGGATTTTCCCGGGCTATGGAGGAACAATCATGGGCTTTATGTTAGCCGCCTTGGCCATTCTATCCGGAGCAAAAGTAGCTACAGCTCTTCTGGTGATGGGAGTGCCGATGATTGATGCTATCTTTACTATTGTTCGCAGGATTTCCACCGGACATTCTCCTTTTCGCGGTGATCGCGGACATTTCCACCACCTTCTTTTAAAAAGGGGCCTTCGTGACTGGCAAATAGCTCTTGTATACTGGGCGTTTTCTCTGTTTTTGGGTTTTGTGGCCCTGACACTTTCCAGCAAGGAAAAATTTTACGCATTGCTGGCATTGACTATAGTTGTGGTGGGAGGGCTTTTATGGTTGTCGCTTTTTACAGATAGAGACAAAAAATTACGCTGATCTTTATTGTAATTTACCTTCTGGCGTGGCGTACTGGCTGCTTATCCATCCTTCTTTACCATCCAACTTTATTTTATACCAACCCGGGCGGTTTTCCAAAAGCGGATAGCTTTGGTCTGGTAAAACTTTGGCAATTTCCTCACTGGTGATTATAGCTTCTTTACGGACTCGCAAAAAGCCGGTCGGCGTATCTAAAATGCGAATTTTAGCACTTTCCGATGCCTGTTTTTCAGCCGAAGGGGAGGATTGTTCTACCCGTTGTATTGATAGTTTAACTGCGGCGGTTAATCGGAAACCCTCGGCCGGACGCACCCGCAGTGTCTTACTGTTATAACCGTCTTTTGAGAGAGTTATTTCATGATCTGAAGCGGTGACACTTTTAAGCAGAAGCGGTGTTACTCCCTGCGGTTGTTCATCAAGCTTTACTTCCGCAGCATCCGGGGTGGAAGTAACAGCAATTTCCACGGCATTTTTTGGGCTTAATTTTTCCAGAGAAATAATACTTCCTTCGCTTTCTGCCTCGGTTGATTTAAAAGTACGGTCCAAAACAGTCATGACGCCGTTTTCAAATCTGATTTTTTGTTCAAAGTTAAAAAGTCCGGAGGAACCAACAGGTATTAGTTTAACCGTATGTTCTCCAGGGGTGATTTTATCGCTGGAAAAGGTGGTTTTTCCCAAAGAAGTGTTATTTAAAAAAACTTCCGCTGGCGGCGTTGAGGTAATCATCAACGCAGAAAATTCGGTTTTGGAAGAAGAAATAAATTGAAATATGCCAAAAAGTACAGCCGCCACAAAAAGAGGAATAAGTAGAGCCAATACTCTTTTCATATATAGTAATATACCACAGAAAAAGTTTTAATGGAAGTTTGACTTTGGAGCTTATTTGTGCTATAATCAATCTCTTCTTCCCATTAATAGGGAAGATTTTTTTTGACCTATGTTTTCTGTTTTTTCAAGCAAAAAACTGCGCCCTTTTATTGAACACAGACAATTTCGCTCTGTGGCGGGAATTTGTCTTATTGTGGCTGTTTTATTGACTGGTAACCCATTCATCGGACAGACAGTGCAGGCATTTTCACAAGAGAGTGAGCTGCCTCTTTTAACGACAGATGAGGCCATACTGACCACTCAAAAAACAACACGGCTTCCCGTGGCAGGCCCGCTATCACAGAGTTTTACTTACTACCATCCGGGCATTGATATTCAAAAGGAGTTAAATACTGCAGTGTATCCAATTCTGCTGGGGGAAGTTGTCGAGACGGGATTTCAGGCTTATGGATACGGGAATTATGTGGTAATTAAGCACGAAAATAATTATTTTTCCCTTTACGGACATTTGTCAAAAATACTTATTGAGAAAGATACAACTGTTTCACAGGATACTGTAATTGGTACAGTTGGTGTAACCGGTCGCACCACCGGCTCCCATTTGCATCTTGAAATTTATGAAAATGATATTGCGGTAAATCCACTGCTTATTTTGCCGGATCTTTCTTTTTCCACAGATAAGGACGCTAAAAAATTTGTGGGCGGTCCAAGTACAATTCCTTCACAAAAACTCATCTTACCTATAAGCCAACAGGCGCCAATTGTGTTTAGCGAAACGAAGAAAATTGATGAAAAGAAGCAAAAAGATAAACCTTCTCTGGGTATTTGGCTGCCGCGCACTATCAGTAGCTTTTAATAATCCATTCCCATTCCACCGCCGGGGGGCATACCGCCTGGCATAGCAGCATCTTTTTTCTCTGGCAAATCTGTCACTAGCGCTTCGGTGGTCAAAACCATCATTCCCACACTGGCTGCGTTTTGCACGGCCGAGCGGGTGACTTTGGCCGGGTCAACAATGCCGGCTGCTATCATTGAGCCAAATTCCATAGTCATGGCGTTAAAGCCAAAGTCGTCTATTTTTGATTCTTCAACGGTTTTGACTACCCAGCCTTCATCTGCTCCCGCGTTTTTAGCAATCCATCTGGTTGGTTCGGAAAGCGCCTGATAGAGGATCTCCACTCCTACCTGCTCATCCTTATTGGTAAGTGTTTCCTTAAGTTTAAGTAGAGCTTTTCTGGCTCGAATAAGGGTCACTCCGCCTCCCGGCACAATTCCTTCTTCCAGGGCTGCTTTGGTGGCGGCCACCGCGTCGTTGACTCGCTCCTTTTTTTCCTTAAGCTCAATCTCTGTGGCCGCGCCAACATTGATAATCGCAGCACCGCCGGAGAGCTTTGATAAGCGTTCTTGAAGCTTCTCCTTGTCAAAATCAGAATCACTTGATTCAATCTCTCGTTTGATTTGAGCGATGCGTCCATTAATTGCAGTTTTAGCACCTTTGCCTCCGATAATGCGCGTGTTTTCTTTATCCGCCCATACTTTATCTGTTCGTCCGCAGTCTTCAATAGTCACATTTTCAAACTTTCTGCCCGTATCTTCGGAAATCACTGTTCCGCCGGTGAGAATAGCGATATCCTCCAGCATCTCTTTTCGTCTGTCGCCAAAGCCCGGGGCTTTTACAGCGATTGTGTTAAATGTTCCTCGCAATTTATTAACAACCAGCGTTGCCAATGCTTCGCCTTCGATTTCATCGGCGATGAGCACGAGGTTTTTGGAAACTTTCACGAGATTTTCAAGAAAGGGGAGAAGTTCGGCAATGGAAGAGATTTTTTTATCGGTAATGAGAATATAGGGGTCTTCTATCTCTGCTTCCATGCGATCGGGATTGGTAACAAAATATGAAGACGCGTAGCCTTTATCAAATTCCATGCCTTCTTTGTAGTCAATAGAAAATTCCAGGCCTTTGCCTTCTTCCACCGTGACAATGCCGTCTTTTCCCACTTTTTCCAGCGCCTCTGCAATAAGATTACCGATCTGCTCATTTTGGGCGGAGATAGTAGCAACTTTGGTGACATCCGCTTCTTTAACTGTCTTGGCCATTTTGCCTATTTCTTTGATGACTATGTCTACTGCCTTTTCCATGCCGACTTTAAGAATCATGGGATTGGCTCCGGCAGTGACGTTTTTAAATCCATTATTGATAATTGATTGAGCCAGAAGAGTGGCGGTGGTGGTTCCGTCTCCGGCCACGTCGTTAGTTTTATTGGCCGCTTCTTTGACCAGTTGGGCACCCATGTTTTCAAAGGGATCTTCAAGGTCTATTTCTTTAGCTACAGAAACACCGTCGTGAATAACATTGGGGGCGCCCCATTTTTTATCAAGAGCCACATTTCGGCCTTTGGGACCCAAGGTTGTAACTACTGCCTTGGCCAAAATATTAACACCTCGTACCAATGATTGCCGTGCTTCTTCTGAAAATTTAATTTGTTTAGCCATAAATAACTTTTAACTTCTAACTAATAACTACTAACTTTTTGTTAGTCAACAATAGCCAATATATCTTTTTGTTCCACCATGGTCCATTCTTCGCCGTCTACTTTTACCTCGTTGCCGCCCCATTTTTTGTACATGACTTTTTGTCCGACTTTGACCGCCATAGGAATTGTTTTGCCATCGTCGTTTACTGCTCCCGGACCTACCGCCATCACCACTCCCACCTGTGGTTTCTCTTTGGCGCTGTCGGGCAAGATAATACCGCTAGCGGTTTTTTCTTCCGCCTCAAGCGGTTTGATTAAAACATTATCAAATAGTGGTTTTACGGTTTTGGTCTTAGCCATTTTTTTTCAAAAAAATATCACTTGCGTGACTCGAGTGCTAAATATAGCAGAAGAAAAAGCTCTTGTCAAGAGCCTATAGTTACCTTATGGGGTATATAAATAGAGAACTTTTATTCCCGGTTGGCTAGCAAAGTAACTTTGAAAGTTGGGCAGAAGAGAAAAGTTAAATTTTCCGCCGATACTTCCCAAAAATAAATCAAAAAAATCCGGCTGCCCAAATTCTATAACTGACGCTTTTTCTAAACCAGAAAGAACCATTGTGGAATCAATTGCATCCTCAAGAGTACCTGTTTTATCAACCAACTTTAGTTCTACCGCCTGTTTGGCGCTATATATTCTGCCGTCGGCCAGCTCCCGCACCTGGTCTTCCGGCAATGTTCTGCCCGCAGATACAGCTTGGACAAAATTGTCATAGGTATCGGCAATAATGCCCTGAATTATGGCTTTTTCCTCATCTGTGGGGTCGCGAAATTCGCTGATAATATCTTTGTGAGCTCCGCTTTTATAGACAATGTTTTTGACTCCATATTTTTCGGCAATATCTTTAAAGTTTAAATAAGAAATGATAACGCCGATGCTTCCGGTAATGGTTGATGGATTAGCGACTATTTCATCGGCAGCCATGGAAATATAATAGGCGCCGGAGGCGGCAGTATCAGAAAAATAGGCAACAACTTTCTTACCTGATTTTTTCTTGAAATCCAAAAGATCCCGATAAATTTCCTCCGATGCCACAGCCGAACCGCCGGGACTATTGACGCGCAAAAGAACAGCTTTGACATTTTCATCGGCATCTACCTTTTTTAATATTTTCTTAATTCCCCTGGCGGTTGTTACATTTTCGGTAACACTGCCCAAGCTTCTTTGCGGTTCGGCTTCAACAATAATGCCATCAATATTGATAAGGGCAATTTTATCCTTTCCCGAACCGCTAATAACAGCATCTTCTTTTTCAGATTTTTCTATCTCGGAGCTTATAGAATTAACAAAATTGTATAGAGCAAATATTGGAAGAATGATAAAAGTTATCACTAAAGCAACTGTTATAATAGTTCCTTTGTGTTTTGCCAAAAAAGAGCGCTTAGGAAAAATAAGGAGCGCTCCGCAAAAGGAGCAGAATTTGGCTGTTTTGGGATTTATGTGGCTGCATTTGGGACAGTTCATTTTTTAACAACCAGAGTGCCGGCTATTATATCGTGAAGAGCCTGTTTTTTCTCGGTAAAGGCGGCCATGATGTAGCCGATAAAAAGGGTTACACCAGAAATCATTTTGGCAAAGTAGCGGCCGGTGGCTCTGGCAAAAGAAATTCTGTTGCCGAGGGTATCTGTTACTTTAATTCCCAGAGCCATTTTGCCAATGGTGGCTTGATTTGAAGAGCTTTCCATCAGGGAAAAGTATAACCAGCCTAGTACAATTCTTATAACGTCAAGAAGTGTTCCGATATCATCGGAAAATTTTCCTGCAGCGAATACGACAATAACCCCCCCGATTCCCCATGCAACTACAAGAATAATGCCATCAAGAAGAACCGCGGCAAATCTTTTCCAAAACCCGGCGTAGATAGCACTTGCAGCTACCGTTGCCGCTGGTGTTTGAAGGGGGGTTGGAATAACAAGTGGAGAACCGCAACTGATGCAAAATTGGGAACCAGGACTATTTGGCTGATGGCATTTAGGGCAATTCATTTATTGTCTTTTCTTAAGTTAAACAGATAGCTGATTTCTTGTCAAGGATTTTTTGGCATCTTGCATTTATTAAGTTATTTGTTCTACTATGGTATTAGATAGAAATTATGTCCGCCTGAACTTACCGTTCGCCTTTTCACTACTATTCGTAGACGGCTCACGGAGCGTTCTTAGGTGGACTTAAGAAACAGTAAATTTATTATATTCATTAACTGTTTCTAAAGGAGGTGATTATTACATGGATGATCAACAGCAAACACCAGGTATGCCACCGGCACCACCAGTAGTAGAACCACCGGTAGTTGAGACACCAAGCGAGCCATCAATGCCACCTCCGCCACCGGCGGAGCCGATAGGCGGACAGGTGCCATCAAGCGAACCGCAACCAGACGCAGGACAAGGTGTTCAGTAATTTAGGTATTTTGTTTTATTGGAGTTATGTTCTTCAAGCGTTTTGGCATAATATGAATTGCCTAAGTTGTCGTGGAGATAGTAAAGGTAAGGGGTTTGTGGGTTGGCGTTAAACACAGCCTGAATGGATGATATTCCGGGACTGCTAATTGGGGTAGGAGGAAGACCGGCGTTTCGGTAAGTATTGTAAGGAGAACGTATTTCCAAATCAGCAAAAGTTAACCCTTTTTTCCACCAGCTTTTTTGTTCCGGCTGAAAACCTAAAGCATACTGCACTGTGGCATCGGTATCAAGCTTCATGCCAATATTTAATCGTTTCAAAAGAATACCGGCCACCTGTTCTTTCACCTCATAGGAACGGGCCTCCCGCTCCACAATAGAAGCAAGTATAATAGAATCTTTGAAAGAAAGCCCGTTTTTGGCGGTGTCTATAGTCAGAGAGGTAATCTTTTTATCAAAATTTTGTTTAAAAATATTCAGCACCAGATTTATGTCGGCATCTTTAGGTATAAGATAGGTATCGGGAAAAAGATAGCCTTCGTTTTTTCGAAGCTGCAATACCCAGCTATTTTCATAAGTCGGCAGTTTATCTTTAAGTATTTCGGCTATTTCATCTGCCCGTAAGCCCTCTATAATTGTTACCCAGACGTCAAGTGTTCCGCTGGTTAATTCTTGGGCAATTTGAGCGGGAGAGGCACTTTTGTACAAACGAAAATCGCCGGCCTGAATTTTTGGCCCAAGTCCAAGCCTTCTTACTTCAAAAATAAAGACAAAACGGTTTCTGATAAGTTTTTGCGCCTCCAGTCTTTGGGCAATGGAGTTTATGCCCTCTCCCTGATTTACCACAAAGATAACAGGTGTTTTATCATTTTTGTTAACCGGCTGAAAGCTTGTCAGTATAAGGCCGGCCAAAGCCAGTGCAAAAATAAGTACTGGTATAAAAATCAATCTTTTCATGCTATTTTGAATATGGGAAAATTATGAAATGAATCAACCGCCTCTTTGAGAGCATGTGCTTGTTGCGAATAAAATGTACAAAGCATACTGTTGTTTTCCACATTCTCGCCAATCTTTTTTTCCAGATAAATTCCCGCCTTTTTGTCGGTGGGCGCCCCCAAAATGCGAGCCAGACTGGTAATGTTTTTGCTATTAATTTGGGTGATGGTTCCCTTTTGGTGGCCGCGAATAATATGTTGATGGGAGCCCGGTTTTAGACCCTCGCTATCTATATCTGGATTTCCTTCTTGAGCTTTAATAATTTCCTGCATTTTTTTCCAGGCCAAACCGCTTTCCAAAATATGCCGTGCCCATTCCCTGCCTGTTTCATGTTCTTTGATAATTTCTCTCGCGAGTTTTTTGTTTGATGACAGACAAAGATCCAATAGTCCGCCAGTCAAATTAAGCGCCCGCTCCTCCAGATCAAAAGGGCGATTATCTTTTTGTTGGAGCACTCGGAGTGCTTCACGTACTTCGAGTACTGGGCCAATGCCGCGTCCGGCCGGCTCATCTGTTTTGTGAATAAAAACGCGAATTTTTACCTTAAACATATGAGCCAGCTCTTGAAATTTTTCTTTAAGTTTTTCGGCATCTTTGAGGTGTTGTACTTTCATATGCTCTCCAAAAGGCAAGTCGATGACCACATGATTTGATCCGAAGGCCACTTTTTTGGCCATAATGGAGATTAAAATTTTATCATAACTTTCAAACAGAAGCGGTTTTTCCACCTTAATCAGTTCATCATCGGCAGGGGCGATATTAAAGCTTCCTCCCCAGATAATGCAGCCGCCGACCTTTCGTACAATTTTGTAAATATCCGCGGCTCCAAATTCCACTTTTGCCAATACCTCCATATCATCAGCTGTGCCTCCGGGAGTAGTAATGGCTCGCGAACTGCTTTTGGGAATTTTAAATCCGGCTGAAGCCACAATGGGCACTACAATTAGCGTTGTTCTTGTTCCCGGGGTGCCGCCAATTGAGTGTTTATCTGCCACAATTCCCCGAAAATGAAGCTGTTGTCCTGTTTCCACCATGGCTTTTATAAAATAATAAAGTTCTTTGGTAGTAAATCCCTTGGAGTAGCCGGAGGCGGCAAAGTAAGTGGTGAGAATATCGCCAAGACGGTCTTTGGCAATTTGATCCATCACCGCATAGACTTCTTTATAATTTAGTCTTTTGCCAATTAACTTTTTGCGAATGGCCTCAAGAGCCAGCTGTGACGGTTGCATTTCTATTATGATAGCACAAATTACGCTTGTGCTGTGCGGAGTTGTTCAAGAGTCATAGTTTGCCTTAGAGGAATTCCATTACCTCTGTTAATTGCGGCTAAATTTCCCCCGGGACCAAGGGTAATGAATATGACGTTGTCACCAAAAGCGAACTGCCGAACGGCAGCCAAAGTAGCCTGCCATAAAACAGGGCTCGTTACGCTATTGAGATGATTATTAGCAAGCGCAGCTCCATTTGTAGCAAGTTTTGCATCAAAATTAGAAAATACGGGAAATCTGGCTGTTTGATAAGGACGGCCTTCGCTCCATTGCCGCAACGCGGCTTGAGCAGATGACATGTATTTTTCCGTGTGAAAGCCCGGCAGGCCCAGAGCAATAACATTTCGAGCGCCTCTTGCCGTGGCTTGCGCTGTTAGTTTATCTGTAATATTCAGTTCTCCTGCCACAACAAATCCCTTAGGGCTGTTTTCAAGAGCGATAGTCGTGTTTAAAGAGAGGCAAAGTTCTTTGACTGCCTCTTCCCCTAAATCTACGATAGCATAGAGATTACCCGGTTTTTTGTGATGTGCTTCGTTCATGGCAGTGCCTCGGGCGAAAACGAACTCCATGCTTTCTCTTCTTGAGGGAAATACACCGGCTATGTCCATTGCCGCGACTTCTCCTAGGCTATGTCCAATAACAGCAGTAATGCTTGACTGACTGTCCGGTTGTTGCAGCTGCCTAAGAGCAATGTCGCCGGCAGTCACGTTTAGGGTATGAATAGCTAATTGCGCGAGGGCATTGTTTTGGAAAAATTCAGGAGTGTTACAAAGTCCAGTTAAAAACTCACCAACAGGTAGATCGCTTACTTCTTTGGCAATCGCAATATTAGCAGTGAGCCTGTCGTTGTCAATTCGTCCAAGTTGAGCGGCACAACTAATAATGTCTTCAGGTTTAACGCCCTGGCCGGCAAACTGAAGAACAATTCTTCGGGGCTGTGGTTCTTGTTCTGTTCTAGATGCGAGAGCTTCTGGAGAGCCTTTCATAAAACATTCCATGTATACATGTAATAAGAAAGCTTGTCAAGCCCCAGCTTGGTTTTCCAAGTAAGTATTGAGGATGAGGGCGGCGGCTACGGCGTCTTCCAGCAGACGCCTTTTCTTGCGGGTGGTTTTTCCCTCCACCATTTTGGTAATTGCTTCTTTGGAGGTGAGTGTTTCGTCAACAAAATCAACAGAAATGCCGGTTTGTTTTGTCAGCGCATTTGCAAAAGAGCGAATTTCTTTATCCAAAACTCCGCCCGGCAGTCCCAAAATAATTTTTTCAATAGCCAGCCGTTCGGTGATATTAGCTATTTCCCAAAGCGCCGCCTTTTTTGTTTTTACAGAGATAACAGTTAGTGGAGAAGCAAGTAAGCCTTCCGAAAAAGCCAGACCTATTTTTTTCCTACCAAAATCAATACCCAAAAGCTTCATTGTCAGAGTTTCTCAATTTGTGCCTTGACCACCAGCCGTTTCCAGTAAGTTCCCGGCGGGGTGCAGGTGATTAAAGTAATATAGCTGTTATCATAAGTTTGCTCCAATACAGAGATATTTTCCGGATCAACAACCTTAAAATCAAAAATAGAGTATTTATAAGCAACACCGTCAGATACTATATTAATAGTATCTCCAATTTTAAGCGTATGCAGGGTGGAGAAAATTGCTTTATAGTTTTTAGGATCAAAAAATTGGGGTAAAATGGAATGGCCGAAAATTACCGCATTGCCATATTCTCCGGGAAGGCTGCTTCCTCCATAATGGATAAGGCTTTTTGATAAGTCATCTGATCCCACAATAACTTTGGCATCTTTTATACCAAGTTTTGGTATGGAGAGAGAATATTCTTTATTGACGTTGGTTTTGGGGTTGCCGGTGGGGAACCAGTTGCTGGCATAGGTTAAGTTGGAAGAGGAGGTAATATTTTGTTTTACCACTGTCGTTTTGGGAATGGGGGAGATGATATTGCCAGAGGAGAGAGCCGAAGCATAGAAAATCTGCCATGACAGAATTGGAAAAACTACGTAGAATAGAAGCAGTGTTCCCGCACCTATCAAAAAGAAGGAAAAGAGCTTAAAAATTCCCCGTCTTTTTGGAGGGTTTTTAATATACATGTATCGGACAGCGTTTTTCATAATATATACTCGTTTAACTCGAGTTTGCAATACTTCGATTTACTCAGTATTGTACTGAGCTTGTCGAATGTACAACTCTCGTTAACCGATTATGTAATCAAAATGTTATTTATAAGTTACAAACTAGAGTTTTTTGATTATAGTTAATGTACTTCTATTTTAACAGTTATATTTTCGCCGCGTTGCGGAAGAAGGTTTAAGGGTGCTGGGAAACTGATATTTTGAGAGATAGTGAAATTTTCCAGCGGCAGACTCTTGAGATATTTTTCCACCGCATTTTTACTTTTTCCCAAAACAGCATTTTTAATCTGTGTTACATCAAGATTGGGGATAAGTGTTGCCTGGTAATGCATAGTTAATGTACGTATGCCGGTTTTTTCTTTACCGATGCTTTTTACAGAAGTTGCAAACTTGTCTTTTTGAAAGGTAAAGCCGTTTGGTACGTCTTTTTCTATTTCGCTGCCGATAATTTCCAGAAGGTCACTATCTTTATAAGCAAGGGTGGTAAAATTTATAGCAAGTTTCAGCGAAATATTTTCTGCCTCCTCATCAACCTTTTTGCTAAACTCTTTGGAAGCGATATCTTCTTTGATGTCGATATCGATAATACGTTGATTTTTGGAGTCATTTGCTAATTGCTCTTTAGCTTTACTCAATAATTCTTCGGTAAGTGCTTTTAAAAGATTATCCTGGTCCTCTTTACTGACAGCTACTATATCTCGTTTTGTTCCCCCAGCCAGAGCCGTCTCATTTTTGGCAAAGTAAGAGGAGGTGGGAAAGTCTTTGAAGGGAAAATTGGTATTTGAAGGAAGATTTCCCTCTTCACCGATTTGAGCGGCTGTTATTTTTGCTTTGGTGCTGGTAGGAGTAAGGGCAAAGGCTGCTTTTGAGGCAACTGTTATTTCATCATCAAGCGTAAAGCTAAGACCAGCCGCACTTAAAAGAATTGTTCCTTTTGAGAAAATTTTCTTATTTTCGGTATTATTATAAATTGTTATTTCGCCCTTTGCTTTTTCCCCAACGGTTTTTTTACCCGTTGTTTTAGCACTTTTTTCTCCCTCCTGCTTTATTCCTAGAGCCGTAGCCGGAATTTTTCTCTTTTCTTTATCAACAGAGGTGGCATTGGTGTCAATGGCAATATCAAGGTCTTTTTCCAGAGTCTGCGTTTGGGGATAAAGAGTAATTGTGGCCGAAGGCACAAAGAAAAACCCTACCAGGAGAATAATTAGCGGGATAAAAATACCTATAATCAGGAGTTTAAAAGAACCTTTCTGCCACTGCCAAAAACCGGCCAAAAAACCGGTTAAAAGATTAATCAACGAAGTTAAAATTCCAGCTCCGCCGCTTACAATAGTAGAAAAGACCGAAACTGCGGGTTGCATTGGAAGCGTAGGTTGACTTACTTCATCTTCATCTTCATCTTTTTCTTCCAGACGAACCTCTTGCGAGCGGATTGTTTCACCTACGTCTTGTTCTTTAACAAAGCCAAATGTTTCTGTTTGGTCGTTTTCTGTTTTTTCCTCAACATCTTCCGTTTTTGCCTTCACTACCTCTTCTTCAAAAGAAAAACCCAGCTCCTGAGCGGCGCCGGAGATGACCGCTCTGGCTTCACTACCCTCCGGTAAAATATCAATTTTGGGAAAATGAAGAAAGGATAGTTCACGAGTCCATTGGTATGAGATAAACTCTTGTTTTGCTTCTTCCAAAGATACATCGCCGTCAAAAAGCAGCATGCGAGAAGGAAGAACTTCCACGTCGCCAAACGATTTTATAAGCTCTGAGGCTGTTTGACTGTCGGTTTTGCCGTCTTTGGCCGCTGTTTTTGAATCTTCTATCCGGCCGGAGCGGACCAGAGTTACTCCCTGCATGTTTTCTCCTATTTCTACCAGAAGTACAGTTGGCGGCATGCCTTCCTCAAGAGTCAAAAGATGAGAAATTGCTTCAGGAATGACTACAAACCCCAAGGCGGTCAACTCAAGTTCGCGGGCTATCTTTTTTATTTTACCGGCATATTCTTTTTTGATAGAAGCACCTTCCACCCACCACTGTGGTAGTCCAAAGATGGTTTTGGTGGTTTTAACATTTTGGGGAAGTGTTTTTTCCGAAAGCCCAATTGCCTGATCGGTAAGCTTAAGAAGTGTTTCTTCGTCGGTTTCTTCAAGAGTTTTTTCCGAAGACACACAAGAGGTATCCAAAACAGACACCTGTCCATCTTTTTCCTTCCAAAGGACAGCTTTTATAGCTCTTTCCTTAAAAATAACAGCTAAAAAATGTTCTTCCAGAACCTTTCTGTTATTAAGTAGCGATTTAATTTTGTCCAACCACTGCATAAATTCGTCTTTGTCCAGCTCCCAAAGACTCCTGCTTCTTTATGGTAAACTTTTTGAGTTCCGATGTAAAGTCAACATGCGGTCCGCCGCAGAACTCGACCGAATACGCTTGCGTATGAGGTCGTCCTGAGCGATCCGCCAGTTGGCGGAGAGTCGAAGGACCTCCAATAAAGTAGACCTTGACGGTATTTCCATACTTCTCGTCAAAAAGTCCAATGGCGCCTGTTTTTTTTGCCGCCTCAAGAGGTAACATCTCAAAATGGACAGGCAGATTTTCACCTATTTTTTTATTAACAATATCCTCAACCTTTTTTATTTCCTCATCTGTCAACTTTCTGTCAAAACTAAAGTCAAATCTTATCCGTTCGGGAGTAATGTTGCTTCCTGTTTGAAAAACAGCAGGGCCCAAAACATCACGAAGAGCCTGATGGAGAAGATGAGTAGCAGTATGACCTTTTATTGTCTGCTCGCTATGATCGGCCAAACCTCCGGCAAATTTTTGTGTTGCCCCTTTTCTTGAAATTTCTTGATGCTCCTTCATTTTGTCCGCGAATTTTCTGTCATCAAAAGTGTAGCCTAAACTTTTAATTTGAGTAGGGGAAAGACCATGGCTGGTATAGAGTTCAAAGGCATCGTCAAGCTTATCGCCAATAACATATTTTTTACTGATAAATTGTTTTGCCTGCGTTAGTGTTCGTTTATAGTTTTGGGTTTCCTCCAGAATAATTCCCTTGATGTGTTCAAATTTTTCCACCAAAATCGGGTCGGTCTGTTGATATTGTTCAACAACAGCTTCGATTACCGGTGTTACTTCTTTACCTCCAAGCTGGTCAAAATTATCCAAGGCCCGCCTTATCAAACGACGCAAGATATAACCCTGCTCTTTGTTGGAGGGTATAATATTGCTTGCTAAAATAAATGTTGCAGCAGCTAAGTGATCGACAACGATTCGCATAGCTTGGGCATGTTGTTTGTAATTCTTTTTTGTTGCCGCTTCAATTATTTGAATAATTGAAGTAAATAGACTTGTTTGAAAAATATCTTGTTGGTTTTCTACTGCCGCTAATAGTCTTTCCAGTCCTCCGCCGAAATCAACGTTTAACGTTGGTAGCTGTTTAAAACTGCCGTCTTGTTGTTTTTGATATTGCATAAAGACACTGTTGCCGATTTCCAAAAACCGTCCGCAGTCGCAATTAGGATGGCACTCTTTTCCAAATTTTGGATCGTGAGGAGTTTGAAAATCATAAAAAACCTCACTGTCGGGTCCTCCTGGTTCTCCCGCAGGCATATTTTGCGGAATTCCTGCTCGTGACCACCAGTTTTTTTCCACACCATAGGTACGAATTCTGTCGTCCTCTTTGGCGGCAATACCAACTTTGGTGAATATTTCTTTCCAGATTTCTATGCTTTCCGTATCTTTTGGTATCTTGCTATCTCCCTCAAAAACAGTAACGTAAAGCCTTTTTGGATCTAAACCTAAACCTTCCTTATTATTTGTTAAGAACTCAAAAAACCAGGGGAGTTGTTGTTCCTTGAAATATTCCCCAAGACTCCAGTTGCCCAGCATGCGGAAAAAAGTGGTATGTCTGTTATCTCCTACTTCATCAATATCCTGGGCGCGAAAGCAGTTTTGCACGTTAACCAACCGTTTACCTTGCGGATGTAGTTCGCCAAGAAGATAGGGAACAAGCGGCTGCATGCCGGAGCTGGTAAAAAGAGTGGTGGGGTCGTTTTCCGGAACAAGTGGAGCATTGGCAATTCTCTGATGCCCTCTTTTTTCAAAAAAGGCAATATATTTATCGATAATGTCTTTTGCTGTCACGCAGAAATTATACAATATTTACCTTCTCTTGGGTATCCCGTGGAAGAAGCGGCGGCCCTGGGCCTGGAGCGCCTCAATATAGGAAGGAGGTTGTGAAGAGCCATTGCCGTTTGTTGTCGAAGATTGCGGTGTTTCTGCGGCAGGCGGTGGAACTGTTGGCGGAGCATCTTCCTCAATTTCGGAAAAAACTTCCTCAAAATCATCAAAAACAGATAAGCCTTTTTCTTTAACTTCTTCTGCCAATTCTTTACCGCGTTTGGTACCCAAAAAAAAGACTAAACCTGCGCCAAGAATGGCTCCCAATACCAGGCCATTTAAAAAGCCGGAACCGTTATTATGATGGTGATGGTCACTCATGAGAATGTTCTTTAATATTTGTCTTTTTTTTCTCCTTTAGTCTCTTTAAAAAACCGGCAATGGTGGCTCCATTTTTAAGACCCATCAAAAGACCCGAAAAGGAAGAAATGGGAGCATTGACGCTTTCAGTGATTTCTTCGGTATTGTCCAAAACTCTATTGGTTTTATCAATTGTTTTTCTAAGCTCGCGCAAAATGTGGAAAACTTGATAGCCGATGACTACCAGCATGACTGCTAACACAACAACGACTGTGATAAGAAGAATTTGGACAGTATCCATAACGTTACTACGTTAACATCAATAAAAACGCCTGTCAATAAGATTTTATGTATCAAAATGCAGCGATGGGTTGGCTGTTATTTTTTGCCACGGGAGAGGTTTATAATTAAAAAAGGCGGCGGAGGCGATCATGGCGGCATTATCGGTACATAAATTTTTTGCTGGGGCGAAAAATTTAACTTCTAACTGTTCGCTTCTAACTTCTAACTTTGTGTGGAGTAAGTCATTGGCGGCCACACCGCCGCCCAAAAGAATTGATTTAACTTTATATTTTTGGGCGGCTTTGATGGTTTTTGCCACCAAAACATCAACGATTGCCTGTTGGACGGAAGCGCAGATGTTATATAACCATTTGTCATCCTGGCCCCTCGGTCTTGAGCTCGGGGTCGAAAGACTTGTCCAGGATCCCGTTGGGATTCTGAATGCTCCGCCAGCTGGCGGATTACCAGAATGACGTAGAAAATTAAATACGGCGGTTTTAAGACCAGAGAAGGAAAAGTCGAAATCATTGGAATCAATTAAGGGCCGGGGGAAGTTGAATGTTTTTGGGTTACCCTGCTGTGCAAGTTTGGCAATCATAGGACCAGCAGGATAAGGAAGACCGAGTAGCCTGCCGATTTTGTCAAAGGCCTCACCTGCCGCATCGTCGCGAGTGCCGCCGAGCCACTTGATGCTGCCGTGTTTTTTCATAAGAACCAAGTCAGTATGTCCTCCAGAGACAACAAGTGCTATTGCTGGAAATTCTATTTTTGAGATTTGAGATTTGAGATTTGAGATTTCGCTAACGAAGTTAGCGTATATGTGACCAACAAGATGGTTAACCGGAATAATGGGTTTTTGCCAAGCAAATGCGAGAGTTTTAGCTGTTTCTACGCCCACCAACAGCGAACCGATCAGGCCGGGACCAACGGTGACGGCAATAGCGTCGATATCTGGAGGATAGAGGTTAGATTCTCTAAGGGCTTGTTGGATTACGGGGATAATGTATTTTACCTGTTCTCGGGCGGCAACTTCGGGAATAATGCCTCCTGTTTTGGCATGTAAGCTTATTGATGAGGCAACGACATTTGACAAAAGTTTAACCTTTGTATCGCCGGTTTTAGCAGTAATAACTGCCGCTGACGTCTCATCGCAAGATGTTTCAATTCCTAAAATCCTCATGGAAGTTTTATTACTACAATATCTCCTTCCTCAAATCCGTATTTTTGCGACAGACCGGCGTTTATTTCCAAAACATAATTTACCGCTTGGGCTGGTTTGTATAGCAAAAGACCAGCAGGAGCTGTGTCATCTTTGGGCTTTGGAACGCTTTGGGCAATGGTGACGATTTTGTTATCTCTGATAAAAAGAATATCAATGGGAAATTTCATTTCCTTCATCCAAAAGCTGTAAAAATCTGCGGTGTCAAACACAAAAAGCATGCCGGTTTTTTGGTCAAGACTGTTTCTGCCCGATAATCCCTTAGTTCTTTTTTGGTCGGTATCGGCAACCTCCACGGTAAAAGATTGATTGCGGATAGTTACCGTTGCCTGTTTGGACTTTCTGAAAGGGATTATAAAGATTATAAAAGTTATAACAATAATAAAAATTATTAGAAATGTTTTCATTCTTTTTGCAAAATACTGGTGGTGGAATATTCTTTGAAACGTTCTACCACCGTTACTACTTTTGCTCCAACTTCTTTTGCCTGTATTTCTTTTTCTTTTTGCTTGGGATCACCTTCTGTTATGGCGATAATATCGGGTGAAAGTTTTTGGGTAATATCAAAATACTGTTGATATCCCAGAAGTGGGGGAAGAAGAATAATGTAGTTGACAAAAGAAAGCTTAATTAATTGTTTTGCTCTTTGTTGTTGGCTGTTGATTGGCCGCCTGTCCCCCTTTAATCGCCGTACATTGCTGTCGCTTTCCAAAGTCACAAACAGCACGTCGCCCTGGTTTTTTGCCTGCTTGAGATAAGCAAGGTGGCCCTGATGTAGAATGTCGAAACAACCACCCCCCAAAACTATAATTTTTCCTGCCTCTTTGAGTTGTTTGGAAATTTTTCCTGCCTCTTTGAGCGTAACTACTTTCTCCATAATGGCTTATTCCTTTGTTCCTCTTAGAAATACTGCCTGCCATGGTTGGTAGTTGGAAACAAAGGTATCGGAAAGAATTATTTTGCCGTCTTTTTCGACAGTACGGGAAAATGTAACTTTAGCTCCGGCCGCCTTAAAGTCTATTTGTTTAATAACGCCCAAAGGCAGTGTCGGGTCGTCTTGATAGCGATCTTCCGGCGAGGGAGTCTGGTTGGTAATGATAGGTTTTGTAATTGTTACTTTTCTTTCATCGGCAGTGCCGTATAGATCAAAAGTCAGCGTGGCCGCTTGTAAATCCGCGTATGCCTGAACAAGAATGGCATGACCGCTATCATTTTTAAATTTAAGATCATAAGATGGAGAATAGACAGTGGCGTCAAGACCGGGCGGGGAACCCTGTTCATAGTAGGCAACACGGTAAGAATGAGGATGACGTTCAGCAATTGGCAATCCGCTATTTAAAATTGCCCGAAAAAGCGTTGTTGAAACCTGACAAACGCCTCCGCCGTCTCCCAGAATTGTTTTGCCCTCTTTGATAATATAGGCCTCTTTGTAGCCTGTTAATTTGGATACATCGCCAACAGTATTATTAAAGGAAAAAACTTGCCCGTTTGGAACAATTGTGCCGTTTACTCTTGAGGCGGCCAAAGCAATATTGTGAATACGATTAGCTATTGAACCGCTAAAATTAGAAGTTCCTTTACCGATTAACTCTTTAATGCCCAAATTGTTTGTTTCGGGAAGGGAAACAGCCGGTTTTATTTTTTTAACGGGAAGGGTAATTTCAAACATAGTTACTTGGCGATCAAGAATATCTGGTACGCGGTTAAAAATCTCCTCTTCCGTTTTGGCTATATCAATTGTCTGTCCCTCGCTTGACGGCCGAAAATCAATTACTCGATTTCCCTCCAGTTTAAATATTGCTTCCACAGGAAAAACGTTGGCTTCTTTTGCAATATCCAAAAGGGCTTTTTCCAGAGCAAGTCTATCAAGTGAGTAAGACGGAGCAAGCGTGAGTTCGCCAAAAAAGCCCCTCCCTTTGTTAAAAAGATCCGCCAGCATATTACCGGATCTGCCAATAGTAAAGGTTTGATCGGCAATAAGCTTGCTATTTATTCCCAACTCAAGGGTTTTGGCAGAAACGGTAGCCGTTTGTTCTTGATAGCGAAAGGTAAATGTAAAGGCAGTAAAGGCGTTATTTCGCCCGTCAAAAAGAGCTTTTACCTCCTCTCTTGTTTTAGCAGAAAGATCAACATTATCTACCTTGATTCCGGGATAGATTTTGTTGGTAAACTGGCGGTCATAAAGAGCCAACGCAGTCGTGATAGTAAAAAAAAGAAAAAAGACGACAAGTCCGGCGATGGTAAATAATTTTTGCCATTTCTTTTTCATGGTTTTTTGCTGGCTCTTATGATACCATATATGCGTATGAAAGTACCACTTGCAGGAACACATGAGACAATTTTTTCCAAAGAAGAGGAAGTTTCGCAAAAACCTCAACCAACTATCCCACAAAAAGAGGTTGTCCCTCCCCCACCGCCTCCTGTTGACTTTGACTCTCCGTCGCCAATCTCCCGTATTTTTCCCTTTCTGCTTGGTCTTGTTGCTATTATTATTCTTATTATTGTGGCCACACAGATTGTCCCCAGATTTTTGGGGGGCGGGGGCGGTGCTGTTTCTTTGACATATTGGGGTTTATGGGAAGATGAAAACATAATGAAAACGACTATTGCCGACTTTGAGCGAGAAAACCCCCAGATTAAAATAAACTATCAGAAACAGGATATTAAACAGTATCGCGAAACACTGACCAATAGATTGTCACAAAAAGAAGGGCCGGATATTTTCCGCTTTCACAATACTTGGGTGCCGATGCTTAAAAGTTATCTTGTTCCAGTTCCTGCCAATACCTATACCAATGGTGATTTTGAAAAAACATTTTATCCTGTGGCTCAAAAAGACTTAAAAGCAGGTAATAACTATATTGGTATTCCGCTTGAAATTGACACGCTCTCTTTATTTATTAACGATGATGATTTTAAGGCGGTAGGACTTTCCGCGCCTGCTACGTGGGATGAGTTGCGAAGTTCTGCCCGGCAATTGACGGTTAGAGACAGCGGCGGCAGAATTGTGAAAGCAGGTGTGGCTTTGGGAGCTTTTGATAACATTGATGCATCCAGCGACATTTTGGCTCTGATGATGATTCAAAATGGCGTTGATCTTCGAAAAGTAGACAAAAGTATAAGCCGAGACGGCAGGAATTTGGGTGAGGATACTCTTGCCTACTATGTTTCGTTTGCTCAAGGAGAAAATAGAGCATGGGATGATACGCTGGACATATCAACCTTGGCTTTTGCCAAAGAAAAACTGGCTATGTATTTTGGTTATTCCTGGCGGGTATTTGAAATACAATCGCTTAATCCATCCCTTCGTTTCAGCATTTATCCGGTGCCGCAATTAGCAGGAGGAAGCAAAACCTTTGCCAGCTATTGGGTGGAAGGTGTTTCTAAAAATAGCTCTCATCCAAAAGAAGCCTTTCTTTTCCTCAAATTCTTATCAAAACAGGAAAATTTACAAAAACTTTTCGCAGAGCAGAGTAAGCTTAGACTTTTTGGAGAGCCATACAGTCGTTTAGATTTGGCAGACAGTCTAAAAAGCAATAAATATGCCGGGCCGTTTTTGGAAAAAGCCAATGATGCCGCATCCTGGTATCTTGCCTCAAACACTTATGATAATGGTGTTAATGATCAGATGAGAAAATATTTTCAGGATGCTGTCAACGGGGTTTTGCGGGGTAATTCTCCCAGGACAGTTTTGGAGACAGCGGCCAAAGGAGTAGACGTGGTGGCTACCCAATATGGACTCTAAAATATATAATTCAATTCTTAAAACTGTTCTTTACGCAGATATTTTTGATTATCCATTAAAGGAGGAGGAGGTTTATCAGTGGACTAAAGATATTAAGATATTAAGATATGATGATATTAAGAGGGCAAATGGAATTATTATTCACAAAGAAAGCTTCATGTTTCTCAAAGGACGGGAAGAACTTATTGCCAAACGAATTGAGCGGGAAGTTATCTCCAAGAAAAAAATTCAAGTGGCAAAAAACATTATTAACTTTCTTAAATTTATTCCCACAATTAAACTGATTGGCGTGTCCGGCTCGGTGGCGGTGGGGAATGCCACCAGTAATGATGATATTGATCTGTTTGTTGTTACAGAGCATAAAACGCTCTGGCTAACCAGACTTTTGACCACTATCGCTACCGAATTTTTTGCCAAACGGAGGCGCCCAAACGACATGGAAGTTACCGACAAAATTTGCCTGAACATGTTTGTGGATGAACAGTTTTTGGACATACCAAAGGAAAGACAAAATCTCTATACGGCCCATGAAGTATGTCAGTTAAAAGTTCTTTATGATAGAGATGGTACTTACCAAAAATTCTTGGCAAAAAACCAATGGGTGAGACGCTTTCTACCGAAAGCAATGTCAAATGTCAAATGTCAAATGTCAAATGTCAAAGGAGAAAAAAAACTATACGTTATTGAATGGTTTGCTAAGCATCTCCAACTTTGGTACATGCGGCGGCACAGAACAACCGAAGTTATCTCCGATGGTTATCTGGCTTTTCATCCCAAAGATTATACCAGCGATGTAATGGCTGCCTTTGAAAAGAGAGTCAATAAATATGCCGCAAAAATTTAAGGTGGCCGCCGTGGCCGGCACCTTTGATCATTTTCACAAAGGACATCAAACTTTTCTTCGCAAGTCTTTTGCTATTGCCGATACTATTTATATAGGTATAACCAGCGACAAATTTGCAACTTCTTCAAGACAGGCGAATGACATTATTCCATTTGCAGACAGGAAAAAAGAAGTAGAAACCTTTTTGGCAAAAAACAATTTATTGACCGAAACCACAATTTTTGAACTTAACGATATTCATGGTCCAACTCTTGATGAAAAATCGCTAATTGAAGCAATTATTATTACCGAAAAAACTAGCTATGGAGCCGAACTTATCAACAAATTGCGTAAAGAAAAAGGCTTACCATTATTGGTTATTATTGAAACAGCGATGGTCAAAGCCGTTGATGGTGGAGAACTGTCGTCGTCGCGAATTAGGAAAGGGGAAATAGATAGAGAAGGGGAGCTTTTTATTCAACCTCTCTGGTTAGAAAAAGATTTGCGCCTTCCGGAAGATCTCCGTTTATCTCTGCAAAAACCGCTGGGTGTTCTTATTCCCGGACATGAAGATAATCTCAACGAAGCGATAGAAGCGATCAAACTAGATTGGGCACCTCGGATGGTGGCGAGGCAACGACCTCGACTCCTCCGAGGTGGAACTGTAACTGTCGGCGATGTGGTGACAAAGTCCTTCAATGAAAGCGGCATGCCAATTGATATTGCCATTGTTGATTTTTGGGTTAAGAGGCAAGAGAAATTTACCAGCATAAAAGAGTTGGGATTTGTTAAAGCCGAGGCGGATGTTGTTATTAAAAATCCAAAAGGCACATTAACCGCAGATCTTTTTCAAGCGGTTCAAGAAGCGATAAAACACCTCGGGGGTGGCCGAATGGACTCCCCCGAGGTGAAGGAAAGAGGTTCTTATATTATCCGTGTTATCGGTGAGGAAGATCTGGCCACTTTGGCCGCAGTTTGCGCCGCTCCTTTGGGTACCCGCGTCTTCTACGGACAACCAGCCGAGGGTATTGTTGACGTTTTAGTGACAGAGGAGAAAAAGGCAGAAGCCAAAGAAATTATCTCACGGTTTGTGGCTTCAGAGTTGCATGATGTATAATAACTGTTCATGGATCAAAGACCAATTGGAATTATTGATTCAGGGGTTGGAGGGTTAAGTATTTGGCAAGAAGTTGCCAAGTATTTGCCTTCGGAAGATATCCTATACCTTGCAGACCAAAAAAATTTCCCTTATGGCAAGAAAAACCCAGAAGAACTTTATAAAATTGTTTCCGGAAAAGTTGATTGGTTTTTAAAAAATAACATTAAACTGCTGGTAATTGCTTGTAATACCGCCACAGTGCATACTCTGGATAAGCTTCGCCAGCATTTTCCAATTCCCATAATAGGAATAGTTCCCATTGTCAAAAAAGCAGCCGAGTTGAGTCGGAAGAAAAAAATCATCGTTTTGGCAACGTCTGCTACGGCCCAAAGCAATTATTTAAAAAATCTCATTAAAAGATTTGCCGGTGATTGTCAAGTTTTTATTTATGCGCTTGATAATGTAGTTAGTCAAATCGAAAATAGAGAAGCAGTTGATATAACTGGAAAACAAGACGGTTTATCAAAAAAAGATGTTGACGTGGTAGCCCTTGGCTGTACTCATTACAGTTTTATCAAACCCCAACTGCGGAAACTTTTTGGAGGAAAAGTTCGAGTTTTAGATGCCGCCGGGGCGATAGCGCGTCAAGTGAGACGAATATTAACCAACAATCAGACTCTAGCTAGAAATAAAAAACCGCGCTATACTTTTTATACGACAGGTGATGTAGTAAAGTTCAATAAGCAATTACGGCTATTGTTAAAAAAAGAATTTGTGGCAAGAGAACTATGAAGAAGTTTGATATAAAAGGGAAAAAAGTTTTAATCATGGGATTGGGTTTACTGGGCGGCGGTGTGGGAGCGGCTCGTTATTTTGCCAAAAAAGATGCAAAAGTTACAGTCACAGATCTTAAAACAAAAGAACAACTTGCATCGTCTATTAAAAAACTCGCTGATTTGTCGATCCGTTACGTATTGGGAGAACATCGAGCGAAAGATTTTCAAAATACAGACCTTATCATACGAAATCCGGATGTTTTACCGGATTCACCATATCTTCAGCTGGCCCGTCAATGCGGTATTCCTATTGAAATGGTCGAGAGCTTTTTTGTAAAACAGTGTAAAGGAAAAATTATTGGTGTGACAGGTACGAGAGGAAAAACAACCACTTCATTTCTTATAGCCAAGCTTATTAAAGACGCAGGGTTACCAACCGTACTTGCCGGCAATGTGGCAGGTGTTTCCACGCTCGATTTCCTCGATAAGGTTACACCCAAGACTTATGTTGTTCTTGAATTATCGTCTTTTCAACTTCACGGGTTTGGAGAGTCGAAGGTAAGTCCGCATATAGCAGTTGTTACCAATATTTCCCCCGAACACCTTAATCACTATAAAACACTGGCAGATTATATAAATGATAAGAAAAATATCTTCCGCTTCCAAAAAAAGGGCGATTTCTTAATTCTTAATAAAGCAAATCCGTATAGCAAGAAATTTGCCAAGGAGACAAAAGCGCAAGTGTTGTTCTTTTCCCAAAGTGAGGTGCCGATTGATTGGCAATTAAAACTACCGGGAGAACATAACAGAGAAAATATTGCTGCGGCAATGGCAGTGGGGCAAATACTTAAGATTGGTCTTTCCACTATAAAAAAGTCGTTGACGGCATTTAAGTCATTGCCATATCACTTGGAAGTTATAAGAAAAGCGCGAGGTGTTACCTTTATTAACGATGGAATAAGCACCTCGCCAGAGGCGACCATTGCCGCGCTTTCATCGGTTGATAAAAAAGTTTTGCTTATTTTGGGAGGGAACGATAAATTGTTAGATTTTGTTAAGCTTGGAAAGCTTGTTGATAAGAAAGCAAAGGAGGTATTTTTGATGAAAGGAACTGCTCTCTCAAAGCTCAAAAAATCAATTCCCCAAAAGCTTATTAAAGGGGAGTTTGAAAATCTTTCTAATACAGTTCATGCTGCGTACAGATTTGCAAAAGATGGAGATATAATTCTCTTTTCTCCGGCAGCCACTTCATTTAACTGGTTTGAAAATGTGTATCACCGCTCTGGCGAATTTGAAAAGATTGTAAAAGGTTTGTCAAAATGAAAAAAACAATTATTGTTGGCGTGACTGGCTCTATTGCCGCCTATAAGGCGCTGGCTCTTGTTGAAGCTTTGAAAAAACAGGGAAATATGGTTTACGTTGTTATGACCCGCGGTGCTTGTTCTCTTGTTGATGAAAAGGAATTTGCCAAAGCCAGCGGTCAGCAGGTTTTTACCCATGTTTTTCATCCGGATACCGATTTTCACTCTTATTTAGCTCACGACAAACCGATGAAGCATATTTCTTTGGCTGATGAAGCGGATTTAATTCTAGTTTGTCCGGCCACGGCTAATATGATGGCCAAAGTGGCCTGCGGTCTGGCCGATGATTTGCTCACCACCACTATTTTGGCGACAAACGCTCCCGTTGTTTTTGCTCCGGCCATGAATGTCAAGATGTGGAAAAACAAAGTCACACAGGAAAACGTGGAGAAGTTAAAAGAGCTTGGATACTATATTATTGATCCTGAATACGGTGATTTGGCCTGTGGCTACAAGGGAGTTGGCCGGCTGGCCAATGGTGAAAAAATCCTGTCTGTTGTGGCGGATTTGCTTGCAAAAGGCAGTCAATTGAGCGGAAAGAAAGTTATTGTGACAGCAGGAGCAACGGTGGAAAAGCTGGATGCGGTGCGGGTGATTACCAATAAAGCTTCGGGCAAAATGGGAGCGGCGCTGTCCGATGAGGCCTTTTTGCGGGGAGCAGAAGTTGTTCTTATTCGCGGCAAACACGCTGTTTCTCCTCAATATTTTTTTGAGGAAATTGTGGTTGAAAGCGCAGATGAGATGTCGCGGGTTTTGCAAACACAAGCCATAGATGCCGACATTGTTTTTCATACCGCCGCCATTTCCGATTTTGTAGCCAAAGAAAAAATTAACAGAAAGGTTAAAAGTACCAAGGAGTGGATGCTGGCGCTGGAGCCGAATATCAAAATTATTGATCGGTTAAAAAAGATTAATCCACAAATGTTTCTGGCCGGATTTAAGGCGGAGCATGATGTTTTGCAAAAAGAGCTTATTGAAAGTGCCAAGGAGGTATTAAAACGGGCGGGAACGGATATTATCGTGGCCAATGATGTGGGAAAAAAGGGAAGGGGATTTGGCTCCGACACCAACGAAGTTTACATTGTTGATAAAAAGGGAAATGTCACGCATCTTCCTCTTGCAAGTAAAAAAGACATTGCTCGAAAAATTTTAGATTATGTTGTCGACCGCTTTTGCTCCCGCTAATGTAAGTTTACTTTTTACTATAGAGGAAGATGAAAACCCTGTAAAGATGGGTTCTTGCGGCTTCGGTTTTACTGTTGATGATGGAATAACAGCAGCGGTTGAGAAACATGGTAAAAATGAAGTTTGTGTTAATAACAAATTCATTAATTTTCCAACAGTATTGACAGTCCTTGCTATATTAGGGGTTAAACCCTTAAAAGTTAGATTGTTAAGCGATTTGCCGTTGGGTTCTGGATTCGGTTTATCGGGAGCCGCGGCTTTGGCGACTGCATATGCCGTTAATCAATTATTAAATCTTGGAAAAACTAATTTAGAATTGGCAAAAATAGCTCATGAGGCGGATGTAGTTAATAAAACCGGTCTGGGTGATGTAGCCAGCCAGTATTTCGGCGGATTTTGCATAAAAACAGAAACCAGCGCCAAGTTTATTATTTCCAGAAAATTACCGTTTGCAGGAACAACAGTTTATTATCGCATTTTTCGCCCCCTTGATACAAAATCTATTATAGGTGATAACAGCCGTAAACAATTAATTAATAGAATTGGCAGAAAGATAGTTACGGAAGTAGCGGCCATGACAAAACCAACCTTGGCACAAGTTTTTTACAAGGGTTTTCAGTTTGCCAAAGAAGCTAATTTGCTGTCGGACCAAGAGGTCATAAGATTAATCGAGAAAATAAAAAGCAGTGGAGGGGCGGCCACCATGATTATGCTGGGCCATGGAGTTTTAAGCAATGTTCCTTTTGAAAAAGCAGCCAAAATAACTATTTCAGACAAAGGAGCGCGTCTTTTATGATACCCAAGTCGCACCCCCGATACCTGTCCCTGACAATTCGGGATTGTCTTGTCAAAGGAGTTAAAAGCGGCATTACTTCACTTCACGGTCTGACTGCTCACGGTAGAGGCGAGGCCTTTGATTATTTGCTGGGTGAGAAAACCAATGAATTTGCCAGAGAGGGAATTGAGGCTGCGGCGGCATTATTATTACTGGCAAAACATCCTGTTATTTCTGTCAACGGCAACACTGCCGCTCTTGCCGCCAAAGAACTTATCAAACTTGGTAAACTTATACCGGCTCCGTTGGAGGTTAATCTTTTTCATTCCTCAAAAAAGAGAGAAAGAGCGATCAGAAATTATTTAATGAATAAGGGAGCGGTTAATATCTTACTTCCGCAATCAGGCTTCACCATTCCCCATCTTGCCTCCAACAGAAAATTTGTCAATCAGAATGGCATTTTCAAGGCAGATGTGGTTTTTGTTCCTCTGGAAGACGGGGACAGAACAGAAGCGCTTATTAAAAACGGCAAAAAAGTTATTACCGTTGATCTAAATCCTCTTTCCCGAACAGCGAGGAAGTCAACGATTACCATTGTTGATAACATAATTCGAGCATTGCCGTTAATTATAGAAACGGTAAAAATCTTAAGACTAAAGGATAGAAAGACATTACAAAAAATAGTAGCAGCATACGATAACAAAGAGATATTAAAGAAAGCCGTGGGTCAGATGAAGAAAGTTTAACGGCAAATAGTTAAACGCCAGCTGTAATAGTTGCCAATTCTTCTCTAGGAAGTTTTTTTGAAGCATCAAGTATCTCAATGCCTATAAGCTCTTTACCTGCATAATCCACTAAAAGATCTTCTCGCACCTCTTCTGTACGAGTACTCTTTTTCTTTTTGGATAAATATATATACATGGCATCAGAAATCGGATCGTATGTGACTTTCATAACATATTTATTTTACTTCTTTATTCGCTTTTTTGCAAGCCAGTGGATAGTAATGATTATAAGTACATTTTCTTCTTGAGCAACGACTGCTTTTAGATAATTCTTTCCAAAATTCCTAAGATAAATATGTTTTCCTTCACGAGCAGGTAAAATTTGATCTGGATTCTCTATACATTTTTTAATAAGCGTTTTATCTATGTTCCTAAATACAAGCATTTCTTTTGCATGTTTTGTATAGATAATATCCATGTTACTGTTAGTTTAACACAAACAAACAGCACGTCATTTGACAAATAAAATTTTTCTGGTATAATACAATTACAATTGAAAAAAAGCGTTTGTACTGAAGTCGCGATTCAGGATCCCTCGATAAACTCGGGAGAGCGCTGATCCCCTAAATGGGATACGGAATAAGGAAGCCGTAAAAAGATCCAAAAGCGTGTCGGCAACGGAGCGCTAAGTATAATACAAGGTGGCACCGTCCTGAACGGAAGTGAAGGGCCCTTGTTAAATCATCAAATTTGGTGGTTTGACAAGGGCTTTTTTTAATGCCCAAAAGAAAGGAAAAAATGTTAGTTTCAAAAATGAGTATTAAAAATTTTGATTCAATACATGACCTCTGGAAGGAGGTTGGACTAAACGTGTCTGAAATACAGGAAGAAAAAGAAGAAGCTAAATTGATTTTAAGATTAAACTCATCTTCAAGTTTTGAAGCGTATAACAAAGGTAAGCTGGTAGGTACGATACTGGGTATTTTTAATGGCAGAAGGGGTTGGATCTACCATCTAGCTGTTCATCCGGATTTCCAAAAGAAGGGAATAGGATCTTTGCTATTACAAAAAACCGAGGCGGCTTTTAAAAAATTAGGAGCTAAAAGAATACTGCTTTGGGTTAATAAAGACAATTCGGGAGTAACTAATTTTTATCAAAAACATGGTTATTCTAGTGTAGATGATGCTATAGTTATGGGAAAGAATTTACTATGAAAAAACTGTGGGAGACTGGAAAATCAAAATTAAACCCGATTATTGAAGCCTTTGAGACGAAGGACGATCTCCTATTGGATCAAAAATTGGTTAAGGTTGATGTTTTACAATCAATTGCTCATGCCAAAATGCTTTGCAAAATCGGCATTCTCTCCAAAAGCGAACTTACAAAGTTAGAAAAAGGACTTTTGGAAATTCTTTCTCTTGATAAACAGGGAAAGTTTAATCTTACTCTTGGCGATGAGGACGTTCATACTAAAATTGAGAATTTTTTAACGGAAAAACATGGGGAGACTGGCAAAAAAATTCATACTGCAAGGTCTCGAAATGACCAAGTCATTACGGCAACCAGGCTTTATACCAAAGAGGAGCTTTTGCTTATCTGGGGGGAGCTTCTTTCTTGTGCCAAAAGCCTGGTTGTTTTTGCCCAAAAACACGAGTTTGTGCCGATGCCGGGCTACACTCACATGCAAAAAGCCATGCCCTCATCTCTCGGCATGTGGGCAGGCAGTTTTGGACAGAACCTTCTTGACGATTTGTCTTTATTGAAGTCAGCGTTTGCCCTGAATAATCAATCGCCGCTTGGTAGCGCGGCCGGCTTTGGCGTGCCATTATCTATTGATAGGGAATATACGGCCAAACTTTTGGGGTTTGCCAAAGTACAGGAAAATTCTCTTTCGGTGCAAAACTCCCGGGGCAAAATAGAGGCAAATATCGTGGCGTCTTTATTATCAATATTATTAACAATAAATAAATTTGCCACCGACGTTTTGCTTTACACCACCTCGGAGTTTAATTATTTTACCGTTTTCGAAACGCTGTTGACAGGCTCAAGCATGTTGCCGCAGAAGAAAAATGTGGATGTGGCGGAGCTATTGCAAAGCAAAGTCCATGTGGTGTTAGGTTACTACACCACCCTTGTTTCTTTAACAAGTAATCTTTCTTCCGGATATAACAGAGGTCTTCAGGACAGTAAAAAGCCGCTTTTTGAATCGCTTGACATTACCAAAAACAGTCTTGGTGCGGCAAACATGTTAATTAATAATCTAACTCCCAATGTCGGAGTTTTACAAAAAGCCTGTACTCCGGAAATTTTTGCCACACATAAAGCAATGGAGTTAGTTAAAAAGGGCCTGCCGTTTAGGGAAGCTTATCAAAAGGTGGCCAAAGAAGGGGTGGCCAAAGCAGCGTTTGATATTGATGCAGTTCTTAAACAGGCAACTCACACCGGCGCCACAGGCAATCTGGAGCTATCTGCGTTTGCAAAGACCTTACAGAAAGAAAAAAAAGAATTGGAAGAGGAAAATAAAAAATGGAATGAGGTGATTAAAGATTTATGAAAACGAAAACAGATTATATCAAAGTGGCAAGTTATGAGGCCAAAATTGGCGAGGTGAAAAAAGTCTTGTTGCTTTATTCCGGAGGTTTGGATACATCAGTAATGCTGAAGTGGATTCAGGATAATTATAAAGCAAAAGTTGTTGCCTTGACTTTGGATTTAGGTCAACAGCATGATGATTTAGAAGCGATTAAGAAAAAAGCCTTGAAGCTTGGCGCGGCAGAAGCCATCACTCTTGACGTTAAAGACGAATTTGCCGATGAGTATTTGGCCAAAGGCATTAAAGCCAATGCTTCTTATCAAGGCGCTTATCATTTATCAACCCCAATGGGACGGGCTATTTTGGGCAAAAAGGCAGTGGAAATTGCCAAAAAAGTGGGAGCAGATTGCATAGCCCATGGCTGTACAGGAAAAGGCAATGATCAAGTTAGGATTGAAGGATATATTTTAACGCACGATCCCAAAATGAAAATTATCGCGCCTGTGCGGGAATGGAATATGGACAGAAACGAAGAGATCAAATATGCAAAACAGTATAATATTCCCGTTCCCGCCTCGGTAGATTTTCCTTATTCGGTTGATGACAACATGTGGGGGATGACCTGGGAAGGCGGAGAAATAGAAGAGCCTAATTTAATAGCGCCCATTGATAAGTTTTTGACCACCTACGCTCTGGCCAAAAACGCCCCTGATAAAGAAGAATTAGTCAAACTTACTTTCAAAAAGGGCATTCCGGTGGCATTAAATGGCGAAAAATTATCGCTGGCCAAACTGATTATTAAACTTAACAAACTGGCCGGTAAACATGGAGTGGGCGTGGTTCATATGTTTGAAGATCGGTTGGTGGGACTTAAAAACGGCGGCATTTACGAACTGCCGGCAGGGCATGTAATTATAGAAGCCCATAAAGCTTTGGAAAAATATGTTTGTACCCGGCAGCTCAACGAGCTTAAAGAAACGCTGGACGTCAAATGGGGTTATCTTTGTTACGGAGCCCTCTGGTACGATCCGGTGATGGCGGCCATCAATGCCTTTAATGATTATGTTAATGAAAAAGCCACAGGCGAGGTAACAATTAAGCTTTTCAAAGGAAAAGCAGATGTAGTTGCTATGAAGTCGCCAAACGGTTTGGATCACACCTCGTTTAATGTGGGCGAAGGATATGGCTTTAATGTCAATGCCAGCCCCGGCTTCATCGAGATTTATACCTTGCAGATGAAGCTGGCCAACCAGATCAGGAAGGTGAATAAGTGAAGGCGAAAAACTTTCTGTCAATTACAGATTTAACGCCCAAAGAAATTTGGGACATTTTTGCTTTGGCAAAAAAGTTGAAAAAGGAGATTAAGACTACAGGTAAAAATAAACCACTTCTTAAAGGCAAGTCGCTGGCTCTTATTTTTGAGAAGCAATCGCTTCGCACCAGAATTTCTTTTGAAATCGGCATGTTTCAACTTGGCGGGTATACGGTTTATCTTGATCCCAGAGATACCGGCATTGGCGTTCGAGAGTCAGAAGCCGATATTGCCAAGGTGTTGTCGGGCATGGCGGATATTATTGCCGCGCGAACATATAGTCACCAAACAATTGTCAACATTGCCCAAAATAGCACAATTCCCGTTATCAATGCTCTGTCCGATCTGGAGCACCCTTGTCAGGCGCTAACCGATTTATTTACTATTTGGGAAATGAGAAAATACCAGCCATTAACAGGGCTTACTATTGCTTATGTGGGCGATGGAGATAATAACGTGGCTCACTCGCTCTGTCTGGGGGCGGCCATGACGGGTGTTAATTTTCGCTGTGCCAGTCCCAAAGGATTTTGGATGGATAAAACTATTGTTAAAACTGCCCGAGAATTTGGCGGAAATATTTTGCAAACAGAAAATCCAGAAGAGGCGGTTAAGGACGCGGATGTTGTTTATACCGATACTTGGATTAGTATGGGGGATGAACAAGAAAAAGAAAAAAGATTAACAATTTTTAAACCTTATCAGGTTAATCAAAAGTTAATGAAACTGGCCAAAAAAGAGACAATTTTTATGCACGATTTACCGGCGTATCGGGGGAATGAAGTTATCGCCGAGGTTATCGACGGTCCGCAGTCAGTAGTTTTTCAGCAGGCGGAAAACCGCCTCCACGTCCAAAAAGCCCTGTTGTTATTTCTTACTAATTCAATAAGTCCGTAAAACATGAAACCCGACTTAAAGAAAGCAGTATTGTCCAAACTTAATAAACTGGATGTTATAGCTTTAGCCGAAGACCTCATTAGAATACCCAGTCTCACTGGGCAAGAACGAGCGTGCGCCCTTTATGTGTATAAATTACTTAACAAAGAAGGATTTGAAACGTATCTTCAAAAAGTAGAACCGGGTAGGCCGCAGGTAATCGCTTATATCAGAGGAAATGGTAAAGGTAAATCGCTCATGTTGAATGGACATTTAGACTCCGATCCTATCACCGGTTCGTGGCCAAAGGATCCTTTCCAACCATTTCGGGATGGCAACAGACTATGGGGAGCCGGTATTAACAACATGAAATCCGGTCTTGCCGCTTTACTTGCCGCAGCTATTGCGGTAAAACGGGCAAATGTATTGCTTGCTGGAGATCTTGTCATTGCCTGCGTAGTTGGTGAGCTGCAAGGCGGCAGAGGTACGGTACACATGCTTAAGTCGGGAATCCGTGCGGATATGGCCATAGTTGCGGAACCGTATTCGATAAGAAACATCATCACAAAATGCGTCGGCGTACACAAATTTGCCATCAACACCATCGGCCGATCTATACATGTGAGCAGAAAAGAGAAAGGAGTAGATGCCATTGAGAAAATGTTAAAGGTTATAAGTGCGCTTAAACGATTGAAATTCAACGTCAAAGATCCTGATCTTCCAGGAGTACCGCGTTTAACTGTCTCATCAATTATAGGCGGGCGCAACAGAGACTATGATTTATCCGGCGTTAGCAGTATTGCTGACTTTGCTACCATACTTGTGGATCTTCGTTATCCGCAAGGGATAACATCACAAGAGATAGATAAAAAAGTTATAGCAATGCTAAATAAACTTAAGAAAGAAGATAGAGATTTTCAATTTGAGTATGAGCATCCTCCCAATAAGCGGTTTCGGGTAGGAGGGACAGACATGCCGCCTATGGATATGCCTTCGGATATGGAGATTGTTAATGTAATTCGTGCGAATTACAAAGTAGTCACGGGAAAAAATATAGAAAATATTGGGGCGGTCATTCCTCTTTCATACTGCGGTAATGACACAGCTCACTTACAGCGTGCTGGAATAGAATGTTGCCTTTATGGACCGAGAGGCTATGACGATGAAGTTGACAAGCATGTAAGAATTGATGAGATGATAGCCTGTTCGCGCGTACTGGCCGGGTGTGTGGTAGACATTTGCGCCAACCACCGTTAGTTATCCGCCAAAGAGTGCCCTGCCAATGCGGATAATTGTTGCTCCCTCTTGTATTGCCACTTCAAAATCATTGGTCATACCCATAGAAAGTTCGCGCAGACCCAAGTCATCTCGCAACTGTCTTAGACCACGAAAAAAAGGACGCGCTTCTTGTGGATTTGATACGACAGGGGCAATTGTCATAAGACCAATTATAGACAGTTCCGGCAAGCGTTTTAGCGTTTTATATGCATTAGCAGTTTCTTGCGGTGCAAAACCAAATTTGCTAATTTCTCCTGTCATATTAACCTGCAGCATAATTGGTATTGGCTCTTTTGCCGCTTTTCCGGCAATGGTTTCTGCCAGACGTACAGAATCAACAGTTTCAATAATATCAAAGAGTTCTATCGCATCGCCGACCTTGTTTTTTTGTAAATGGCCAATCATGCGCCAGGTTGGATTTACTCCAAGTTTGGCAAGAATATCTTTTTTGCTTTTTGCCTCCTGGACATAGTTTTCTCCAAAATTGCCAATACCGAAAGTAAAAGCAGCATGAATCGTTTCCACCGGTACGGTTTTTGTCGCCCCCACAATAGTAATTGCTGAAGAGTTTCTACCCGAAGCAAGCGCCGCTTGTTCTATTCGCGCTTTTATACTCTGGAGATTCTCCGCTAATGTTTCTTTAGTCATAGATTTTATACATATTCTACCACTATTTGGGGTATTGACAGAGTAAGAAAGTTGTGATATAAATTACTGTTGCAAGCTCGATAACGGAGTGGCGTACACTGTACGCTATTTTTGTTGTTGTTGGCCTTAGAATTTATTCTTTGATAATTTTGGGATGAGTAAGACAAACGTTACTTCAAAACGCCTGACTTGGGAAAAAAACTATTTACATCTTCCCAAACTCGATTTATTGGCGGTACAACTTGAGTCGTACAAGTGGTTTTTGGAACGCGGAATTGCGGAGATTCTCGCGGAGGTTTCTCCTATTGATGATTTTACAGGTAAAAACTACAATCTTGCCTTTGGTAAACATATTCTTCTTAAACCCTCTCTTACTCCCCGTTTGGCCATGGAAAAAGGACTCACTTTTGATATGCCTCTCAAAGTGGAAGCAACTCTTCTTAATAAACAAACCGGTGAAACCATAAAACAAGATGTCTTTTTGGGTGATATTCCCAAAATGACCGAACGCGGTACCTTTATTGTTAACGGTATAGAAAGAGTGGTAGTTAATCAACTGGTTCGCTCTCCCGGAGTTTTCTTTACTGCCACACTTGATCAAATTAGCGGCAAATCTCTCTACACGGCAGAACTGCGGCCCATGCGCGGTTCCTGGCTGGAGTTTTCTATTTCCCGAAATAATGTCGTTACAGTTAGAATTGATAGAAGAAAGAAGTTTTTTGCCACCACTTTTCTTCGGGCCATCGGCATTACTTCAGATGATGATATCCGAGGCGTTTTTTCTTTTCTGGGCAGAGAGATTGTTGATGAGTTTATTGAAAACACAATCAGAAAAGATCCCACCAAATCAACCAGCGAGGCCCTGCTTGAGATTTATCGAAAGATGCGTCCCGGAGAGCCGGCTGTTTTGGACAACGCCCAAGAATTTTTACGCAACATGTTTTTTAACAATCGGCGCTACGATCTGGGCGAAGTCGGCCGCTATAAAATAAATAAAAAGCTGGGGCTTTCAGCCGAAAATATTCACGAAAACTTTGTTTTAACAAGAGAAGATATTATTGGTGCCATCGGCTATCTTATCAATCTCACCTTTGGAAAAGGTGAGATTGACGATATTGATCATTTGGCCAATAGAAGAGTTCGTTGCGTGGGGGAGCTGGTGGCCTCAACCGCCTTTCGGGTGGGACTGTTGCGGCTGGAGCGGATGGTTAAGGAAAAGATGACTCTTTTAGGCAGTCAAGAGACATTAGTGCCGGCACAGCTTATTAATGCCCGTCCCATTATTGCCGCCATCAATGAATTCTTCCGCACCTCACAGCTCTCCACCATTTTAGACCAGACAAATCCCCTTTCCGAAATTGATAATTTACGCCGTCTTACGGTTATGGGAACCGGAGGTATTTCGCGGGAGCGAGCCTCATTTTCCATTCGTGACATCAATGCTTCGCAATATTCACGAATTGATCCGGTTCGCTCTCCCGAAGGTCCTAATATTGGACTTGTTACGTACATGACACTTTTTACACAAGTCAATAAATATGGTTTTTTGGAAGCGCCGTATCTAAAAGTGCAAAAAGTAAAAAAAGACAAAGAAACACTTGTACGTGTTACCGATGAAATTGTTTATCTGGCCGCCGATGACGAGCAGTCCCACTATATTACTCACTCGGCAGTAAGTGTAGATAAAAACGGCTACATTATTGATAAGCGCGCGCCTGTTCGCTACAAGGGAGAATTTTTGGAAGCGGATACGGAGATGGTGGAATATATTGATGTTGTTCCCCGGCAAGTTGTCGGCACCGCCGCTTCCCTTATTCCTTTTTTGGCTCACGATGAGGCTAACCGCGCCCTGATGGGTACGCATATGCAATGTCAGGCAGTGCCGTTGATTGCTCCAGATTCTCCTATTGTCGGCACCGGCATGGAGAGTGAAGTTGCCAAAGTGATGGGAAGAGTGCAGTATGCGGAATTTGACGGCAAAATAACATACTCTGATGCAGCTTCTGTAACAGTTAAAGGTGATTCGTCAACTGACGGAGAGAAGACCTACGCGGTGGAAAAGTTTAAGCGCTCGGCTCAAAGCACCTGCTACTCGCAATCTCCAAAAGTAGTTGTTGGCCAAAAAGTGCATAAGGGAGATGTACTTATCGATGGCCCGGCTTCAAAAGACGGCGAATTAGCTTTGGGACAAAATCTTACCATTGCCTACGCCAGCTTTGACGGGTTAGGCTACGAGGATGCCATTGTAATTTCCGACCGCTTGGTAAAAGAAGACGTGCTTACATCTATCCACATTGAAAAATACGACTCATCGGTGGTGGATACCAAAATAGGGCCGGAGGAAACCACTCGAGATATTCCCAATGTTTCCGAAGAAGATTTGTCTAATCTTGATGATGGGGGTATTGTGGTAATCGGATCCGAAGTCGCGCCCAACGATATTTTGGTTGGTAAAATCGCTCCCAAAGGAGAAACGGAGTTAACCGCAGAAGAAAGACTTCTTAGAGCCATTTTTGGCGAGAAAGCACGGGAGGTTCGCGATACCAGTCTGCGTATGCCTCATGGAGAGCGAGGTACAGTGGTTGATGTACAAATTCTTGATAGGGAAAAGGGTGATGAGCTTGAACCCGGCACCAATAGAAAAATTATTGTTAAAGTAGCCCAGCTTCGCCACGTGGTAGTGGGAGATAAACTGGCCGGAAGACACGGAAACAAAGGAGTTATCAGCAAAATTATTCCTTCCTACGATATGCCTTATCTGGAAGACGGTACGCCTGTAGATATTATTATTTCTCCGCTTTCTGTTTTGGCGCGTATGAATTTGGGTCAGCTTTTAGAAGGACATCTTGGTTGGGCGGCACAGCGTCTCAATTTTAAGATTGCCGTTCCTGTTTTTGAAAAATTTAACGAAGATAAGCTCTTGGAACTTATGACAAAAGCAAACCTGCCGTTATCCGGTAAGGTAACACTTTTTGATGGCAGAACAGGCGAGCCATACGAGCAAGCGGTGGTGGTAGGAAAAGCCTACATCATGAAGCTTATCCACATGATTGAGGACAAAACTCATGCTCGCTCCACCGGTCCATACTCGCTGGTTACCCAACAGCCTCTGGGCGGAAAGGCCCAAATGGGAGGCCAGAGACTGGGAGAAATGGAAGTGTGGGCGCTTGAGGCATATCGAGCCGCCTATACTCTTCAAGAAATGCTCACTATTAAGTCCGATGATGTGGTGGGTCGGGCCAAGGCTTTTGAAGCGATTGTTAAGGGAGTGGATATTCCAACGCCAAAGGTGCCTGAATCGTTTAAGGTACTGGTTAAAGAGCTTCAAGGTTTGGGGTTAAATGTTACTCCCACAGGAGCAATTGCTGTCAAAGAAGAAGAAACGGAAGTAGCAGAGGCACCGCAGGCAACACTGGCAGCGGCCGAAAATGCACCAGCGCCTACGCCAGTTGAGGTAGAGAAAGTTTAATTATGCAGAAAAAACAAGAACAAATAAATGTGGCCGATTTTAAGGGACTTAAGATTACCCTGGCTTCGCCAGGTGAAATTTTGGGCTGGTCTTACGGAGAAATTACCAAGCCGGAAACTATAAATTACAGAACGCTGAAACCGGAAAAAGACGGCCTTTTTGACGAGAGAATTTTTGGGCCGACCAAAGACTGGGAATGTTACTGCGGTAAATACAAGCGCATTCGCTACCGCGGCATTATTTGCGATAAATGCGGCGTTGAGGTAACTCAATCACGCGTTCGAAGAGAACGGATGGGACACATTAATTTAGCTTCTCCTGTTACGCATGTTTGGTTTTTCAAGGGAGCTCCCTCAAAACTGTCGCTTCTTTTGGATATTGCGCCCCGTAATTTAGAGGCGGTTATTTACTTTGGCAAGTATCTGGTTAAGTCAGTTTCCGAAGAGAAAAAAGAAACGGTAATTAAAAAGATAGGAAACCGCATGAAGGAAAAAATAGACGAGCTTCTTTTAGGACGAAAAGCAAAGGAAAAAGAGTTAATTAGTGAAATTTCACAAAAGAAAAAAGATCTCAAAACAAAAGTTAGCAACAAAGAGCAAATTGAGATGGCAGTAAATGAGCTCGATGTAACGCTCAAGACTAAAATTGCCGCTCTTGGCGATAGCACAGAAGCGGAGCGGGAGAGAATTGAAGAATTGCATGGTGCCATTACCAGCTTGGTTAAGAATGTAAAAAAATTAAGTGTTCTTTCGGAAGATGAGTATTTGAAGCTTTTGGAGTATGACGCTATTGATTCCCTAAACGTAGGTATGGGGGCAGAGGCAATTTTGGACGTGATTAAAGAGCTTGATTTGGATAAACTTACAGCCCAGCTTCGTGAGGAAGCGGCTGAAGCAAGCGGAGGCAAACACGCCAAGATCACTAAGAGACTTCGGGTGATTGAAAGCATGCGTAAAGCAAATATTGATCCGTCATGGATGGTGTTGACTATTTTGCCTGTTATTCCTCCTGATCTTCGTCCAATGGTACAGTTAACCGGCGGCCGTTTTGCCACATCTGATTTAAACGACTTGTATCGCCGCGTTATCAACCGCAACAACAGACTCTCTCATCTTATCGATCTGGGAGCGCCCGAGATTATTTTGCGAAATGAAAAGCGGATGCTGCAGGAAGCCGTTGATTCACTGATTGACGTTTCGCAAAGGCCAAGCCAGCGAGTGTTAACTGCTCCTCTTCGTTCTCTTTCTGATAGTTTGCGGGGTAAACAGGGGCGGTTTCGACAAAACCTGCTGGGAAAACGGGTTGACTATTCGGGACGTTCTGTAATTGTGGTTGGTCCCGAACTTGAATTAAATCAATGCGGTTTGCCTAAAGAAATGGCTTTGGAGATGTTTAAGCCTTTTGTACTGCGTGAAGTTATTGCCAAGGGTTACGCGCCGAATGTGAAGAGCGCCAAGCATTTTATCGAAAGGCGGCCGCCGGAAGTATTTGATATTCTTGAAGAAATTACCAAAAATCATCCGGTTCTTCTAAACAGAGCTCCTACGCTCCATAAACTTGGTATTCAAGCCTTCTATCCTATTTTAATTGAAGGAGCTGCCATTCGAATTCATCCGTGCGTTTGTGCCGGCTATAATGCCGATTTTGATGGTGACCAGATGGCTGTTCATATCCCGCTTTCTTCAGCCGCCAAAGAAGAGGCGATAGACTTGATGATGCCAAATCATAATTTGCTCAAACCGGCAGACGGCTCCCCTATAACTCTTCCCAACAAAGAAATGGCTCTCGGCGCCTACTATTTAACTCTTATAGAAAAAGAAGATCAGGATAAAGAACACCCCAAAATATTCTCCGACGAAAAAGAGGCAATACTCGCTTATCAAATAAAAAAAGTGGGTCTTAGACAAAAAGTTTCGGTGCGTATAAAAGGCAAAATTGTGGAAACAACAGTAGGCAGAATTCTTTTTAACGAGGTGTTACCGGCCAGTTTTGCGTTCTTAAACGAGCCGATTAAAGCCGCAACAATTAAGCACATAATTACCCGTGCTCTTGCGTCGCACTCACAGGATGAAACTACCAAGCTGATAGACGCTATTAAGGAAATAGGATTTTTTGGCGCCACACTATCCGGTATTTCGGTGTCGCTTTTTGATAACGAAATTGTTAAAGAAAAAGATAAAATGATTGATATTGCGGAGGGAAAAGTGGTAGAAATAGACACCAATTATCAAAAAGGACTTATCACCAATGAAGAAAAGAAACGATTATCAAACGATATTTGGCTTGATGTGACAGATCAAATAGCTGACATTACCTGGAATAATCTCAAGCCGGATAATGCTGTCCGCGTTATTATCGAATCGGGCGGAGCCAGAGCCAGTAAAGATCAGCTTAAACAGCTTGCTGCCATGAGAGGTTTGGTGGTTGATCCGTTGGGAAAAATTGTGGAACTGCCAACAAAATCAAATTTCCGTGAAGGGTTGTCTATTTTTGAATATGTGACCAGTACCCGTGGTTCACGCAAGGGTCTGACCGACTCGGCCTTGAAAACTGCCGATGCCGGTTATCTGACGCGAAGACTGGTGGACGTAGCTCATGATGCGATTATTCGCAAAGATGATTGCGGGACTAAAAATGGAGTGGAGATTGCGCGAAGCGAAAAACGGCGGGCCAGCTTTGAAGAACGGGTATTGGGAAGAATTCTTGTCAAAACGGTAAATTCCGGTCGGAAAAAGCTGATTTCGGAAGGAACACTTATTACCGAAGATAAGTTGGAAACTTTGCACAAGGCCAAAGTGGAGAGCGTTACTGTCCGTTCACCTATTATGTGTGAAGCAAAGTATGGATTGTGTCAGGGCTGTTATGGATGGGATTTTGCCAGTAGGAAACTGGTAGAAATTGGTACTCCCGTAGGTGTTATTGCCGCTCAAAGTATTGGAGAGCCGGGAACGCAGCTAACTATGCGTGTTCGTCATTTCGGAGGAGTGGTTATGTCTGATGTGACTCAAGGTTTGCCCCGGGTGGAAGAGCTATTTGAGGTACGAGAGCCAAAGGTGCGGGGAGTACTTTCCGAAATCGCCGGCAAGGTAGAAGTTGAAGAAAGTGAGGAAGCAGTAAAAATTGTAGTTCGCAACGCCAACCTCAAGCCGGTGGAAGAGCGGGAATACGTCGTACCAAAAGGGGTAAAAATTGCCGTTTCTACGGGAGATTTAATTGCCGCAGGCACCCAACTTTCCGAAGGATCGCTTGATGTACGAGAGGTACTGCAGGTGCGGGGCCTGCGTGACGCGCAAAAGTATGTTATTGAAGAAATCCAAAAAGTGTATGAATCGCAAGGAATACCGATTAATGATAAACATTTTGAGGTAATTGCCCGTAAGATGGGTGATAAAGTTAGAGTGGATAATCCTGGCGATACGGTGCTTTTGCCGGGAGAGCTTATTAATAGAATTCGTTTTGAGAAAGAAAACGCGGCAGTTTTGGCCGAAGGGGGAGAACCGGCCACCGCGCAAGTGATCATTTTAGGAATTACCCGTGCCTCGCTTTATACTGAGTCGTGGCTGTCTGCCGCATCATTCCAGGAAACAACCAGTATTTTAACAGAAGCCGCCATTGCCGGAAAAGAAGATCCTTTGCTTGGACTTAAGGAAAATGTTATTATAGGAAGGCTCATTCCCACCAACCAGGAGAGAGCGTTTATCGAGGATTAAACATGCCGACGATTAGTCAATTAGTCCGAAAAGGACGACAAAAAACAAAGAAAAAGGTTAAAGCCACAGCGCTTCGGCGTTTCTTTAATTCCAAGGAGCGCCGGTTTAAGACCTTATTTGCCCCGCAAAAACGGGGAGTTGTAACAGTGGTAAAAACCTTAACACCCAAAAAGCCAAATTCGGCTCTGCGCAAGGTGGCCCGCGTCAGACTTTCCAATAAACAAGAGGTGACGGCATATATTGGCGGAGTTGGCCATACTTTGGCCGAACACGGCATTGTCACAATTCGGGGCGGAAGAGTGAGAGATTTGCCGGGGGTAAAATACCACATAATTCGCGGTAAATTTGATTTAGCCGGTGTTGAAGGAAGGAAAACATCGCGCAGTAAATATGGGGCAAAGTTAGTGCAGGTATCAGCCGGTCCAAAGGCGCCCGCTTCGCCCGCCGAAGGCGAGGTTCGCCAAGGGCGACAGCGAGGCGAGCCCGCTGTCGCACCCGTTGCCGCACCAGCTCCTGCGCCTGCAGCATAATAGTGAGGGAATATGTCCAGACGAAAAAGAAAAATAGAAAAGAGAATAATTCCGCAAGATGCGATTTATAATAATTTGCTTGTTGCCCGATTTACTAATCGGCTGATGCGCGACGGCAAAAAAACAGTGGCACAAAAAGTCATGCACCAGTGTCTTAGCTTAATTGCCGAAAAAACAGCAGAAGACCCGATTAAAATATTTGAGGCCGCCTTGCAAAATGTTGGTCCGCGTATGGAAGTGCGTCCCAGAAGAGTCGGTGGAGCCTCCTATCAGGTGCCGCAAGAGGTGCGGGGTGACAGACGAGTGGCTTTGGCTATTCGCTGGCTTATCCAATCAGCCAAAAAACTTTCCAGCCGCGAATTTCACACCTTTTCTCAAAAGCTGGCGCAGGAGTTTATTGCCGCGGCCAAAGGCGAGGGAGAAGCGATTAAAAAAAGAGATATGATATTGAGAATGGCAGAAGCCAATCGGGCCTTCGCCCACTTCAGGTGGTAATCTTTGATTTTACAATTTGGTGGTGTATAATATCTTTAAATATGCCAGATATAATTGAAACAAAGCCAGATGTCTTAGGCGGAATGCCAGTTATAAAAGGGACAAGAATTCCCATCGCACGTGTAGTGGCTTTACATATTCAAGGCTATAAAATAAAAGATTTAAAAAAAGAATATCCTTATCTTAAATTAACAAGAAGAGAGCTTCAGGAAATTTACAAATATTATTCTGCACAAGTTGCCTAATAAATCGTCCATCAAACCCAAAAAGATTAGAAAATTTAGAATAGCTTTAGATTCTGCATTTGCAAAAATAAGCTTCTTTCCAAGACTTAGTAAGCGAGCAAAAATTTTTCATTGTGTACACGATTTCGGATTATCAAAACAAGCTTCAGATAACGACATTTATCAAAAGGCCTACGAAAATAATTGTTTCGTTTTAACGGTTAATTTCGTTGATTTTAAAAAATTAGTAAAAGAAAAAGGTCCTGGAGTTTTAGGGATTGAGTCTCAATTGACAACAGAAAAGATGGATAAAAAGGTTGCTGATTTTCTCTCCGGAAAAAATCCGCAGGATTATAAAGGCAAAGCTACAAAGATATGAATCTCCCCCGACCTCACGGTCGGGGTATCTTCTCCCCACGCTTCGTCGGGAGAGAAATCCCTCCGAAGCGGAGAATTCTTCGCATTCATCCTCCCCGATCAAATCGGGGTGGTTTTCCGCGAAGGGGGATAAAAACTTAAATCAAAAAGTTCTCAAAACCCCGATGTGTAAATTTAATCTACTTCGGAAGTGGTAAACAGTGGTAAACAATTTACGTACTCATGTACGTACTTAGTTACGTACTTCTTCTAAAACAGCATCTGCCTCAATTTCAATAAGCCACTCGGGGTTAATAAAACGATTAACTTCCACAAATGTGCATGCAGGTTGAATATTAGAAAAAAATTCACCATGTGCTTTTGCAGCATCTTTCCAGGTATTCATATCAATAAGCATAATTCTTGTTCTAATTATGTTGTCTAGATTACCTCCTGCTTGTTCTATAACATCTTTAATTATTTCCAGGCATCTTTTAGCTTGTCCATAAACATCCTTTGGACTTGCAACAGAGCCGTCTTTAGCAATAGGAGCAGTGCCGCTTACCGAGATAATATTCCCAATCCGCACCGCTCTTGAAAATCCAATTTCTTTTTCCAAAGGTTGATTATATGTAATATTTTTTCTAACCATAACCTGATTATATCAGACTTAAATCCCCACCTCCAAAACTAAATACATATTGCAAACCTTAGGACTTTTAGGGAGGAAATTACCAGAGTTTATCTCCACAGTGAGAATTTTTTGGTTAAATTATTAATAATTTCTTTGGGACCAAATAAACAAATTCCATAGTATTCCAGTTCTAGTTCCGGAGTTTGTTTTGTTCTTTCCTGTTGTTCTTTGTATGTTCCCACAGTCATGGTTGATGTAAAATCCACAAAATGGATGCCGGCACTAATTAACTCCTGCCTTAAAGTTCTGATTTGATTGGAATTATCAGCAGATAGAATAATAAAAGGGTTATCAGAAATACTTTTATGTTCTCCGCCATCTTTATCAAAATAGCTGTCAAATCTCATTTCCTCTAAATTTGGAGCAGAACCGCCAAGTCCAGCTGCCATATGTCCCAAGGCATTCATCAAATTTACCACAGGAATTTTCTTATTTAAAACCGCTACAAATTTATGAGTTAACTCATCCATAACCAAATTTTACTCCTTCAGCCCATTCGATTCAACTCGGGGTAGACCCTTCGACTACACTCAGGGTAAACAAGCTCAAGACAAGTTTTAATAGTGAGCGAAGTCGAAGGGCCCACTTCCGCTGGTAGACGTTTTTGTTGATTTAACAACCTATTTCTACTATAATCCTCTATTACCTATGACAATATCCGAAAGAAGAATCAGAAGGGGACCTGAAGGGGGTATTTGGAAAGGGTCAGATATAGAAGCGGCAGGTACAGTTACTATTGGCCCAAGTCAAACAGCGCTTGTGCCGTTCATTCTTTATCCTCATAATCTTCCCCCACTAGGCGAAAGAGCTTATCCTTCGGTACGCAGCAGATACGCTCAGGTTGGAATTGGTATTGAGGCCCAGGTGGTACATCGAATTGCCGATGCGGCAACAATAGAAAGAAACGGACATAAATCTCTTACCGCAGAAGTTCCCGTTACCAATCATGGAGTAAGAGCGATCAAGATAGGAAAAGGTGAAAAAGTGTTTCGTTTGTACTCTTATTCAAGAGACCAAATATAAAAGGTTTAAATCTGACAAGGCTGGTTGATGAAGGAGGTATAAAAATTGAAGGACAGGAAGGTATTCAGTGGGAGTGGGCTGTGGACGGCGAAGGTAATCATGTTGGTATGTACGTACTTATTAATCCAGGCAGTAGAAAGTGGATCCCACCGGACCCAGATGGTATGCCGATTGCAGTTGATGACAAAACTCATGATTATAGAACAGTTATTTCCTCCCTTTTACAACCGATAGCAGAAACCGACGAGCCAAATTTTTGGATTGGCGAAACGCCCAAAATTACCTTAGGCCCGTTGGTAGATGCCATACTTGATAGAAGAGTGGTGATTTTTAGCCCGGGAGGACTGCCTATTTCTACCGAACTTGTGCAAATAAATTCTCGACTTATTGATGGCGGTAAAACAGACTGGTCTGTACGTTTGGAAATTCTTGGTCGAACCTCTGTCAGTGAATTACTTTACGTCCGTTTTTCCTTCATTTCCCGGAAATTGAGTAGCCGCCGTCAACAATTATTGTCTGGCCAGTCATAAAAGTATTTCTCTCACTGGCTAAAAATAGTATAACTTCGGCAATTTCTTCCGGTCTGGCAGCTCTTTTCAAAAGACCTGTTTGATACTTTTGCTTAAGACTTTTACTCCAATGCTTTGACATTTGAGTCAGAGTTGGCCCGGGAGAAACGCAGTTGACAAGAATATTAGGGGCACATTCTTTGGCCAAGGCGACCGTAAAGTTGATAACAGCAGCTTTAGAAGCAGAATAGGCAACGCTTTCATTATTAGCCCGCTCGGCATGGCCTCGGAGGGAAGAGATGTTTACAATTCGTCCATAACCTGTTTTTTTCATGGCCGGGGCGACTGCCTGGCAAAAATGGACAGTGCCAAGAAAATTGATTTTGAAATGCTCTAAATAATTTTGGTCGTCTGTATCAAAGAATGGTTTATTATTAAGTATTCCGGCACAGTTTATAAGCACATCTATTTTTCCCAGTTTTCCAGCGACATCTTTGACTGCTCTTTCCACAGCGGTTTTATCTGCCACATCACAACTAATAAAATTTGCCTTTAATTCTTGAGCCAGCCTTTTTAGGTCGTCGCTGTCCGTTCTTCCATGCAGAATTACTTTTGCTCCATAGTTAATAGCCAGTCTGGCGCATGCTTCACCAATGCCACGTGAGGAGCCAGTGATTAAAACAACTCTTCCATCAAGCATATTTTTCATAAGCAAAGCTTACAAACTTGTTTATAATTTCAGCTCTTGCCTTGGGTTATCGGGAAAGTTTACTTCGTCAAAGAGAACGATTGTTGTTGGGGTTATTTTGTAAAAACGGACGGCAATTAAGTTTGTCTTTATCAGATCAAGAGTGGGAATATGCTTTACTATATTTGGATATTTCTCTTTAAGCAGAGTATAGGCGTTAATAAGTCCTTGTATGCCGACAATTTCTGCTTTGCCGGCAAATTGAATGCCGCGAACTTTTTGCCCGATGCCTTCTTCGTGTGAGATGACAATAGTTCCGGCCACATGCGAATTATTTTTGAGCTCCTGACTATGCCTTCTATTTTTTTGGGAGATAAAATAGAAGTTGAGGTTTTTATCATGTGCGTACCAAACAGTGGCCACCCACGGTTTATTATTTTTAACAGTTGCCACCTGCATCAGTTTTGCCTCTTTTAAATAATTTTCTATTAGCTGTTTGAGGTTCATTCGACTGTTACCTCTAAAATTTTATCACCGACTTCGATTTTTTCTACTACCTCCATGCCTTTTGCTACCATGCCAAAGTTGGTGTATTGCTTATTCAAAAACTGCGAATCTTTTTTGGTGATAAAAAACTGGGCATCGTTGGAAATATTAATATCGGAGGCTCTGGCAACTCCCAGAGAGCCTGTTGTAAAAGGTTTATCGTTAAGCTCGGTGGGCATTTGCCCTCCTCCGGTGCCGGTGCCGAGCGGATCGCCGCCTTGAATTACCCAATCTTCCACTCGATGAAAGGAAAGGTTTTTATAAAATCCGCTTTGTGCTTTTTGGACAAAATTAGCCACAGTTTTTGGTGAAACGTCGCTAAAAAGAGTAAGTACAATATCGCCTTTGCCGGTTTTGATAGTGGCCGTATTTGCTTGAACAGATGCAGATGGCGTTGCGGGTGGTGTTACCGATAATATAGCAGACTGCGTTGCCGCGGGCGTAGCTCCCGACAGCTGTTGCTGTGTTTTTGTAGAGTTTTTACTCAACAGAATTAACAAAAGCGAGGCACCGATAATAGTTGCTATGACAAAAAAAACAGTATTGTTCACGCCTCTATCATAGGGTAAATTGCCAAAATGTCAAGAACAAATGTTTTCTAAAATTGGTTTTAGCTTATTTGTATGCTATAATTTTACTATGCCGCCACGAATTGAGAGAGTAGTTGATTTATCCGCAGAAACCCAAGGTGCAGAAGGGAAATATTTTGTTATAGATCTGCAAGAAGAATCAGAAACATTTGATATTGATCTTTTTCATAGGCAAGTAAAAACGGTTGGTCCTTTTCCTGCGAAATATCAAGGACAAGCAGTGGTAAAATATATTGTTGTTAGTAACAGAATGTTTATTTTCTCAAGTGCTATCAAGCATGATAGCTTTCATGATTTTTTGACAAGATCTAGGGTTAGCGGTGAACTGCAATCAGCAGGAGATATTGAGATAAACTTTGCTCTTTTCCGCCCAGGACTTAAGTCAGGACGCAGGATTGGAAGTTATTCACTTTCTCTTGCGCAAGGGGATCAATTACCAAGAGAAAAATCGGAGGAATATAAAAGAGCAAAAATAAAAGACGCTTTAGGCGGATTATTTCAAGTTTATTAATTTCATAAAGCTTTGGCGATAAATACTTCTAGAATTATTTTTTACTAAACCTTAAGATTTGGTTTTTCTTAAGAATCACATAAGAAGAACAGTTTTTAGAGAGGGCTCGGCTTATAAAATTTTCAAAACCAACATAAACAATCTTTTTCTTTTCATCTTTGGCGGTTAGGATAGCTGGAAGAAGATCGGTGTCTGATGAAATTAGATAACAAATATCATATTCATTTTTGATAGCTCCACGGACAATATCTACTGCAATTTGGACATCAACACCTTTCTCATGAAATTTGCCATCAGACATTAAAAGATACCCAAGTTTTACTTGTATATTCTGCTTTCTCAAGTGGAGAAACAGAGATTGTTGGCTTGCATAGAGAGTTTCTGATTTTTTGTTTCCTGGATATTTTTTGATTTCGCCAACATAATAAACGATTTGCAAAGATTGATTTTTAGTTAGTTCTTTGACTAAGCTTTCATAATTATAATTAATGAGATGGACTTCAGAGGAAATCTTTTTAACTTTATTGTAAAAATTACTGCCATCAAATTGGACTAAAATCTTCTTACGCACCTTTCTATTTTAGATGAATTAAAACATCTAAGCAATGAGCGCAGTTCTTGTTTCAAAAAAACCCCCGGGTCGTAATGAACCGGGGGGAGTTAGGATTTAATATTACCATAAATTGTTGTTAGATGCAACTATATGACATATAGGTATACCTGCCGATTTTAGCTCTAGCGAAGCTTAGAAAAATATGCTATACTTTCATTCTAATATGAAAAGCGAAGCAGTATTATTACTGGAAGGAGTGGCTTCGTAAAGCGAGGAGCTTTCGGATTTATAATTGAAAGCTCCGCTAGAAGCGGAGCTTTTTCATAATTAGAAGTTTATGGCAGACACAGCAACTAAATCATACCCGCGTGAGCGAATCAGAAATATCGGCATTATTGCCCATATTGACGCTGGTAAAACTACCACCACCGAACGGATTCTCTTTTATACCGGCCGCACCCATAAAATCGGCGATATAGATGAGGGGACAACTGTGATGGACTGGATGGTGCAGGAGCGGGAGCGGGGCATTACTATAGTATCGGCCGCCACTACCGCCTTTTGGATTCCTAAAGATGGTCCCTTCAAAGGCATTGAGCATCGTTTAAACATTATTGATACTCCGGGGCATGTGGACTTCACAGCCGAGGTTGAGCGGTCGCTTCGAGTGCTTGATGGTGGAATAACAGTGCTTGATGCAGAAGAAGGTGTGCAGAGTCAGTCGGAAACCGTTTGGCGGCAGGCCGATAAATACAAAGTACCAAGACTTTGTTTTGTTAACAAAATGGATAAACTCGGGGCTGATTTTCACCGAACAGTCCAGACTATTAAAGACAGACTGGGAGCAAATACCGTTGTTTTAACATTACCTATTGGCAAAGAAAAGAGTTTTAAGGGTGTGATCGATCTTTTGACCAAAAAAGCACTTATATGGGGTTCGGATGAATTGGGAGCGGCATATGATATTTCCGATGAAATTCCTGTTGAGATGAAAGACGAGGTAGAAAAGTATAGAAATCAGCTGATTGAAAAAATTTCGGAAACAGACGATAAACTTATTGAAAAGTATCTCAATGGCAAAGAGCCAACAGTAGAAGAGTTAAAAGCCGCCCTGCGGAAAGCAGTAGTGGGCTACAAACTCGTTCCGGTATATTGCGGGTCGTCTCTTCGCAACAAAGGGGTACAACCTTTACTAGACGGTGTGGTTGAATATCTCCCTTCACCTATTGACATACCCACCATTTCAGGATATAATCCCAAAAGTCAGGCTCAAGAATTACGCCAGTCTGACATAAAAGAACCATTTTCGGGTTTGGCGTTTAAAATTCAAATTGATCCGCATGTAGGAAAACTTACATACGTGCGGATTTATTCTGGCACTTTAACATCGGGATCGTATATTTATAACGCAACAAGAGATAAAAAAGAACGCGTTGGACGTCTTCTCCTGATGCATGCCAACCATCGGGAAGAAATTGCGGAAGCGTTTTCCGGTTCAATTGTAGCAGTGGTAGGACTTAAAGATACGGGAACGGGAGACACGCTTTGTACACAAGAGGCGCCAATTGTTTTGGAAAGGATTACTTTTCCTGAACCTGTTATTTCTTTGGCTATTGAACCTAAGACCAAAATAGATCAAGAAAAACTAGGTTTTGCTCTATCACGTTTGTCCGAAGAAGATCCGACATTTCGCATTAAAAGCAATCCGGAGACAGGACAAACCATTATTTCCGGCATGGGAGAACTTCAGCTTGAGGTAATGGTGGATAGAATGAAAAGGGAATTTAATGTTTTGGCCAACGTTGGCTCTCCACAGGTTGCCTATAAAGAAACGATTAAAAAAGAGGCACAAGGCGAGGGAAAATACATTCGTCAAACAGGCGGCCGCGGACAATACGGTCATGTGATGATTCGTGTTGTTCCACAGGCGCGGGGAGAGGGATACGAGTTTGTCAATGCCATCAAAGGCGCGACCATTCCGGCCGAGTATATTTCACCTTCGGAAAAGGGTATCCGGGAAGCAATGGACAACGGCGTTTTAGCCGGTTTCCCCATGGTTGATGTCAAGGTAACACTGTATGATGGGAGTTACCACGATGTTGACTCATCAGATATTGCCTTTAAAATTGCCGGAAGCATGGCTTTACAAAGCGCTGCTAAGCAGGCAGAGCTAACTTTACTTGAGCCGGTTATGAAGGTAGAAGTTACTACTCCGGATGAGTTTATGGGGCAGATAATCGGTGATCTTTCCAGTAAAAGAGCGGCTATTACAGCTACAGAACAGCGGGGAAATGCCCGGGTGATTTTGGCCACAGTGCCTTTAGCAGAATTAGCCGGTTATGCTACGACTCTACGCAGTATGAGTCAGGGAAGAGCGTCATACTACATGGAGCCGTCGCATTACGAAGAAGTTCCGAAGCATATTCAAGAACAAATTATTAAAAACTCCGGATTTACCGGAAGACAACATTAGAGGAGGTTTTATGGCAGATGCCAAAAAATTTGAGCGGACAAAACCGCACATCAATATAGGTACCATTGGTCACGTTGACCACGGTAAGACTACTCTTACCGCAGCCATTACACAAACCTTGGCCAAAAAAGGAATGGCTGAGGCCAAAAAATATGAGGACATTGATAATGCTCCCGAGGAAAGGGCCAGGGGCGTTACCATCAATATTTCTCATATGGAGTATGAGACCGATAAGCGCCACTACGCGCACATCGATGCTCCGGGTCATGCGGATTACATCAAAAACATGATCACGGGAGCGGCGCAAATGGATGGCGCTATTTTAGTGGTTTCGGCACCGGATGGTCCCATGCCGCAAACCCGCGAGCACATACTGCTTGCAAGACAGGTGGGAGTGCCTGCCGTTGTCGTCTTTTTAAACAAAGTCGACATGGTTTCCGACAACGAGCTTCTGGATCTCGTTGAGGAGGAAGTGCGGGAACTTCTTACCAAATATCAATATCCCGGAAAGGAGACTCCGATTATTCGGGGTTCGGCACTTAAAGCCCTTGAGGGCGATGAGGAAGCGCAAAAGCAAATCTCCGCCCTGATGGATGCGGTGGATAGCTTTATCCCAACACCTGTGCGGGATGTGGAAAAGCCACTCCTCATGCCAGTTGAGGATGTTTTCTCCATTAAAGGGAGAGGAACGGTAGTTACCGGCCGTATCGAACGCGGTAAGGTTAAAGTCAACGATACCATTGAGATCGTTGGCATTCGAGACACCAAAAGCACCGTAGTTACCGGTGTGGAGATGTTTCGAAAACAGCTTGATGAAGGTCAGGCTGGAGATAATGTCGGTATCCTTCTTCGAGGGGTGGAAAAGGATGATGTGGAAAGGGGTCAAGTGTTGGCCAAGCCTGGTTCTATAACTCCTCACAAGGAGTTTGAGGCTGAGATTTATGTCTTGGCCAAAGAAGAAGGCGGACGGCATACGCCGTTTTTCACCGGATATAGACCACAGTTCTATATCCGTACCACCGATGTCACCGGCGAGGTGACCCTTCCTTCAGGCGTGGAAATGGTCATGCCGGGGGATAATATCAAGATGACGGCCAAGCTGATTGTGCCCGTCGCCTTGGAAGAGGGCATGCGCTTTGCCATCCGCGAGGGAGGCAAAACGGTGGGAGCCGGAGTTATTTCAAAAATCATTGCCTAAACAAGCAAGATACGTTAGGGGTTTAGTAATTTAAAAATGGCAAAGGGTAGAATTCGTGTACGTTTAAAAGCTTATGATGGGCGCATTATTGACCAGTGTTGCCAAAAGATATTAGATACGGCAATTCGCACTGGTGCAGCTGTCGTGGGTCCTATTCCTCTGCCAACGGACCGGTCGCTCTATACGGTACAGAAATCACCTTTTACCGATAAAGATAGTCGTGAACAGTTTGAAATGCGTGTTCACAAACGGCTTATTGACATTGTTGACCCGACAGATAAGACCATTGACAGCTTGATGCATCTTGATATGCCGGCAGGGGTGGATATCGAAATCAAGATGTGAGAAAGACATAAATATATGAATAGGAGGTATTCTAAAGTCTAGTTCGGATTCACAAATGCGTACGAATAACTGAAAGTGAAGGGGTAGCCGAAATAGGCTACCTTTTTTGTATGATTAACGCAATATTGGGAAAGAAAATTGAACAAGCACAGAAGTTTTTGCAAAACGGAACTCGCGTTGCGGTGACAAAGATTATGGCGGGAGGAAATTTTGTGGTGGAAAATAAGGGAAATAAGGTTAAGTTGGGATTTGATAGTAAAAGAAAAAATACCAAACCAATCCAGGGAATATTAAAAAAAGCGGGGATTTCCAAAAATCTCCGTTTTTTTAGAGAAATTGCCTTTGGACAAACTGAAGATCCGTCAATTGACGGATTGAAGCCGGGTACAGCGGTTGTTGTTGGCGATGTATTTAAGTTAGGCGATATGGTCCAGGTGAGCGGGATTTCCAAAGGAAAGGGTTTTCAAGGAGGAGTAAAGCTTCATCATTTCAAAGGAGGTCCACGCACACACGGGCAATCAGATCGAGAGCGCGCACCGGGTTCTATTGGTCAAACAACCACCCCGGGCCGGGTCTACAAAGGTAAGCGCATGGCGGCGCGAATGGGAACAAACAGGGTTACTATAAAAAATTTGGAAGTACTTGAAATTAATGGTGATGTTTTAACGATTAAAGGATTGGTGCCGGGTGGAAGGAATGGTTTATTAATAATTACCAAAACAGGAGAGGATAAAAAGTTTGTGCCGCTTTATCAAGAACAGGTAGCACAGGTAGAACAAGTAGAAAAGGTAGAGGAGGCACAAAATGCCGGTTAAGAAGTTAAAAGTGGTTAAAAGAAAGCGTCAAACAGATGGCGTGATAGTTGATGTTTACAATATTAAAGGCAAGGTTATTGACACAATTGCTTTGCCTAAGGAGATTTTTGCTGCCAAAATTAATCCCCAGCTTTTAGCTCAAGCGGTGCGGGTTTACTTGGCAAATCAACGCAAAGGGACAGCTTCCACCAAATCAAGAGGAGAAATAAGAGCTTCAACCAGAAAGATTTACCGTCAGAAAGGAACAGGCAGAGCCCGGCATGGAGCAATAAGCGCTCCCATTTTTGTGGGCGGCGGAGTAGCATTTGGGCCAAAACCCAGAGACTATTCGTTGAAACTGCCGAAAAAGATGAAGAGAGCAGCGCTTGCCAGTGCGCTTACAACTAAGGCAAAAGAGTTGGCAATAAAGGTTGTTGAAGGTTTGGAAAAAATTACTCCCAAAACAAAAGCAGTAAATGAGATGATTAAAAATATAGAAGGCATGGGCAAAAACAAAAAAGTAAAAACGCTTCTTGTTTTGCCGCAAAAGGTTGAGAATATACAACGGGCGGCAAGAAATATCGAAGGGGTAACGATACGCCCGGCAAATCTTTTAAATACTTACGAGGTTTTAAACAGCAACGTGCTTATTTTTATGAAAGAATCAATTGGAAAGATGGAAGAACTATGGAACAAACAGAAATCTTGATAAAACCGATTATTACGGAAAAATCTATGGACGAAGCCGGTAAAGGACGGTTTACTTTTATGGTGGCCAAAGAGGCAACCAAGCCGCAAATTAAAAAAGCGGTGGAAAACCAGTTTAAGGTTAACGTCCTTTCGGTGCAAACGCTTATTGTCAAAGGAAAGCGGGGCCGGGGGGGAAAGCGAAGAACAGTGATTAGAAGAAGTCCTGCTAAAAAGGCCATAGTTAAGCTTGCGTCGGGACAAAGAATTGATTTTTTTGAAGTACCGCAAGAAGCACAAAAGACTGTAGAGACTAAAGCGAAAGGAAAAAATGAGCAGAAAACTTAAGTTTATCTTACCCAAAACAGGCGGTAGAGACAGAACAGGACAGCTGGCTGTGCGTCATATTGCCGGAAGACACAAACGTTTTCTGCGCGTTATTGATTTTCGTCGGGAAAAGGAGAATGTTAAAGGTCGTGTTGCAAGCATAGAATACGATCCAAACAGAAACGTGGCTATTGCTCTTATTCAATATACAGACGGCGAGAAAAGATATATCCTGCGACCGGCCGAACTTAATCTTAATGACGAAGTAGCAAGCGGCAGCGATGTTGAGGTAAAGGTTGGTAATACACTGCCTATTGGTAAAATGCCAATAGGGACAATTGTGCACAACGTCGAGCTGGTACCAGGAAAAGGCGGGCAGATTGTGCGATCAGCCGGGGGGGCCGCTTCTATTTTGACCAAAGAAGAAAAAGTTACACACGTAAAGCTCCCATCGGGAGAAGTGCGTAAAATAGATAGCCGTTGTAAAGCAACGGTTGGACAGCTTGGTAATTTGGAGTGGAAAAATATAAAATTAGGTAAAGCCGGCAGAGCCAGACACATGGGAAGAAAGCCGACGGTGCGAGGTGTAGCTATGGACCCGCATTCTCATCCGCATGGCGGCGGAGAAGGAAGAAGCGGCATTGGCATGTCAACACCCAAGACCTATTATGGCAGACCGGCTGTGGGAAAAACCAGGAAAAAGGGCAAATACTCGGATAAATATATTATTTCAAGGAGGAAACGTTAAATATGGGTAGAAGCAGTAAAAAGGGACCATATATTGATCAAAGGCTTTTGGAAAAAGTGCAAAAGCAAAAGGCTCAAGGTCAAAAAGAGCCTATAAAAACATGGGCAAGAGCAAGTCAGATTCCGCCCGAATTTGTGGGTCTTACGTTTTTGGTGCATAACGGACGTAATTTTATTTCGGTACTTGTAAGCGAGAGTATGGTGGGACACAGGCTCGGCGAATTTTCACCAACCAGAACATTTCGAGCACATGGAAGAGTAGTAGCGAGGGAGTTATCAAAAACATAAAAAATATGGAAATAACAGCGACAGCAAAATACATACGAATAAGTCCAAGAAAAGTAAGATTGGTGGCAGAAGCTATCCGGAAAATTTCGCCTGCGCTTGCTCTTTCTCAACTTAGACTGATGCGAAAGGGTGCGGCAAAGCCGCTCTACAGTTTATTGAAAAGCGCTTTAGCCAATGCCGCCAATAAAGTTAAACTTTCAATAGACAATTTAGCCATAAAAGCAATAGTTGTGGAAGGTGGTCCGGCACTAAAACGGTTTCGGCCGGTTTCCAGAGGAAGGTCTCATGCATACAAGAAGCGCATGAGTCATATTAAAATTGTGCTGGAAGAGAAAGGAGCAACCGGTGGGGCAAAAGGTTAATCCAAAAGCATTTCGTTTGGGAATAACGGCTGGATGGGATAGCCGTTGGTTTGCCAAAGCTAGCCTCTATCGAAAACACGTTTTGGAAGATAACAAAATTCGAAAAGCTCTTCTTGAAAGGCTTAAACCTGCAGGTATAGCCAGAGTAGAGATCGAGCGGTCGATTAACGCCATGACCCTTACTATTCATGTGGCCCGCCCAGGTGTAGTTATCGGTCGCGGAGGGGCAGGACTTGAGGAACTAAAACAATACGTTGTATCGCTTCTTATAAAAAAGAATGTTAAAAAGGAATCCTTGTCAAAAATTGATTTGCGGGTGGAGCCGGTGAAGGATCCGTCGCTTGAAGCTTATCTTATGGCTACTAATGTTGCAGATCAGCTGGTAAAAAGAATGTATTTTAAAAGAATACTTCGACAATCACTTGAGCGAATTATGCAAAGTGGAGCTAAAGGAGCCAAGATACTTTTAGCGGGACGAATTTCGGGAGCCGAGATTGCCCGGCGGGAAAAGGTGCAGGCGGGAAAACTTCCATTGAGCACTCTTCGCGAACACATTGATTTTGCCAGCGTGGCCGCACTGACCAAATCGGGATATGTGGGAGTAAAAGTATGGATAAATAGGCCGGAGGGGAAATAATATGTTAGTACCAAAACGGGCAAAATATAGAAAACAATTTAGGGGAAGCATGGGTCGAATTGATACTCGAGGGACCAATGTTGACTTTGGCGAGTTCGGTTTAAAGGCCATAGTTTCGGGATGGGTGACAAGCAGACAAATTGAGGCGGCCAGACGAGCCATGACGCATTACACCAAAAGAGGCGGCAGGATTTGGATTCGCATTTTTCCCGATAAGCCTATTACCAAAAAGCCGGCCGAGACGCGCATGGGCGGAGGCAAAGGCGATGTGTCGGGATATGTGGCGGTGGTGAAAGCCGGACGAATACTGTTTGAAATGGGAGCTGTTGCTGAAAATATAGCGGCCGAGGCAATGAGGCTGGCCGCTCATAAATTGCCGATAAAAACAAGATTTGTGGTGAGGTCTTAATATGAAAAACAAAGACAAAAAAACATTACAGAGCAAAACAATGGCAGAGTTAATTTCCCTTTTACGGGAAAAGCGGGAGCACTTGGCAAAAATCAGAATGGAACTTTCCGCAAACAAAATAAAAAATATTCACGCGGCCGCCCAAACAAGAGGCGAAATTGCTATAATAGAGACCATAAAAAGAGCTCGTCAGCTTTCAGAAAGCGAGGAAAAAAATGGCTAAAATTTTACAAGGCAAAGTTGTTTCTACCAAAATGCAAAAAACGATTGTAATTGAGGTAGTTTTTGCCCGACGCCACCCTCTCTATAAAAAGGTTGTCCGCAAAAAAAATCGTTTTAAGGCTCATAATGAAAATACAGCAGTGAAAGAAGGAGACATGGTGAAAATTATCGAAACAAGACCGTTGTCTGGCGATAAGCATTTTAAATTGTTGGAGGTTATTTCGTAATATGGTACAAAATAGAACTATGTTGGCAGTGGCAGACAATAGCGGGGCGCTTAAGCTCATGCTTATTGGTATTGTGAATAAGCGAAGCGTTGCCTATATCGGCGATATTATTACCTGCGTTGTGAAGCAGGCTAATCCTCAAGGGCAAGTAAAAGATGGAGAGATGGTAAAGGCTGTTGTTGTTAGAACTAGAAAAGAAAAGAGGAGAAATGATGGTTCATATATTCGTTTTTCCGATAATGCGGCAGTAGTGATTGATAATATCAAAGATAAAAACCCAAGAGGAACACGAATTTTTGGACCAATTGCCCGAGAGGTAAAAGAGGCTGGATTTGCCAAGATTGCCAGTTTGGCCAAGGAGGTTATTTAATATGAAATTTAGAAAAGGTGACGAGATAAAAATAATAGCCGGAAAAGACAAAGGCAAAACAGGAAAAATTGACAAAGTTTTTTCCAAAAAAAGCCTGGTTTTTGTACCGGGAGTGAATACTTATAAACGACACACCAAGGCTCGCGATGAGAAGCATCCGGCCGGCATTATTGATATTGTAAGGCCTATTCCTTTTGCTCGGATAGCCCTGGTATGTCCCAAATGCAAGCAGCCCACACGCGCCGGATTTATATTTAAAGATGATAAAAAGATAAGAATTTGCAAGAAATGTGAACAAAAACTATGAATACGCTAAACCTAGACAGAAAAGAAATTACAGCCAAAGTACAAAAAGAACTTGGCATCAAAAATAGCCAGGCAGTTCCTCAAATGACCAAAATTGTGTTAAATATTGGACTTAAAGAGGCATTGAAGGATGAAAAAATTATGGAAGAAGCACGGGGACAACTTGCCCAAATAGTCGGTCAAAAGCCGGTTATTACCCGCGCCAAAGCGGCAATTGCCGGGTTTAAACTGCGAAAGGGAGATGCTATTGGAGTTATGGTGACGCTTCGAGGTAAACGAATGCATGATTTTTTGGCAAAACTTGTTCGGGTAGTACTGCCAAGAGTAAGAGATTTTCATGGAGTGCCCACAACGTCGTTTGACGGAAACGGCAACTATACTCTTGGTATGCCTGAAATGAGCGTATTTCCGGAAATTGATACAGGTAAGACAATGCGAAGTTTTGGATTTGAGATGACCATAAATACTACTACCAGGAAAGACGATGAAGCAAGAAAACTACTTGAAATATTAGGAATGCCCTTTAGAAAAGTGAAGAGTTAATATGGCAAAAGTATCAAGTATTGTTAAATTTAAGAAAAAGCAAAAGTTTACTACCCGTGAGCATAACAGATGCAGTCTTTGTGGACGGGCGCGAGCATATATGCGTCGATTCGGACTTTGCCGTCTTTGTTTTAGAGAATTAGCACAAAAAGGCGAACTGCCGGGGGTGGCGAAAGCGAGTTGGTAAAACTATGTTAAAAAAAGCAGTATATATAAACGATACAATTGGAGATTTCTTGATAAGAATAAAAAACGGGTACTTGGCTCGGCACAAGACCGTTGAAACCCCTTATGGGAAAGTACTTTTAGAAATTGGTAAAATTCTCAAAATAAAAAGATTTATAGAGGATATAAAAGTTCAAACCGCCAAGGAAAAAAAGGCCATAGTAGTAACTCTTGCCTATCCTAATCGAAAAGCGGCGCTTGTCGATTTGAAACGTGTTTCAAAACCGGGACTTCGCGTCTATGTTGGAAAAAAGCGCATTCCACGGGTACTTGGAGGATTTGGTACTGTTATTCTTTCAACGCCGCAAGGCATTATGACCGGAGGACAAGCGGCCAAAAAAAATGTTGGAGGAGAGGTGTTGTGTAAAATATGGTAAAAATTAAACCGTTTGTTGTAAAAATTCCGGAAAATACCAAAGTTACTCTTGAGAAAAACAGTGCTAAAGTAGAAGGTCCCAAGGGAACACTTTCGTTGGCATTAAACAGCGCTATTGGCGTGGTCGTTGAAAACGGCGAAATAGTCATTTCGCGCACAAGTAACGAAAAAAAGGTAAAAGCTCTCCATGGTCTGGTGCGAGCTTTGCTTACCAATATACTTTTGGGGGTAAACGAGGGTTTTAAAAAAACTCTTGAGTTATCCGGAGTTGGGTTTCGAGCCCAGGTTGCGGGTGATGAGTTAGTGCTGTCGGTGGGGTTTTCTCATCCGGTCAAATTCAAGGCGCCGCCCGATATTGCTTTTTCTGTTTCGGAAAACAAAATTACCGTTTCCGGTATCGACAAGCATCTGGTTGGTCAAATAGCTCATACTATTCGCAGTAGCCGGCCGGCGGAGCCTTACAAAGGAAAAGGAATTAAATACGAAGGCGAGCGGATTCGAAGAAAAGCAGGAAAAGCAAAAGCTATGGCGACAGGAGTAAAATAAGCATGGGAAAGAAATACTTATTACAAAAGAAGAGAAGACAAAATAGAGTTAGAATGAAAATACGAGGTCAAAGCGAGAGACTTCGTTTGAGCGTGTTTCGTTCAAATAGATATGTCTATGGACAAATTATCGATGATGTCAAGGGAGAAACATTGGCATCAGTGAACAAAAAAGATGGAGTTGAAGCAAAAGCACTAGGTTTTCTTTTGGCTGCAAAGGCCAAGAAGAAAAAAATTACCAAGGTAGTGTTTGACAGAGGCAGATATGCTTATCATGGGAGAGTAAAGGCATTTGCGGAGGGCGCCCGCGAAGGAGGATTAATTTTCTAATGGAAAAAGAATTTGAAGAAAAAGTTGTACAGGTAAATCGTGTTTCCAAAAAAACCAAAGGAGGCAATAAACGTGGATTTTCCGTATTGGTAGTGGTGGGAGATAGAAAAGGCCGAGTGGGCGTGGGTCTGGGAAAAGCTCCCGATGTGGCCTCGGCAATTGCCAAGGCTGCTAACTACGCCAAGAAGCATTTTATCAAAGTTGCCATGCGAGGCACCACTATTCCGCACGAGATTTTTATTAAACATGGTGCGTCTAAAATATTGCTTAAACCCGCCCCCCATGGTACGGGTGTTATTGCCGGAGGGGCTGTCCGAGCGGTAGTTGAAGCGGCGGGAATTCGGGATATTGTTTCAAAAACGCTTGGCAGTAAGAATCAGGCCAGCAATGTTTATTCGACACTGGAGGCACTTAAAAGACTAAGGAGCAGAGAATGAAATTAAATACATTGCCAAAAAGCACAGTAAAAAGTAAAAAGCGCATTGGTTTGGGCCACGGTTCTGGCCGTGGGAAAACAGCAGGACGGGGTACGAAGGGACAGAAAGCAAGAGGGAAAATTCCCTTGCGATTTGAAGGAGGAGCACTTTCTATTATTAAGAGGTTGCCCTTTTTGCGCGGCAGAAGCAGAAACAAAGTTTTTAAGAAAAAGCCAATAGCGCTTAATGTAAAAGTACTCAATATGCTGTCCAAAAATACCATTGTTGATATCAAAACCCTTATTAGTCATAAAATAATTGATGAAAAACAGGCAAAGCTCTGCGGTGTAAAAATTCTTGGCGAAGGAACGCTGACTATTCCTTTAACGGTCAAAATTCGCTGCTCAAAAGGAGCTTTGAAAAAAATTGAAAAAGCAGGCGGCAAAGTAGTATATGAATAATATTTTAACTACTATAAGTAATGCTTTTAAGATTCCGGATCTTCGGAAAAAAATTCTTGTCACTATAGCTGTTTTGGTTATCTTTCGTTTTTTTGCCCATGTACCTACGCCCGGAGTTGACATCGCTTCACTTCGCCAGCTTTTTTCTCAAAACCAATTTTTGGGACTCTTGGATATTTTCTCCGGTGGAACTCTGGCCAATTTTTCAGTGATGGCTTTGGGGTTAAATCCATATATTAACGCCTCCATTATTCTGCAGTTATTGACTTTGGTTTTTCCAAAACTGGAAGCCCTTTCTAAAGAAGGCGAATACGGGCGGCAAAAAATTAATCAGTATACACGCATACTCACTCTTCCCTTGGCTATTGTACAGGCAATCGGCATGTATGCCCTTTTACGCAGCCAAAATATTATTCAAATTCTTTCTCCCGTTTCTTTAGTGGCACTAATTCTTACCATGGCGGCAGGAACACTTTTTCTGATGTGGTTGGGGGAGATTATTTCCGAGCAAGGTATTGGCAACGGCATTTCCATTTTGATTTTTGCCGGCATTGTGGGAAGAATTCCTATCACATTTGGTCAGACAGCATTGACCTTTAATCAAGAGCAGATTTTTAATATTGGGATATTTATGGTGCTGGGGTTTTTGGTAATTGCCGCCATTGTTTTGGTAAACGAAGCAACACGCAGAATCACCATTCATTATGCCAAAAGGATTAGAGGTACAAAAATGTATGGTGGTCAGTCCACTCATTTGCCCTTACGGCTTAATCAAGCAGGAGTTATTCCTATTATTTTTGCCGTTTCCATAGTCCTGATGCCTTCGCTAATCGGCACTTTTCTTCAAAGTGCACCCAATCCTATTCTTTCCAAAATCGGCCTTTTTTTTAGCGGAAGCTTTAACCCTTCCGGTATTTTGTATAACGTGTTTTATTTTCTACTGGTAGTTGGTTTTACCTATTTTTATACGGCTGTTATTTTTAACCCGACCAAGATTGCCACAGAAATTCAAAAACATGGGGGATTTGTGCCAGGAATTAGGCCGGGCAGTGCTACCGCCTCATTTCTCAACTATATCTTAACCAGAATAACCTTGGCAGGCGCCATTTTTCTAGGCATAATTGCTATACTTCCATCAATTGCCCAACAAATAACAAATGTGCAGACTCTTCTTTTGGGAGGAACGGGAATCTTGATCGTAGTGTCGGTGGTTTTAGAGCTGGTAAAAAACCTGGAAGCACAGCTTTTAACCAGAAGCTACGAAGGTTTCTTAACATGAAAATAAACAAGTTTGTTTTCAATCGTATATGAAAATTATTCTTATCGGTATTCAAGGAAGCGGCAAGTCAACACAGGGAGATTTATTAAACAAAAAACTGGACCTGCCTTATCTTTCTTCAGGTTATATCTTTCGGGAAATGGCCAAAGAAGAAAGCGATTGGGGAAAGTATGTTAAAAAAACATTAAAGGCCGGCCATCTAGTGCCAGATAAGGAGACAATAGAGATTATAGAGGAGTATCTTAAAAAACCGGAATACGAAAAAGGATATATTCTTGATGGTTTCCCCAGAACAATTCCTCAAGCACAAGCCTTTAAGACTTCGATAGATTATGTTATCTATTTTGAAGTTTCTGATTCAGAGGCGTTAAAGCGTTTGTCTCTTCGAAATCAAAAACAAGGCAGAGAGGACGACAGGCGCGAAGCAATTCAAAAGCGAATTGCCCTTTTTCATAAACTGACAGAGCCTTTGCTTGATTATTATCGCAGAAAACACTTACTAATTGAAATTAACGGAGAACAAACCATAGAGAAAATTTATCAAGACATAATAACAAAGCTTAAACATGAATAAGAAGATTTTAGCAGTTGTTGGTATGCCGGGAGCGGGAAAGAGCGAAGCGACAAGCATACTTCGTCAAAAGGGTTTAGCATTTGTTCGTTTCGGCGATGAGACAGATAGAGGTCTTACTGAAAAAGGATTACCTCTTACTGAAGATAACGAACGGCAGTATCGGGAAAAATTGCGAAGCGAGTTTGGTATGGCAATATATGCCATAAAAGCGGCGCCAAAAATTATTGCTTTGCTGAAAGAGCAGAAAATAATTATTTTGGATGGTTTGTATAGTTGGGAAGAATATGTATATTTGAAAGAGCGTTTTCCTACACTGGAAGTTATTTGTATTTTTGCCAATTCTAAAATACGTTACAGCCGTTTATCAAAACGAGAAATTCGACCCCTGACTTTTGAGGAGGCAAGAAAAAGAGATATAGATGAAATAGAAAAGCTTAATAAGGGTGGGCCAATTGCCGCGGCTGATTATTTTATTAGTAACAATGGTACAAAAGAAGAGCTTAAGGAGAAAATCAACGCACTTTTACAAGATTTAAATCTGGCATGATTAATTACAAAACTAAAGAAGAAATTGAGGTGATGCGTCAGGGCGGAAGTATTTTGGGAAAGACGCTTTGGCAGGTAGTTTCGGCCATAAAGCCGGGAGTAAGCGAGCTGGAACTTGACGCTTTAGCAGAGGATTTAATCCGCAAACAGGGGGCAGAGCCGGGATTTAATAAAGTTCGCGGATATCGTCATACCATTTGCGTTTCCACAAATGACGTGGTGGTACATGGTATACCAACAGATTATCGATTTGGCGAAGGTGATGTGGTGGGAATTGATTGCGGAGTATTTTATAAAGGGTTTCATACGGATATGGCTCACACGCTTCGCGTGAAATCTCAAATCTCAAATCTCAAATCTCAAAAAGAAGGAGATGAAATTGATAGGTTTTTGGAAGTGGGAAAAAAGGCGCTAGAAGAGGGTATATTGGCGGCAATTTTCGGAAATCACGTTGGTCATATTTCAAAAGCGATCCAAGATATTATTGAAGGAAAAGGATATTCGGTGGTAAGAAGTTTGGTCGGGCATGGGGTTGGCCGGAATTTGCACGAAGAGCCCGAAGTGCCGGGGTTTTTACGAGGCAGCATTCTGCAAACGCCCAAACTTATTCCCGGCATGGTAATTGCGGTTGAGGTAATTTATAATCAAGGAAAGACGGAGATTATCTTTAAGAATAATGACGGCTGGACCATTGGCACAAAAGATAAAAGTTTATCGGGACTGTTTGAACGGACAATTGTCATTACCGATAAAAATCCGATAGTATTGACTAGTTGAGGCTGATTTGATAGAATATAACATTACGTTTTTATGACACATCAGGGAGCAATTGAGGTAGACGGTACAGTTTTTGAAAACTTGCCCAATACCCTATTTAGAGTAAAGCTTTTGGATCAAAGCGTTGTATTGTGTCATTTATCGGGAAAAATGCGAATTAACTATATTAAGATTTTGCCGGGAGATAGAGTTCGTTTGGAGATGACGCCGTACGATAAGACGAAGGGTAGAATAACTTTTAGATATAAATAAACTATGAAAGTACAAGCGAGTGTTAAAAAAAGATGTCGGAATTGCAAGTTTGTAAAAAGAAGAGGAACGCTTTACATTATTTGCGAAAATCCAAGACACAAACAGCGACAGGGATAAATACCTGTCCTGAGCGAGTGAAAGGAGTCGAAGGATGAGAATTATTGGAGTAACAATTCCGGATCAAAAACGAATTGATATTGCCCTAACCTATTTGTATGGTGTGGGCAGAAGCAACGTAAAAGAGGTTTTGCGAGAGGCAAATATCAATTCTGCCACAAAAGCCAGCGTGCTTACCGAAGAAGAGATTAACCGTATTCAAAAAGCTTTGGAAAAGCACAAAATTGAAGGTGATTTGCGAAACGAAGTACAGGGCAATATTAGAAGGCTGAAAGATATTGGCAGTTATCGAGGAATGCGGCATAGCCATAATCTGCCTGTTCGTGGACAAAGGACTCGTTCAAATGCCAGAACCAAGCGCGGCAAACGGGTAACAATTGGCGCTATCAAAAAGGACGTGGCTGTTCGAATGGGGCTTATTGCGGATGACAAAGCAAAGCCAGCCGAGCCGAAGAAATAATATGAATACTACAAATACTACCAATGTCAAATACTACAAATATTTAAATAATTTTATTATTGGTAGTATTGGTATATATTGGTAGTATTGGAAATTACCGAGCAAAGCGAGGTTTATGGTAAAAGAAGCAAAAAAGAAAACAAAAGGAACAAAAGTCGTTGGCGAGCATGGCCGGGTTTACATAAATGCGACATTTAATAATACGTTAGTTACCATAACCGACGATTTGGGTAACACACTTTTTTGGGGGTCATCGGGAGCGGCCGGCTTTAAGGGTGCACGTAAATCTACGCCTTTTGCGGCCACCACTGCCGTTGAAAATATTGCCAGAAAGGCATTACTGGTAGGTGTAAAAACAGTTGATGTATATGTAAAAGGGCCGGGGGTAGGTAGAGACGCGGCTTTGAGAGGACTTAAGGGGGCCGGACTTTCCATTTCTATGATTGCCGATGTGACGCCAATTCCGCATAACGGCCCAAGACAGAAGAAGAAACGGCGCGTATAAAGATTTAGATATATGGCAAGATATAAAGGACCAAAACATAGATTAGCACGAAGAGAAGGATTTAATGTCCTGGAAAAAGTATCGGTCTCTTTGGAGCGGCGCTTAAACGTGCCTCCCGGACAGCACGGCACAAAAAGAACCCGCAGAAGGCTTTCGGAATTTGGCCAGCAGATGAGAGAAAAGCAAAAGGTAAAGCGCATTTATGGAGTTTTGGAACGGCAGTTTGTCAAATATGTAAAAGAAGCCCAAAAAAAGAAGGGTGAGACGGGAGCGGTGCTTTTGTCAATTCTTGAGCGAAGACTGGATAATGTTGTTTATAAACTTCGATTGGCAAAAACACGTGCTTTTGCCAGACAGCTGGTTTCACATGGGCATATTTTGGTGAACGGTAAAGCCGTTACCATCCCTTCTTATCAAGTTAGAGTAGACGAAGTTATTACTCTTTCTGCCAAAGCGGTAAACATTCCGATAATAAAAGAAGCTCTTGCCGATCAAGATATTTCGCTTCCTGCTTGGCTTTTAAGACAAGGGCCGGCGGGAAAGGTAAAGATGCTGCCGACCAGAGATGATATTGGTACTAGCATTAATGAGCAACTTATAGTAGAATATTATTCTCGGTAATTTTTTATATATATGATTGGTCCAAATTTTAAAGTTCATGCCAAAGAGGAGCGAGAAGACTACGGTCGATTTATTATCGAGCCTCTTGATCTGGGGTTTGGTCAAACTCTGGGAAATACCTTGCGCCGCATTTTGTTATCAGCACTTCCTGGAGCCGCTGTTACAACGGTGAAAATAAATAGTGTTAAGCACCAGTTTTCAACGTTGTCTGGACTTAAAGAGGATATAATTGAGCTCATTCTCAATATTAAGAAGTTGCGGGTGCGTCTATTTGATGAACAGGGAGCAAAGCTGGTGCTTTCCAAAACAGGACCGGGGGAAGTGACAGCCGCTGATTTTGAGAAAAATGCCAGCGTGGAGATTGTTAATAAAGATCTCTCATTAGGCAATCTGGCAGACAAAAAATCCCGTTTGGAGTTGGAGTTAACAGTGGAAAAAGGATACGGCTACTCACTGGCCGAAGAGCGCAAAAGCAGCACCATTGGTGTTATTCCCATTGACGCCATCTTTACCCCTGTCACACGAGTAAATTACAAGGTGGAAGAAACAAGGGTGGGAAGAATGACCAACTTGGACAAGTTGATTCTGGAAATCTATACCGACGGAACTATTTCTCCCAGGTTTGCGCTGGATGAGGCAGCCAAAACACTCGTTTCCTATACATTGCAGATTTATGAACCAAAGTCTTCCGTAGCAGACGCGGGTGTGGCAATAAGCCCTAATGTTTCAGATGATATTTTAAAAATGACTGTTGATGAACTAGATTTACCCACTCGAGTATTTAATAGTCTTAAAAATGGGGGGATAGATACCATCGGCCAGCTTCTTGGCACTCCACGAAAGGAACTTACCAGCCTCAAAAATGTTGGTGAGAAATCCCTTCTCATCATTGATGAGAAGCTTCGTGAGAAAGGCGTTGCCCTGACCGTTTAACAAAAGATATTCTTATGCGTCATCGTGTTTTTGGTAGAAAATTGGGTAGAACCAAGGATGAAAGACGGTTACTCTTCCGTAATTTAGTGGGAGAGTTTATTGTGCATGGTAGAATAAAAACTACGCTGGCCCGTGCCAAAGCCATAAAGCCTCTTATCGATAAACTTGTTACCAAAGCCAAGAAGGCAACAATTGCTCAAAGAAGAGGACTTTTGGGAGTTTTGCCAAAAGAGGCAGCGATAATTCTAATTAACACAGTTGCCCCGCAGCTTAAAAACAGAACAAGCGGATTTTCACGCATTATTCACTTGGAAGAGCGTTTAGGCGATGATGCGGCGATGGTACTTCTGGAATGGGTGGAAAAACCTGCGGCTGTCGAAGTTATTGATAAAAAGATTGATAAGATTGATAAGGTTGATAAAAAACAGAGAAAACCAGTAGTTGCAAAACCAGCGGGGCGAGCAAAGAAAAGAAAGGTGGTTAAAAAAGCATGAAAGCAACTAAAGCGTCAGATATAAAACGAGAATGGTGCTTTGTTGATATCAAAGGAAAAGTGTTGGGAAGAACAGCCGTAGAAATAGCCCATTTACTTATGGGTAAGAAGAAACCGTATTATGTTACCCATCTTGACTGCGGCGATTATGTGGTGGTTACCAACGCCAAAGAGGTTTTGGTGACAGGAAAAAAAGAAGTACAAAAGAAGTTTTATCGGCATAGCGGATACCCGGGGGGACTTAGAGTTGAAACGCTTGATAAGCTTAGAATAAGGAAACCGCAGGATATTATTACCCATGCAGTTAAAGGCATGCTGCCGCAGAACAAACTTCGGGACAGAAGGCTAAAAAGATTATTTGTATTTGCAGGGGAAGAACATACATATGGAGACAAAATCAAAAGAGTATATTAGTACTGTAGGAAGGCGCAGAGAGGCCATAGCCCGAGTGCGACTTTATTCTTCCGGTAGTGGAAAGATAACCGTTAACGGAAAGCCTGTTGAGCAGTATTTTTACGGACAGACAAGACAGGTGGCTTACGCCATGCCGTTTGTGGTAACCGATAATGTCGGTAAATTTGATGTTATTGCAAAAGTGATAGGCGGTGGCATGTCTGGTCAATTGGGAGCTCTAATTCACGGCATTGCCCGGGCGCTTGAGAAAAAAGACAAAGAAAAGTGGCGCCCTCTGCTTAAAAAAGCAGGGTTAATGACCCGCGATCCCAGAGCTAAAGAACGGCGCAAACCAGGCTTGGCCCAAAAAGCAAGAGCAAAAAAGCAGAGCCCCAAGAGATAGTTTTTACAACTTCCCCTGTTTTTGAAAACGCTTTGCCAAAAGCATTAGAAGAAAAATTGCCGCAAAGGCGGTTAACCCCATCATCGGCAAAGTGATATAGCCAAATTCCATAACGAAGCGCTTGGCGCAAGAAACAGAGTAGCCGACAGCTCCGCAGGTTATAGACGGAGCAAGTCCTATTTGCAAAAGATAATGATAGAGAGCAATTACCATGCCAATTATAGATAGAACTTTTGCGTAGTCAATAATGCTTCGGTCTTTTTTAAAAAGCGCAATTGCAAATAACACCACCTGCGGATACATAAAAATTCGCTGAAACCAGCACAGCACACATGGTTCATAGCCTGCTATTTCCGAATAAAACAGACTCCCTAAAGTTGCGAAAAGTGCCACGACGAAGGCAAGCTTAATGGCGTTGGTACTTAAAAAGAGTTTGAGTTTATCTTTTGATTTTTTGGGCAGTGCAAGAAAAAGCGTAAGCGTTATCAAAATACTAATTTGTGCGGCAACGGTAAGAAGCGATAAAATTTGCGAACCAACAGTGATGGTTGTCATAAGATATTATTTGGGCAAACTACAACCGGTCTTTTCCGACAGACGCTCCAGCGGAATTTCTCCGCTTTCCCGAGAGCCGTCTGCAAAAAACCAAGTGGGATAGCCTTCAACGCCCTTTTCTTTGCAAATTGCCAGTTGGCTTTTGCCATCCGGCGTTGAACACTCAACATAGGGAAGAAGTTTCTCCGATTGACCAAACATCTTTTTTTGATTTTGACAGTGCAGACACCAAAAGGCTCCGTAAAAAATAGCACCCTTTTCGCCAAGGCAAGAGGTAAAAGAGTCGAGCTTGCCGGGTTTGTCGGTAGCGGATGTGAGAACTACAGAAACTCCCGCCAAAACAATAATAATAACAGTTAGAAAAATTACAATTTGTACTGTTTTTGACATGATTTTAATTTATATTTTAACAAATATTTAAGCCAAAGTCTTTAACTAACTCTCCAAAAATTTCTTTATTTCTCCGAGGTAATACCTTTTCCAATATAATATGTTTGCTTAATGGTTTTCATTATTGTTAATTATAATCGTCCAGCTAAAAACCTCGATCATAAGTCTAAGATGAAAGCTACGATTAAAACGTGAGCCTATCTATAAGATAAGTATATCATAGGTTTTCAGCGGACTCATTAAACTTGACGGAGAAAACCGCGGACTTTTAGTCCGCGGAAGTTTATATCAAATTACCTTGACACCTCGAAGGTGTCCGCATAAAACGTCTTTATTGCTAATACTTGCTAGCTCAATAGCGGAAGAAGGTGGGGGTTATTTTTATATTTAAGATACAACTCTATTGATTCTCCATGATCAAAGGCAAATTCACTGACTGGCGGGAGTTTTTCTATTGGAACCCATTTAACTTCCGTAGATTCTTGGTCAGGTTTAGTTATCTGCTCAAGAGGTTTAACAATAAATTCAAAAGCAACATTTTGTCTGTCTTCATGTGGTCGATCTGGCTTTGTGTTAATCCGAAAAAGCGATACTATTTTTCCAGTCCAGCCGGTTTCTTCCTTAAGTTCTCGTAACACTCCTTCGCTGGCGGTTTCGTCTCGATCAAGAAATCCGCTGGGCAATGACCATTTTCCTCCCTCCAAAATACCCAAAGCTCGTTTTTCCAGAAGAAGGCAACCATCTTTTTCGACTATGGCATGAACAACTACATGCCTTAAACTTGCTTTATTCCCGTTTTCAAAAACGCAATTTATCATCACAAAGTTTAGAGAAAACTTATGTAGAAATTATAAGGCCTAACGTGTTAAAATACAAATGTCGTAATAAATTACTTCGGGATGTAGTATAGTGGTAGTACGCCGCGCTGGGGGTGCGGTAGTCCGTGTTCGATTCACGGCATCCCGACAGTAGGCTTTATACTACACCTCTAGGTGTTATAGCTTGACACTATGAATTATTTAAACTGGACTTGAAGGGTAGTGTTTAAGGCCGCTGCCAATCTCTTAAGAAGAGAAATAGATGGACTTGTTTTACCTTGCTCAACTCTGGAAATAACTGATTGAGTGGTATTCATTTTTTCAGCTAACTCTTTTTGAGTTATTTTATTCTCAATTCTGGCACGGATAATAGCCTTAGCAATTTCAAACTCAGGCCGAGAATTTTCGTAGAGTTTTTTAAACTCAGGATCTTTTAGCAATTTTTGTTTATATGTGTCCCAATTAGTCATAATGTAATGATATCGCAAATTTGCGATATTGTCAATACTTCGATTTCACTCAGTATTTTTTGCTTTCCGCAATAGATACTCCCGTAATCGTTCTTGAGCAATTTTAATTTCTTTATTGGGGGTTTTCTGTTTCTTTTTCTTAAAACCATGCAAGATAAGGAATATTTTACCAGTCATAGAAACGTAAAATATCCTAATGCTATCTGAACCTAAAATACGGTACTCCCACAAATTAGTTCCTGCTAATTTTTTAACATGAGGATAGCCGCCTTCTAACCCAAATGTTTCTAATAATTCAAAAGCATGAACAATTTTTAACCGAGCCTTTTTATTTAAGGCATCAAAAAACTTTTCAACAAGTTTCTCACCTCTGGCATTTTCATACAACTCTATCTTCCACTTATTATTCATGAAATTATCATACCAAATTTTTACCTCTTGTATTTTAGTATAAAAGTGCTAGAATTGGCTCGATGAAAAAATCTGGCAATTCAGAAACAAAAACCTCTCAAGTTTCTCCCAAAGTTTCCGGTGATCCCAAGCTTGCGGCCATTCGACTGGCCATGGATCAGATTGAAAAGCAGTACGGCCGCGGTTCCATTATGAAATTGGGTGAGGCAACAGAACGTCTTAATGTAGAAGTTGTTTCTACAGGTTCCATCGCTTTGGATTTGGCCCTGGGCGTTGGCGGCATCCCCAGAGGCCGGATTGTGGAAATTTTTGGTCCGGAAGCATCGGGAAAAACTACGGTTTGTTTATCAATAATTGCTCAAGCGCAGAAGAAAGGCGGCGTAGCCGCTTTCATTGACGCCGAGCATGCTCTCGATCCTCTGTGGGCCAAAATTATCGGTGTTAATCTTGAGGAGCTGCTTATTTCCCAGCCCGATACCGGTGAGCAGGCGTTGGAGATTACCGAAGCCCTTATCAGATCAGGGGGACTGGACGTAATTGTCATTGACTCTGTAGCGGCGCTTGTGCCAAGAGCAGAGATTGAAGGAGAAATGGGCGACTCTATGATGGGTATGCAGGCGCGGCTTATGTCCCAAGCCCTGCGCAAGCTGACCGGAGCTATTTCCAAATCCAAAACTATCGTTATTTTTACCAATCAACTGCGGCAGAAAATCGGAGTGATGTTTGGCAATCCGGAAACCACACCGGGAGGTTTGGCGCTTAAATTTTACACCTCGGTTAGGCTGGATATTAGAAAAATAGAAACGCTTAAAGACGGAGATCGGGTGATTGGTTCTCGTTCTCGAGTTAAAATTGTCAAAAACAAAGTGGCCCCGCCCTTTCGGATGGCCGAGTTTGACGTATTGGCATATACCGGTATTTCCAAAGAAGGCGAATTGATAGATGTAGGTTTGGATATGGGAATTTTGAATAAATCAGGGGCATTTATTCGTTTTGGCGAGACCATGATAGGACAGGGAAAACAGGCGGCAGTGGTATTTTTGCAGGAAAAACCCGAAATAGGCAGAAAAATTCACGAGGCAATTACGAAAGCCGCTAAAACCAGCCGCCCCCAGGTAGCGGTGGGGGTTGAGGAGAAAGAACAGGAGGGATAAAACCCTCATGGATAACTTCCAAAAATTCTACAATCGGACTCTTCGCTTTTTGTCATACCGTCCTAGGAGTGAAAAAGAAATTATTGATTTTCTCAAGAAAAAAAAGGTTGAACCTTCAATAATCAGCAAAATTCTTAAAAAATTACAGGAGCAAAATTTTATTAATGATGAGGAGTTTACTAAGTGGTGGATAGAACAGCGACAAGGGAATAAACCGCGCGGAATACGCGTCATCAAAATGGAATTAAAACAGAAGGGGATTTCCGATGAACTGATTACTAATTACCAATTACTAATTACTGACCAATTAGAGTTAGCAAAAAAGGCATTAGAAAAAAAAGTTAGCACATATAGAAATTTACCGCGGGAAAAAGCATACCGGAAGTTGAGTCAGTTTTTGCTGCGGAGAGGCTTTGATTGGGAAACGGTAAAAGATGTTATTGACGAAGTGTTGAAAAAAGAGTAAAATATAAATGGAGAAGTTAACATTTAAGAAAAGATACTTGTAGAAATGATGAAAACAGTAAATAAAAATTCTACACAGCCTCTTAATTGCGTTTAACGCGATTTCTCTTGTTGACTTCAAAAAATTAGAAATTGAATTATTATGGCTATTTTTGGTAAACTACAAGATTTACTTAAGCAAGAAGAAACAGTGATAAAAAAAAGTAAAAAGTCTTCTTCCTCATCTTCACAGGATGCGGAAATGGCTTTGCTTGAGGCTAAGGCAGAACTTGACAGAAGACTGGGGGCACTGGAAGAACGGGAACGTACTATTGTTGAACGGGAAAAAGATACTCAAAAGCATCTTGCGGAAATTGAACACATTCGTGAACAAATGCTGGCTAAGCTGGAAAAAGCGGCCAACATGACCCGGGACGAAGCCCGGCAGTTAATACTCAAAACTTGGGAAGAAAAACTCAAAGAAGATGTTGCCAAGAGAATAAGAGAAAGTGAAGTTTTTGCCAAACAGGAAGCAGATAAAAAAGCTAGACAAATTCTCATTGAGGCCATGCAGCATGGTGCCACCGATTACGTCGCCGAATATACAGTTTCCACCGTAAAAATTGCCGACGAAGAAATGAAGGGCCGTATTATTGGCAAAGAAGGCCGCAACATTCGTTCGTTTGAACAGGCAACAGGAGTGGATGTAGATTTAGACGAAGAGGGAATTATTAGACTGTCCTGTTTTGATTCGGTGCGTAGAGAAATTGCCAGAGTTTCATTGGAAAAACTACTCCGAGACAGCCGAATACAACCATCAAGAATTGAAGAAGTGGTGGCCCAAACAAAAAAGGAAATTGATCGACTGATGTTTGAAGAAGGCCAAAAATTGCTTCATGCATCGGGTATTTTTAATCTTCACCCAGAACTTATCGCCTATGTCGGCCGTTACAAATACAGATTTTCCTACGGGCAAAATATGCTGGCCCACAGTCTTGAGCAGGTAAAAATCGCGGTAAAGATTTGTAATGAAGTTGGCGCTAACCCCAATATTGTTCGTCTCGGTTCTCTTCTTTCCGATATTGGTAAAGTTATCACCGATAAAGAAGGTTCGCATGTTGATTTGGGAGTTGAGTTACTCAAAAAATATAATTTACCAAAAGAGGTGATTGACTGTGTGGCCCAACATCACGAAGATATACCGTTTTCTTCAATGGAATCAGTAATAGTTCATATTGCCGATGCCATTTCCGGTGCTAGGCCGGGCGCCCGATATGAAGACTTGGAAGGCTATACCAAAAAATTGGGCGATCTTGAAGAAATTGCTAAACAGCAAGAAGGAGTAAAAGCTGCATATGCAATTGCCGCCGGAAGAGAAATACGAATTATTATCGACCCCGATAAGCTTGATGATGCGCAAACAACTATATTAGCGCAAAAAGTAAAAGAAGAAATAGAGAAAAAAATGACATTCCCTGGTGAGATTCGAGTAACTGCCATCCGTGAGTTTAGAGCCATAGAAACTGCTAAGTAAAACATAAACAAAAATTCTTCCTGTTTCAATAAGATAAACTCAAAATTCCTCATTGACAAATATTATTTTTCGTTGTATGGTAGACCTGTTTTAATTCTTCCTGCCTGAAGGAGGTGAATAATAATGACTAAAAAAGATCTAATAGATTTAGTAGCACGCAAAGCATCCCTCACCAACAAAGCGGCCAGAGAATCAGTACAGGCGGTTTTGGATGGAGTCCGCGATGCGTTAAAAAAAGGCGAGAAGGTGGTTGTTACAGGATTTGGTACCTTTAGTGTCCGCTCAAGAGCGGCACGAAAGGGACGAAATCCACGAACAGGTGATGTTATCAACATTGCCGCTCGAAAGACACCGGGATTTACAGCTGGAAAGGCGTTAAAGAGAGTAGTTAGATAAAAACTTTTCTCACTCTGAAAAAGAAGTTTCCTTGTTCGTCAAATGACTGGGACGGATTGGGAGCTTCTTTTTTGTTAGTTTTGCTTGCCTCTTCTATTTTGTGAGTTTATTCTTCTTTGGGCGTGCAGTTCTCTTTTTTCTTTTTGAGCGGCAAGTTCTTTATCGACCAATTTTTGGCACGCCACATCCGGGCAGATAGTACGGGTATGAGTAAGAAGCGATTTTCCCAGATATTCTTTCCACTTTTTGGCAAAAACCCGCTCTTTACCGCATCGAATACAAGAAGAATTTAACAAATTAACCTCACCTTTTATTATACCAAAACCAGCCCCAAAAAGCAATTATGATAAAATGAGTTTGATTAGAAAACAATGAATAAATTGCTTATTATTTGCGGGCCTACCGCAAGCGGAAAAACTGCATTGGCATTAGATTTTGCCAAAAAATTTTCCGCCAAAGGCGGACCAGCCTCTGGCTGGAATGGAGAGTTAATTTCGGCCGATTCACGACAAGTCTACCTCGGCATGAATATTGTTACGGGAAAAGAGACTGATAAGAAGGTAAAAACGTGGCTGTTGGATGTTGTTAATCCTGACTATAATTTCAATATTTCCGATTACTACAACTTGGCGTGGGAAGCAGTTTTCGATATTTGGAAACGAAGAAAGCTGCCGATTGTGGTGGGAGGGACGGGATTTTATATCAAAGCAATGATTGATGAAATTGGCACAATGGGAGTTTTGCCCAACATAGAGCTTAGACAAGAACTTTCTGTTTTGTCGGTGGAATTGCTCGGCCAAAAACTGGCAAAACTTGATCCAGAAAGATGGGAGAAGATGAACGGAAGCGATCGCAAAAATCCCCGACGTTTAATAAGAGCAATAGAGATTCACCTCGGGGGAGTCCAGCCGGCCACCCCCGAGGTGGTGTTGCGCCTGCGGCGCACCTCGGGGGTGAATCTGTTGTGGATTGGATTAACTACAGAAAAGAAAATTCTTTATGAAAAGATTAACCGAAGGGTTGAGGAGCGATTAAAAATGGGAGCGGTTGAAGAAACAAAAAAACTGGCAAGACGCTATGGTTGGAATGTTCCTTCGATGACCGGAATTGGCTATCGGCAGCTGCGGCAATATATTGAGGGAAAAATTTCTCTTGATGAGGCGGTGGAGCGATGGAAGCTTGCCGAACATGCGTACGCGCAAAAACAAATGACCTGGTTTAGGAAAGAAAAGCGAATTGTTTGGCTTAATGTGGAAGAAAAAGTTAAGCAGTGGTATACTGTAAGTTAGAATATGCGATTGCGGACAGTTTTTATTATCATCATAAGCTTTCTTGTCTTGTGGTTTCTCTATCTGGAAGGAGCAATTCTCACCCCTTTTGTACTAGCGGCAATTATTGCCTATGTTTTAAGTCCTGCTATTTCTTTCTTATCTTCTAAAACAAAACTTCACAAGGTAGTTGTTATCGCGTTTTTTTATCTATTGCTCTTTTTGGCAATTGGCTGGTTGGGAACTCTTGTGACAACACAACTTTTTAGTGAAGCGCAGGAATTAAGCAAAGAAACCCAGACACTTTTGCAAAATGCCCAAACGCAAATAGGGAGTCTTCCTGGTTGGATGCAGGTAAGCGCTCTTAATGTTATTTCATCCATTCGTGATGCTCTCACCCTCGGACCGGAATCTATTTTGCCATTTTTTTCGGGAGCCGCGTCAAGGGTAATTGCGACAATCACATTTCTCTTTGCCTTGTTTTATTTTCTCAAAGACGGCAGCAGGTTTATCGAAGATTTTCTGCTTTGGTTTCCCGGCGAGCATAAGCTTGAGACAGAAATTATTCTTCGAAAAATAAATAACGTTTTGGGTAATTATCTTCGTGGACAGTTGTTGATTGTTGTTATTATGGCAGTACTTGGTTTTGCTATCTTAACATTTTATGGCGTTAAGTTTTCCTTGATGCTGGGTTTGATGATTGGTCTTGCCGAAATAATACCTATGATTGGACCGATTATTGCAGGAACTACCATCGGGTTGGTTGCCGCTTTTGATGGTGTATCCAGATTTGGTCTTGCTCCATTATCAGATGCATTATTTGTTGTGTCAACATACATCGTTGTTAATCAAGTTGAGAATTACCTTATTGTCCCTCATATTATGGGAAAAATTACCAAGCTTCATCCACTGCTAATTTTATTTGCGGTTTTGGCTGGAGGACACCTCTTTGGTATTTTAGGATTTATTCTTGCTGTTCCGGCGGCGGCGAGTTTACGCATTTTCTTTGAATATCTTCTTGATAAATTAGCTGCAAAGTGAGAGAGAAAACAAAATGTTCCTAGGAAGTTGGTAAGCCAGATTCTGTTTCTAAATCGTCATCTATCTCGGTTATGATATATAATCACACCCGCCCCGCCTTTGGCGGGATGCCCCTTACTTGAACCTGCGCGAGCAGCGTCGATAACGGTTCATTCTAGGGTTGCAGCGGGGAGGATTGCCTCCTTCGATTTCTCTCAGGACCTGCAGCCTTGCGGCTTTCGGCGTTTCACCCCCGATTTTCATCGGGATTCGTCACTGTTGCTCTAACTAGCGCTTGCGCGTGTCGTCTTACAACGACCACCCTGCTCTATGCTGTCTGGACTTTCCTGTCGCCCGCAACTGCGTAGCTGTTGGCGACTAACGATTCCTCTTCCTAGGAACATACATATTATAGCAAAAAATAAAACTATAGACAAATTTGCATTTTCAAAAAAAAGCGAGTATAATCTATACATGAAAGGCAGGAAAATGCCAAAGCGCAAGGCCCAATACGCCATAGCGACACTTGCTTCTCATACATGCCTGCAAATCCTCAAAGGCGCCAAAGACGAAGGCTTCCAAACTCTTGCAATTACCCCCGCCAAATCAGTTCCTTTCTATAAAACCTTTCCCTTTATAGATGAAATTATCACTGTTGACAGCTATACCGATTTTCCTAAAATCGAAAATCAACTAATCAGAAAAAATGCCATTATTATTCCTCATGGTTCGTTTGTGGCCTATTTAGGTTTTGAAGAAAACAAAAACATGAAGACTCTTTATTTTGGCAACAAAAACGTTTTGGATTGGGAAGCGGATAGAAAAAGGCAGCGGCAATGGATGATGAAAGCCAATATTAATGTTCCCCGGCAGTTTGAAGAAGCAAAAGACATTGATGCGCCGGTGATTGTCAAATCCTATGGAGCGGCAGGAGGCAAGGACTACTTTTTTGCCAAAAACAAAGAAGAGTTTGCCCAGAGGATTAAAATATTCAAATCAAAAGAATATGTAATTCAAGAATATATTATCGGTGTTCCTCTTTTTATACACTATTTTTACTCGCCCTTAACTCAAAAACTGGAAATTATGAGTATAGACCGTCGCTACGAGACCAATGTTGATTCATTGGGACGGATTCCTTCGCAAAACCAAGAGGGTTTGGGTATTGAACCGTCGTTTGTGGTAGTGGGTAACAGCCCCTTAGTTCTTCGTGAGTCATTACTGCCGGAAGCTTATAGTATGGGCCAGCGAGTTGTTGCCGCATCGCAAAAAATCATTTCTCCAAAAGGACTGTTTGGACCATTTTGTATTGAAACAATTATTACCCCTAGCCAGGAATTTTTTGTGGTAGAAATTTCCTGCCGCATTGTAGCTGGAACAAATCTTTTTATGGAAGGTTCGCCTTATTCACAGCTTTTGTATAATGAACCCATGTCAACAGGACGAAGAATAGCCAGAGAAATAAAAATCGCAATTAAAAAGGACAAATTGGAAAAGATATTAGATTAAGTTAAATGAAAAAATACGCGCTGATTAGTGTTTACAATAAAAATGGTCTTGAGAAGTTGGCCAAAACATTGCAAAAACTCGGACTAATTATTATTGCCACCGGAGGTACAGCAAAATTTTTACGAGAACATGATATTTCCTATACTTCGATAGAAAAAATAACAGGAAACCCGGAAAGTTTTGAAGGTAGAATGAAGACCATAAGTTTTGAAATAATGTCAGGAATTCTTTTTGATCGGAGTCTCGCGAAACAGGTTAAAGAAGCGAATATATTAAAAATTCCCAATATAGACGTTGTTGTTTGTAATTTTTATCCATTTTGGGAAAAGCAAACAGTAGAAATGATTGATATTGGCGGTCCAACCATGGTGAGAGCTGCTGCCAAAAATTTTAAAGATGTTGCTATTTTGGTAGATCCCGCAGATTATAACGCGGTTGAAGAGGAAATAACTTACGATGTAAAAAAACGGTTAGCGGCCAAAGCTCTATTTTATGTTGCCGATTACGATGTACAAATTAGCAATTACTTCTCGCAAGAAACAGGACTAAAAGACAGATATTTTGTGGCCATGAATAAAGGAGTAACACTTAGATATGGCGAAAATCCTCACCAAAAGGGATATTTTTACCAAGACGCAAGAAACGCCGACCCATTAAGTCTTGGCAAGTTTAAGATTTTGCAGGGTAAAAGTCCATCATTTAATAATCTATTGGATGTTTCGGCCGGTCTGGAAACAATTGCGCTTTTGGATACGAAAAACCCCGCCTGCGTGATTATTAAACACACTAATCCATGCGGAGCAGCCATAGGTGTTGATGTAGAAGATGCGTTTAACAAAGCCTGGTTTAAGGGAGATCCGTTGGCGGCATTTGGGGGAGTTATTATTGTTAATAAGGTGGTAACTAAAAATCTTGCCGAGATTATGCTTTCCGGCAAGAAATTCTTTGAAGCAATAGCCGCGCCTCATTTTGAAAAAGAGGCACTTTTAGTTTTTACCCAAAAACCAAAGTTACAGTTGTGGGAAAATGAAGCACTTGTCAAACCACACCTTTTACCTTATGAGGATGTCAAAAAAATCCGCGGAGGATTTCTAGTGCAGGATGGCGATACTTATCAAATAACAGAAAAAGATTTCAAGATCGTAACCCGTAAAAAACCCACCAGACTGGAAGTTGCCGATTTACTATTTGCCGCCAAAATTGCCCAGGTCAGCAAATCCAATGCCGTGGCAGTGGTTAAAAACGGAGTGCTCCTGTCTAGCGGCGTTGGTCAGCAGGATAGAAAGCGCTGTTGTGAATTATGTGTCAGTAAAGCGGTGTCGTTGCTTAAAGGCGCATCTGCGGCCACAGACGGATTTTTTCCATTTAAAGACGGACCGGATGTACTGATAAAAGCAGGGATTTCGGCAATTGCCCAGCCGGGAGGTTCCATCCGCGATCAAGAAGTGATTGATGCTTGTAATAAAAAGGGAGTGGCGATGGTTTTTACCGGAGTTAGAAATTTTAGACATTAATATATGGTTACTATAATTCTTGGCGCGCAATGGGGCGATGAAGGGAAAGGAAAAATTGTTGATTTCTTTGCCAAAAAGGCGGATTATGTAGTGCGCTTCAACGGCGGCAATAACGCCGGACATACTATTATTAACGAGTACGGCAAATTTGCCAACCACCTTGTTCCCGCGGGAGTTTTTCATAAAAAAGCAGTTTCACTTATCGCAAATGGAGTGGTGATTGATCTGGAAGTTTTAATTCTAGAGATAGAAACAATTAAAAAAGCGGGAATAAATCTCAACAATAAATTATTTATATCGCCTCGCTGTCATCTTATTTTACCCTGTCATAAAATACTGGATATTCTTTATGAACAAGCCAAAGGCAAAGGAAAAACGGGAACGACCGGACGAGGAATCGGGCCTGCCTACGCGGACAAAGTTTCATACAACGGCATTCGAATTGCGGACCTTCTTGATGATAAAATTTTTGCGGATAAACTTAAGTTTCAGCTTAACTTAAAGAATAAAATTATCCAGGCTTTGGGAGGAAAACCTCTTTCTTACAACCAAATATATAAAGAGTATTTGGATTTAGGGAAACAGCTTAGACCATATGTGCGGGAAACCTTTACCATTCTTAATGAAGCAATGGATAAGAAAAAAAATATTATTTTTGAAGGAGCGCAAGGTATATTTTTGGATAATGATTGGGGAACTTATCCTTTTGTGACCGCTTCAAATGCTGTTTCGGGGGCCGCTAATGCCGGAGCCGGTATTCCTCCAAATAAAATTTCGCGCATTGTAGGTATTACAAAGGCCTATACAACTCGGGTTGGTGAGGGGCCGTTTCCCACAGAGCTTTTTGATAGAGATGGCCAGAATTTAAGGAAAGAAGGCAAGGAGTTTGGGACAACAACCGGCAGACCCCGTCGCTGCGGCTGGTTTGATAGCGAACTTATACGTTTTGCGGCCAAACTTAATGGTTTTACAGAAATTATTCTGACAAAGCTTGATGTGTTAGATTCTTTTGACAAAATAAAAATCTGCAGCGGATACACGCTGAATAGTAAATCCGTTGGCTATGTAGATGGAGATTCAATCTTTTTACAGAAAGTAAAACCGGTTTATAAAGAATTTAAGGGTTGGCAAGTTTCAACTAGAAATGTTAAAAGCTACAAAGACCTGCCGAAAGAAGCAAAGACATACATTGAGGCTATTGAGAAACTGGTGGGTGTAAAAGTATCATATATTTCAAATGGGCCAAAAAGCGATGAAATCATCAAACACTAACACTATTGCAGTTTTGGGAAGCCACAGCGCTTTGGAGGTATGTTTTGGGGCCAAAAAGCTGGGGTTCACCACACTGGTTGTTGTTGAAAAGGGAAGAGACAAAACATATGCAAAGTATTTCAAATCCATTGTTGACGAAGTATTATACGTTGACAAGTTCAAAGATTTATTAACGGAAAAAGTGCAAAAAATTCTTCAGGAAAAAAACTGCATTTTTATCCCCCACCGCTCCTTTGAAGTTTATCTTAATGATTATGATGCGATAGAAAACAATTTCAAAATTCCGATGTTTGGAAATAGGAAATTATTAAGAGCCGAAGAGCGATCGGTGAAACCAAACCAGTACGATATTTTGCAGAAAGCGGGAATAAAATTTCCAAAACGATTTGATAAGCCAGAAGATATTGATCGGTTGGTGATTGTGAAAGTTCTCGAAAAACAACGCGGGTTTGAACGGGCATTTTTTCTTGCGAGTTCATACAAAGAATATCAAAGTAATTCAGAACAATTACTAAAAACGGAAAAAATTACAAAAGATGCGTTGGAAAAGGCAATTATTGAAGAATATATTCTTGGAGTACAAGTTAACTTTAACTTTTTCTATTCACCATTGAGCAAAAAGTTAGAATTGATTGGGACAGATACAAGGAGGCAAACAAATTTTGATGGAGTGTTGCGTTTGCCTCACTTTGAACAGTCAGAAGTATTAAAGTCCATAAACATAAGCTATGAGGAAGCTGGACATATTGCCGTTACTGTTTTGGAATCACTTTTGGAGCAGGCGTTTGATATCGGCGAAAAGTTTGTTGCAGCCACAAAGGAAATGTTTCCGCCCGGAGTTATCGGGCCGTTTGGTTTACAAACGGAAATAACGGCGGGACCGCCCAAAAAAGATATTATTGTTTTTGATGTGGCGCCAAGAATGCCGGGAAGCCCGGGTATTGCGGCAACTCCCTACAGTTCTTATTTATATGGCAAACCGGTGAGTATGGGCGAGCGGGTGGCGATGGAAATTAAAGAAGCTATAGAAAAAAATCAAATAGAAAAGATTACAACATGAAGTACAAAGCTCTTATTTTAGATATTGACGGAACACTTATACCAAATAGAAGAGACGGTATGCCATCGGTAAAAGTTGCACAGGCAATTAAAGAAGCCAGTAAATACATTCATGTTGGCGTTGCGACATCGCGACCTCTGTTTATCGTTGAGCATATTGCTAAACATCTTAATCTTTCAGGACCGTCAATCATCAATGGCGGAGCGCAAATCATCGATATTTCCACCAATAAAGTTTTGTACAGGCAGCCAATAGAAAAGAAAGACGTTTTGAAAGTTGCTGGTATTGGAAAGCGATTTAGACTTTCTATAAATGTTGATACCGATAAAGAAGTTTTTGCAGCATCAGATACTATGTCATCTGAAGATGTGCTTGGTATGTGGGTGGCAGGTCTTGACGAAAAAACTGCGCAGAATCTCCGTAAAGCCATAAATACTATTCCCACAGTTTCGGCGCATCTGATTCCCAGCTGGACGTTTGGGAAATGGGTGGTTTCGATTTCTCACGCCAAAGCCACTAAACAGCATGCGGTTTTTGAGATAGCAAAAGTGCTTGGTATTACTACAGATGAGATAATTGGTATGGGCGATGGGTACAATGACTTCCCTCTTCTGATGGCTTGTGGATTGAAAATTGCCATGGGCAATGCCGTTTCTGATTTGAAAGAAATTGCCGATTATATCGCACCCAGTGTGGAAGAAGATGGGGTTGCTAATGTTATCAACAGATTCGTGTTAAACTAAATCTATAAGCAAAGCTTGTAAACTACGTTTATGAACAGTTTTGATTACACAACATATTTGTCGCCATTTACCTGGCGGTATGGATCAGGGGAAATGAGAAAAATTTGGTCAGAAGTTTATAAGCGGAAACTGTGGCGTAAAGTGTGGGTGGCACTGGCCAAAGCGCAGCATGAAGAAGGTTTAGTTAGCAAAGAAGAATTGGACGATCTTGTCAAACATCAAAACGAAATTGATATTGAGCGGGCGCATGAAATTGAAAAGGATATTCGTCATGATTTGATGGCCGAAGTCAAAACTTATGCGGAGCAGGCCCGCGTGGGAGGAGGCAAAATTCATTTGGGGGCAACCTCGATGGATATCGAAGATAATGCCGATACGGTGCGAATGCTTGAGTCACTGGTTATTCTTGAAAAAAAATTAAAAGATCTCCTTTTGGCGCTTAGTAAAAAAATTGATATCTACAAGGGGACCCCTTGTATGGGCTACACTCATCTTCAGCCGGCGGAGCCCACCACGATTGGCTATCGTTTAGCTTTCTACGCCCAGGATTTACTGCTTGATAAAAAATTATTAAATTTTGTTATTAGTGAAATAAAAGGAAAAGGAATGAAAGGAGCGGTGGGAACTGCGGCAAGTTATGTAGCTCTTGTTGGTGCGGAAAAAGCAGCTAAACTGGAAGAAAAAATTATGGACGAACTTCATATTGACGCGGCCATCGTGACCGGTCAAACGGCGCCTAGAAAATTTGAATTCTTTGCGTCTTGCGCGCTTTCCTCAATTGCCCAATCGCTTTATAAATTTGCTTTTGATTTGCGCCTTATGCAATCGCCCGGTTTTGGCGAGTGGCAGGAGCCTTTTGGGGCAAAACAGGTTGGCTCATCTGCCATGCCTTTTAAGAAAAATCCATGGAAAGCGGAGCAAATTTGTTCTTTGGCGCGATTAGTGTTTAATTTGGCCAATATTGCCCGAGACAATAGTGCCAATATGCTGTTGGAGCGAACTCTTGATGACTCGGCCAATAGACGAGTATTTATTCCGGAGATGTTTTTGGCAATTGATGAAATACTACAAAGCAGTACCAAAATCGTTGAAGGATTAATTATCAATGAAGAGCAGGTAGAAAAGAATCTTGAGAAATACGGACCGTTTGCCGCAACAGAGGCAATACTAATGGCGGCGGTTAAAAACGGTGCGGACAGACAAAAAATGCATGAAGTATTGCGGGAACTTGCGATGAACACCTCTTCCCCATTGACGAAACTTTTACTTAATGATAAAAGAATTATGCAATTCCTTGATGCGTCTCAAGTTAAAAAGTTGCTTGATTCTAAAACCCATATAGGTTTAGCTGTTTCGTATTGCGAAAAGATTATCAAGGAGATAGAAAAATGAAAAAAGCGCTTATTATCGTTGCTTCCGATTCCGACCTGCCAGTGATGAGTGAGGCGGCCAAAGTTTTAGATGAGTTTGGTGTTTCCTACGAAATGACAATTTCTTCGGCGCATAGATCGCCCGGACAAACAGTAGAGGTTGTGGAAAAGGCAAAAAAAGAGGGCGTTAAAGTGATTATTGCCGGAGCGTCTCTGGCCGCGCATTTAGCAGGAAGTGTTGCCGCGCATTTTCCTTTACCTGTAATTGGAGTCCCGCTTAAAAGTGGCGCCCTTCATGGATTTGATGCCTTGCATGCTACAGTACAGATGCCTCCGGGAATTCCGGTGGCCACGGTAGCCGTTGGCGGGGCAAAAAACGCCGGCATTTTAGCTGTTCAAATTTTAGCAACCAGTGATAAAAATCTTGAAGAAAAACTTATAGAATATAAGAAAAAACTGGCAAGTGGTGTTTTGGAAAAAGCAGACAAACTTGCCGAAATTGGATGGGAAAAATACTTGACGGATAAGAAATGATAGACGAAAAGATAGTTATTAAACATATTCCTTATGCAATTCACAAAATAGATCTTCCAACTCTGGGCAAAAAATATCAAGGCAAGGTTCGCGACAGTTACGTTATTAACGGGAAACGAATTATTATAACTACCGATAGACAATCTGCCTTTGATAGAGTTTTGGGATTTATTCCTTTTAAGGGACAAGTTTTAACACAACTGTCGGCATTTTGGTTTGAAAAAACAAAAAATATCGTTACGAATCATTTCATTTCGGTGGTTGATCCAAATGTGATGATTGTCAAAAACGCAAAAATTATACCCATAGAGATGGTGGTTCGGGGCTACATTACGGGTGTTACCGATACGTCAATTTGGGGTTCGTACGAAAAAGGGGAACGAGTTATTTACGGAATTAAATTTCCCGATGGGCTTGTCAAAAATCAAAAACTGCCTCATTCTGTTATTACACCAACAACTAAGGCTGAAAAGGGTCACGATGAGCGACTGACAGAAAAAGAGATCCTCCAAAGGCGGATTGTTTCATCAGAGATTTGGCAGCAAATGAAAAAGGCGGCTCTTGCCCTTTTTGCCAAGGGACAAAAAATTGCAGATAAGGCGGAGATGATTTTAGTTGATACCAAGTACGAATTTGGGTTGCTTAATAAAAAGTTAATTCTTATTGACGAAATACATACACCCGACTCCAGCCGTTACTGGATAAAATCAACGTATCAAAAAAGATTATCCGCGGGAGTTGAGCCGGAAAGCTATGATAAAGAGCCAATGCGTATTTGGTTTAAAGAAAAAGGTTATAAAGGTGAGGGAGTTCCTCCAAAAATGCCGCCTAAATTTATTGCCAAAATGAGCGCTTTGTACATGAGTATTTATGAAAAAATTACCGGAGAAAAATTTATGGCCGATACTACGGCTGATGTTGAAAAACGAATTATGAAAAACTTGCGAAAGGCAGGGATAATATGATTGACGGAAGACTGCAGGAGAAGTGCGGCATTTTTGGAGTATATGGAAAAGGCTTTGAAGCGGCCCGTTTAGTTCACCCGGGCCTTTGGGCTTTGCAGCACCGCGGTCAGGAATCTTCAGGAATTGCTTCATCAGACGGCAAAATAATCAGAGTTAAAAAAGGCATTGGACTTGTTGCTCACGTATTTTCTGAAGGAGATCTTAAATTCTTAAAAGGCTATTTGGCTATTGGACATAACAGATATTCCACATCCGGTGATGCTTGGGATAAGCATGCCCAACCTGTTGTTGTAGAAGTAAAAGGCGGAAAGAAAATCGCTCTTGCTCACAATGGCAATCTTCCTGCTGTTGATAAATTGGAAGAATTTTTAACAGAGAAAAAAATTGTTACCCTCGGCTTGAATGATTCGGAGTTGGTAGCCCACGCCATAGCATATTATGCGTCAAACGGATTTTCTTTGGAGGATGCAATTATCAAAGCCCGTCCTCTTTTTACCGGCGCCTATTGTTTGTTGGTGATGGATGAGAAAAAGATTGTGGCGGTAAGAGATAGATGCGGTATCAGACCTTTATGCCTTGGTAAATTAAATAGCGGATATATAGTTGCTTCCGAAACCTGCGCTTTAGATATTATCGGGGCTAAGTTTATCAGAGAAGTTAAACCCGGAGAGATGGTAGTTTTAACCGATGCGGGAATAAAAAGCATCCAAATAGAAAAGGCCAATCCAAAATTGGATGTTTTTGAATTTGTTTATTTTGCCAGGCCCGACAGTTATCTTTTGGGAAAAAGCGTTGATGCCGTCAGGCAAAATCTGGGAGTGGAGCTGGCCAAAGAAAACAAAATCAAAGCCGATGTGGTCATCCCTGTTCCCGATTCTGCAATCTCTGCGGCTTTGGGTTATTCCAGGCAGTCCGGCATTCCGTTCTACCACGGGCTGATAAAAAATAGATATATTCACAGAACTTTTATTTCACCGGAAGAGCATACCAGAGGGAGAATTGTTCAGCTTAAACTTAATCCCATGCCGCATATTCTCAAAGGGAAAAGAGTAGTTGTAATTGATGATTCCATTGTGAGAGGTACTACCTCGGGGAAAATTATAAAAATGATCAGAGATGCCGGGGCCAAAGAAGTTCATCTTTTAATAAGTTCACCACCGGTGAGATTTCCCGATTTCTATGGAATTAACACACCCAGTCAAAAAGAACTAATCGCCTCACATAAAAACTTAAAAGAAATTGAAAAAGAAATAGGAGTTGACTCTCTGCGTTATTTATCTTACAAGGGTTTAATTAAAGCTGTAGGAGTTGCGGAAAATCAACTTTGCACGGCTTGTTTTACCGGAGAGTACCCGATAGATATTGGAAAAAGAAAAAAAGAAATAAATTATTCACCTGCCTATGCAAAGATATGAAAAGAATTACGGTTTTAATTTCCAATGCGGGAACCGGCACAAATTTGCAGGCAATTATTGATGGAGTTAAAAAAGGAATTATTAATGCAAAAATTATTGCGGTGGTTAGTGACAGAGAGGAATCGTTAGGGTTACGACGGGCAAAAAAAAATAATCTCCCAATAAAAATTTGTCCCAAAAAAGAAGACTTGCTACTACTTTTGCAAAAATTAAATCCTGATTATATTTGTTTAGCCGGCTGGAAGCAGATTATTTTGGATGAGGTGATAGATAGTTTTCCCAACAGAATATTAAATACTCACCCCGGACTTATCCCCGACACAATGGATGGAATAGTTAAAAATCCTGATGAGACAGATGGATTATGGAATAAAGGCAAGATGACTGACAAAGCCATGCAAGATTTTCTGGATAAAAAGGCCACTTATGCCGGCTGTACAAATCATTTTTTATCTCATGAGTTTGATTTTGGTCCGGTACAAGGCAGATGTTTTGAAAAAATCAAAAAAGGGGACACTGTTAATTCTCTTTATACCAGATTAAAGAAAAAAGAAAATAAATTATATGTTGATGTATTAGCAAAGCTTTGTAAAGAGGAAGGACTTAATGTTTTGGTCATTGGTTCAAATGGTCGGGAGCATGTGCTGGCTGTTTCTTATGCCAAAAGCAAAAGAGTAAAAAAAGTTATCATGACTCCGGGTAATGGACTGACGGATTTTGTCCCTTCGACTTCGCTCAGGGCAAGTAAAATTAAGAATTACCCGGACATAGGAATGTGGGATTTTGACAAAATTATTGATGTTTGCAAAAAAGAAAAAATAGATCTGGTTGATGTGGCTCAAGACGATATTATCGCCGCGGGGTTTGCTAATAAGTTTAACAAACTGGGAATAACCGCTTTTGGCCCAACGCAAAAAGCGGCGCAGATTGAATGGGACAAGCAGTGGGCGAGAAATTTTATGGTGAAATATAAATTGCCAGTCCCTAAATTTAAGACATTTAATGATAAAAAAGAAGCCATAAAATATGTTGAATCTCTTCCCCCGCAAGTGTTGTATGTTAAGGCCTCTGGTCTGGCCGCAGGGAAAGGGGCGATACGGGCGGAAAATAAAAAACAGGCAATTGAAGCAATTGAAGCCATGTCGCAATTTGGAAAATCAGGAGAGACCTTTTTAATTGAAGAAGCTATGGTGGGTGAAGAATTTTCCCTTTTTGCCATCTCTGATGGGACTAATTACAAAATTATCAGTTGGGCACAGGATCACAAAACAGTTTCTGATGGCGATCGCGGGCCAAATACCGGAGGTATGGGGTGCGTTGCTCCGGCAAACGTGGTTAGTAAAAAAATTCTCAAGGAGTCGGAAGAAAAAATTATTAAACCATTTGTAAAAGGCATGCAAAAAGAAGGAAGAAGGTATTGTGGGGTTATTTATTTTGGAGGGATGCTTACTCAAAATGGCGTAAAAATTATTGAATTTAATGCCAGATGGGGAGATCCTGAAGCAGAGGTTATTTTGCCGGCTATTAAAACAGATTTCCTTGATCTTGTAGAAGCAGTGCTATCGGGGAAATTAAAAAAACTTAAAGTAGAGTTTGATAAAAAGATTAGAATAAGCGTGGCTGGATGTTCACAAGGGTATCCTGATGATTACTCAAAAGTTAAGGGAAAAGAAATTTTTGGGTTGTCTGATGCCATGAAGTTGCCGGGCATTACCATTTTTGGCGCCGGCATCAAAAGAAAAAACACAAGATTTTTTGTAAACGGCGGAAGGATTTTTCATCTGGTGACAGAAGGAAAAGATATCATTGAGGCCAGAAAAAAAGCATATTCTGCGATGAAATTAATTAATATTGAAGGAAATAATTTGCATTATAGAACGGATATTGGTTGGAGGGATTTGGAAAGGCTACAAAAATGATTCAAACAGTCAGAGTTAAAAATAATGATAACCAACAAACTGCTCGGGTCTACAGGCTTGAGGGAATAACAGAAAAACAGGCCAAAATTTTGGCGGAAAATTTGCTATGTGAAGAGATTAATCAAACGTACACAATCAATAAACCGGTATCAACCAACGTTCACATTGAAATTGCTTATAAACCCGGAGTGATGAATCCCGAGGTGGCCTCGATTATCAAAGCCGCTAAAGATTTAGGGATTAATCTTTTGGCTTGTGATTCCTCGAGAGAATATTTAAGTAAAGCGCCTGTTTTTAATCCGTTAATTGAACATATTGTTAAAAAAGAACCAAAAACACTGCTTATTAAAGGGATTGCCGGCAAGACTAAAATTATCCCGATTCGCAAAGTTACTGATAACGAATTGATGGAACTATCCAAAGATAAATTATTCTTAAGTCTTGAGGAAATGAAAGCCATCCAAAAATATTTTCAAAAAATAAAGCGCGATCCAACTGATTGTGAATTGGAAACACTAGCCCAAACTTGGAGCGAGCATTCCGGACACAAAACATTTAAGTCGGAAATTATAGTGGATTGTAAAAAGAAACAACCTTTGATTGAAAGAATAAAAAAAGAAGCCTTGAAGCATAACAAAAATATTGTGTCTGCTTTTATTGATAATTCCGGAGTGATGGATTTTTATGAAGATTGGGCAATTTGCGGTAAGGGCGAAACCCACAATGCCCCATCAGCCATTGAACCATATGGAGGGGCAATGACAGGAGTAGGTGGAGTTTTTAGGGATATTGCCGGAACAGGACAGGGAGCAAAAAATGTTATTTCGCAGGATGTTTTCTGCTTTGCTCCGCCTGATTATCCTACGGAAAAATTGCCGCCGGGAACGCTGCCGCCAAAGTATCTATTAAAAAGAGTGGTTGAAGGAGTCCGTGACTATGGCAATAGAATGGGTATCCCCACTAACAATGGTTCAATACATTTCCATGAAGATTTCAGAGCTAGGCCAACTGTTTTTGTCGGCGCTTATGGAATAATGCCAAAAAAATATGCCAAAAAAGGTGAGCCGAAAATGGGTGATTTAATAGTGGTGGTGGGTGGACGAACCGGCAGGGACGGTATTCATGGAGCTACTTTTTCTTCAGGGGAAATGACAGAGAGGACCATTGATGTTAATTCTCAAGCAGTACAAATTGGCAATGCCATTGAGGAAAAACGGATGTTTGATGCTTTGCTTGAAGCAAGAGACGAGAATTTAATCCGCGTCATGCAGGATGTGGGAGGAGGCGGGTTTTCATCGGCTATTGGTGAAATTGGGGAAGATTTGGGGGTGTCGGTTGATATGAAAAAAGCACCCTTAAAATATCAGGGACTCTCGCCTTGGGAAATATGGATGTCAGAGAGTCAGGAGAGAATGATTGTAGTTTTGGAAAAAAAGAATTTTCAAAAATTTGAAAAGATTTGTAAAAAATATAATACGGAAGCAACGGTTTTGGGAAAATTTGACGGCCCGTCTGACGGCGAGGCAGGCAGTAAAAAATTAAATGTGTATTTTGGTAAAGAGCAAATCTGTAACTTGAATATGCAGTTTTTACATCATGGACTGCCACAGCGCACCTTGCGCGCAACAAAACCAATCCACCTCGGAGGAGTCATGGCTTACGCTTCGCTTCAGCCTGCCACCATCCGAGGTGTAGATAGCCCTCGCTTGGAAAAAGAATGGGTAAAGACTTTGGAAAAAGTTTTATCCAGTGGTGATATTTGTTCCAAAGAGCCGATTGTGCGGATGTATGACCATACAGTGCAAGGGACGAGCGTACTTCCTCCATTTACCGGAGTCAAAATGGACGGGCCAAATGACGCGGTGGTTATTAGACCTTTGCTTGATAAACCATACGGTATGATTGTTTCCCACGGATTAAACCCGGCATTAAATAATGTTGATCCTTACTGGGGCAGTATTTGGGCGGCCACAGAAGCAATATCAAATTATGTGGCAGTGGGGGGAAATTACAAAGAAGCATCTTTAATTAATAATTACATCTGGCCGTTTCCTGATGAAGAAAGTTTATGGTCGCTGGACCGCTCTGTGACGGCGGTTTGTGATTTTATGAAGGTTCTTAAAATTCCGGTTATTTCCGGCAAAGATAGTTTATCAAGTACTTACCGTGGACCTGATGGAACAGTTATTAAAATTCCGCCGGTTCTGATTATGTCGGTTTTTGGCAAAATTCCGGATGTTACCAAGACAGTATCCTCGGATTTTAAAAAAGTTGGATCTGTTATTGTGTTGGTTGGCAAGCAAGATTTAAAAGTTGATTTAAAGGTTTTACCAAAGGTTTTGGAAAAAGTTCATCAGGCAATCAAAAGTGGCAAAGTATTAGCTTGTCATGATGTTTCAGAAGGCGGATTGATTACGGCAGTTTTTGAAATGTGTTTGGGGGGAGGAGTGGGAGCTAAAATCAATATCACCTCGGACGGTGGCAGGCTGAAGCGAAGCGTAAGCCATGACTCCTCCGAGGTGGAGTACCTCTTTAACGAAACTGCCGGTTGTTTTATTGTTGAAGTGAAAAATGAAACAACTGCCAAAAAATTATTTAACGGTGTTCCTTATACAATTCTTGGCAAAACATCCCGCGAAGCTGGATCTCGCTCCGCGAGACAAAAAATTACCGTTGATAACCTTTTTTCTGTAGATATGGATCAACTTGCCAAAGCCTGGAAAAAACCAATGGAGGAAATATTTTCATGAAAACCCTTCGACTTCGCTCAGGGCGATCGCCTAAAGTTTGTATTTTGAGAGCAGATGGGACTAATTGTGATGTGGAGCTATTTTATGCTTTTGCCAAATATGGCGGCGCGCCGGAATATGTGCAGATGAACGAGTTGCGGACTAAAGAAAAAAGGTTGCAGGATTATGAGATTTTGGCTTTGCCCGGAGGTTTTGCTTATGGAGATGATATTGCCTCCGGCAAAATCTGGGCAGTGGAACTTGTGAGTTTCTTAAAAGATGAACTGGAAAAATTTAAAGAGAAAAAGGGAATTATTGTTGGCATCTGTAATGGTTTTCAAGCACTTATCCGGACAGGACTTTTACCCTTCGGCTTCGCTCAGGGTAAACCTTTTGGAAAAATGGATGCCACTTTGGCCCCCAATGACAGCGGGCATTTTGAATGTCGGTGGGTTAGAGTGAAATCACAAAAAAGTAAATGTGTATTTTTGCAAGGCCCGTATGACAGCGGTTGGATGTCTATAAATCACGGAGAAGGCAAGTTTTTTACAGACGCAGAAACACTGAAAAAAATAGAAGCACAGAAATTAGTGGTATTTCGTTATGTTGATAATCCAAACGGTTCAATGAATGATATTGCCGGAGTATGCGATCCAACAGGGAGAATTTTGGGCCTAATGCCCCACCCGGAAAAATTTGTGGATGCGACCCAATATCCCAACTGGCGCCGCCCCGACTTCGTTAAAACTTCGTCGGGCAAGGCCCATGGTGCATTTATCTTTGAAGAGATGATAAACTATACAAAAGAATCATGAATTAGGAATTATGAATTATGGGAAATAAAACCATTACCTATTCTCAAGTGGGAGATAATTACGACACCAAAGATCCCATTAAAAAACTGGCGCTTAAGGCGGCGCTGGCGACGTCAGTTAATTTGAAAAAAGCGGGGTTTGAAGCGGTTGAGGATAGCCGCGGTGAATCGGCCTTCGTGTGGCAACAAGGCGATTATTACATGGCTTCTGTGGTGGAAGGTTTGGGAACAAAAAATCTGATTGCCGATAAAATGAGGAAAATCGTAGATCCTGAGCGAAGTCGAAGGAGTTATTATGATGTCATCGGTCATGATACGGTGGCCTCAATCATTAATGATTTAGTAACGGTAGGGGCAAAACCGCTGGTGGTTCATGCCTACTGGGCAATCGAGGATAACAGTTGGCTGCAAGATGAGAAACGAATGACAGATTTAATTGGCGGTTTTAAGGATGCCTGTAATTTAGCGGGAGCAACATGGGGCGGCGGAGAAACAGCTACTCTGAAAGGAGTAATTGAACCTGACACCGTTGATTTGGGAGGTTCGGCCATTGGCATTATTTCTAAAAAAGACCATCTTATTACCGATCAAAAACTTAAGGCAAAGGATAGAATTATTTTTATTAAAAGTAATGGAGTTAATGCCAACGGCATATCGCTGGTTCGGGCAGTGGCAAGAAGACTGATCGGCGGATTTAGCAGCAAAATGCCAAACGGCAAATCGTTTGGCGAGGCGGTTTTAACCAAAACCAATATTTACGCCGAACTGGTGCAGAATTTGTTAAACGGCGGCGTTGACATTCACTACATTTCTAATATCACCGGCCATGGCCTGCGCAAAATTATGCGGGCAAGAGGTGAATTTACCTATGTGGTGGAAAAACTTTTTGATCCTCAAGATGTTTTTGCTTTTATCCAAAAAGAAGCCAGTCTTTCCGACTACGAAATGTACCAGACCTTTAACATGGGACAGGACTACGCCGTTTTTTTGCCGGAAAAGGATGTAAAGAAAGCCAAAGACATTATTAAAAAAAGCGGTTTTGACAGTATCGATGGCGGTTACATAGAAAAGGGTGAGAGAAAAGTAGTTATTAAGCCGAAAAATCTGCTATTTAAGGGTGAAACGCTTGACTTGCGCTGACAAGTAGTGTTATTGTGACTGTATGGTGCATAGAATTTTACTGGCTGATGACGAGGCATATACAAGAGAACTTTATGAAGAGCTGTTAAAAGGCGAGGGATATGAGGTGGTGGCGGTTGGTGATGGAGAAGCGGCCTTTTTGGAAGCGGTCAAGGGCGGGTTTGACCTGATTCTGTTGGATATTATTATGCCCAAAAAAGACGGCGTTACATTTCTTAAAGAATACAAAACCTTAAAGCCGCAAAATTCCAATGGACAAATTATAATGATGTCGGTTTTGGGCGAAGATGCCATTATCAAAACCTGTTTAGAGTTGGGAGCGGCAGGTTATTTGATAAAATCAGAGCTGACTCCCGACCAAATCCTCAAAGAAATCGCAGGCTATCTGCCAAACTTACAAAATTAACAGACCTCTGTTTGTTTTTCGACTCACCTCATATTCGATGATATAATATCTAATATGAAGCTTAAGATAAAAAGATCAATTGGTGGAGTTAGAACATTAAATGTTAACAATGGTATAGAGAAAAAAATTATTCCAGTCTTTGACCTACGTCAGCAATCTCATCATAATCTAATAGCAAGATATTATGCCGATTATAAAATAGGAGTTATATTTGGAATTGGTCTATATGGCGCGACATCTCTAGTAGAATTTCCTAGAATTGGAAAGTACCCGCAGTCCGCCCAGGCATTTTGGAAAGTAAAACAAGATCGGTCTGTCCTAGATAGAATTCCTCTTCATATACATCCCAAAGATCTTCCATCTATTATTGATAAGGACGCAATTCATGAAGAATTTTTGCCCTACATCAAGACACGCAAAGCACGAGAATTTTTTTACCAGCAAGGAGTAGCTATTCATCTTATTGTCCCCGTTAAAAAAGATTATTCCCGTCTCCATCCAATATTTGTTACAAAACCAGAGGACTGGAAAGTAAAAGGAGTACCAAAGGATCAATGGTTAAACGTTCCTACTGTGGCGGCGTTCTGGTGGCATGATCCAGACATGGAGCAAATATATTTAAAGGTTAGACGACTTAATCCTCATGCCTACGCTGGAATTTCTTCTTTTAATGATCATGGAGAGGAACCGGCTTGGGATGAACAGGGAGTATTAAAATATTTAAATAAGAAAAACAAATATCCATTTGACTTTATGGTTACAGACCCTGGCAGTGAAAAAAGAGGAGTAAAAAGTTCTCATCCTCAAATTGCCATTCCTCTCAAAGGAGAGCAGTCTGTTTGGAAGGTGTATAGGACTGGCGCTACAGACATAGAGGCATTTTTAAAGAGATTAGGATCTCAACATGGCTATAGATTTGTGCAAGGTGTGAGACAGGCAGCCCGGGCTCACAAACCAAATATGAATCTGGATTCTCTGATTTTGGATGTTCAGCGACATATTCAAAATATTGTAAAAAGGCGGCAGCGGAAATTGACTGATAGAAAAATTTATGCTAAGCTGGGTGAAATTATAGGATAAATTTTAATGACAGGTCAAAATGTAAGAATACACCGCTGGGGCCCAAAATTTCTTAAAAACAAATCTTTTAGGCTTCTTGATACCACACTTCGCGATGGAATACAGGCCTCCGGGATACGCCAGCCAACCTTGGCGGAGAAAAAAAAGATAATTGATTTTAATGCCAAGGTGGGGATTGAAGAAATTGATATTTGTATTCCGGGAGTTGGCGGAAGATATTATCAACAGGGCGTTGTCTGTGCACGGTATATTAAAAAAAACTATCCGCAGATTGAAATAGTGGTACTTGCAAGGACTATTGAAAACGATGTTAAAGCAACAATACGGTTTGCTAAGGAAGCCGATGCTCCTATAACGGTAATACTTTTTAGAGGAAGTAGCGATCTGCGTCTTATTGCCGAGGATTGGTTAGAAGATCAAATTGTTGAAGATATGTATCGTTTCACAAAGATTCTCTATGAAAATGGGTTAAAAGTAATTTGTGCAAGCGAAGACACCACCAGAACGCGGCCAAGCTTCTTAAGAAGAATATTTTTGGCAGGTAAAAAAGCGGGGGCGAGGGGATTTTGCATTGCTGACACAGTCGGGTTTGCCGATCCTTATTCGATAGAGGCTCAAACGAGATGGATTAAAGAGCAAATTGTAAAAAAAGAAAATCTTGAGATTCAATTCCATGGTCATAACGACACGGGACAAGCCATATCAAACGCCTTAGCTTCGCTTAAAGGCGGAGCCAATGTAATACATATAACTTGGCTTGGAATTGGAGAACGCGCAGGAAATACAGCTTTAGAGTCTTTGTTGTCGGCATTTGATACATATAATATTCAAAAGTATAATCTTCTACATATTAGGGATGGAGCAAAATTCGTTTCTCGAGTTTTTAATCGTCCTATTCCGGTTGATCATGCTCTTGTTGGTAATTATGTGTTTACCACTTCCAGCGGAATACATGCCGCAGGGATCCACAAAGCCGAACAAAAGGGCCTTATTGATATAGCGGGAATTGTTTATAGTGCAGTATCGCCAAGCAAAGTTGGCCGCGAGCATAAAATTAATATTGGCCCACTAAGTGGATTACACAATGTCCAAAGGGTTTTAGAAAAATTAGAGATTTCTTATACTTCTTACACATGCGACGCACTTTTAACAAGCGCAAAACGATTAAACAGGGAGCTTAATAAAAGAGAAATTATAAAGATAGTTAAGTCAATAGAAGCTAAGTAAACGCCTCACTCTTTCTTTTAGCAGTAATTTTGTTTATTATTAGTAATAACATGTTCTTTTTTAAGAAGTTTACAACTACTCCAAAATCTAAAGATACCATCGAGGCTCTATGGCGGCTTGAAAAAATAATTCTTGATACTCTTGACTTTAAGGAGGTTGTGCAAAAGATTGTAGATAGCATGCTTTTGGAGTTAGGGTACTTGAAATTGGGATATCGAATAGTGGTACTTACACTGGTTGATGAGAAAGAAGGAATGCTAAAGCGTATTTCAATTTCCCAAACCGCTGAAGCCCAGAGGGCGCTTGAGGTTACGCCTGTTCCATTCCATGAAATTGAAATTCCAGTTAACGATATAAAGAACATGTGTATAAGAGCGATTCAGGAAAAATCACCTTTTATTACACACGATTGGATAGATATACTTCACCCCTCCTATAGCGAAGAAGACGCACGCTACGTCCAAAAAGTTGTGGGGATAAAAACAAGCATGGTCTATCCAGTCATATCCAGAGATAAGGCAATTGGAGCTCTTATATTCAGCATGATCAAAGATGAAAAAGAAGTTTCTGAAGCGGAGAAAGATTTGATTAAGGGATTTACAGACATAGTAGGATTGGCAGTTCAAAATGCACAACTTTACTCCTCCTTGGAACAAAGAAATAAAACTATCTCTCTTCTTCGGAAAATTGACGAGATAATATTAAGTTCGGTTACTGATATTAGACAAATTACACAGCAAGTAACAAACCTTTTAACTTCAGAAACAGATTTTATTAAAGCTGCAGTTGTCCTTACCCTAGACAAAGCAGGCCAGATACTTACACGAATTGCCCTTTCAGAATCAGAATCTATACATAAGGCGGAAATAGCAGCCGGTAAAGCCTTCCATGAACTACAAACTCCATTAACTTCCGAACAAAACTTAGTAACCCAAGTTGTAAAAGAAAAGAAAATGCTTGTGACAAATTCTCTTTATAATGTTTTGGTGCCCCATTTTACACAAGAAGAAAGTCAGAAAATTCAAGAAGCGGCAAACGTAAAATCTTCTTTGATTTATCCGCTTATTGTTCGCGATAAAGTAATTGGGGCTGTAATAATCAGCATAGGAGAAAACGAAGCAGGTTTGTCGGAGTATCAAAGAGATTTATTAAATCGCTTAGTTAATCTTATTGGAATTGCTATTGATAACGCTCTTTTGTATCAAGAGATTCAGGAAGCAAATGAGAAGCTAAAGGCCTTGGATAAGCTGAAGGATGAGTTTATTTCCTTAGCCGCCCATGAACTGCGCACTCCTATGACGGCAGTTAAAAGCTATCTGTGGATGATCTTAAATAGGGGTCCAACGCTTGATGAGGTTAAGAAAAAGCTGTACATGGACAGAATTTATCATTCCACAGAAAGACTTTTGGCTCTGGTCAACGATATGCTTGATGTTTCCAGAATTGAAAGCGGACGACTGGTGCTTAAACCGGCCGCCATGACGCTTATTGATTTGAGCCATGAGGTGGCCGATGAGTTTGCCGCCAAAGTGAGCGAGCGAAAACAGACACTTTCGGTGGTCGATTCTGCCATACCGCAAGTTTTTGCCGATAGAGATAAAATTGACGAGGTATTGCTTAATCTGGTGGGTAATGCTGTCAAATACACTCCCGAGGGCGGGAATATTACTATTTCTTTCAAAGAAAATGCCGGCATGATTGAGACTTCGGTGTCCGATACCGGCAAGGGGATAAGTCAAGAAGATTTGGGACGGCTTTTCCAAAAATTTGGCCGGCTGGATAACAGGCTGGTGTCTGTGGGGGAAGCGGGAGGAACGGGACTGGGGCTTTATATCTGCAAACAGCTGGTGGAACTTTCGGGAGGAAAAATTTGGGCTACGTCACCTGCCCGCAATGCTTTCAGCATAGCTGATGCAGGCGGGGAGGTTGGCTGCGGCAGCACCTTTACTTTCTCTCTGCCCGTTTTTGCAGGTCAAACAATTGCGGTGTCATCCCAGACATAATCATGAAGTTTATTAACGATGATGCCAACGATGCCAGAGTTTTTCTATAAGGAAACCAATAAGGTAATAAATTATGCTCGAAGCCAAAAACATAAAAAAATAATCGGTTATATATATATCCCCCGACGATTTGACCGCTTGAGATTTTAAAACATCTAATATTCTACCTAATGGCGTTCCCCATACCAACCATCCAGGTATATTAAAAAGAATGAAATAAACTATTTCGTCTGATAGTATGCATATAATATTACATGAAAACTGATATAACCTAGTCCACAAGGGAATTAATAAAACGAGAATTATCTGAATACCTACAAATATTGATCCTAGTCTGGATAATTTAGAAAAAAATTTCATATCTTACTACCTAAAGTATAGGATACACATATGTAATTGTCCAGCGATAATTAAAATTGTGGGTACAACTGGCCGTTACCGGTTATAAGTTTCAGTAACAGTAAACCGGGGATAATCTCTTTTACCTTCTCTCCCTGTGCTATTTTTAAAATAATCGTACTTTGATTTTTCTTAGCATTGTATTGAATTCTGATTTTTATCTCACCTTTTACTTCAAAATTTTGTTCTTTAACATTCAATTTACCTTTTTTACCCTGATAGCTTACATTAAAATGATTATTTTCCAGAACTATCGGCGAATCATTGTTATATTGCAGAGAGTAAACCCTAAATCTATCCTGTTTTTCCTTATCTCTTTCTCGAACGTCAAGTTTTAAAGTATTTCCTGCAGGATCGGTGATTGTATAAACGGCATCATCTTTTTTCTTGGTTTCGGTGTTATCCTGTCTTGTTACTGTAGTTAGATTATCATCAATTCCTTCAACTACCATGTCCTGTTTATCTTGATCTATAAACACGTTTGCTTCAGGCGGATTTTTATCTATTTTTATTTCTATTTCCTGGGGTATTTCCTCATTGCCGGCTTTGTCAATTGAGCGGAATTTTATCTTTGCAGAATCGGTAAGTGTAATTGAATCGGTATACGTTTGTATAGTAACGCCGTTATCAAGACTATATTCTGTGGTAAGTATACCCGCGCCGTTGATATTATCTTCGGAAGTTAAAGTAAGGGTTACATCAGATCGATACCAATTATTCTGGCCCGCAGCGCCTTGTATTGCGACAGTGGTAGTAGGCGGTGTTGCGTCGGCTGTTTGGGCATTTGATACTTGCGTTGTTGCATTTACTATTTTTTCATTATTTCCATCGCCATTTGCGTCTACCTGTAATTGGGGAGTTAGACTACTATTGCTGTTATAATTCGCTTTCACAATTGTAGTCGGATTTACCGGTACATTCAGGTAAATCGTCGTATTAGTTAATTGATTATCGTTATAGTTTTGCAGTTTTAAGTCAAACGTGCCATTATCGGTGCCTTTGATTTCAAAACGGTATTGACCGGAAAGAGGTAAAAAGACATATTTACTTTCGCCTGTTGTATCATAAAAGCTGCCGGGGATTTGTGTTTCAAATTCACCGCTTGTAGTTGGACCGGTATGCTTATTGGCACTATCATAAACATGAAGTTCAACCGGACTATGTGTAGAAACCGCAGTACCGCTGAAAGAAAAAGGAGTGGTAGCTACACCATT
>Ga0082335_1000142_pt1 | contig 189906 bp, 173 predicted proteins | sample Subgrocontami58m_FD_72375 | JGI IMG/M metagenome (GOLD analysis project Ga0082335, IMG submission 72375) | Subsurface groundwater microbial communities from S. Glens Falls, New York, USA - GMW37 contaminated, 5.8 m (SPADES assembly) (version 2) ... | reverse complement strand
ACAGGAGCAAGGACTTTAAGAAATTATTTTTCAGGGGCGGCTGTAAGACCTCAAAAGAAATGGTTTACAGAAACGAGACAGAAGAGTGGGCAAAAAGGCCTGACCTTGATTTAAAGCTTACTGTGGATGTGGGAGATGAGAACTGGAAAGGCAACGTAGGCCTTGTAACCGCGCTGCTGGATAAAGTAGAGATGGATTACAAAAGCGGAGTTGCCATTGTCTGCGGGCCGCCTATAATGATGAAATTTACCACGCTAAAATTGCTTGATATGGGATTTAAAGAAGACAGTATTTATCTTTCAATGGAAAAGAATATGTCATGCGGAATAGGCAAATGCGGCCACTGCAGGCTCGGCACATATTACGCCTGCAAAGACGGCCCGGTTTTTACTTACGATAAGATAAAAACATTTCATAATATTTGGGATTAGTGGTTCGCAGCGTCGAACCACTATCCTCTGAGCGAAATTGAGGGACTAGTATGGACACAAGCGCAGAGCAGATACATAACAGTAAAATAAACGCAACCCCGCAAAAGGGCAAAGACGAAAGGCTTTATATAGACCTTGATGTCTGCTCAACCGGGCAATGCAAGGACTGCGTAATAAAATGCAGTTATTATTATCACCAGCAGGGAAACGGAAACAACGGCATTATCTCCGTCGCGGAACTTGCGACATATTCTATTGTATGCAGAAGATGCGAAGAGCCACACTGCGTTAATTCCTGTCCTGTGGACGCCCTTGAGCAGCAGAAAGATAAAACCAAATTACTGATGCGGCACAATATGCGCTGCATAAGCTGCAGGTCCTGCTCGCACGCATGCCCTTACGGGACAATTTATCCGGAAAACGTGCCGCTTCTGGCGCATAACTGCGATTTTTGTTTGGACAGAAGAGATAAAAAGAATGAACCGCTGTGCATAACAAGTTGCCCTCACGGAGCTTTAAGCTTAAAAAAGGCAGATGCAGAACTTGCGCCTAACACCTTTTTAGTCGGAGACAATATAATAGTTCACTGCACCCACTGGGAGTGGGAAAAGGCATAAAGGAAGTCGACAGTCAATAGTCGATGGTCAATAGGCTATAGACCATCGGCCCGAAAATATTATGAAATATATATTTTACCTGATAGTTTATGGATTTGCGCTAACAGCTGCTATCGGGCTCTTCGCGAGCTGGATTGACAGGAAAGTTACCGCGAGAGTGCAATATCGCGTCGGCCCGCCAATACTACAGCCGCTTTTTGACATAGTAAAATTACTGGGTAAGGAGAATCTTATCCCGAAAGGCGCTTCAAGGTTTGTATTTTTAGCAGCCCCTGTAGTGGGCCTTGCAAGCGTAATATTGGTATCTGCGTTATTGTGGCTTAATGTTACAAAACCAGGCGCAAGCTTTCTGGCGGATATAATAGTAATAGTATATTTATTAGTAATTCCTTCTTTATCGATTATGATGGGAGGTTTCGCATCGGCAAATCCTTTCGCAAGCTTAGGCGCGTCGCGCGAAATGAAACTCATATTAAGTTATGAACTTCCCTTTGTCCTGGCAATATTGGTTGCTGTAATAAAAGCAGGATTTTCGTTAAGGCTGGGCGATATTTTAGTTTATCAGGCGCATAACGGAGCTATAGCAACCAACGTTTCCGGTGTTTTGGCGCTTGTTGTGGCAATGATATGCGTACAGGCAAAGCTTGGCCTTGTTCCGTTTGACATTGCCGAAGCTGAGACAGAGATAATGGCAGGTCCGTTGATTGAGTATTCTGGGCCCGGACTTGCACTTTATAGATTAATGAAGAATATGCTTTTGTTTACATTGCCATTTTTTGTGATAATTTTATTTATGGGCGGGTTAAAATTTGACGGCATAAATATTTTATACAGTACGCTTAAATATATAGGCCTTGTAGCCCTGATTACGGTTATAAGAAATACAAATCCCCGCGTAAGGATAGATCATGCAGTCAGATTTTTCTGGGGTCCGCTTATGATGATTGCTATAATAGCGGTTGTGTTGGCATTGAAAGGGTTATAATGAGTATAAAATTAAAAGCATTGCTTAAATCTCCCTGGGTATTTCATTTATCCACGGGCAGTTGCAATAACTGTGACATAGAAATATTAGACTGCCTTACGCCGCGATTTGACGTTGAAAGATTCGGCATGCTTCTGGCAGGAAGTATAAGGCATGCTGATGTGCTTTTAGTAACGGGTTCAGGCAACAGAAAATGCATCCCGAGGATAAAAAAATTATACGAACAGGTGCCCAAACCCTGCGTTGTTGTCGCTATAGGGGAATGTTCCTTATCAAGAGGAATGTTTATAGACAGCTACAATTGCCCTGTTCCGGTTGATAAGATTATACCTGTTGATGTTTATATACCGGGTTGCCCGCCAAAACCTGAAGCGATTATCGCAGGCGTGGTAAAATTAATAGAGAAGGTTAAAAATAAAAAGTGAAAAAACAAGAGATACTGCAAGAGCTGCGGGAAAGATTTAAAGACGAGATTGTTGATTTTTTTGAAAAATCTCCGAAGAGGGTTTATATTGAGATAAAACCCGAGGCGATTGTCAAGATCGCAAATTGCGTTTTTAAGGAATTCGGCGCGCGTTTTAATATCGCTTCAGGCGTTGATGCGCGTTTTCATATGGAAATATTGTATCATTTTACTTTTGACGAAATAGACCTTACGCTTTCTATCAGGACAAAGCTTGATAAGGCAAAGAAGCTGGAAATAGATTCCATTGCCAATATAATCAAAGGCGCTGATTGGATAGAGAGGGAAATACGCGAGATGTTAGGCATAGATTTTAAAGGCCACCCCAACCCAAAGAGGCTGCTTCTTTCGGATGACTGGCCCGAAGGCGTATACCCGCTGCGCAGAGATTATAAGGAATGGGATAAAGGCGCAATTAGGGATAGAGGTGCAGATTAAATGGGAAAAACAATAGTACCCATAGGGCCGTATCATCCGCTGCAGGAAGAGCCTGAATTTTTTAGCCTTACGGTAGAAGGCGAAAAAGTAGTGGATGTCGACGTGCAAATAGGCTACAACCACAGGGGCATAGAAAAGCTTTCTGAAACAAAGACCTTTGACCAGGTGCCTTTTGTTGTAGAAAGAATCTGCGGTATATGCTCAACAAGCCACCCATTTGCTTATGTGCGCGCAGTCGAGGACATTATAGGCGTGGAAGTCCCCCAAAGGGCCCAGTATATAAGGGTAATAATTGCCGAAGGCGAAAGAATTCATTCTCATTTATTGTGGCTTGGCCTTGCCGGGCATTTCCTGGGATACAACACTGTATTTATGTGGGCATGGAAGATAAGAGAAGAGATACTCGATGTGATGGAAATTTTATCCGGCAACAGGAATAATTACGCGATGTTTAAGCCCGGAGGGGTAAGAAGAGATATTAAAAAAGAGGACATACCGACTGTAATTAAAAAGATAGATTCTATACCCCCAACTTTAGAGATGCTGAAGAAAGCGGTTATGGATGACCCTGTTTTGCACTCAAGGACAAAGGGCGTAGGCGTGCTCACAAAAGAAGAGGCGATAAATTATTGCGCTTTAGGCCCGGTAGCAAGGGCATCTGGCGTAGCCAAAGACATAAGAAAGGACTCACCCTACGAGGTCTATGATAAAATACCATGGGATATGATAGTTACGCAAAACGGCGATGTATTTGATAAGCTTGTTGTAAGAGTTTTAGAGACTTTTGAGTCCATAAAGATAATGAAATATTGCCTGCTTAACCTGCCGGATGGAGAGATAGATTTAAAACTTAAAAATATACCTGCCGGCGAAGGCATAGGCCGAATAGAGGCGCCCAGAGGCGAATGTTTCCACTATGTAAAAAGTGACGGCACAAATTCACCCGCCCGTCACAAAATAAGAGCGCCTACCTTCATGAACCTGCCTACTTATAAGGCGACAATAGTGGGCGAGACAATATCAGATGCGACAATAATACTAGCTGCCGCAGACCCGTGCTATTGCTGCACAGAAAGAATATCAGTGCGCAATACAAAAGGTAATAAAATTTATAGCGGAGAAGACCTGGTAAGGTTGTCTCAGGAAAAAACCGAAAAAATAAGAGAGAAAATAAAATGACGGAACATGTAAAAAAGGCTATAAATAAAATGTCCGGACTGGTGCTGGAAATGGCAAACCTTATTTATGAAGGTTTTATGAAAAATGATGCCCATTATTTAAACAGCGCCTTAAATAAGGAAAGAATAATCGATGACCTGGAAAAAGAAATAATATGCAGCGCAATGCATGACAAAGAATTTATTATTACAGGACAGGTTGCGCAGAATTTAGAGCGTATGGGCGACGAAATGCGCTATCTGATCGAGCGCATAGAGATAAAAATAGTGGAAAAACTGCTTTTTAGCGATTTAGGGGTCGAACAATACAAGGAAGTGTTTAATGCCATGCTTGAGTCCGTTAATATGACAAATAAATTCCTGGCGGAAAACGATACCAGGCTTCTGGATCAGATTCTGGAAAACGGAAAGCGCATAAAGAAACTAATCGAGGAATACAGGGTCCAGCACCTCCAGCGCCTGGCAAAAGGCATATGCGAGCCGAGGGCAGCTAATATGTATTTTGATATGCTGGATTTTACCGGAAACATCGCAAGGCACTGTACTAATATAGCAAGGGCGTGTAAGGAAAAATGAATATTTTAGGATTTTTTAAATTTGATAACCTGTCTATTTTTATAGGAATATTCGTAGCGGTATTTTCTTTATTGATTATCTTTTATTCCTTCGGGTTCATGAACAAAAGAAAAGGCCTCGTTCGTTATTATGCATATATACTTTTTACAATGGCGGCGTCGCTTGGCGTTGTATTTTCAAACAACCTCATATTATTTATGGTGTTCTGGGGATTTTTAGGGCTTTTGCTGTATCTGCTGATAGATTACGGAGAAAATCAGCGCGTTACCTATACGGCAAAAAAGGCATTCATAATAATAGGGGGGACGGACGCCTTAATGCTTTTAGGGGTAGCTTTTGTATGGCGCCTTACAGGCACCATGGAAATGGATAAAATAAACATAGCACTGACTTCAAAAAGTGCCGTTGCGGCATATATATGCCTTGCAGCAGGCGCTTTTGCCAAAGCAGGAATCATGCCTTTCCACAGCTGGGTTCCAGATACTGCTGAAGATGCGCCTGTCCCTGTAGCGGCATTTTTGCCGGCATCACTTGATAAACTGTTGGGAATATATTTTCTAGCCAGGATTACGATTGATATGTTTGTAATGAATTTAGGCATGAATACCTTTTTAATGGCTATAGGTAGTTTTACGATTATCGCCGCAGTTATGATGGCGCTTGTCCAGCATGATTTAAAGAGGCTTTTAGGCTATCATGCAGTGAGCCAAGTTGGATATATGGTGTTGGGCATAGGAACAGGCAATCCAATCGGTATTGCCGGCGGATTGTTTCATATGCTGAACAATGCCATTTACAAATCTTGCCTGTTTTTAGGTAGCGGCGCAGTAGAGAAGAAGGCCCAGACAACAAACCTGGACAAATTGGGCGGCCTTGCAAAGCTTATGCCGGTTACCTTTTTTACATTCTTAATAGCATCTCTGGCAATATCGGGCGTTCCGCCTTTTAACGGATTTTTTTCAAAATGGATGATTTATCAGGGCATAATAGAAAACGGTAAAGCAGGCGGCGCTTTATGGATTGTATGGCTTGTTTCTGCAATGTTTGGCAGCGCGCTTACCTTGGCAAGTTTTATGAAATTAATACACGCCGTATTTTTAGGGCAGGCGTTTACAGGAACCGATCATTTAAAGTCCAAAATTCAGAAGGTCGGTCCGACAATGTGGATGCCAATGGCTATACTAGCGGGCCTTTGTGTCATATTCGGTGTATTTGCATACCAGATACCGCTTAAAATCTTTATATTACCGAGCCTGAAAACAACCGTGACGTTTTACGGCATATGGGATGCCGGAGCTGCTACTGTTTTGTTGCTTGCAGGCATAGTTATAGGTATTTTGATTTATCTTTTAGGCACCGCGAAAAAGGCAAGAGAAACAGAAATTTTTGTAGGCGGAGAATCCGCAGAGCAGCATCCGGATATGAAGCTTTCCGGGGTTGAATTTTATAATACCATAAAAGAAATAGGCCTGCTAAAAACCACCTATTATCTGGCGGAAAAGAAGTTGTTTGACATATATGAAGTCGGGACAAAGATGACCTTTGGGATTAACCGGGCTTTGCGCTATATCCACAACGGCGTACTTCCATCGTATTTAGCATGGTGTCTTTTGGGAATGAGTATACTTTTTTATATTTTATTAAAATAATATTATGATAGAACTCTATATCTTATTGATGTTTATGATTGTAGGCGCAATCGTTGCCGTTGAGGTAGAAGATTTGCTTTCCTGCGTGATAGCCGTAGGTGCCGTAGGCCTTGCACTTTCTATGGCATTTTTGGTTTTAAAAGCTCCTGATTTGGCCATTACGCAATTGGTAGTTGAGGTTTTGTGCCTTATAATTTTAATACAAGCTACATTGAAAAAGGATTTGCCATTTTCAACAACGGGCAGATGGGCCTTAAATACTCTTATAACAGTTGGTTTTATAATTGTTTTTTTACTCAGCGCCATGAAATGTTTTAAGGATTTGCCCGAGTTTGGATATCCGATTATGAAGCTTGCCGAGGAGTACACACGTAGTGGCCTTACTCAAACCGGCGCTACAAATATGGTTTCATCCATAATATTAGATTACAGGGCTTATGATACTTTGGGCGAGGCAACGATATTATTTACAGCCGTAATAGGCGTTCTGGCTATTGTCAGGCGCATAGGAAGAAAAAGACCAGGCGAGACAATAAAGGAAGAAGATGAGTAAAGAATTAGAAAAAGGCATGTCTGTAATTGTAAAGACAGTTACCCGCCTTACCGTCGGGCTTATACTTTTATATGGTATATATATACTTTCCCACGGCCACCTTTCTCCCGGTGGAGGCTTTGCGGGGGGCGTTATTATTGCTTTGTCCTTTGTACACCTTATGCTTGCATACGGTAAAGAAACTGCGCTTAAAAAATTGCCGAAACAGGCAACATCGTTTTTTGAAAGCATGGGCGCGTTAATGTTTTTAAGCATCGCGCTTTTAGGTTTTATGGGCGGCCACTTTTTTCTTAATTTTATTTCCAAGGGAAAGCCTTTTAATTTGTTTAGCGCCGGCATAATTCCTTTATGCAACATAGCTATAAGTCTAAAAGTAGGCGCCGGACTTTTTGCGATATTTATCGCGCTTGTTTTATTAAAATTTGACTCGGAGAAAAAAAGATGAATATATATCTGCTCTGTCTTGTGCTTTTTTGTATAGGGCTTTATTGTGTTTTAAGAAAACGCAACATTATAAAGATCATAGTAGGGCTTATTATAGCGGAGTATGCCGTTAACCTATTTTTTGTGCTGGTAGGTTACCGCATGGAAGGCCGCGCCCCGATATTTTCTCCCGACGCAACAATTGCCAACATGGTAGATGAGCTGCCGCAGGCATTAGTCCTGACATCAATTGTAATAGGCCTTGCGACGACAGCATTGCTCGTAGCCATCGCGATGAGAATATACCAGAAATACGGGACGTTTGATATAACCAAAATTAAGGAATTAAAAGGATGAACCCTGCCTCAAACATCATACCTCTTTTTGTAATATTATCGCTGGGCGGCGCGTTTCTGATTTCGCTTCTCGGCAAAAAGATAAAATCAGCACCCGACATATTAGGAGTTTCTACAACGCTTATTTTGTGCGTTCTTTCTTTTGTCGCTGTCAGGCTTGTGAATATACACGGCGCGCTTATATATAGCGTCGGAGCATGGAAAGCGCCTATCGGCATAAGCATGGTATTAGACGGGCTTAGTTCGTTTATGTTGGTTACGGTAAATTTAGTGGCATTTTGTATTTCTGTATATTCTGTAAATTATATGGAGAAATACACTTCTAAATGGAAATTTTACACCCTGTTTTTGCTTATGCTTGCAGGAATGAATGGCGTTATTATAACAGGGGATATATTTAACCTGTTTGTTTTTCTGGAAATAGCGTCTGTTGCAAGCTATGCGCTGGTTGCCTTTGGTACGGAAAAACACGAGCTTGAGGCTGCATTTAAATATGCTGTAATGAGTGGCGTTGGTTCGCTTTTTATACTTTTGAGCATAGTCTTTTTGTATAGTTTTACTTCTACTTTAAATATGGCTGATATGTCAGCTATTTTAATACAAAAAGGCCCAAGCAATATCGTTCTTATGGTAAGTGTTCTGTTTTTAATGGGGTTTGGCCTTAAGGCAGCATTAGTGCCATTCCACGCATGGCTTCCGGATGCGCATCCGGCAGCGCCGGCTCCGATATCAGCCATGCTTTCAGGGGTTTTGATAAAGGCGCTCGGGGTTTATGCTTTATGCAGGATATTTTATAATGTAATAGGGGTAAATTCTACCATATCTTCAATCCTTATGTTTATGGGCGCACTTTCTATGGTTGTAGGGGTGTTTTTGGCAATAGGCCAGTGGGACTTAAAGAGATTGTTGGCATATCATTCCATAAGCCAGATAGGCTATGTTGTTTTAGGCCTTGGGCTCGGTACGCCTTTAGGCATATTAGGCGGGCTTTTTCATCTTTTTAATCATTCGATTTTTAAATCTCTTTTATTCTTGAATTCAGGCGCTATTGAATATTCAACCGGCACGCGGGACCTACGACAGATGGGCGGTTTGGCGAAAAAGATGCCGATAACCAGCGCCACAAGCCTAATCGCATCTATGTCTATCGCAGGCATACCGCCTTTTAGCGGATTCTGGAGCAAACTTCTTATTATAGTTGCTGCGGTAGCGGCAGGAAGATTTATCTATGCGTTCTGGGCTGTTCTTGCAAGCATACTGACGCTGGCATCTTTTATGAAAGTTACAAAATACGCATTTATGGGCAGTTTAAAAGAAGCATTATCAGGTATAAAGGAAGTGCCGGCGCTCATGAAATTAAGCATGTGTTTTCTTGCGCTTATATGCGTAATAGCCGGGATCCTGCTTATCCCCAGTATAAATTTTATTTTTATGCAAAAGGCATCAGATGTTGTTTTAGAGGGCGCAAAATACGGTAACTTGTTTTTAGGTAAATAGGATGAAAATAAAAAGCAGAATAATTTTATTCTTAATTGCATTTTTGACGTGGTCTTTATTAACATGGGTACCCGACATACAGCATCTTATTGTGGGCGCAGTAGCAGCAACTTTTGTGGCATTTATTACGGGAGATTTATTTATTGCAAAGCCAAGCATCTTAAAACATCCGTTAAGGTATTGGTATTTTATTGCTGTTTATGTACCATTTTTTCTATGGGAATGCCTCAAAGCTAATATAGACGTTGCATACCGCGTGCTCCATCCAAGGCTGCCCATAAATCCCGGTATAATAAAGGTAAAGACAAAATTAAGGACAGACACAGCGCTTACGTTTCTGGCAAATTCCATAACCTTAACGCCAGGCACTATGACGGTTGATATTGACAAGGAAAACGGCATTTTATATATACACTGCATTAATGTAAAGGTAAAAGACATAGACAAGGCAACGGAAATTATAGTAAGGCCGTTCGAAAAAATACTGGAGAAGATTTTTGAATGAAAGTGTTTAAGTGGCTTATAGGCGCAATAGTCTTGACTGGCATTGTAAGTTTTATCATTATAAAACCCATACCCTTTTTATTTTATCATGGTTTGCCCAACACTGCGTTTGTGGGCAGAGCGCTTTTTATAATAATTTTGGCATCTGTCCTGTGTCTTTACAGAATATGGAAGGGCCCCACAGGCGCTGACAGGATAGTAGCTACTGATATTTTAGGCATTATGATTGTGGGTTTTTGCGCTATCCTGACAATATCAACACATAGGTCATGGTATATAGATATAGGGATAGCGTGGGCGCTGCAGAGTTTTATAAGCACTTTGGCGTTTTCAAAATTTTTGGAAGGGAAAAGCTTTGATGAATAATATTATAGGCTTAATATTTATAAGCTTGGGCTTAGCCTTTGATTTGTTTGGTTGTTTGGGTTTGGTGAGACTTCCGGATGTATATAACCGCTTGCAGGCTGCAACAAAATGCGTTACGCTTGGCACATGCAGCATCTTATTTGGAACATTTATTATCGTAGGCTTTACATCCGCAGGCATGAAATGTCTTTTGTGCATAGTATTTCTTATGCTTACCTCGCCTGTGGCAGCACACGCAGTAGCAAGAGGCGCACATCGTGCCGGCATAAAACTCTGGGAGGGTAGCGCTGTGGATAAATATAAAGAAGATAAAGAAGGCGAAAAATGAGATTGCCATTACCAAAAATAAGAGAGCTGATTGAGGCTATCAAGGCACTTATAAAAGGGCCTTATACTTCGAAGTTTCCCAAGGCCGCGCATAAGCCGCACCCTAATTTCAGGGGCCAGCCTAAATATAATGACAAAAAATGCGTGGGCTGCCTGGCGTGTGTTGAGGTCTGCCCTGTAAACGCCCTCGGCTATAAGGACACCCAGGATAAAAGAACTTTAATTCATTATACAGATACCTGCATATTCTGCGGGCAATGCGAAGCAGCGTGCATAGCAAACCACGAAGGCATAAAACTATCCAATGACTGGGAGCTTTCGTTTTTTGACAGAAAGAATTCATTTGAAACAATTGAAAAGGAATTGCAGCTTTGCGAGGTATGCGGTGAGGTAATTACCTGCAAAGACCATTTGAAGTGGATAGCAGAGAAAATAGGCGAGCTGACCTATTCAAGCCCCACCCTTTATTTTTCCCACCTTAAATCTTTAGGTATTATAGATGAAAATATTATATCCGCAATAAAAGACCAGGGCCGCTCAGACAGGGTAAAAATCGTCTGCGCACGCTGCAGGAGAGAGACCACGCTCACGACAAAATAACATGCACAAGAACATGGCGCTTACCTTAGAGAAAGTGTTTTCCGCGCCCGATGCCAGCAAAATAGTTATTGTCGGGGTGGGCAATATTATGCGCAGGGACGACGGCTTAGGGCCGGTTTTGGTTAATATGGTAAAAGACAAAACCGACGCTGTCTGCATAGACGCGGCAACGTCTCCTGAAAACTGTTTAGGCGTGATAATAAGGCACAATCCCGGCAGGATAATTTTTGTGGATGCTGTGCACATGGAAAAAACAGCAGGCGACTATGAGATACTTCAAAAGCAGGACATTCTAAAGCAGGGTTTTACCACGCACAATATGTCGCCGGCAACAGTTATAGAATACCTGGAAAAACAGACCAAAGCCGATATTTACCTTTTGGGCATTCAGCCGCAGAATATATTTTTCGGAGAAGAGCTGTCTTCAGGCGTAAAAAGGACCTTGATAGAATTATCAAGCGCGATTATAAAGATATTGAATAAAAAATGCACGAAACCCATTTAATAGAACCTATAATAAAAGGCATAGCCAAGCACGCCGAAGCAGAAGGTGCAAAAAAAGTAACCAGGGTACAGATTAAGGTGGGTATCCTTACCGGCGTTAAGGAAGAATCGTTTAAAGAGACTTTTATGATTTTAAGCAAAGGCACGCCCCTGGAAGGCGCAAAGCTGGAATTAATTTTTTTCCCAGGCACGATTATACAGGTTATATCTTTTGATGTGGAGTAAATAAACATGTGTTACGCCATACCCGGCAAAGTAAAAAAAATAGACAAAAAAAGTGTCCTTGTGGATTATTTCGGCGAGGAAAAAAGGGCTATTAATGAGTTTTACGATATAGCAATAGGCGACTTTGTCTGCGCGCAGGGCGGGTTTGTGATAAAGAAAGTACCTCATGATGAGGCCCAGGACATTTTATCCGCGTGGAAAGAGCTGTTCTTTCAGCTCCAGGATATTGATTTACGTTTAAGCAGGGTGGATTTTCAAAGGGATAATATAGATAAAAACCTCACCCGCATTCTGGATAAGGCGCTGGAAAATATCCCCTTAAAAAATGAAGAGCTGCTGCATTTAATAAACCTTAATGACCCAAAAGCGCGCGAATTACTTTTTAATACCGCGAATTTTATCCGCCAGAAATATCATAAGAACGCCTGCTGCGTGCACGGCATAATTGAAATTTCAAATTACTGCAAAAACTCATGCCACTATTGCGGGATTTCAACCTGTAACAAAAATCTTAAGCGATACAGGATGTCTCCACAGGAAATTATAGATACCGCTGTTGAAGCAGTAGAAATTTACGGCTTCCAGGCGCTTGTTTTACAAAGCGGCGAAGATACAAATTACACCATAGACGAGCTTTGCGATATTATAAAAAGCATAAAACAAAAAACCCCATGCCTTATATGCATAAGCTTCGGGGAAGTAGGTTTGGAAGGCTTAGGGAAGCTGTATGACGCAGGCGCCCGCGCTATTTTAATGCGCTTTGAAACCTCTAATCCTGATTTATATAAACAGCTGCATCCTGACCAGGAATTGCAGACCAGATTAGACCATATAAAAAAGGCATATGAGCTGGGGTATATGATAATTACAGGTGCATTAATAGGCCTGCCCAATCAGACACAGCAGGATATTATAAATGATATTTACCTGGCAAAACAGCTGCACGCAGAAGCATATTCATTTGGCCCGTTTTTACCGCACCCTGAAACGCCGCTGGCAGATTATAAACCGCCGCAGGAAGGCGATGTTTTAAAAACACTGGCTCTTATAAGGCTGGTTGACCCTGAGAACGCAAAGATACTGGTTACAACAGCGCTTGAAACTTTGAGCGCAACAGCAAGAAGAAGCGCCCTGCTTTCAGGCGCAAATTCAATGATGTTAAATGTTACCCCGATAAAATACAGGCAGCTTTATTCAATATATCCAAATAAGGCGCACACAAAAGAAGCTATAAATACCCAGATAGATGAGGCAGTTTCTCTTTTAAAATCCTTAGGCCGCGCGCCGACAGATTTAGGCGTAAGCTCTCCTGAGGAAAAGAGCGAAAATCCAGGCAATTTAAGCAAAGACGATGATTTTATTGATGAGGCGCAGATAAATAGCGCTTTAAGCTCAAATAAAAATCCCGATGCCAAAAAAATAGAAGATATACTGCAGAAATCCCTATCCATACAGACTTTAACGCTTGATGAAACAGCAGCGCTCATTAATGTTACGGATAAAGCAACTTTTGCCAGGATGAAAGATGCAGCAGCTCAGATAAAGAGAAAAGTTTACGATAACAGGATAGTGACGTTTGCGCCGTTATATTTAAGCAATGAATGTGTTAATAATTGTTTATATTGCGGCTTCAGAAAAGATAACAGCCAGGCAAAAAGAAAAACACTTAGCATTGATGAAGTAATAAAAGAAACGCAAGTTTTAGCAGGAAAAATAGGCCATAAGCGCCTGATAGCGGTTTACGGAGAACATCCAAGCACAGGCATAGATTATATGGTCCAAACAATGAAAGCCATATATGGAGTGAAAGAAAAGACAAAAAACGGTTTTGGCCAGATAAGAAGAATTAACATAAATGCAGCGCCCCTCTCGGTAGAGGATTTGAAAACCTTGAAAACTGCAGGCATAGGCACGTTCCAGGTATTCCAGGAAACATATCACCACGACACCTATAAACAGCTTCATCCTAAAAATACGATAAAATCAGATTATAAATGGAGATTGTATTGTATGCACAGGGCCCTTGAAGCAGGAGTTGATGATGTTGGAATAGGCGCACTTTTTGGATTATATGACTGGAAATTTGAGGTCTTAGGCCTGCTTTCGCACGCGCGCGAATTGGAAGAAAAATTTGGGATCGGCCCGCACACAATTTCTTTCCCGAGGCTGGAGCCTGCGCTTAATACACCTTTTACGCAGAATACGCGCTTTAAGGTAAGTGATGAAGATTTTGAAAAGCTGGTTACGGTAATAAGGCTGGCGGTTCCTTACACAGGCATGATTTTAACAGCAAGGGAAAACGCCCAGGTGAGAAGAAAAATGATTCCTTTGGGCTGCACGCAGACAGATGCCTCAAGCTGCATAGGCATAGGTTCCTACAGCGGAGAAACTGAAAAGCTAAAAGGCGAGAGGCAGCAGTTTTTCTTAGGCGATGAAAGAAGCTTGGACGATGTGGTAAGAGAGCTTGCCGAGATGGGGTATATAACGTCTTTCTGCACCGCGGGTTATCGCTGCGGCAGGACAGGCAACCTGATAATGGACCTTCTTAAGACAGGCAAAGAGGGAAAATTCTGCAAACTAAACGCTGTTTTAACTTTCAGGGAATGGCTTGATGATTTTGCAAGCGATAATACCAGGCAAGCAGGCGAAAAAATAATAGAAAAAGAACTAAATGAAGTAAAATCACAAAATCCGTCTATGCATTCCAAGGTTTTAGAGTACTATGCAAGGATTAAAAAAGGCGAAAGAGACCTGTATTTTTAAAAAGGGAGGCAACATGTGCTATACAGTACCGTTAGTAACAGCTGCAATTACCACAGCTGTATGGGCAAGAAATAAAAGCGCAACATTATGGACGCTAAACCTTATGCTTTACGGAGCATCGCTTTTCGGGGTAATAGACCATCTCTGGAATGGCGAGCTTTTCCTTATATCCGAAAACATAATTAAAGACCTTGCTTTAGGCGTAGTTATAACAGCCGGCATATTTGTAACATGGAAAATCATGGTAAAGTTAAGCAGCAGGGTGTATAATAAAATTTAATTATGTTTGTAAATTTTAAAAACATCGTAACTCGCGCGAGAAGCTACAGGCGTTTTTACGAGAATAAAAAAATAAGCGAAAAGACGCTAAAAGGTTTAGTAGATCTTGCAAGGCTTTCTGCCAGCGCAGGCAACCTTCAGCCTCTTAAATTCATTATTTCCTGCCAAAAACCCAAGAACGACCTGATTTTTCCTACTGTTTCATGGGCAATTTACCTTAAAAGCTGGGGCGGCCCCAAAGAAGGTGAGCGCCCTGCTGCCTACATAATAATATTAGGCGACAGAAATACGTCTAAATGGCTTGAGTGGGATTGCGGCATAGCTGCGCAGACTGTTGTGCTTTCAGCAGCGTCAAAAGGCTTAGGCTGCTGTATGTTTCTTACAATAAACAGGGATATGCTAAGAAATAGTTTGAAAATACCTCAGGAATATGAGATACTTCTTGTGCTTGCTTTGGGAAAACCCAAAGAAAAAGTAGTAATAGATGATTTTAAGGGCGATATAAAATATTATCGCGATGAAAAACAAACACACCACGTTCCGAAAAAACCGCTTAAGGAGCTTGTGCTTGATTTATGAGCGTTGCAATTAAATTTTTAGGAGGCGCAAGGACAGTTACAGGCTCTATGCACCTTATACAGACCCCGCAGAGTAATGTCCTTTTGGATTGTGGCCTATTCCACGGCCACAGAGACGAATATTACGCTGTAAATTCCAATTTTGACTTTAATCCGCAGGACCTGGATACCTGCGTTATATCGCACGCGCATATAGACCACTGCGGCAATATCCCGACATTAATAAAAAGAGGATATCGCTCAAAGATATTCGTTACATCTGCCACAAAAAGCCTGTGCCAATACATGCTTCCTGACAGCGGCTATGTGCAGGAAGAAGATATAAAATACGTAAACAAAATAAATAAGCGCAAGGGCCTGCCTGCGCGCGGCCCGCTTTACACGCAAAAAGAGGCGGAGAACGCCCTAAAGTATTTCAGGTCATTGCGGTATAATGAAAAATTCGCCATTTCAAAAGATATGGATTTGACGTTTTATGAGGCAGGGCACATACTCGGCTCAGCAACGCCTGTCTTTGATATAAAGACCACAAAGGGCCCGACAATGCGTATTGCCTACGCGGTTGATTTGGGAAGAAAAGGCGCGCCCTTAATAAAAGACCCGGAGATTCCCCGGGATATAGATTATCTTATTATTGAAAGTACATACGGCGGCAGGAAGCACTCAAGCCTGGAAGATGCGGAGCAGACGCTCGCCGACGCGATAAACCGCACAGTAAAGCGCGGCGGTAAAATTATTATACCTTCATTCGCGCTTGAGCGCACACAGATGATAGTATATTTTATATGCGAGCTGATCAAGGCCAAAAGGATAAGAAAGCTGCCTATTTACGTAGACAGCCCCCTGGCGGTAAACCTTACGGATGTTTTCAGAAAAAACTGGGAATATTTTAATGACGAAATAAAACAGTCATTTTTGGAAAACCATGACCCATTTGCCAGCGAAAACGTAACTTACGTGAGAAACGTAAACAGGTCAAAGAAGCTGCATAATGAGACGGGCCCTATGGTAATTATATCAGCTTCGGGCATGTGCGAAAACGGCCGCATACTGCACCATTTAAAAAACAACATTGAAAACCCGAGAAACACCGTAATTGTAGTAGGCTATATGGCAAAAGATACCTTGGGCAAACGCATCGTAGAGAGATACCCCCAGGTAAAGATTTTTGGGCAATTATATGAGTTAAACGCAGAGGTAGTGGTAATAAACGCCTTCAGTTCCCACGCGGACAGTAGTGGCCTTGTGGAATACGTCAAAAACTGCAGAGGCAGGTTAAAGAAGATTTTTATTGTGCACGGCGATGAAGACCAATCCAATATTTTAAGAGAAAACCTTAAGAAACTTAACCTTAAACCCCACGTTCCAGCCAAAAACGAAACAGTGTACCTCAAGGCCTAATTATTTATTTGACTTATAGCCTATTTTCGCTACAATAGGTGCCTCGCAATTCTCACATGAAAGGACCATTTTTATGAGACAAGCAGTAGATTTGAGCAAAGTAAGAAATATCGGAATTATGGCGCATATAGACGCCGGTAAAACAACAGTTAGCGAAAGAATCCTGTTTTATACAGGCCGTTCCCACAAAATAGGGGAAGTCCACGACGGCAAAGCCCAGATGGACTGGATGAAGCAGGAGCAGGAAAGGGGTATTACCATAACCTCAGCTGCGACAACATGTTACTGGGAAGGCCACAGAATTAACTTAATAGATACCCCGGGGCACGTTGACTTTACGGTAGAGGTCGAAAGGTCCCTGCGTATTCTTGACGGCGCTGTAGCGGTATTTTGCGGAGTAGGCGGCGTTGAGCCGCAGTCAGAGACCGTATGGCGTCAGGCTGATAAATACGAGGTGCCGAAGATTGCCTTTGTAAACAAGATGGACCGCGTAGGCGCTGATTTCTTTAGCGTTATTAAAGGCATCGAGGAAGACCTTGGAGCAAACGTAATCCCCATGCAGGTGCCCATAGGCGCCGAGGATGAATTCCGCGGGGTTGTAGACCTTTTGGACATGAAGGCATACATATACGAGGCTGAATCCCAGGGCAAAGAGTTCCGCGTAGAGGAAATACCCGCGGAGTGCCTTGAGATTGCGAAAAAATACCACCACATTATGGTGGAAAAGGCAGTGGAACTTGACGATACCTTAATGGAAAAATACCTGGAGTCAGAAGAGAAAATATCAAAAGAAGAACTCGTAAAGGCAATACGAAAAGGCACCATTAAAAATGTAATTGTACCCGCGCTTTGCGGTTCTGCCTTTAAAAACAAAGGCGTTCAAAAGCTTCTTGACGCGATAAACTATTATCTTCCGTCGCCAAAAGACCTGCCTGATGCGCAGGGCCACAATCCGGATAACAAAGATGAAGTTTTTACAAGGAAACCCCAAGCCGATGAAAAGTTTTCAGCTTTGGCTTTTAAGGTGCAGGCAGACCCGCACATGGGCAAGCTGATATATATCAGGGTATATTCAGGCACGCTTAAATCCGGCACCTATATTTTTAATTCAACAAAAGACAAAAAAGAAAGAGTATCTCGCATACTGCAGATGCACGCCAATGACAGGGTAATGATAGAAGAGGCATCTGCCGGAGATATAGCGGCTGTCGTAGGATTAGACCATACAATAACAGGCGACACTCTTTGTGACGAAGAACACCCGATATTACTTGAGGCAATAGAATTTCCCGCACCTGTTATTTCTCTCAGCATCAGGCCAAAAAGCAGGCAAGATCAGGATAAGCTAGGGAAAGGCCTGGCAAGGCTTGCTGAGGAAGACCCGACCTTTACAGTTTCATCAAACAAGGAAACTGATGAAACCATACTTTCAGGCATGGGAGAGCTCCATCTTGAGATTATCATAGACAGGCTCAAACACGAGTTTAATATAGAGGCAGACGTAGGCAGGCCCAAAGTCGCTTACAAGGAAAGCGTTCTTGTGTCAAGAGAGCAGGAATATAAACACGTTAAACAAACAGGCGGCCATGGCCAATATGGCCACGTAGTTATGTTAATATCGCCTGCAAAGCCGGGAGAAGGCTTTGAGTTTATAAACAGCGTAAAAGGCGGAAACATTCCTAAGGAATACATACCCGCTGTTGAAAAAGGCGTTGTAGCGGCAATGCATAAAGGCGCCTATGCCGGCTATCCTGTGGTTGACGTTACAGTTGAACTGCTGGACGGCTCTTATCACGAAGTAGATTCTTCGGAAATGGCGTTTAAGATAGCTGCTATGGAATGTTTTAAGCAGGGTTTTTTGCGGGCAGAACCAATACTTTTAGAGCCGTATGTGTCGGTTGAAGTTGTAAGCCCCGAAGAATACGTAGGCGCTGTTGTAGGTGATTTGTGTTCGCGAAGAGGAAAGATTTTAGGCATGGATTTTAAAGGCAAACAGCAGATTATTAACGCTGAAACGCCCTTATCCGAGATGTTCGGATATGCCACAGCATTACGCTCACTAAGTAGCGGAAGGGCCATATATTCCATGCACTTTGAAAAATATATGGAAGTGCCGGCTGAGATAGCTGAAAAGGTCGTAGAAGAGTCAAAAGCCGAGAAGAAATAGGGCACTTCGTCCCTAAGTATCGGGACTTCGCAGGGCAAAAGAATTGACAATCTGCCCTTTTGTAGAGTATAATTTTAGCACTTGTTACTGGTTTTAAGCTATATTGTTTTGTTGCTCATTGACAAATTCGAACCGAAATATTATAATATATAAAATATAATATGGTGGTTCGCAGATGAAAGCAGAAGAAAGAAAACTTGCCAGAGAACTCCGAAAAAACGGCTGGTCTGTAAGGGCAATAGCAGCTAAGATAAGGTGTTCGAAAAGCTCGATCAGCAAATGGGTGCACGATATTTCTTTGACGGAAGAACAAATCCAAAAGTTGCGTTCGAATCAAGACCGAGCAAGAGCAATAGCCGCTGAACACCCTAATAGCCCTAAGAATAAATGGGGAAGAATAAGGTCCGAAATTATTAGCAATTCCCTGAAAGAGATACAGCCAGAATTTTCGTTAAAAGAATTAAAAATAGTTGGCGCTGCCTTATATTGGGCAGAAGGATACAATGCCAGTAGAAATTCGATCATTTTTGCCAACACAAATCCATATATGATAAAACTGATGATGTTGTTTTTTAGAAAAGTATGCAAGGTTTCGGAAAATAAATTTCGTGGTAAAATTTCAATTCATCCGCATCTAAATATAAGAAAAGCAGAACGATATTGGTCAAAAATAAGTGGTATACCGCTTAAACAGTTTAATAAACCACTTTTAGCTATCAGCAGAGCAAGTCAAGGCAAAAGAGATACTTTACCTTTAGGAACTTTTATGATACTAATTGGCGACGTTTATACTTGCTCAAAGATAAAAGGTTGGATAGAAGGCTTAGGTAATTGGACAAAAGGGGCGGTTAGTTCAGTTGGCTAGAACATCTGCTTTACACGCAGGGGGTCGTAGGTTCGAGTCCTACACCGCCCACCACTTTTAAAATTTCAGGGGACGTAGTTCAGTTGGTTTAGAACGTCGGACTGTCGATCCGAAGGTCGCGGGTTCGAGCCCCGTCGTCCCCGCCACTGTAAAAAAATACCCTTTTAGTTTTTCTAAGAGGGTATTTTTTTACGCTTCCGCACCTATTCAAAAAATGTCCCGAGCTTCTATATGGCGAGATTTTTTGAATGCTTAGGTGCGGAAGTCCTCGGCCGCTGCTTAGAATTCGATACCTAGCTCTGTTTGGCCTCGGGGTCCATGCCTGCCAGTAGGCAGGCTAATCGTTTTGGCATCCCGCTGTCCTCGCTTTCGCTGCGGGCATCGGGAGCCCTCCAAAACGATGGCCACCCCTCGGCCGCAGTAGCAGGCATACAAAAACTTCACTTAGATGTAAAAGAAGCCCAGACAATTGTCTGGGCTTCTTTGTTTTAGGCGGGGACGACGGGTGAGAACCAGAAAAGGGATTTTAAGGGAAAAACTATAGTTTTTCCCTTATCGGCGTAAACTTCTTCCCTGCGCAAGGCACTCATGCTTGCGAGAGCCCCTCGTCCCGTCTTTTCATTTGACATATCTTTAATATTGTACTATATTTATGGCCAGTACCGCAACGAAGCAACCGCACCTCGGTTGCTTTTTATGTTTTGGGGTAGTAGAGATGTGTCCCCAACGGACCTGACCCCAATAACCACATACGGAATACCATGAGAATGGTGCCATCCCACAAAGGGACACATCCACAAACGCAGCTGAAGGAAGATTATGAAAATTAGAGAAAGCGGAATGCCTGAACAGGAGGTGTGGAAAAAGTTCTTTGATCCCTTAAAGATATTGACCGCACTTGGCTTAAACAGCAAAACAGGCAACGTGGCAGAGTTTGGTTGCGGATACGGTACATTTACGATTCCAGCCGCCAAGATCATTAAAGGGAAAATATATGCGTTGGATATTGAGCCGGATATGATCAAGATTACCAACGAAGAAGCTAAAAAAAATGAGCTGAACAATGTGCAAGCGATACTACGTGATTTTATGGTAGAGGGGGCCGGCTTACCGAATGAAAGCGTAGATTATGTAATGCTTTTTAATATTCTGCACCTTGAAAAACCAACAAGGCTTATTAACGAGGCAAGGCGAATCTTAAAATGTGGTGGCAAACTCGGAATTATCCATTGGAACTACGATCCAACGACACCACGAGGGCCATCAATGGATATTCGTCCTAAACCAGAAGATTGCATAAAATGGGCGGAAAGCGCCGGGCTTAGCGAAGCTGTTCGATACGATTTAAGGCCGTATCATTACGGAATTGTTTTAAGCAAATAAGATGCCCCCCAAAGGGCTACCACACAAAGCAAAGGAGAGTACCCGTGGGAAACATAGTACTAATAATTGCAGGTATAATTTTTGCGCTGGTAGGCATTTTGCATTTGTTAAGAGCTATTTTTAGAGTTAAAATAACAATAGGGAGTTTTGTAGTGCCGGTATGGTTTAGCTTAATCGGCTTCATAATCCCCTTGCTGCTTGCATTAGGGATTTTCAAATCTCTTAAATAAATAAAAATCAACCCCCAAAAAGGAGAGCGTAAATGAAATTAAGGAAGATCATATGCCTGGGCTTTGCTTTGGGCTTACTTTTTTTTGCAGCGTTAGGCTCAAAAGCCGCAGGCTCAGGGTACAAATTTGGCGAATTGACCGATTTAGCGAATAAATATCAAACGGACAAAGGATATGGGCATCATTATACGGAAGTGTATGAATACTTTTTTTATCCTATAAAATATGAGGCTAAAAAAATACTGGAAATAGGCATAGAAAAGGGCGGTTCATTAAAAATGTGGAGAGATTATTTCCCTAACGCGGTAATTTACGGAATCGATATTCAGGATTCATCCATGTTTAATTCTAAGACCATCAAAACGTTCGTTGCTGATCAGGCGGACAGAAAAAAGATGCAGGCTTTTATCGATACTTACGGAGACAGCTTCGATATAATCCTGGATGACGGAGGGCATTCGATGCAGCAGCAGCAAACGAGCTTTGGATATTTATTTAAATACCTGAAACCCGGAGGATATTACATTATTGAAGATGTACATACATCTATTTTCGCTTATTATAATAATAGTTACGGGGCCTTGCCCGCAGAGGATAATACGACATTGACAATGATCAACGGTTTTGTTAAAACAGGTATTGTTAACAGTAAATACACACTCGAAGAAGAAAGCAATTATCTAAATGCTAATATTGTTTATTGCAATATATTAAGCAGAGATAATGGGCGTTCAATTACATGCATTTTCAAAAAGAAATAGAAACAGGGCGCCAGCCCGCAAAGGAACGCCCTATAATATAAATAAATTATGACAATCGCAATTTTAAAAACAGACGATTCAGCATACCTCAAATACCAGGATGAGCTGCTTAAGGAGCATGAAGCCTTGTGCAAAAGGTGCGGCGCATGCTGCGGCACCAGGGATAATGACCCATGCGTGCATCTGCGTAAGAATGAGCAAAGCAGGCATTTCTGCGATATATACGAAAACAGATTCGGCATAAGAAAGACAATAAGCAACAGAGAAATTAACTGTGTCCCTATACGCAATATCCTGCATAAGACCTGGTTAGGCCGCGAGGATTGCGTATATGTTAAATGAGGTTATTTTTTTGTTTACCTTGAAAATTTCTCTATCTATGGTATAATGTAAATACAGTTTAGTTTTGAAAAGGGCAACCCTTTGGTTTGTGAGGCTCACAGCCAAGGGGTTGTTCCATTTTTGGCTTAATCAAAACATTTAATTAATGGTGTTACAAAGATTATGGTTAACAAAATGCTCGCGATAGCAATAGCAATTATGTTTGTGATGCCGCAGGAAGCATTTAGCTTGCGGCCGATATCTACGATTATAATGCCAAGCACCTCGCCGTTTGCAGACGATAGTATTCCTATGAAGCCTTCTGCTGCAAAAGAAGCTGAAAGGATTATAAGCCAACTTTTGGACGGCCCTGTTACAGAAGAACAGTTTAATCAGCTGGATCACTTAAGCGTTCATAGAGAATCCTTTAATAGGATGCTGTTAAGGGAGGTGCTCAAACGCTATCCCCAAAGCGTTACAAGAAGTTCAGTGGAAGGGCAAGGCAAAAGTATAGTAGCTGTTCCCTTTGCCAATGCTGTTGATGTCGGACTAACATACCAAAGAACCCCCGCAGGTTTATTAGTTTTAACCAATGCGACTGTATCCTTAGGCAGTATTGCGGTAACCACAGCTAAGACATTACGGAATTTCGGATGGAATGTAAAAGTTTTTGGTTTTGGCGAACGAGAGAACGACCGCGACATAAGGCCCGTGCTTGAAGAGCTGTCTCGTCAGGAGGGCATTGATGTCAGCATGCTCGAAACAGTACCGGGTAACGTAACAAGGGTTAACCTGTTTATTGCAGGCGTAAAAGAGAAAGAAATATATCATGGTTCCCAAGGGTTTAAGGTGGAAAGGCAAAAGTATTATGATTTGCTGGATCGCCTTGATCAGCTTACTGATCCAAGCTTTGTTATAGTTGGAGGGACTACGCCACTTGGAGCAGGCCGGGACTTTTTCTACCGCTTTATTAAAAAGCTGCAACGCAATGGCCATAAGGTTTTTTTCGATTTTATACATTATCTTAAAGATGACGAGATAGAAACAGTATTGAAAGCGCAACCGTATGCCGTGAAGATGAATCTGACTGAATTTGCAAAAGTTATTGCTAAAACAGAGAAACAGCTGACGCAGGATATAACCTACGCTGCTTCAGAGGCTTATTGTTTGGCGCGTATGCACAATATAGGTATACTTTTAGTGTCAATGGGTGAAATAGGGGCAATTTTGGTTGATGAAAAAGGAAAGGTGTTTTTTGCCGAAGCACCCAAAAATATTAAAGTAGAAAGCACAACCGGCGCAGGAAATTCCATGATGGCGGCATTAGTGGACGGACTTTCGCGTAATAAATCTTCCGAAGAGGTGCTAAGGTATAGCACAGTTTATGGGTCACTAACCTGCACAAAGCCTGGCACCAGGGTAGCTCAACCACAGGAAGTAGATGAATTTTTGGCCAGAAATGAAGTAATCGTCCGGGAAATCATAACTACCATAGATGCAGATTCTCCGGATACCACGGCACTTGCCTGCCGATTAGATGAGTATTTTCAAAAGCCATTCGCCGGGCGTACCGAACAGGAGAGAATATGCCTGCTTCAAGGATTAGGGGTTAATGACCCTGCAGATTTTATTAATAAAGAAGCAGCGCGGCATAGAGAAGAAAATGACCGTGCCCGAAGCAGAGATGAAAAAGAAGCTGCATACAACATTGCGCGTTCTTCGGGGATAGATTATTTGCTTGATCCACATAATCCGGATTTAAGAATTTCTTATCGCCACAGAGAAGGTGCAAACAGGCCGAGGTCTGAAGTAGCTGTTACGCAACTACCAAATGATATACTTGCCCGCCTTTTTAAGATAAAGTTTAAACCCAGCGGAATGGAGAAAACGCTTATTTCTTTTATGGGGTTGGACAGCGGGCGTGTAAGCGATTTCTTTGCAAGCGGCGGAAAACTTACATTCCTGGAGCTTGCAAAGGCCGGAACAAATGGTATTGTAAAATTAATGGTACAGCACCCATTGTTTGCCGATGGTAACCCAAGGGTTGTCTTTGTGAAAATTATCGCAGACAGCTGCATTAACGAATTTGCAGACAGGCACACAAGCAGCGGAACAATACCGGGATATATAAGAGAAGAAAAGCTTAGAGCTGCACATGCTGATTTTGTGAATTATATGAGCCAGAGATATAATCTTGGTATACCCGCGGCATCTTTCAGCGGGCCGATATTAATTGCGGAGTTATCGGGAAGGGATTATCCCTTTGCAATAAGCGGCATTAATGACCTGACAGGTTTGCATGACGGGGCATGGGGCTGTGAATTTTTACAGAATGCGGGAATGAACAATGCCTTCATAGACCTGTTTGCGCTTTACGATAGGATAGTTACCTTAAAGGAGGCGGACGATAAAACTCCACCTTCCGGAGGGCAATACGTTGTTGGCTACAAAGACGGCAGTCCCGTATTAGCATTAGTTGATTACGACCACCTTTTTAAGTTGGATAAATTCTGGCGCAAGTTATCAGCATATAACGGCAACGATCCATGCAGGGTTATAGGGGAATTAAGAATGTTCAGCGAGGGCAAGAAGAAAAAAGAGAAAAGCCTGTTACCTGAACTGCCGGAGCCAACTGAAGAGAATCTGCAGATTTGGCATAATGCGGTATCTGCTTATATGAAAGGATATTACCGGTTATGGGAAGTGATAAGCGAGGATATGCCGCAGATATGCAGGAAAATAGACGAATGTTACCGTGGGCCAATTACGGCATTATGCGAGAACATGCTGCAAAGGGTGCCTCCTGAAAAAAGAGCGGATGTAATTAAAGGATGGTATGGCGAGTTACCTGGCACGTCTAAATACGCCAGAACAACTTTACGCCAGTATGGTAAAAAAGGTTTATTTGATGAAGACAGCCTTCAGGCATTTATTGCTGAAGACAAAGAGCGACGTGATGTATTTGTTAAAGAATGCAGCATGCTATCTCCGCGAGAAATAGCCGAGAAGTTTGCCGACACGTATGTCATGCGCGCTCAAGGCCAGCTTGAAAGCGTTGTCAGAGAAGGCTGGAGGAGTGTTCTAGAGGAAGTTTTTACATACTATTTTCAAGGACTACGTAAAAAAGTTAGAAGCAAAAAAGCTACCGCAGAACAAGCCGGCAACACTGAATTAGAAGCAAGGTTGCACGTTTATGAAAAGGAGGCACTTTCTGTTATAGCAAGATTTAGAAAGGCCCCATTGGTAGTTGTTATGGGATATCCCGGGTCAGGTAAAACTTCTATTGGGAATGGACTATCGGCTGCCTTAGGCATTCCCCACATTGCAAAGGGTGAAGTTTTAAGGGCCATGAAAGCAAGAGGGCTTGCTCATTTAGATACAGTCATGGAAGATTATGCCGCCCAAATGATAAGCAGACACATAGGAGAAAATAATATTGATGTATCACGCGGCCTTATCATTGATTGGAATCCCAGGATGAAGAAAGAGGAAAAAGAGCTGAGCCAGGCTTTCTTAGATGAGCATAATTTATATTTAACTGCTGTTATCCATGTAGACGTAGATAGAAAAACTGCTCTTGAACGCATGGGGAACCGTGTAGATGAAAAGCGCATAAGATGGAAAGACCCAGGGAAAAGACTAGATTGGTTTGAGGCACAGGGTTTTCCTTTAATTGATAAATATAGAAGTGAGGGGCTTCTTATTCCCATAACAAACGAACAGGGCAGGCGCCCCGAAGAAGCCATAGATGAAGCTAAGAAAAGATTACACGAAACAAAAGCATTAGGGACCTGTGACGCCGTAGGCGTAGAACAGATGCTCCGGGAAGAATATCCTCGTTTACAGCAAGGAATGTTTGCAGTTGTTGGTGAGCGTAAAGAACGCCACGAGCAAGCCACAATAGAAATCGAAAATATTGTATCCACAGAAGCGAAATTTTTTTTTAAAGACAGGCAAATAAAGGCTAAAAGTCGTGGGTCAACGGCACGCCTTACCCATTCAGACGATCATATAGATTTTGATATCACCGTACCGTTAGAGGGCAATTATAGATATTCAGGTAAATATGAAATGGTTGCCAGAATGAAGAGCTTTGGGCAGCAAGTTGCGGATGCGATGTTAAACAGTGCGATGTTTTCCCCATATAGCATTAGGGTTTCAGAATATGTTTTTCATTTTCCCGGTACCGGTGATCTTTTTGTAACAAGGTTGCTATGCGAGGCTCCCACAGATACCCTAGGCATAGGTAATAAGAGGTTTTCCATAGATGTCTGTGCGCGTGTTAACAAATTAAAAAAAGGTAAAAATAGCACTACGTCATTTCAAAAAAAGCTAGAGCAGGAAGCAGCCAGACACAGCATAAGCACAGATGAGTTAATAGCAAATATCCGTTTTTTCAGGCATATTTATTTTAACATAAGAGCCACGCAGAAAGGTAAAAAAGGCGGCATAAGTTCAAAAACTGCAGAGGCTTTAATTATGCAATGCGGCAGTTTTGATAACGCAATGCAATTGATATATGATGCATGCTATGATAGGACAGGCCGATTTTTAGGAATAAGTGGTTTAACTTCTGCCGCTTTTCCGGTTAAAAAAGACAAACAAAGTATATTTTACGGTGTTCGTAATGCCGATTTAGAAAATATTGCGACATTAGCGCTGGCTTTTCGCAATTATCATACGCCACCTGACAGAGCCATTCCTATTGATATAGAGAGGGCAACCGAAGCCGATACCACAAGCCAGGCAATTGGTTCAGCAGCTTAAAAAACTCCGGGGACGTGTCCCAAAAGGACAGGTAACTTATCTGATACATAAAATAATCATATTGTCACTTTTGTTTATGGCTGTCCCGCAAGGTAGTTTTGCTTTGCGGCAAGAAGCGACGGCCAACAAAGGACTTGACCCTGTTAGATTCTTTTTCCAGGAGCAGACGCCCTCGTTTTATACAAATTCGACATTGATTGAAAAAATTGATGTGATGGGAAGCAACGACCACCTTTATATAACTTTTAAATTTTTTGATGATAAGCGCCAGGTTGCGGAAAGCAATGTTTCTATTGACAATAATATAGCATCAATCTATCTATGCAATGGGTTTCAGGCATATGGCATGGGCCGGGAAATTGTTGCCAGAACTTTTATCAGGGCGAAACAGGCGGCCAGGTCTTTTAATTTGCACCCTAAGTGGGCAGCTGCATATTACACCTGGGGAGATAATGACAGAAGAAGGGAAGATTATTATGACGCGCAGAAGGAACCCGGAGACCCTTCATTCCAAGAGGTAACGCTGGAGCATGCATATAGATTATTTGAAGGTTTAAACTTTACCCTGGGCCTTAGAGAAATATCGGACATTATGTACAAAGGGAATTCTGTAGAAGGCTATTGGGCAAGAGATTTTGAAGATTTCTGCGAGGAATGCGAGAAAATGTTATCGGAAAGATATGGCCAGGCAAACACAGCAACCGGCTTTTGGAAGAGCACTCTTAATGCTCATCGCGCGATTTTAACTGCCGCATAATTTAGAATAATTCCCGCCGTTTAGAAAATCAACCGCCACCTGCCCCAAAATCATTCGGCCACCTGTCCCCCCCCGCCTTCCATATTGACAAACACTTATATAGTTGTATCATAATAAGAAAGAAATAAAACTATAAGGAGATACATATGTCTATAATTAACGAGTTCAAGGAATTTGCGGTAAAGGGCGATGCTGTGGATATGGCAGTAGGTATTGTAATAGGCGCTGCGTTTGGAAAAATTGTCACTTCTTTGGTGAATGACGTGATTATGCCGCCGGTAGGCATACTGCTCGGGGGTGTTGATTTTAAAAATCTGAAAATAATTCTTAAGGCAGCTACCACTGATGCGCCTGCAGTTACTCTCAATTACGGGCAGTTTATAAATACGACCATTGATTTTCTGATTGTCGCGTTTTCGATTTTTCTGGTGGTAAAAGGTATTAACAGCCTGAAAAAAGAAAAAACGCGCACCCCAAATAAATAAATTAAATCCCGCCACTTAATCATATTAGTGGACGTGTCCAAGAAGGACATGTCCCCTAAAGTTTACCTATCCCTTTCCTTAATTTCCTTGAATTAGCAAGCCCATAGTTGTATCATAATTATACATAAACAACCTTAGACAGTATTTTTACACACAAAAGGAGAGATTGGATGAGTAAACTAATTATTACAACTTTGATGCTTGTGTGCTCTAATATTTTTATGACGTTCGCCTGGTACGGCCACCTGAAAAATTATAATGATAAACCGTGGATTATCGCGGCTATAATAAGCTGGGGTATTGCGTTGTTTGAATATCTTATACAGGTGCCGGCAAATAGAATCGGCCATCAGATTATGAATCTTGGCCAGCTGAAAATACTTCAGGAAGTCATAACACTGTCTGTGTTTGTGCCGTTTTCAATCTTTTACATGAAAGAAAGCTTAAAACAGGATTATCTGTGGGCAGCGCTGTTTATTCTGGCTGCAGTATTTTTTATGTTCCGTGGTATATTGGCAAAATAACAGAGAGAAGGGGCCATTCATATGATACTTAAAATAATCAGGATGATTTTAAGAAGAACGGTAATGGGCATAGCCTGGTTTTCGGTTTTTTGCACGTTTTTTGGCGTAGTAAGGATTATATATTTAAATTTCCTTTCGGGATATATTAATATCAATCTTCCGGGATGGCTGCTGTTAATATCCCCGTATTCTTACACTATATTAGCGGTCATAGCCTTTGTAGGGAGCTTTTCCGGCAATCTGCCGGGCTGCCGCCTGCAGGCATCTATGGTGCGCAATCCCACGGTGGCAGGGATGTTAAGTTTTTTTACGCCGGGATTGGGCCAGGCCTACAACGGTACCAGGGGAAAAGGATACTTATTTTTATTGAGTTATTTTCCTATCGCGATTTTGTATGTTATTTTGCTTTATTTGTTCAAAGAGAGACTTCCCACAGAATATACTACATTCAACCTTTACTCCAAGCCTAACCTTGTTATGATTATCAGCGCTATTATAGTATGGTTATGGAGTATTAACGACGCCAGCGGTACCGCAAAAAAAATAAACGAAGGCCAGTCTCAGGCACTCGGCGGCGTATTTTCATCTATTTTAAAATTCTCAGTAATCGGCACTTTGCTGAACATTTCAAGCGCTATAATTTTTACGGTCCTGATAATTGCCCCACCCATGAATCAATATTTTCAAAAGGTAATCCCGAACAGCCGTCCGCAATACTTAAAAAATATGCCGGTTATGCAAAAACCCGCAAGCGCCAAAGCCAAAAGCCCGACGGCCGCGGCGAAAAAAACAGTAATGCCCAGGGAAGACAGGGTTGAGGGTATTTCCTATTCCAAGGATGACCCTGTGGCTGTAATAGGCAGAAGCATCTATCATGTAAACGATGACATACTCACTGGTAAAATTATAGATATTACACCCGGGCAGGTTACAGTTAAGTTCGCCGGCAGCCAGAAAAAATATAAAGTCGGCGACGCCGTAAAAGAATAGGAGAAACCATGAATCCCGCCCTTCCAGAGAAAATATTTTTAAATTTTTGGAAGAACGGGATAATGAAAGGAAGGGCGGGATGAAGGCATTTTTGGTAGGGCTTTTATTTATCATCGCAGTATCGTTTTTAAGCGTGCTGGGGGTATTTTTATATCCGTTTTTACTTCTTTTGACGTTTGTACTGCGCATAATAATAGGTATGGCGCTTGTTGTTTTCGCGGTATGGCTTTTGGGAAAACTTATAATTTTTATATGGGAACTCTTAAGCGGTAAGCAGCAAATCACAAGGGGGAAATCATGAGATTTGTCATTAGTTGTTTAATATTTTTAATATTGGGGATTATAGCTTTACAGGCGCCACTGTATGCGGCAGATTTCAGCGCCGATGTGATAACCAGCGCGCCCGGAGGTTCTGTTGCCGCCAAAATTTACGTATCAGGAGATAAATCGCGTATGGAAGCTGCCGGAGTTATAACCATAAGCCGCATGGATAAAAAGGTTGTATGGATGCTTATGCCGTCACAAAATATGTATATGGAGCAGCCCATTAACCTGCATGCCGCGGCAAGCGTTCAGGAAAAGGTAGAAGGCGAAATTGAACGCAAAGCAGAAGGCGCTGAAACAGTAAACGGCGTAAAAACAACAAAATACCGCATAACAGCGGAAATGCAGGGCAGGCGAGAATCAATATACCAGTGGGTAGATGAGTCTATAAAGTTTCCTATAAAGACCGCAGCTGTAGACGGGAGCTGGTCCACGGAATTTAAAAATATCAGCCAGGCGCAGCAGCCTGCGCAGCTTTTTGAGATTCCGGCAGGGTACATAAAGATGCCGGTTGCTATGCCGGACATGAGCGCGTTAATGAATAAAGCGAATGAGGGCAATGAGTAATAGAAAACAGGGCTTAAGCGGCTACGCAACAGGCGCGATAGTTGCCTTTGTTTTTTTCGGATTTTATTTGCTCGGTATATTCTCGCGTTTTGAATTACAGACCCTTGACAGCCGTTTCCAGCTTAGAAAAGAGCTTACCCCCAATAAAAACATCGTCCTTTTGGAGATTGACGATACCAGCCTGCAATTTTTAGGCAAATGGCCCATTCCCCGTGATGTCCACGCAAGCCTTTTATATATCCTTTCCAAATACAAACCAAAGACAATAGGCTACGATATACTCTTTTCCGAGCCCAGCAGTACAGACCCGGAAGCGGATGAACTCTTAAGCCAGCAGCTTAAAATATGCGGCAACGTGTATTTGGCGTCTTTTACGCAGGATATTCTCTCGCCGCAGGATGTAACAGAGCCAATACCGCTTTTTCTATCTGCAGCCAAAGGTTCAAGCCTTACCAACGTTTATATAGATGAAGACGGCATAACAAGGCGGGTACCTGTCGCTATTTTTTATAAAGGCATGTTGAAGCCGTCGTTGTCGCTTTCGGTTGTCTGCGATTATCTGGGCGTAAACACAAAAGATGTAAAGTTTTTCAAAAACCGCGTAGATATACCTGCTAAAGACAGGACAATAAAAATCCCGCTGGATACAAAAGGATTTTTAATAGTAAATTATATCTGTAAGCCCGATAAATTTAAAAGGATATCGCTTGCCCAGCTTATAGAATCTGACAATATGCTTGAGCAGGGACTTAAGCCTGCTATACCCTTAGAAGGCATTAAGGATAAAATAGTGCTTATAGGGCTTACGGCAACGGGGACAGTCGATTTAAGGCCTACTCCGCTTTCTTCGTCATATCCGGGCCTGGCTGTTCACGCGTCTGTAATAGACAACATGCTTAACGGAAGGTTTATTCGACAGGCCCCATGGTTTGCGGTGTTGCTTATATTGCTCATTTTGTGCATTGTTACAGGCGGTATTGTGCCGAAGATATCACCTGTTAAGGGTTTTCTCATTGCAGCCGGGGCCGTTGTCTTATATTTGTTTGGCGCATTTATTTTGTTTACGAAATTCGGGATATGGCTTGATATATTTCACACCACTATCGCCGTAATAATATCGTATCTTTTTATCGTGCTGGGTGAGTTTATCAATGAGAGGTTCCAGAAAAAACTTATAGAAAAAGAGCTTGATATAGCCGCGGACATACAAAGGTCCATACTGCCGCATGTGATACCTGCTATACCCGGTCTTGAAATAGCGGTCAAAAACATTGCCGCAAAACACGTGGGCGGAGATTTCTATGATTTTGTGGATTTCGGCGCAAACCGCATAGGCATAGTTATAGGCGATGTTTCCGGCAAAGGCGTGCCGGCAGCGTTGTATATGGCAAAGACAACAAGTGATTTTCGTTTAATGGCAAAGGCAGCGTCCTCGCCGGGCGAGGTTTTGTTTAAATTAAACCAGGTACTTTCTACGGAAGGCGCATCCGGAATGTTTATAACGCTTTTGTATTTTATTCTGGAGATGGACAAAAAGAAGATTTTAATGTCAAACGCAGCGCACTTTAAAATTTTACGCGCAAGGAAAGATTCAGTCGAAGCTATAGGCTCTGAAAGCTCGCCGCCTTTGGGAATTTTGCCGGATACGGAGTTTTCCACTGAAACAGCTGATTTTAAAAACGGCGACATATTATTTATTTATACAGACGGATTAATTGAGGCAAGGAACAAAAAAGGCGCGGAATTCGGAGAAGAAAAATTAAAGGAAATACTGCTTAAGAGAAAAGACTCCAGTGCGGGAAAGATAATGGATGCTGTAATTTCTGAAGTTTTAAGTTTTGCGAAGGGCGCGCCGCAGCATGACGACATAACAGTGCTTGCGCTTAAAATTCTTTAGTATTCGTAGGAAATTCCAACAGAGACGTTGTAGATATCGTAATTGTACTTATAATACCTGTCGAACAGCTGGTTGGACTTATATATAGAATAATCCCCCTTAAAAACAAGATCCAGGCCTTTTACAAGCGGATAAGAAACCCTGCCGAAAACCTGATGCTGGAAATCAAGTTGGTCTTTATTGGTGTAATTTCCTGCGCCGTCCTGTTTTTTCCTGTCACCGTAAAGCCTTATCAAGAATGAATACCCGCCGTCAACAACAAGCGCCATGTCCTTGCCTCGGCCTAAGTCTTTTGTATAGACCAGCCGCGGCGTTGCCTGATAACTCTGGTAATTGAAATAATTCTTTGTAAAGACGTCATCGCTAAGGCTTAAGGTACTGAGTGAGTCGTAGAAATTCTGGTCGCTGATATTTAAAACATATTGGTTATCCAGGATGTATGATAATGCCCCGGGAGGCGAATACTTGAAATTCAAATCAAAAGTATGCTCATTATCAAACCTTTTGTCGGATTTCAGCACGCCGTCAGAGCCTATCACCTTTTTATCAATAAAAATTTTTAAAAGCAGGGAGTAATCAGCCTCAAGCGATAAACCATCCGGGTTAAGGTACGAATACCCCAGGGTATTTCGTATGCCGTCATAATCTTTTTCGTCTGTTTCAGCCGCCGTAATGCTGGCAAGGGAGATAAGAGACTGAAAGTGCGGGTATTCCCTTCTGTAATATTGCGAACTAAGGCTTACGCTGCTTTGCTTTAACCCCTGTTTCTTAAGCTGGTATGTCGCATTAAAAGAACCGCCCAGGTCATGGTAATCATAAAGCCCGCTATGCCATTTTTCATCAGCAGTTTCCTTGTTGAAACTCCACGTCGCAAAAACATTCGGCTTTAAAATCAGCTTATCGTTAACAATATGTTTATATTCTAAAGAGGTGTTGTGAAGCTGGGTTTCCGTATAAAGCTGAGCGCCTTCTTCCTGGGTTATAGCCTGCCTTGACTTGTTGTATTGGCCGCTGTAAAACGGGATTATGTAATTTTGCTTATTTATTTTGTAAACAGGGGCAACCGAACCTGATACGCTGCCGCCCATAGTATCATTTTTGGAATCAAGCAGCCTGGAATATGTTAAAAAGGCTTCAAAATCTACAAGGAGTATTATATTTTTTAAAAGGGGGCCTATACCTAAAGGTTCTCTGACCTCCAGGTATTCAGGAACATCCTGTTTCAGGATGTAGCCTTTATTTTCCTGCGCCCATACGCTGGATGAGAGAGAAATGAGGGAAATTGCGGTTATCAGGCATATTATCTTTTTCATAACAACGAATAGTATACCAACGAAACAATGCCTTGTAAACGCAAAAATTAAACCCAGCAACCATAACTTGACAATTGCAGGCGTTGGTGTATATAATGATTTTACCATTCATTAGAAGGGGGTTGTAACATGAAATACAGAAATATATTAGTGTCGTTTTGCTTTATAACCGCAGTATTTTTAATAATAGTAATAAGTATCCTTTACCCGATTTTTAAGCAAAAGCCCGAAGGCAAAGTAATCGCGAGAATAAACAATTATTTGCTCACTGAAGCGGATTTTGCCGACGAGCTTAAGGGTATCAGCATTCCGGTTTTGCCTGAGGATAAAATGCAGGCGTGGAAAACGGAATTCTTAGACGATATTATAAGAAAACAGCTTATGCTGCAGGAAGCGCAGAAGCTTTCCCTGGATAAGGATAAAAATTTCATAAACATGATAGAGCGTTACTGGGAACAGGCGCTTTTGAAATCCCTGATAGAGAGTAAAACACGCAAGGGCGCCTCGACAGAGAATTTTAATGTGTGGTTGAGTGGCCTGCGCAGCAACGCTAAAATCATCATAAACGAGGGAAATTTAAAAGAATTAAATATCAATAATATGCGTAAAAAATAAAATTAACAGGGGGTTTTAACATGGACAAACAGCAGAACCCGCAGAAAAGACGAAGAAATTATTTTATAAAAAAAGAATTCCAGGCGGAATTTGTGCTTAAATTCGCAATGCTGGTTATGATAGGAAGCGCCGTATCGGCGCTTATTTTGTATGCCTTATCGGCAAATGCGATAACTACCTGCTTTGAAAATTCAAGGCTTATCTTAAAATCAACCGCAGAGTTTATGCTCCCTGCAATAGCGATAAGCGCGCTTATATCCACAGTGCTGGTAAGCATAGCGACCGCTGGAATAGCTATTTTTATGTCGCATAGAATAGCCGGGCCCATGTATAGGCTGGAGCAGCTTATAAAATCCGTTGCAACCGGCAACCTTAAAGTGAAGGCGCAGTTCCGGCACAATGACGAAATAAAAATAATAGCGGAGTCTTTTAATTTAATGACCGATAACATGCAAAAGACAATGACAAGCTTTAAAGAAGAGGAGAAGGCGTTGGAGGGCTGCATTGCGCGCTTAAAAGAGTTGTCAGCGACGAAGATCCAGGACGAGGAATGCAAAAAGATTATTTCTGAAGCGGAAAATTACGCAAAGCGGCTTGACGAGATATTATTATTTTTTAAAACCAAATGAACCCCCACACCAATTACGCTACTGCAACACAGAGTTTAAATGGATAAAATATTATCAGAAAAGAAAATTATGCATATAAATGCGGATAAGATTAAAATTGGTGTGCGGGTGAATAGAAAAAATTTCATTCCATTTGCAGTAGTAACAGCCGGCCTTTTTATGTTTTTGTATTGCTGCGCCGATATTTGCCTGGCTCAGGAAGGTTTTAACACCATAAAAACCGCATATATTACACTTGAGGTAGAGCCATCGCTCGATATTGAATCCTTAAACCGCAGGCTTGATACCAGGTTTATATATTTAACAACAAACGCCATTAAGCCTTCAGGCGAGGCGGCGCAAGATGCACTTAGTTATAAGGTTGATTTGATATTTCGCAAAGTTGAGGAGCTGCTTGATATGTATATGTACCCTGAAGAGGTCAAATTAAAGATTGTGATATACAGCAACAAACAAGGCCTTGACAGCAAATATTCCCAGTTATATGGCGCACAAAATACTTTTGAAGCATTTTACGCTAAAGGGGATAAGACCATATACGTTAATGCCGCAAACATAGTTACCACTATACTTGCCCATGAAATGGCCCACTATATAATAGACGAATATTTTGTCGTTAATCCTCCGGATAAAGTGCAGGAATTGCTCGCCGGATACGTGGACGAGCACCTAAGAAATTAAAGACTTTTAAAATTGTTTGAATATTGTGTTGACTTTTTCCTATTATATGGTATAATTATTTATAATTAAATACTATTATTTTATATAAGAATTAATCAGAAGAACACAGGAGATAACCCAATGAAAAAATATAACCGCTATTTGCTTTCTGTTTCAGTCATATTTATTTTAGCCTTGCTTGTTTATGTGCCGTACGTTAAATGCGAACTTGGCGCAGGCGGCGTTCTGCCTGTTACGCCAAACGCCCAGGTGAACACTTATAACAGCGGCTTAGATATTACCCCGGATGAAAACCTTACCGAGCAGCGTGTCGCAATAACCAAGTTTATAGGTGATGTCAGGGTCATTAGAAAATATCAGAATAAAGAAGAGCCAGCCAGGCTTAATATGCCCATAAGCTCCGGCGACACCATTATCACGGGAGAAGGCGCAAAGGCTCAGATAGTTTTTAAAGACGGAAGCACAGTCACGCTTAAAAGCAATTCCAAATTTACTCTTGATACAGCAGTCAGAAACAGCAAGGCAGGCACATATGTTTCAAGAATGCAGCTTAAAGTGGGACAGTTGCGTGCTAAGCTTAAAAAACAAAAACCAGGTTCATCCTTTGAAATAAAAACTCCAGCGGCAGTTTGCTCTGCCAGGGGCACAATATTCTTTTTGAAGGTATTTGCCACTGATTCAGGCCTTATAAACAGCTTAGTTTTTGTAGAAGAAGGCAAAGTTTATTTTTATGATGTTTCAGGCCAGTACGGCCATATAATACAGGAATTAGGCACGTTTGATGCTTCCAGATTCGGCACAGGAGACCCCAACACAGCCACAGAAGAAGAAATAGCTGCATGGCTTGCTGACTGGGGAATAGGCTTAGAGGGCGCGCTGGGATTCAGCAGCGGGCCAACAGGAGAAGACAGGAATTCCTCAGGCAACGACGTAAATAATTTAAACAATAACAATTTAAATAATAACGGACAAAATGACATAAACGATGATAACAGGATCCAGGGCAACCTTTTCACGCAGGGTGGCGGCGCAGGCCAGATAACAACTGATGTAGACACTGACGGCGACGGGCTTTACGATTTAGAGGAAACGCTGTTATATCATACTGACCCTGACAATCCGGATTCTGACGAAGACGGCCTTACAGACGGCGATGAAGTAAATTTATACGAAAGCGACCCAAATAAGGAAGATTCCGACGATGACGATTTAAAAGACGGCGATGAAGTAAATACATACAAAAGTGACCCGAATAAAGAAGATTCCGACGGCGACGGCATAAAAGACGGCGATGAAGTAAAAGTATGGGACACGGACCCGCTAACCGCAGACGCAGACGCAGACGTTGACCATGTCCCGGATATTGAAGATGCCTTTGATGCAGACGCAAATACAGGCTCAACAGACCCGGCTGTTTATGGTTCGCGAGATAGCATAAGGGAAGAAACAAAGAGCATTATGGAGAGGAACTCGCTAAGGTCAGACATACAGGATATTGTTGATGATGCAAATCTCCGCGAACTTGATGCAGCTATGACGCGGATAGCTGATGCCCAGACAGGTAAAGTTCTCGTAGACCGTAACGGATACAGGGTGCGCGTAGAGCAGTATATTTTGCGTCCGGACTCAAACACCATCCAACTGCTTAATATTAACTTAAGGACCGAGGAGGCAGGAAGCCTTGCAGGTTTAAATACCCTGGACTGGACAACGCGTTTTAACCAATCCATAGATTCTCTTACAGGAGCTGAGCTCCGTGACTTGCCATGGCATGAATACTTGCTTGGGACAGAGGATAAACCTATAGACTATGGCAGTGAAATGCCAGACTATTATCCTGACTGGACGCAGGTGACGCTTAACAATCCGCAGGGCGATTCTTTTATGGAGAAAAAACGATTTGCAGATTTAGAAATCCATGGCAAAAAAGAAACGTGGCGCCAGGAAATCAAATGGGACAAGGTTTCTTTTGACGGCGGCGAAAGTTGGCATAAATTTAAAACAGTTGATATACGCGACGGCGAAAACAACCCCGTTGGTTTTAAGATTAATCCCAAGGGCCTTGGCCGGTCGTATAATGTTAATGTCACATTTTATGTTATTTCCGATACGGGCGAAATAATTGATTCGGGTAAGAAAAAATTTGACAGCATTTGGGAAGCCTTAGCAGTCAATATGCCGCAAGCCAGCGGTGAAAGCGAAAAGGCTTATAAGGAAAGACAGATAGGGGATAACAACCTGGAAATATCTTTAGGGTCCAAATTTGGCGGCGGGCCAAAAAGATATATAGACCTCATATACATTCCATGGGACAAGCAAAACTGGAATGAAAGCCATACTTGGCAAGAGGAAGAAGAACCCAGATAATATTACAGATGCGCGCCATTCCTATAATAACCGCTATTTTAATATGCTTCAGTACCGCTGTTTTTGCTGCACAAGATAATAAAGAAATACAGATAAAACTGGGCATGACTTACAGCGATGTCAATTCCGCGCTCGGCAACCCCGCAGAAGAAAGGCTGACAGCTGTTTTCTGGGGAGGGAAGAAGGCGCTTTACAAGATAGGCAAAAACGATTATGCAATAGTTGAATATTTATTCAACAGAGCAAAAAATATTTTATTTTTGCAGCAGGTAAGCGAAGAAGAGGCGCTGCAAAAATTTAAATCACCCACCGTAAAATAAATTTTCAAAAAAATACTTGACAATTTTTTAAAATAGTGTATACTTGACTATGTTGATAGAGATTATAGAGTTAAGTAGAGAAATCAAGAATGAATCCAGCTCTTCCTAATAAGAGCTGGATTTGTATAAGGAAGGGCTGGATGAAAATTACATATAAAGGCGACTACGCGTTAAAAGCAGTATTGGATTTAGCCCTGCATTATGGGCAGGAATTAGTTACAGTTCATGATATGGCAGAGCGTATAGACGCGCCTATAAAATTTTTGGAACAGGTGCTGTTAAGCTTGAGAAACGGCGGATTTATTGAAAGCAGAAGAGGCAAAGTAGGCGGATATCTATTATCTAAGTCACCGGATAAAATAACGGTTGGGGATGTGGTAAGATTTATTGATGGGCCCATAGAGCCAATTTCATGCGTAAAACAGGGATATTCCGATTGCAAGGATGTATATAGATGTGTATTCAGGAACATATGGCAGAAAGTAGCAAGCGCCACCTCAGACATAGTAGATAACGTTACATTTGAAGATTTGGCGTCACAGGCTAATTCCGCCAGCCAGGTACTGGTTTATTCGATTTAAGGCATTCCCGCTGCTTGTGGGCGTACCAAAAAGTAGCGGTTTTTTTATAGTTTATTTTAAAAACAGAAGGGAGCAAAAATGAGTAAAGTAGATAGTAAGTTAAAAGTGGAAACATTAGCATTACACGGGGGCCAGGAAGCTGACCCCACAACAGGCTCACGTGCAGTGCCGATTTATCAGACAACATCGTATCAATTTAAGAGCACAGACCACGCAGCTAATCTTTTCGGGTTGAAGGAATTCGGCAATATTTACACAAGGCTTATGAACCCTACTACAGATGTCTTTGAAAAAAGAATGGCCCTTCTGGATTCAGGTGTAGGGGCGCTTGCTGTATCAAGCGGGCAATCCGCGATCACGCTTGCTCTCCTTAATATAGCGCAGGCAGGGGATGAAATTATTTCGGCAGATAACCTATACGGCGGAACATATAACTTGTTTCACTATACGTTTCCACGTTTGGGGATTACGGTTAAATTTGTGCCGTCAAACAATTTAAACGCTTTCCAGAAAGCTATTACTCCAAAGACAAAGGCTATATACGCCGAGTCTATCGGCAACCCGAAACTGGACGTAGCTGATTTAGAAGGTATAGCAAAACTGGCCCACAAAAACGGCATAGTATTTGTCCTGGATAACACTGTTTCACCGTATCTTTTGCGGCCAATTGATTTTGGCGTAGATATAGTAGTGTATTCTGCCACCAAATTTATCGGAGGCCACGGCACAAGCTTGGGCGGAGTAATAGTTGATTCCGGAAAATTTGACTGGACAAACGGCAAATTTCCGTTAATCGCCGAGCCTGATCCAAGCTATCACGGTATCAATTTTGTTGAGGCGCTCAAGCCCTTGGGAAACATCGCCTATATCATAAAAGCGAGAGTTACGCTGCTTCGCGACCTTGGGCCGGCAGTGTCGCCGTTTAATTCCTTTTTGTTTTTGCAGGGCCTTGAGACACTGCACTTAAGGATGCCGCGGCATTCGGAAAACGCGCTCGCTGTAGCGCAATATCTTAAAAAACATCGCAAGGTAAGCTGGGTTAATTATCCGGGGTTGGACGACAGCCCTGAAAAGGAAAGAGTAAAAAAATATCTTCCAAAAGGCGCAGGGGCAATTTTAGGTTTTGGTATTAAAGGCGGCCTGGCAGCAGGAAGCAAATTTATTAATTCTTTGGAACTCATTTCGCACCTTGCCAATGTCGGAGACGCCAAAAGCCTTGCAATACACCCTGCAACAACTACGCATCAGCAATTATCAGCTGAGGAGCAGTTGGCAACAGGGGTAACGCCGGACTTTATCAGGCTATCCGTAGGCATTGAACACATAGATGATATTATTGCGGATATTGAACAGGCGCTAAACAAGGCTTAAATCCAGGAAGGAGAAAAATATGGCAAAGATATTCGACGATATTACAAAAACAGTCGGCAATACTCCTTTAGTAAGGTTAAATCACATTACCGAAGGCTTAAAAGCAACGGTAGTAGCCAAGTTGGAATCTTTTAATCCTCTGTCAAGCGTCAAAGACCGTATAGGCGTTGCGCTGATAGAAGATGCCGAACGAAAAGGCCTTTTAAAGAAAGGCACTGTGATTATTGAGCCCACAAGCGGAAATACAGGCATAGCCCTTGCATTTGTAGCTGCGGCAAAAGGTTATAAACTTATTTTAACAATGCCCGATACAATGAGCCTGGAGCGCAGGCAGCTGTTGAAGATTTTCGGGGCAGAGCTTGTTTTGACTGATGGGACAAAAGGTATGAAAGGGGCTGTGCAGAAGGCAGAAGAGCTTGTTGCATCCACACCGAACAGTTTTATGCCCCAGCAGTTTAACAATCCGGCGAACCCTGAGATTCACCGCAAGACCACAGCGCAGGAAATATGGGATGATACGGACGGAAAAGTGGATATCGTTGTTTCAGGAGTCGGTACCGGCGGCACAATAACAGGAGTGGCTGAAGTAATAAAGAAGAAAAAGAAGGATTTTAAAGCAATTGCGGTTGAACCTGACGCTTCGCCTGTATTATCCGGCGGAACTCCAGGGGCGCACAAGATTCAGGGAATAGGCGCAGGGTTTATCCCCGAAGTTTTAAACAGGGATATTGTTGATGAGGTAATCCGCGTAACAAACGAAGATGCCGGCGAAACTGCGCGCCGCCTTGCCAAGGTTGAAGGAATCCTTGCAGGTATCTCAAGCGGCGCTGCTTTATGGGCAGCGTTGGAAGTTGCAAAGCGAAAAGAAAACAAAGGAAAGCTTATTGTAGTCGTTCTGCCTGATACAGGCGAAAGATATCTTACTACATGGCTTTTTCAAGAGGCAAAAGCATGACAAAAGAAAAACATCCCAATAACCAAAGCAGTGTGGGTAAAGTAAAAACAGAGTATTTTACTTTTGACTCTCTTACGCTGGAAAGCGCCGAGAAATTCGGCCCTGTAACCATTGCGTATGAAACCTACGGCGCGCTTAACAGCGAAAAGACCAACGCTGTTTTAGTTACCCATGCGCTTTCAGGGGATGCTCACGCCGCCGGTATTCATGAGGGGCAAAGCGATCCCGGATGGTGGGATTCTATGATAGGCCCGGGCAAGGCATTTGACACAGATAAATATTTTGTTATCTGCTCAAATGTTCTAGGCGGGTGCAAAGGTTCCACCGGCCCTTCGAGTGTCAATTCTAAAACAGGGAAGCCCTATGCGCTGGATTTCCCTTTAATCAGCATTGGCGATATAGTCAATTGCCAAAAACGCCTTATCGAGCATTTAGGTATCGAAAAACTGTTATCAGTTGTCGGCGGTTCAATGGGCGGAATGCAGGTTTTATCGTGGCTTGTTAATTATCCGGATAAAATCAGCAGTGCCATACCTATTGCCACAGCCACAAAGCATTCGCCTCAACAGATCGCATTTGATGAAGTCGGCAGGCAGGCAATTATGGCGGACTCGCACTGGAAGGAAGGTAATTATTATAATGGCCCCCTTCCGGCAAAAGGCCTTGCGGTCGCAAGGATGATAGGCCACATAACATACATGAGCGATGCGTCGATGGAGGAAAAGTTCGGCAGACAAAAGAAAAACAACGCCGAACCGTTTAAATTTACAGCGGATTTTGAAATAGAAGGTTACCTGCGTTATCGGGGTGATAATTTTGTGAAACGCTTCGACGCTAATTCTTATTTGTATATTACGAAAGCAATGGATAATTTTGACGCATCATACGGTAAACCGCTTGAGGACGCATTGAAAGACGTAAAGGCGAAGATATTGGTTGTTGCCTTTAAATCGGACTGGCTATATCCCGCATATCAGTCAAAGGATATAGTAAAGGCATGCAAACTTTCCGGAGTAGAAGCGTCTTATTGCGAAGTGGATTCCACGTATGGGCACGATGCGTTCCTTCTTGAGATTAAGGAAGAGACGCATCTTATAAGCCATTTTTTAAAAAAGGTGTTCTACAAATATGAGGTGACAGGTGACTATGGACAATAGAAATATCAAACCCGATCACAGAGAAATACTGGAGCTGATTGAAAAGCGCGCCTCGGTTTTAGACTTAGGATGCGGAAACGGCGAGCTTCTGCATGTTTTAATAAAAGAAAAAAACGCGCACGGCGTTGGGATAGAGATAGACGAAGACGCTATCTATAAATGCATAGCCAAGGGATTAAATGTCTTTCATGGTGACATTGATAGCGGCTTAGCTGAATATAAAGATAAGGCATTTGATTATGTGGTGTTAAATCAGAGCCTTCAACAGGTGCGGCACGTAGACGCAGTGCTTAATGATGCGTTACGCGTCGGCAAAAAAGTCATCGTGGGAATCCCGAATTTCGCATTTTACAAGGCGCGGCTGCAGTTATTTTTCAAAGGAAAAGTCCCCGTTACAGGTTCATTGCCTTATCAGTGGTACGAAACGCCGAATTTGCATTTTTTAAGCATTTTGGATTTTATCAATTATTGCAAAGTGAAGAATATTACCATCGAACGCAGCGTATGCATAAACGATAAAAGGCGCATTACGTTACTGCCTAATCTGTTTGGACAAATAGGGATATTTCAAATAACGAAGTGAAATTAAAAGGAGGACGGAAAAGATGAGTTTGTTGGAAAACAAGGACGACTTAAAAGTCCTGGTGGAAACTCTTAATTTTAAGGAAAAGGTTCAAAGGTCAAAGCAACTTATTAAAGAAGCATACGCAAAATACGGAGATTCTCTGGTCGTCGCTAACAGCCTCGGGAAAGACTCAGTAGCTGTATGGGACCTGGCAAAACGGGTCAATCCGAAAATAAAAGGCTTTATTGTAACTACACGTTATAAACCAACCGAGACAGTGAGTTTCATGAATGAAGCTGTGAGAAGATATCCGGAGCTGAAGGTTTATAAGAACGATACGAAAATACCTGAAAGGCTTTATGAAACAGAGCCTGACAAATGCTGCGACATATTAAAAGTGGAGCCTGTCAAGCGCGCCGTAGAAGAAATGCACGTTAACTGCTGGGTGACAGGCCTGCGCTGCACCGAAGGAAGAACGCGCACGGATTTTAAAGAGGTTGAAGAGCGCGATAAAGGGCTGATTAAATTGAACCCTATCCTTATCTGGAAGGAGCGGGAGGTTTGGCAGTATCTCGCGCTATATGGCGTTGCGGTCAATCCCCTCTATGGTGAAGGCTATAGGTCCTTGGGATGCGCGCCGTGCTCGCATATTACCAATGATGAAAATGAGCGCGCCGGCAGGTGGATAGGCACCAGCAAATGCGGCGGAGAATGCGGCATACACACAAGGCCGCTTAAGAAAAATTTAAACGGAGATGGAATTTGATCGAGCATAGTTTTTTGATAATAGTTGTTATTTTTTTTGCCCTTAATATGGGCGCAAGCGGCATAGTGCCTTCTTTTGCTTCCGCTTACGGCGCAAAAATAATAAGAAATAAAAATGCCATTGCATTGTTTGCGCTTTTTGTAATTTTGGGCGCAGTTTCGTTAGGAAAGGGCGTTACGGTGACTCTAGGCAAAAACCTTTTGCCTGCGCAGGCGTTGAATTTTAATACCGCATTGATAATTCTTGCTGCAGCTGCAAGCGGACTATTCTTGGCTAATATTTTGAAAATACCGCAATCAACCAGCCAGGTTACCGTGGGGGCAATTGTGGGCGCCGGGCTGTATTTCGGACAGCTAAACGTAAAGACTATTTTTTTTAAAATACTCCCCCTTTGGGTTATTTTGCCCGTGTTGTCTTATGCGTTGACCTGGTTACTATATCGCAGGATTTATCCGCCAGAAAACGATAACCTTCATATTTACCAAAAGTTATTTGCCAACGAGAAAAAATTGAGGCTATGGGCGTTAGCGGCGGGCTGCTATGTTGCATTTGCTATAGGGACAAATAATGTTGGCAATGCAGTAGGCCCTTTATTTGGAGCAGGCATTTTAGGGGCTAATTTCGGATTGCTTTTAATTTCCCCGCTTTTTGGTGCCGGGGCTTTGATTTTAGGCAAAGGGCCACTTGAGACAGCAGGCAAGGAAATTGTTCCTCTCGGATTATTTTCCAGCACTTTGATTTCGTTTGTTACCGCAACACTTTTGATTGTCGCCTCCATCCTGGGAGTACCGCAATCATTGGTACAGCTAAACGTCTTCTCGATATTTGCGGTAAGCGGCTTAAAAAATGGGCATCGACACACACTCGGCCGGCAAGTGACGAAAAAAACATTTTTTATCTGGGCGGTTACGCCTTTGCTTTCTTTAGCTGTATCGTATGCAATATTATTATTAATAGGAAAAGCATATGCCAAATTATGATAAGATTGTTGAAAATGTCACCGAGTTAATCGGCCACACGCCGTTAGTTAAACTTAATCGTATTGTTGAGGGGCATGCGGCGGATATCCTGGCTAAACTAGAATATTTTAATCCCGGCGGAAGCGTAAAGGACAGAATAGCCCTTGCCATGACCGAAGATGCTGAACAAAAAGGGATTCTTAAGCCCGGTTCGGTTGTGATTGAGCCGACCAGCGGAAATACGGGAATAGGCCTGGCTATGGTATGCGCGGTTAAAGGTTATAGATGCATAATTACAATGCCGGAGACAATGAGCCTTGAAAGGATATATATTTTGAAAGCCTATGGCGCAGAGGTTGTCCTTACGCCAGGCAGCCAGGGAATGAAAGGGGCTATAAAAAAAGCAGAAGAGCTGCACAAAAAAATGCCGCATTCTTTCATGCCTCAGCAGTTTAAACATTTGTCAAACCCTGAGGCCCACAGGAAAACTACCGCAAAAGAAATTCTCGTGCAGACCGGAGGCCAGCTTGACGCTTTTGTTGCCGGAGTAGGCACAGGCGGGACCATAACAGGAGTGGGCGAGGTATTAAAGAAGCACAATCCCGGCATTAAGATTATTGCGGTTGAGCCGAAGGCAAGCGCTATTTTATCGGGCGGAACGCACAAGCCCCATAAAATCCAGGGCATAGGGGCGGGCTTTATTCCGGATATCTTGAACAGGGCAATTATTGACGAGATTATTACTGTAAGCGACCAGGATGCCTACAATACAGCAAAGTTATTAACAAAAAAAGAAGGCATATTCGGTGGCCCATCTTCCGGCGCAGCTTTAGCCGCTGCATTAATAGTTGCAAAGAGATTAGGCAAAGGCAAAAGGATAGTAACGATTTTTCCCGATACAGGAGAAAGATATTTTTCAATGACGCAGTATTTTGAATTTTAAACTGCACGTTTTATGGCAAAATTTTATTATCCCATAGCCTTGAATGTAGAAGGCAAGCGCGTTTTGATTGCAGGCGGCGGCCAGGTCGCCGAACGCAAGGTAAAAACGCTAGTTGAGTTTGGCGCCCGGGTTTATGTAGTATCGCCGGATTTGACAAAAGCCCTAAAGGGCATGGTAAAATCCCGTAAGATTGCATGGTTTAACAGAGCCATAACATATTCAGATATAAAAGGCAAAGATATTATTGTTGCAGCAACCTCAGACGCCGCTACTAACCGAAAGATAAGTAGGTGGTCGAGAAAGCAAAGCGCATTGGTAAATGTCGTAGACAATGCCAAATTGAGCAGCTTCATCTCACCGGCTGTTTTTCATGCCAACGGTGCTGTTATAGCTGTGTATACTCATGGTAAAGCCCCGGCATTATCGCGGGATTTAAAAAATTTCCTAAAGGAAAACCAGCATGAATTTCTATCTTATCGGAATAGACTACAAAAGCGCGCCCATTGACACAAGGGAATCTGTATACAGGCAGCGCGTAATAATATCCCAATTCTGGTTCCAGCGCCACAGTCGGCAGGCAGCTTCTCTCGTTACCTGTAACCGCTATGAAATTTATGTTGCAACAGATCAAACCGAGAAGCTTAAAATATCCGTCGATATTTTTAAAAAGCAATTCAGTGAATTTTTAAGGTATGGCTATGAAAAGAGGGGCTACGCAGAAGTCTTAAGGCATCTTGTGCGCCTTGGGACAGGCTTAATATCCCAGATAAAAGGCGAGCTGCAGATATTGCAGCAGCTTAAAGCCTGGGCGCAGCAGAAAGAATTGCCAAAGCCGCTTTATGATGTGTTAGAAAAAGCAATATTTTTGGCAGAAGAGATACGCTTAAGGGCCGGGCTGAACTCAAAAACCGACAATATAGCAACTCTGGTCGTCAGAGACATTTTACAGGCATTTCCGGAAAATAAAAACTTAAAGATAGTAATAGCTGGTACAGGCAAAATAGCTGAGCTTTTTGTTGTTTACAAGCCGCCTCGCGCAAAAATTTATTTTGCAGCGCATAAGAATTTTATCAAAGCGCAAAAATTAGCAATTAGCGCCTCTGGCGAAGCTGTTTTTTTTGATAAATTGCCGCAGCTTCTTTTGGAGGCGGATATTTTAATAAGCGCCACCACAAGCCCGCATATAATATTTACCCATGAGTATTTTTCCCGCATATCGAACTTAAGAAAAAATAAACTGTATATTTATGACCTGGCTATCCCGCGCGATGTAAGTCCTTCTGTAAAAGGCTTAAGCGGAATTGTTTTAAAAAATGTGGATGATATGGCCAGCCTTAAAATCGGAACCAGGCCCAGCCCGCTGGCTATTAAGCAGGCCGAAGAAATAAAAGCGCGCTTATCGGGCGTGACATTGGACATAGTCGCCATACTCACAAAAGGCGATAAAGACAAGCAGACGCCTCTGCCTGAAACAGAAGGCAGGGATTTTTTTACAAAAGAAATTGAAGCTGCTCTTTTATCCGGAAGGATAGACGCTGCTGTGCATAGCGCCAAAGATATGGAAGAAAATATGCCAAAAGGCCTTATGATAGCAGCTACAACAAAATCCATAAGCACACACGAATGCCTGGTGTCTTTAAAAAAAGAAACCTTAGAAAGCCTCCCCGCCGGCTCGGTTATAGGCACAAGCAGCGCAAAAAGAAAAGACGCCATTGTAAAATACAGGAGCGATTTGAAGGTAAAGGATATCCGCGGAAACATAGAAGAAAGATTACGGCAGCTGGATAACAATGATTTTGACGCAATCATCGTAGCGCATGCTGCTTTAATACGCCTGGGCCTTGAACACAGAATAAGCCAGATTATACCGCCTGAGGTGATAAAACCGCATCCGTTACAGGGCCGCCTTGTTATCCAGATACGTAAAGACCGTAAAGAACTGTTAAAAATTTTTAGGGCAATAGATGAAAACTGAAAATCCAAAAGTCTATATAGTCGGAGCAGGGCCAGGGGATGAGGGCCTTTTAACGATTAAAGGCATGAAGGCCTTAAAAAAGGCCGATTGCGTGATATATGATTTTCTGGCAAATAGTAAATTATTAAAATACGCCAAAAGAACGTCAGAGAAAATCTGCGTAGGCAAATCAGACGGGTTTCACCTCTTAAACCAGAAAGCAATCAACAGGCTGGTTTATGAAAAATCCAGAAACAACAAAACAACAGTCCGGTTAAAAGGCGGGGATCCGTTTATATTCAGCAGGGGAGTTGAAGAAGCGCTGTATTTAACCCGTAAAGGCGTAAAATTTGAGATAATACAGGGGGTAACATCCGCCTTTGCATCTGTTGAAAGCTTTGGTATACCGTTAACAAGAAAAGGAAAATTTTCTTCCGTAGCTGTTTTAACAGGAAGAAAGAGTAATAATAAAAAGCTTGATGCGCCGGCTTGCGATACACTGGTTTATCTTATGGCAGTCGCAAATATAGACAATGTTGTAAAGGCTATCCTTGGCTCCGGCAAAAGCATAAAGACGCCTTGCGCTTTTATAGAAAGAGGGACAACAGCCAAAGAGAAAATACTGACCGGGAATCTCGGCAACATAGCAAAAAAGGCAAAACAGATACCAATCAGGCCGCCGGCGGTTTTTATTGTAGGAGAAGTTGTAAACTATGGCAAAAAAATCTACGCTCATAAATATAAAAAAACATGACCTGGTATATCCTTATTTTGTGATAGGCGGAAGAAATAAAAAGGAGCAGATAAAATTATTTCCGGGACAGTTCAGGTTTTCAACAGACTGCCTTATGCGGGATGTAGAGGAGCTGGCGGCTTTGGGCATTGATAAAATACTGCTCTTTGGCATACCCGCCCATAAAGATGAGCTGGGAAGCCCTGCTTATTTGAAAAATAATATAGTAAGCGTAGCGGTTGAGGAAATAAAAAAACACTTTCCGCATCTGGTTGTTATGACAGATGTGTGTCTGTGCGCGTATACAAGCCACGGGCATTGCGGAATATTAAAAAAATCAAAAAAACAAAATGTTTATATTGATGATAACAAAACATTGAAAACTTTAGCAAAGATCGCCCTATCCCACGCAGAGGCAGGGGCAGATTTTGTTGCGCCGTCGGCAATGGCCAAAAGACAGGTGGCAACAATACGAAAATCTCTGGATAAAGGCGGTTTTCGCCGCACGCGCATAATGGGGTATTCCGCAAAGTTTGCTTCAAATTTTTACGGGCCGTTTCGCAATGCAGCTAACTCAAGCCCCAAATTCGGAGACAGGAAAGGTTATCAGCTTGATTTCAGAAACAGCGCTGCTGCCTTAAGAGAGATAGAGGCTGACATAAGAGAAGGCGCGGATATTGTTATGGTAAAACCTGCCATTAGCTATCTTGACATCATAAGGCAGGCAAAATCAAAATTTTCCAAACCATTAGCCGCATACAATACAAGCGGAGAATATGCCTTTGTAAAATATGGCGCCAAATCCGGGTTATGGGATGAAAAAAATATGGTTTTTGAGATTATAACCTCAATAAAACGCGCAGGGGCTGATTTCATTATTACATATCATGCTAAGGATATCGCAAGATGGCAAAAAGGATAGCGCGAGAAAATAAAAAGTTATTTAAGAAGGCAAAACGCTGCCTTGTAGGCGGAGTTGACAGCCCTGTCCGTAGTTTTGGCTATATCGGCACAGAGCCCATACTGGTTAAAAGGGGCAGCGGCGCTAAAATTTACGATTACGACGCAAATAAGTATATAGACTACTGCTTGTGCTGGGGCGCAATGATATTGGGCCACAACCACCCTGAAGTTACAAGGTCTATAAAAGAGGGCCTGGGGTTTGGTTTAAGTTTTGGGGCAACGAATAAACCGGAAATAGAACTTGCAGGCTTAATAAGAAGCGCAATACCGTTTGCGGAGAAAGTCAGGTTTGTCAATTCAGGGACCGAGGCTGTTATGGGCGCTGTGCGCCTTGCAAGGGGGTATACAAAAAGAGATGATATTGTAAAATTCAAAAACGCCTATCATGGAGGGGCAGATTACCTTCTTGCAAAAAGCGGCTCGGGCCTTGCGACATTCGGCATACCTTCGAGCGCCGGTGTGCCAAAAGATTTCACAAAGCATACGATACTTGCTCCTCTTGGTGACCTGGAAGCCATCGAAAGAGTCTTTAAAAAATCAGGGTCAAAAATTGCCGCAGTTTTAATTGAACCCGCAGGGGCTAATTATGGTGTTGTGCCTCCTGATTTAAGGTTCTTAAAAAAGTTAAAAGAATTAACAGCCAGACATGGTTCACTATTAATCTTCGATGAGGTTGTTACGGGATTTCGGTTTAATTTTGGTTCAATCGCTGAAAAACTTGGCGTTATACCGGACCTTATTACCCTGGGCAAAATTATAGGCGGCGGGCTTCCTATTGGAGCTTATGGCTCAAGTGAAAAAATTATGAAGCACCTCGCACCTTGCGGAGACGTGTATCAGGCATCGACTTTTGCAGGCAATACAATAACTATGCGTGCCGGATACGCTACGCTTGATGTTTTAAAAAGGCTAAAAACCGAATATAGAAAAACAAATAATCTTACAGGGTACTTGGTGTCTGGTTTAAAAGAGCAGGCACTGTTATACCGGATAGATTTAAATGTAAGCCATTATGGCAATATGTTCAGTGTGAAGTTTAAGGATGTAAAAATATTCAGGAAATTCTATCAGCTCATGCTGGCAAAAGGCATATATCTTGCTCCGTCGGAATTTGAGACAAACTTTTTATCTTTTGCGCACAGCGTAGCGGATATTAAAAACACGATAAATGCCGCAAGATGGGCATTGGAAAGGGCATAGAAGATGGCAAATGAAAATATAGATTATGATAATTTAAAAAAGAAGGGTTTTTTAAGGCAAAGGCAGGAAGGCCTTTTTGTTTTAAGGACAAGGATGCCGTCAACAGGGGTATATACCAACACTCAACTTATAAAGCTGGCAGAAATATCTAAAAAATACGCAAAAGGTATCCTTCATGCTACAGTGCGCCAGGGGCTTGAGATACCGTTTATTAAATATGAAGATATACCGCAAATAGAAGATGAACTTAGCGCGGCAGGGGTAGATTCAGGGATATCAGGGCCAAGGCTTCGGGCAACAACAGTCTGCCCTGGTAATAACTGGTGCAAGCAGGGCCTTGTCGATACATTTTCTCTTGCCCGTAAAATAGAAAATGAATTTGGCTTAAAGTGCGGTTTGGATTTACCGCACAAATTTAAAATAGCCATTTCAGGCTGCCCTAATGCATGCACACGCGCCCAAGGATCAGAGATCGGTATTCACGGGCAAGTAGGTGGATACACAGTTTATCTAGGCGGCTGTGGCGGGCGTATGCCCAGACAGGGCTTTAAACTCGATAAGGTGTTTACAGAGGATGAGGTAGTGGCCCTAACGGGAAAAGTAGTTACATTTTTTAAAGAAAAGGCCAAGTCCAGGCAGAGGCTTGGTATTTTAATAGAAGAAACAGGCAGGCAGAAGTTTTTAGAAAATATTCTTTAATATAGGAGGTAAAAATGCCATATATAAATTTAAGGGTAGTTGGGAAATTGGATAAAAAGCAGAAGGAAGCCATTGCCAAAGAGTTTTCCGATACGCTCTTTCGGGTAGCAGGCAAGGAGAAGAAATATACCTATCTTGTAATCGATGAGGTAAGCGGCGAAAATTGGGCACAGGGCGATAAATTTTTCGCTTGACAAAAACAGGCTATAATGTAAGGCTATCACTAAATTTACATATAGGGCCATAGCGATATGATAATTTTAGGTATAAACGCAAGCGCAAGGAAAAATGGGAATTGCCGCACATTGCTGGATGAAGCGCTTAAGGCGCTAAAAGAAGCAGGCTGCGCGACTGAAACACTATGCCTTATTGATTTAAATATTTCTCCATGGCGCGAGGTTAACCCTAAAGATGATATGGAGAAACTGATAGGTAAAATTAAGGCCGCAGATATCATCATCTTGGCAGCGCCCATATATTTCGGTTCCTTAAGCGCTCAGGCAAAAATCATGATAGACCGCTGCCAGGACCTATGGGAGAAGGTGGTTTTAAATAAAACTCACATAAGAAAAAATGAGGCAAAGGCAGCCCTAATATGCACGCAGGCCTCTGACAGAAAAGATTTTTTTGAAAATGCCGAGCATATAGCCAAGAATTTTTTCGTGGTCATAGAGGCAAAGTATAAAGGTAAATTATTCTGCGGGGGCCTTGAAAACAAGACAGACGCCCTGAAGCACCCCGAATACATAAAAGAAGCCCGTCTTCTGGCTAAAACCTTACTTTCTTAAAATTCCCACCGGATTTATTAAATTTATATTTTATTTTTTGTTGAAAGCCCTTAATCTATGTGTTAAAATCTCATCGTACTTACTTTAATTAAGCAACATGAAAGCTTGCCTAGCGGCAGGCAGGGAGGAATTATGGCAGAGGAAAAACCAACTCAGGAAGCTCCTAAAGAAGCGCCCAAAAAAGAAGCAGCGCCTCAAGAAGCGGCCAAGAAAAACAAGAAATTAAACAAGATGACCTTGAAGGACATGGATAAAAAGCTCGAAGAGATAAAAGAGAAAATGGGCAATCTATCTTCAAAATATGCAAAGGAGCTGCTTAAAGCTAAAAAAGGCCTTATGGGGCAATAACAGTGAAAAAGGCGAAAGACCCATTTCATTTTTATTCTCACGTTGAATTAAGGGAATCCACATCTCTTAAGGCGCGCAATATAAGAGAGATGGCAAGCGTTATTAAAAACGTTCCAGGTTCGGTAGTATATTATCATACCCATGTATTTTTCGAACAACACCAGTTTTTATCGCCTGAGCCACCCAACGCGTTCGCCTACTGGGCAACCTACACTCTCGGCGATATGATACTCGGGGAAAAATTGGGCAGTATAAACATATCGCAGTACCACACCATACGCGCGCTGCGCGAAAAAATAATAGAAGTCCTGGAAGAGCATTTATTCAACGCACAAGAAATAAGGAACGCGGCCGAGGGGGAAGAGTTCGATTTTATAAAAACGCGCAGTTTTATCTTTCCTTTGCCTAGCGTGGTAACGGATCTTCGTGAGTTTGTCGAGGCCTTAAAAACAGTAAATCTCTATTCCGTATATTTTCACATATTTGCCGCCAGGCTGCGCCTGGAAAAGGGCATAAATGATTTTTCTAACTGGATAGATAAAAGTCTGGGGTTTGATAAACTCGCGGAAAAAATAGATACCCTGGACCCTTATACCTATACGTTAAGCGGATTAAGGGACAAGATAATAGACTTAATACAAAAGAGCCCGGAATGGAATCAGGATTAAAAACAGAAAGAACAAAGCCATCCTTAAAGGATTATGCGGAAATAGTCGGCCCCTGCGTAATAGATGAATTGAGATTTATCGCAGGCAGGCTTAAAGGCAAAAGCATTCAGCACGTCAGCTCTTTAAGCAGCTCAAGCGAAGCAGCTGAAACGCTAAACCGCATTGTTCCTTTGTTTAAGGATACAGGGCTTGACGCATCCTGGGACATCATAGATGTTGACAGCGAATTTTCCGAGGTGACAGAGAAATTCCATAATGCCCTGTGCGGAAGGGAACAAGATTTAACAGACAGTGATTTTGAAAGCTATATACAGGCAAGCGAGCACAACATAAGAAAAATAAAACTTCGCGGCGATACGATATTTATACACGACCACCAGCCTCTGGCTTTGATAGGAAAAAGAAAAGGCCTGGCAAGCAAGTGGGTGTGGCGCTGTCACATGGATGTTTCTTCTCCGGATGAAAGAGTATGGGAATTCCTATCCACTTTTATAGAAGGTTATAACGCGGCCGTGTTTTCAAGCCCTAAATTTACCAAAGCCTTAAACATACCGCAATTTTTAGTGTGTCCGGCCATAGACCCACTAAGCGATAAAAACCGCCCGTTAAGTGTAAGCGAAATTGATAATGTGCTTTATAAATACGGTATAGAGAAAAGTAAGCCTATAATATGCCAGATATCACGTTACGACTATTTAAAAGATCCTGTAGGCGTTATTGAGACATTTAAACTTGTGAGAAAACACGTAGATTGCCAGCTTGTTTTAGCCGGCGCCAAATCAACAGATGATCCCGAAACCGACAGGGTGCTCTCAGAAGTTAAAAGAAGCGCCAGAAGCACGCCTGACGTGCACATATTGCTCCTGGAGGAACACAGCGACATAGAGATTAATGCTTTGCAGCGCGCCAGCACGGTTATTGTCCAGAAATCCATAAAAGAAGGCTTTGCCCTGACTGTAACAGAAGCGCTGTGGAAAGAAAAGGCAGTTGTAGCATCGGCGGTAGGCGGAATACCGTTACAAATAAAGCATAAATACAGCGGGCTTTTATGCCATTCCATTGAAGCTGCCGCAATGCAGCTCAGGCAACTTTTGAACAACCCCGAATACGCCAAGAAGCTTGGCGCAAACGGCAAAATCCATGTTATGAAAAATTTCCTGCTAACCAGGCTTATGCGCGAACATATGCTGGTAGCTTTAGCCCTTGAACGTGAGGGCGATATTATAAACTTATAAGTCCGAATTTAATTGATAATATGTCCCTCGCTTAAACAAGCTAAAATTTCCTACGAAAATTTTAGCTTAAGCTTCGGGATTAATTCGCCCCCACCGCTTTGATTCGCTTTTGCGAATGCAAAACGAATCAGTGGGGGCTCATTAAGGAGGTGGAGAAATGGCTAAGGTTTTTGTTGATGAAGCATTATGCACGGGATGCGGGCTTTGCGAAAATACCTGCCCCGACGTTTTCAAGGTGGAAGATAATGTAGCAAAAGTCATATCCCAGGATACATCTAACTGTGATGTGCAACAGACAGTTGATGATTGCCCTGTGAGCGCGATATCAATGGAGTAATGAAAATGGGGACAGCCTCCTATTAAGGAGGCTGTCCCCATTTTAATACATGAATAACCAGAAGATAGCAGATATATTTGACGACATAGCAAAGATCCTTGAGTTTAAACAAGACAACATATTCAAGATAAGAGCCTACCAGAAAGCAGCAGTTACCCTGCGCTCATTAACCGAAGATATAGCAAAATACGCCAAAAATAGCTCTCTTACAAGTCTGCCCGGCATAGGAAAAGACCTCGCGGATAAAATAAATGAGATACTGAAAACAGGCACATTAAAGGTTTATCAGGGATTGAAAAAATCCGTGCCTGAAGGCCTTATGGATGTTATGAGTATCCCGGGTGTTGGCCCCAAAAAGGCCAAGCTTTTGTATGATGAGTTAAAAATAGACAGCGTAGAAAAATTAAAAGAGGCAGCTGAAAAACACAAGCTTAGCGCGCTCCCGCACTTAAAAGAAAAGACAGAACAAAATATACTCCAGGGCATAAAACTTTTAAGCAAGGCTAAAGAGAGGATGCTTCTTGGCGAGGCATTGCCTGCCGCAGAAGGCGTAGTAAATTATCTTAAGGATAAAAAAGGCGTTGAAAAAATTGAAATCGCAGGCTCCACCCGAAGGCAGAAAGAAACGATACGCGATATTGACATACTTGTTGCCTCAGAAAACCCGCCAGAAATAATAAAAGAATTTACGCATATGCCGCACACTGAGAAAATCCTGGCAGAAGGAAGGACAAAGGCTTCGGTATTGACAGGACGCGGCCTTCAGATTGATTTACGCGTAGTTGACGTAGAGTCGTACGGCGCGGCGCTTGTTTATTTTACAGGCTCCAAGGAACACAATATACGTATAAGGGAGCTTGCGATTAAAAAAGGCCTTAAGGTGAATGAATACGGCGTATTTACCGCCAAGGGCACAAAGATAAATAAAAAAATCGCGGGAAAAACAGAAACAGAAGTTTATAAGGCGCTGAACCTTGAATTTATACCGCCTGAATTACGCGAAGACAAAGGCGAAATAGAGGCAGCTCTTGAAAACAGGCTGCCTGAGCTTGTAAAGCCGTCGGACATAAAAGGCGACCTGCATGTACACTCAAATTACAGCGACGGAGCGCACGCAATAGAAGAAATAGCGAACACCTGCCGCGATATGGGTTATAAATACGTGGTTATTTCAGATCATTCAAAGTCCTTAAAAATCGCAAGAGGCTTAAGCGAAGAGGAGCTTAAGAGAAAAAACAAAGAGATAGACCAGCTTAATAAAAAGTTTAAGAATTTTAAGATTTTAAAAGGCTCAGAGGTTGATATATTATCCGATGGCACACTTGATTATCCCGATGATGTGTTAAAAGAGTTGGATGCGGTATTTGTTTCAATACACAGCGGCTTTAAACAGCCCATGGAAAAAATTACGGAAAGAATCTTAAAAGCCATGGATAATAAATATGCCCATATTTTATCTCACCCCACAGGCAGGCTTTTAAACGCAAGAGACCCATACGCAGTTGATATTGACCGAGTCCTAAAACACGCAAAACAAACGCATACTGCAATTGAGATAAACGGAAATGTCCAAAGACTGGACCTTGATGACATTAATGCCAGGGCAGCAGCTGATATGGGCATAAAATTAGCCCTTACCACAGATACGCACCGCTTGGACAACCTCCAATTTATGCGTTACGCAGTCTCAGTTGCCCGCCGCGCCTGGCTTACCAGAAAAGATGCCTTAAATGCCCTGCCCCTGCAGCAGCTGTTAAAAGCATTGAAGAAATAAGTATAAATACAGTTATCCGTAACGTAGCCGACCCTTAAGGGTCGGCTACTTATTTAATTAAAAATTTACTTGCTCAAAAACATGTCTTTTGGTATAATATTTAATACTTTTATCAATATAATATAAAGTTTTAAATATGAAAAAAATTGTAATAATTATATTAATAATTACATTAGCATGCCCGCCGCAACAGGCATTTGCCCTCAGGCCGCAGGCAGCGAAAAAGCAGAAAAGCGCACCGACAGTTGCTGATTGCGAAAAATTTGCCTTATCTGTATCACCGCAGGCAACCTCTGAACAAAAAATAAACGCAGTAAATTACATAGGTGGAATATTAAAACAAGCTACTAACCCGCCAAAATCCGAAAGCCCTCAATCCCAGGGCGACTTAGACAGCTTAAGCCTTTCCTTTACCGCTACAGCAGTAGATGAAAAGACGCAAGCGCTTATACAAGCCGGCGCCAAAACTCTTGCAAAAATATTTGTCGAATCTACAGATAAAAAAGTATCTTTCCATGCATTAAAAACAATTGTTACTTTCCGTGAAAAATCCGACGCAGGCCAGGATCCTATTTTTGCTGGGCTTGATGATAGCAATCCCTATGAAATAGCAAAAAAGGAATTAGTTTCATATAATCGAAGAGCTATTAAACCTCTGTGCGCAGCTATCGCAGGCAGAGAAGTTATATGCCTGGGGCTTGCTTTGGCAGCTTTAAATGAAATAGGACATGATGAGCTTATCAGGCATGATATTGACGCAATGCAGGCATTGGTAAGAGACCATGTTGTGCCAATAGCAGCAGGCGATGTGCCTGAGGCCGGTAAAAAAGCAACTGAATTACTGGTGACCTTAAACGATATATCAGTAGATTACGCGATACTAATGCTTTCCAAAGCAAATGAATCTTTAAAAGCAAAAGGCAAGAACGCCATTACCTATGCCCAGGCAGCAGTTTCCATATTAAGCAGTTTAAACATAGAGCCAAGGCTATGGGATAAAACCATAGAACCATTGTTAGTAAATATAGAGGCTTTTATTAACGGGCTATGGATTGGAAAAGGCGCTTATAAACCCTTGCAGACGGCGATTAGAGCATTAAAGCAGAAGATGAAAAGCAATTCAGGCCTGGATATGCCCGATATGCCTGTTTTGGGAGCGCAGAGTAAACCCGCACAGACGCTAACCGAAAGACAGGTCTTGAGCATATTAAGATGCCAGCCGCAACAGCGGGGTAAGTGGGTGGCAATAATAGTTGAACAACTTCCAACCGAACAAGATGAACGTGTAAGATGCAATATTGAAGTAGTGTTGCTTAGGCTTGCTGATATTTCTTTTCCGCTCATCCTGCGTAAGGCAGCAGCAAGCCCGGGCTGTAATTCATTATGGCATATCTTAAGGCAAATGCCACGCCATCTGGCAAAAGTATCGCCTAATGACGCGCGCATTTTTAATATAATAGCCGTTAAGGCCTATTTTGCAGCAGGCGATGCAAGTAACCCGCTTCAGCAAAAGCTACGTACAGACGTAGCAGCTGTCCTGGAAATAACCGCAGATGAGCAGGCAATAAAAGAAGTAGCGCAAAATTTAGACCAGGCATGCCAGCAAAAAGATGAAAATAAAACAACGCTAACAGCAGCCTTACTTGAAAAGCTTGCTGCGAAAGCATCAGGCGCTGTGTCTGCTTTGGCAGAATCATACCAAAGAGAAGCAGCTGAGGCTAATGCCCGCTTAACGAAGACGCATCTAGGCCATATAGACACTAAAGCTTCCGAATCTGCTAAATTTTTTGCTAAGGCATTAGCCCACTTAATCAAAAAAATCAAGCAGGTTGCCGCGCAGCAAAAAAAATTAGCAGAAAAGCGCGCCAGGGCAATCGTAGGCTTTGCCCAATCTGCCCTGCGTCCGATGGCGAGCGAGGCGAAAATTTCGAAAACGTCAGAAGATATAACTCCTGTAGAAAAAAAGGCGAAGAAAAACATATCCACAAAGAGAAAAATCGCAGAAGTTGTATTTATAGCTGCTGTATTAGCCGCTGTTGTTATAACGGTATTTGCGACTTATCAATATTATCTGGCCTTCAGGGCATTTAGCATGGTCTTAAGCACGATGACAATATCATTTATTTCATATTCAATAGGAGATTTTTTAAGGCAAAGGATAAATATAATCTGGGGACCGCAATCGAAAATGGATTACAAACATATTTTAAGATGCGGGCTCACAATGTCTGTAGTAGCTGGATTTTTTGTTGGGTTTTTATGGCATGATTTATGCCTGACTTCAGAGGGCTTAGAGAGAGCAGCAAAGGCAATTATTGATCAGGGAATATTTATGCCACCCTATTTTGCCACATTCAGTCTTAGCATGGGAAAATTTTTTATTGAAAAGAAACCATTTAATACAGCAGTCAAAAAAAGCATGCAAGAGTGGTCTGTGCTGGTGCCATGGTGCCTCGTTTTTTGGGTACCTGCTTTGATCATTATTTATATTATTTTTCAACCCCAGACGCCGGTTTTATGGATATACATAGCAAGCCTTTTATGGACCATACCCTCGACATATTTTATCAATCTGGAGCAGAAAGAAAACCTTCAGAAGATCGAGAGAAACATTAGAATACTCAACAAGACAATGAAATATACAGCACCGACTGCCTTTACCATTTTAACTGTTTCTGCAGCCTATGGCTTGTGGCCTATAGTGCTTATGTGTACGCTTGCCATTTCCTGGCCTGTGTTTTTTGTGTATTATGTCCGTAAAATTTTAGACAGGGACAAGAAACAGGCAGGAGAAAAAGTGCAGGTATTGATATTGCTCGAAAGTGCAGAGCCAGGGGTAGTTTCTGCAGCTGGTTTGGCATTAAGGAGCAGCCTGTTGGAAGGAAGCAGTGTCCAGCCAGGTGTAACAGCGACAGCCACCGTTTGGGAATTTGTCCGGCCACCTGAGCTAAAATCGTTCGGCCGCCTGTCCCCTGCAGCAACAGATGCGCTGCAGGTATCTGCCCTTCGGCCGAAAACGAGCAGGGCAATCCCTTACAATTCTTCGAATTGTAACGGGGCCCTCAGGCCACAGGCGAGTAAAATCAGCGAACGGAAGCGTATGTTAATTAAATATGGCATATATACACAAGAGGAATTTGCCGCTGCGCAGGAACTGTGTAAGCGTTTTTTAACAGGAGAAGGGCTGTCGCATTTTTCAGCATATGAAAAAGTTTGTATGTGGCAGTATGCAATTCTTACGGAACAACGCGAAACAAAACTTTTCCACGACCTGAATAAAGCCGTAAAAAGTGTTGCGGTTAATCTGGAAGTTGAGGATTTATACCTTGGATATCAATGGAAAGATCATTTAGATTCCCACGATAAAGTAAGGTCAATTGAGCAAAACCTTCGCATAAAACTACAAACCAGAGTGCTTGATGTTGGTTGCGGATATGGAAATGTAATCATTGAATTGGCAGACAAATACCCAAGGACTGAATTTGTGGGTATAGATGCTAATCCGTATAATCTTTCACAAGCCATAACAAGGCTTATTGCTATGGGGGATGATGCGCCGCGGAATATAAAATTTCATATCCGCGACTGTCGCCAGCCGCTTAAAGGCAGAATAATACCGCAAAGAGGCATACCTTATGAAGATGACGCGTTTGATGCTGTATTGGTGTTAGAAGGAGTAATGGACGAAGACGCATTTTCGGATTATTGGCATAAACCCCTATGGACAGAAATTATCAGGGCCACAAATAAAAATGAGGGCACTATTTGCTTTTTCGGCCTTAAAGGAAGAGACGCTTTTAGCAGGTGTTTGCCGACAGGCATTGAAGCAGAAAGAGCGCAGGGTGCCCAATTTTCTATCAAAGGCAAAAGAGAGAGATATTTTGTCCCTAGTTGGGGAGGCACTGAATTGGCGGCAGACAGAACAGAGTTTTATGTCTGGCAATTGCGTAGCCGAAACCCGCAACCTGAACTCGCTCCTGAGCCGGTAATAACCGCACCCGTAAGCAGAGCTCCAGCCTTGCCATTACAAGTGCCTCTTGAATTTGCACTAAGCGGGAGAGTTACAGAAGGAACAATATGGGATTTAATTTTGCAGGAAGCAGCATGATGAAAAAACTCATAGCGATAATAATAGTAGTAACAATAGCAATGCCGCAACAAGCGTATGCTCTCCGGCCGGCGGCAGCTATTTTCAACCCGCATTTACCGAAACCGGAAGCAGATTCAAATTTATTCATAATAGATTTTGACGATGTACGCTCTCGGGATAGAAGCCTTGTCGGAGGCAAAGGTGCAAGCTTGCCTGAACTGGGCAGCATTGACGGGATAGACGTACCCGAAGGGTTTAATGTGACCACAATTGCTTACGACAGATTTATCAGGACTTCAGCGGTAACGCCGCAAATAGAAAAATTAGAAGAGCTTTCGGAAGAATGGGTCAAGTTAAAATTGCTAGGCAAAGATGATGAGGAAACAGAAAAGCTATCAAAGAGAATAACTGACCAGGCTAACAGGGCTAGAGACATTTTGTTGCAGACAGGTATGCCTGCAGATATACAAGAAGCGGTCAGGGTACGATATCAGCGTCTCTGCAAGGATGCAGGTGAAGAAGATATGGTCGTCTCTATAAGAAGCTCGGCTGATGCCGAAGACTTACCCACTGCTTGCTTTGCCGGTCAGCACGATACAGATTTTAAAGCAGGAGAAAAAGAGGTTGTAGCCGAAGTGCTAAAATGCTGGGTTTCTTTATTTAGCGACAGGGCAGTTATGTACCGCAATGATGAACGGCTTAAAATACTGCGAGGGCAGACAGGACAGTATGCAGACGTCGACTCTTTATTGACCAAGAATACCACTTTGAAGCATGGACGCGTTAAACTGGCAGTTGTAGTGCAGAAAATGATAGATGGCCTTGCCGCAGGAACCGGCTTCAATGTGGATAGAACTACCGGCGCACCGGAAATATATTTTGAAGCAAACTATGGGCTGGGCAAGTCTGTTGTCGACGGCATAGCTATCCCCGATACTTGGCGCTTCGACGTAGAAAACCTACAGATGAAGGAAAAAGAATTAGGCAGTAAGCTTAAAAAAGTCGTTTATGGCCCAAGAGGAATGGAAGTTGTTGATACGACGAAGGCTGAAAGGGAGAATTTTGCAATACCCGAAGACAAGGCCGCTGAAATTGCCGGAAAAATTAAGCGCATTGGTGAACATTATCGCAAAAAATATGGTTATAAATATATAGATGTAGAATTTGTGCTGGATAAACAGTACAACATTTATTTTGTGCAGGCACGCCCCGAAACGTTATGGTCTGCCAGGGCAGACAGCAGTGAGGTATTTATCACAGGTATCCCGGTTGAAGAAGCAAGAAAAGCGCAGATAATTTTTGAGGGAGGAAAGTCTGTTTATGATGGCGCAGTTTCCGGAGTTTTAAGAGTCATAGAGAATTTCGGGGAGGCTCAAGAAAGGGTTAAGACAGGAGATATATTAATAGCGTATGAACCTGTTCCGGAATGGAATATTGTCCTTTCAAGAATTGCAGGCGGAGCTAGCGAAGCCGGTGGCACGTCATGCCATTTAGCACTTGTTTGCGGCGAAAGAGGCGTTCCCGGTATTGTCGGCGCGGCAAACGCAACTAAAATACTTAAGCAATATGACGGATGCCAGGTAACGCTGGATACTACAAACAGGGTTATATATAGAGGTGTGCTACCGATATCCAAAGGCTGTCGCAGTGATTTCATAAGAGATGATATAGCAAGACAAAACAGAGTGCAGGAAGAGCAGAGAGGCCTCTTTGTATATCAGGGGCAAAGGTGGTGGGGGAAGCCGGAATATCCTTTAGGCAGGTTACAACTGGATTTATACGAAAGGGCTATGAAATTACTCGGAGAATGGTTTGGAATGCAGATAACATACATAACAAGAGACAACTTGTTGTTGGTTAAATCTGTAGGCAAAGAGGAAATGAATAAGCCCAACAATATATACTGGATCTGTGAAAAATTAAAAAACTCGGATATTGCTGAACTTGAAAAGTTGCTGGAAGACAGGCGCAGGACAGTGGAAGAATTTTCAAAATGCGCCGAAGAGTTTGAAGTGACGCCCGAAAAGATGGAAAAATTTATAAATATTTATATAAAATTAATAGCGCATTTTCATCTACGATGGTACTTTGACCGGATGGTTATGGAGCCGTTAGCGGAGCAACAATTAGCGCAATTACCCGAAAGCCTGCGCCAGTTAGCCAGAACACATTTCAGGCCTACGGCAATCACCGAAGCGCAAAGGAAGCAGGGATCTTTTAAGAAACTTGTCGCTGCCTGTCAACCTTACGCTAATTTGTTTTTAGCAAAAACTTCTACGCAGGTAATTGAGGTTCTGAATCAGGTTAACCCGTCTTTGATGAACCAATTATACGCATATGCCCGCAAATATAAATTTGATACAGACGATATACGCCTGCCCATTCCCGTAGATAAAGCTATTATGGAGATTCAGGCAGGCTTAAAAAACCTGCCGTCAGCAAAAGAAGAGCCTTCTCGCGGGACTGCTCCCTCTATATCGCCAGCCATAGAGCAATATGCGCAAGATATCAGAACATTCGAAAGAATATTAAGGCTTACCAATGAGCAGGCCGTTTTAAAGGAAGACGAGCACCATATACAGGTAAGGGCGCAATGGGCGATAAAGGATAAGCTTTTAGAATTCGCACAAATTTTAGTCAACAATGGCAGGCTTTCCAAAGCTGAGGATATATTAGAGATAAGTGTGAGCGAGCTTATCCTGCTGGTAAAAGAGAATTCTCAGGAAAAGAAAGAAGCCGCACGAGAAATCGCCTTGTCGGGCGTTGAAGTAATACAAACGTTTTATGATTTGACTCAGGCTCTGGCTGCATCAGCCCTGCGGCCCACAGCAAGCGCTACAAGCTGGGCAGCGGCGCTCGATATAGATTACGATGCTATTGACGAGGTTATCCGGGAGATATTAGCTGACAAAAGAGGCATTGCATATGAGCACGAAGGGTATAAAATTTTTAAGGCAGCAGGATTAAAAGTGCCGGAACATGAATTTATACCAAGTGGCAGCATAAACACTATAACGCGTTTATTGCTGGAGAAGTTTAAAAGCAAAAGAATAGTTTTAAAACTTGTTTCAAGGGAAATAACCCATAAAAGCAAAAAAGGCGGGGTAAAAATTATAGGAAATAATATTTTTGCCCGGATGCGAATAAAAAGATTTTTTAATAAAATGCAGGGTAAGGCAGGTTTTGCAGGTATATTAATATGTGATTTTGAAGATGTTGAGCAGGAATTGGCCGTAGGCACAGGTTTAGATGCGCAATTTGGGCAAAAAATTGTGTTTGGGCAAGGTGGTACAGCAGTGGAGAAGATAAGAGACCTGGGCGTTGCGTTTGTTTCTGCCTCAGAGGACGCGTTAACCTTGGACGAAAAATTCACCAAGATGATCGGCGGAACAAAAGTCGGGCATGCATTAGATAAAAGACACCTGCCGGCAATATTGGATGTATTAAAAAGAATGACAGCTGTTGCTGACCATTTATACTGCAAAAACAACATATCTATAACAGGCGTGGATATAAACCCTGTTGGTTTTAAAAAAGACGGAACATTAGTTTGTATGGATTCTGTCGTGTGCCTTGAACCTGTAATCAGTCCGCAGCAAGCCCTGGGGATAAAACACAAATACGGGTTTGAGGCAACTGCCGACTATTATCATTCTGAGGCACAGATATTTAGAGAAAGGGATTTTGATCTGGGAACCTTATTTAATCCGGAAACCATAGGAGTTATCGGCTCTGCTACCTCCCCAATTACGGAAATTCTTGTAAACAATTTAAAGCAAAGCCCTGCTTTTAAGGATAAACCTGACAATGTTATTTCAATAAATATGGCTAACCACTATGAAAGCAATGTTACTTCGAGTCTGACACGCCTGGATTTAGTTGTTGTAATTGCGCGCATAGACGAGGCAATACCTCTCATGGAAGATATTTTAGAAAGAAGGCGTATGCTATGCAATGCTTTTGGCGTACCAGATAAACCCGTTTCTTTTGTAATTGTAACGGCAGGCTTTGGAGAGGCAGGACATAAAGAGCTGGATGAGAGGTTGGGCAGGTTGTTAAAAGAATATCCCAACGTAAGGGCTGTTGGCCCAAATGGCCTTGGATTTTTAGTAACAGGCCCAAAAGAGGGTTTTAGCGCATTACTTGTGCCTCCTACGGAATTTATAATGCCCCCTCTATCAGATGAAGGCGATACCGCGATAATAGCGCAAAGCGGAGGGTTTATAGGTAATTACACAATGTTTAATCCGGATGTTAAATTGGCAGCCGCAGTAGGCCTTGGCAACTGTAAAGATTTAGGGCCGGCAGATTTTTTACGCTATCTGATAAAAAATAAACCCCGCATAAAAAATTTTGTATTTTACATAGAAGGTTTTAGGCCAGGTGAGGGAAGAGCGTTTTATGAGGCTGTAAAAGAGGCAACCGCCAGAGGTAAGTACGTAGAATTTTATTACGGCGTCGCTGCCAGTGAAGAAGCTAAAGAAACAGCCCGCACGCACACAGAGGCATTAACAGCAGACCCGGCCATTGTTGAAAAAGCTCTGCTTGAAGCAGGCGCTGTTATAACAAGAAAAAGAGTGGATGAGCCTTGCGATTACAAGGCTATTATAGCGTCATTAGAAAAAGATTATCCTGAATGGGTGCGTTATCATAGAAAAAAGCACGAGAAACTAAATGTCGGTATGGTGGCGAATGCAGGTATAGAAGCAGTAACATCTTTGGAGATAACCGGTAGAAGGCCCTGTTTAATAAGGCCTGCCAAGTTAGTTATGGGCACGACCTTAAGGCTGCAGCAAGGTATAAACTGGCCCAGCACAGTAACTTTAAAAATTCCTTTAGACTTAACTGGCGCAGGAAAGCCCGAGCATTACCTTAAGGCTGTAAGAGAATTATTGCAGGCTGAAGAGATAAACTGTCTTGTTATCTCAATGATGCCCCTGCCCCACGTGGAAAGAAGGGATGCGCTAAGCGAAGACAGCCTTTATGTAAAAATTGTAAACATGACAAAAGAATATAATGCAGCGCAAAGAAAAATAGACCCAAGAAAGGTTAAGCCTGTAATATTTGCGGTAACTGCGCCGGAATATTTCTGGCAGCCTATTTTTGATTTTTTAAAAAGAGAAGAAATGATTTGTGTACGTTACGGTGCACAGGGTATGCGTGCATTTCATGAGCTTTTACTTCCGCCTGCTAAAGCCAAATCTGCTATCTGGAAAATCTTTAGCCCAGCTACTCTGAAAATTTTTGGCCGGGTTTCCCCTACAGCAACAACTGCGCTGCAGGCATCAGCCCTTCGGCCGATGGCAGCACACGCCAGAGAATGCCTTTATAAAACGTCAGCACCTAAAGTAACACCTAGTATTTGCGGAAGGCATGATAAAATAAAACAGCGCTTTAAGGTGATATTCGAGATAAATAAGGATGGAAAACCGCTGCCATCCAGACTGGAGAACGATATTGCTCAGTTTTTAGCAGAGCGCAGCGTTGTGGAAGCAATAGAGAAGGTTCTTGCAGCGAGAGGGGCAAATCCATTGCGCATAACGAAAGTTAAAATTATTAGAAAAAAAGAAAAGCTTAAGGCAACGACATCTGTTGACTTTAAAAAAGGCTTGTTGACTTTAAATCTGCCAAAAACAAAAAGAGGTTTTGAATTAGATCTATACGACTGTTTTATAAGTTTTATTAATCAAAAGCCTTTTTCAAGTGAATTTAGGCAAACCAACTTTGCTGAACTTGTGCCACAAGAAGAATTAGACAGGGCCATCAGGACGGCAAATTGGGAAGATTTTTCACCAGACAGCTACAGCGGAATGCGTTCAGTTACTTTAAGACTGAGAAAACCCATTGTTTATAACGGCGTTACATATACGCACATTAAACTAAAAGGCGTAGTCTTTAATCGCGTTTTCCAGCCCCGAGCTCATAAATTTATCGCGCCTGCCACAAGTATTGATTCACCGCCGCATGAGATAGCCGTTCCGGACATCAGCAACGAAGGCTTTTTTGTGCAGCATGATCAGCTAAATCCCGAAGGCGGATTAATGGAAGATGTCGCAGAGAACGAGATAACAATGATGCAACGAGGTCTTAATGACCATCTTACCTTGGATATACCGTTAGGACATGGAGTTTATGATAGGCTTATTATGGAAGGGCAAAAAATGGCTTATGTTGCTTCGTTGGTACCAGGAGATGGCGAAAAACAAATGGAAGACTTAATGAGTGAATGCCTGCAAAGAAATGCTCCGGTAATCGGAAATACGCGAACCGTTACGGGAAACAACGTGACCACTATACGCGAGGAAATGGAGGATATTTTTTACAGCCAGGGGCAAAAATTACGGGAAGCCCACGATAAGGGAATGTTTTTGGCTTTTCCGCATATAGGCAATTTTTATTTTTTAAATAATAAATATTTTCACCGCGATTTTAGCGAAGCACGCGTTGTGCAGATTACGGATAAGACCAGCTACAGACGGGCCTTAGGATGCAGGTTAATAGATATTGCCGAGGCCTTACAACATTTTCATCAGCTTCAGATTTATTATGATCATGGCAGGGAATATTGGGATACGCGGGTGCAGTTTCATCCTGAATCGGCATTTCTCATGGGTTATTTTTATGATAGGTTATATGAATTTGATAGCAATTTTTTTGTAACTCATTCAGGCGATATTTGCAAACTACTGATAGATAGTGACTCCGTTCCTGTCAATGAACAGAAACATAAAATAATCAAGATGCTTGCAAACATATGCGATGGTGATAAGCCAGCACAAGTTGATAACATGCCACAAGATGTTCTCATATACCCCTACGTTGAACAACAGACAATGGTAGGTAAGGCTATCTTTGATTTTGCAAGAGAAACTAAACGCTTGCCTAATGAAGGCACTTTGCTAAAAATGGGTATATGGCGAATTAATTTTCTTCAAACAGATTGCCCAGCCTCCCAGGGAATAGTAGTAAGGTATGATATAGACAAACATTCTGCATACATAATATTTCCGTTTGCTATGCCTGAAGAAGAATGCAAGCGTTCTATACCCGCAAGCGTTAACAGGCTGGTAGATTTTTTACAGGCAAAGGAAGCCAATATAAACAGGCAGGCAGCATTTGCGCAATCTGCCCTCAGACCGATGGCGAGCGCAGCATAACAGATTGTGCTGGAAAAGTATAAGCAGAAGGCTTATAATGCGGAATATCCCACCACGCAGCGGAGATAAAATCTGAAAATGACCAGCAAATATGATTGTTTAATCGTCGGCGCAGGACATGCCGGCTGTGAAGCTGCTTTAGCAGCTGCCCGCATGGGGTGTAAAACCCTGCTTATAACTCTGCGCAAAGATAAAATTGCCTATATGTCGTGCAATCCCGCCATAGGCGGAGTCGGCAAAGGCCAGCTTGTAAAAGAAATAGATTCTTTGGGCGGAGAAATGGCTAAAGCAGCGGATTCCAGCGCCATACAATACAGAATGCTTAATACTTCAAGGGGCCCTGCCGTATGGTCGTCACGCGCGCAGATTGATATGCAAAAATACAGTAAGTACATGCAAAAGGTAATAGGCGCTCAAAAACACCTGAAAATCCTGGAAGCGCTTGTTACCGAAATAATAATAAAGGATAATGCCGCAAAAGGAATAAAGACAGACAAAGGCAAGGAGATCTTTGCGAAAACAGTTGTAATCGCGCCAGGGACTTTTTTAAACGGGCTCATACATATGGGCATGAAAAGTTTTGACGGCGGCAGAATCGAGGAAAAAGAAACAAGTAAGGCCCTGTCAACTTCTTTAAGAAATATCGGGTTTAATCTGCTTCGCTTTAAGACAGGCACATGCGCGCGCCTGGATGGAAAGACAATTGATTTTAAAAAACTAAAAGTCCAACGGGGAGACAAACATCCCGCGCCGTTTTCTTTTTCCACAAAAAGAATAAACATAAAGCAGGTTCCCTGCTATATAACATACACAACAAAAAATACGCATGAGATAATTCTTAAAAATCTGGATCGTTCCCCGCTGTACGGCGGAAAGATAACGGGTACGGGCGTGCGTTATTGTCCGTCACTTGAAGACAAGGTGGTTAAATTCCCGCATCATGAACGCCACCATATATTTTTAGAGCGCCAAGGCTTAAATACAAACGAATATTATCCAAATGGTTTATCAACGAGCCTGCCTGAAGATGTGCAGGAGGAGTTTATCCGTTCAGTACCTGGACTGGAGCGCGTTAAGATAAATCGTTTTGGTTATGGTATTGAGCATGACGTGGTTGAGCCGACTCAAGCTTATCCCACCATGGAGACAAAGCTTATACGCAACCTGTACCTGGCAGGCCAGATAAACGGTACCACAGGTTATGAAGAGGCAGCAGCTCAAGGGCTTATCGCTGGAATAAACGCATCCTTAAGGGCAAAAAATAAAGCGCCTTTAATTTTAGACCGCTCAACAAGCTATATAGGGGTTTTGCTTGATGACCTTACAACAAAAGGCACAAATGAGCCATATAGGATGTTTACATCGCGCGTTGAATACAGGTTACTGCTGCGCGAAGATAACGCTGACATAAGGCTTGGCAAATTTGGTTTTGAGACAGGGCTTATAGCCAAAAGACAATATGATAAAATCAGGCAGAAACAACAGCAGGTGAGTGAGGGCATAAAAAGCTTAAAACAAAAAAACGTATCTTATAAAGGCGAGCACGTAAACTTGTTTAAACTGCTTAGAAGGCCAGGGGTAAAAATTAACGACATAAAAAAACAAGCCGCCTTAAAATATGCCCCTTCTGTATTAAACGAAATAGAGATTGAGGTGAAATATTCCGGTTTTATACAAAGGCAATTGTCGCAGGTGAAAAGCTTCAGGCACCTGGAAAAGATAAAAATACCTCAAATCTTAGACTATAACAACGTTGGCGCGCTTTCACGGGAGATAAAAGAAAAACTAACGCGCGTTAAACCCCTTAACCTGGGCCAGGCAAGCAGAATATCCGGAGTCACTCCGGTTGCCATTACGACATTGATGGTGCATTTTCGAAAGATGAGAAATGGATAGGTATTATCGCTATTCAAAATATTTAAAAGGAACCTTTGGCTGTGCTGTATATAAAGTAAGCATAGACGCTGGTTTTTCCTGCCCGAACAAAGACGGCAAATTAAGCAAAGATGGCTGTATCTTTTGCGATAACCGCGCGTTTAGCTTTAACAGCCGCGCGCCGATTACAAAATCAATAGAAAAACAGATAGAAGAAGGCATAGACTTTGGCAGGAGCCGTTATGCCGCCAAAAAATTCATAATATATTTTCAGGCTTTCACTAATACATACGCGCCGCTTAATGTATTAAAAGAAAGATACGATATTATAAGAAGATATAAAGACATAGTAGGTATTAGTATAGGAACAAGGCCCGACTGCGTTACAGACGACATTTTTGACTTGATTAAAATATATACTTTGGATTATAATGTGTGCTTCGAATACGGACTACAGAGCATTCATGATAGAACTTTAACATTGATAAACCGTAACCATACATACAACGATTTTTTAAAAGCGCTCGAGAAGACGAAACAGCACGGTATACAAGCCTGCTGCCATATAATTATTGGCCTTCCTGATGAAACAAAAGACCAGATTATACAAACAGCGAAAGAACTAGCCAGACTCAAAGTAGACGCAGTGAAGATTCATCCTCTCCATATCGTAAAAGATACAACACTGGCGAAACTTTATAAAGATAACAGGTATAAACCCATGGACCTAAAAGATTTTATAAATTTAACAGTTAATTTCCTTGAACACCTTAGTCCTGATACAGTCATACAGCGTATAGGCGCGGATTGCCCCAAGGGCATGCTTATGGCGCCTGACTGGATTTCGGATAAACAGGACATCTTGGAGTTAATAGAAAAAGACATGCAGGAAAAAAACACTTACCAGGGCAGGTTATATGCATAAAGACTGGGTAGCGATTCTGGATTTTGGTTCGCAATATACTCATCTCATTGCGCGCAGAGTAAGAGAGCTGGGCGTATATTCCGAGATTGTGCCTTACACCATAAGCGCAAATAAACTTTTAATGATGCGCCCCAAAGCGCTTATTCTTTCCGGTGGCCCGGCAAGTGTCACAGCCAAAACAAGCCCTGTGTGCGACATGAACATTTTTAATATAGGCCTGCCGACACTCGGCATTTGTTACGGGGCACAGCTTATGTCCAAGGGTTTTTCAGGCAATGTGTCAAAGGCAACCCGCAGGGAATATGGAAAGGCTACATTAAAGGTAAAATCAGGCGCTCCTTTGTTTAAAGGGCTCCTGCCAAAAGAGCAGATATGGATGAGCCACGGTGACAAGATTACGAAATTGCCGAAAGGCTTTAAAGTAATAGGCTCAAGTGAAAACTCCCCCATAGCGGCAATGGAAAACAGGCAAAGAAAATTTTACGGCGTGCAATTTCACCCGGAAGTGGTGCACACACCCAAGGGAAAGCTTATCATTAAAAATTTCGCTATGAACATAGCAAAATGTAAACCTACCTGGAGCATGCATTCATTTGTAAAAAGCTCGGTTGAGAACCTAAGAAAAAGAATAGGCAATGAAAAAGTTCTGTGCGCTTTAAGCGGCGGCGTTGATTCATCTGTTTTGGCAATGCTTCTGAGCAGGGCAATAGGAAAAAACCTCATCGCGATTTTTATAGATAACGGGCTCTTAAGAAAAGACGAAGCCAGGACCGTGGAGTCGAGGTTCAGGAAGCATTACAACATAAATTTAAAAGCAATAGACGCAACCAATGTTTTCCTTAAAGGCTTAAAAGGCGTAAAAGACCCTGAAAAGAAACGCAAGATAATCGGCAGGCTTTTCATGGAAGTTTTTGAGAAAGAGGCAAAGAAATTAGGAAAGATCAAATTCCTTGCGCAGGGCACGCTGTATCCCGATGTTATTGAGTCAAGGTCTCCGATAGGAGGGCCTTCTGCGACAATAAAAACCCATCACAACGTGGGCGGCTTACCGAAAAAATTTAATTTTCAGTTAATAGAGCCGCTTAAGGACCTGTTTAAAGACGAGGTAAGGCTCCTTGGCAAGGAATTAAAGATGCCGAACGAGATTTTATACAGGCAGCCTTTTCCCGGGCCCGGGCTTGCGGTAAGGGTAATAGGCGAGATAACGCCCGTAAGGCTTGATATTTTACGCGAGGCCGACCGGATTTTAATAGATGAGATAAAGCACGCCGGATTTTACAATAAACTATGGCAGAGCTTTTGCGTGCTTTTACCAATAAAAACCGTAGGCGTTATGGGTGATGAAAGGACTTACGAAAACGTTATAGCTGTAAGGGCAGTGACCAGCGAAGACGCCATGACAGCAAACTGGGCGCACCTGCCCTATGAATTGCTTGAGAATATTTCCAATAAAATTATAAATGAAGTAAAAGGCGTAAACAGGGTTGTTTATGATATTTCGTCAAAACCACCCAGCACCATAGAATGGGAGTAATAAAATGTTAGAAGCAGAAGTTTATGTTACGCTGAAAAAAACAGTAGCTGACCCGCAGGGGCTGACGGTTAAACACGCCCTGGAATCTTTAGGATATAAAGACATTGAGCAGGTCAGGATGGGAAAGCTTGTAAGAATGAAATTAAAATCCCAGGACACCCAAAAGGCAAAAAAAGAAGTTGCCGAGATGTGCAAAAAGCTTCTATCCAATCCGATAATAGAGGAATATAGTTTTAAGATAACAGAGGCTTAAATGAACCCAGCCCTTCCTGCCAATACTGAAGAAAGGAAGAGCTGGGTGAAGAAAGGAAGAGCTGGGTGAAATTTGGAGTAATAGTTTTTCCGGGCTCAAATTGCGACCATGACTGTTTTTACGTAATCAAAGACGTATTAAAACAGCAGGTGCAATATATCTGGCATAAGGGTATAAATTTGAGCGGCTTTGACTGCATTCTTTTGCCAGGAGGTTTTAGCTACGGGGATTACCTGCGTACAGGCGCCATCGCGAAATTTTCTCCGGTAATGAAGGCAATAGAGGATTTCGCGAAAAAGGGAAAGACTGTAATAGGCATATGCAACGGCTTCCAGATTCTGCTTGAAGCAGGGCTTCTACCCGGCGCCATGATGAGAAATAAGGGCCTGCATTTTATATGTAAATACGTCTATCTTAATACAGAAAACAATAACACAAGGTTTACGTCTGCCTGCAAAAAAAATCAGGTATTAAAGATACCCATAGCGCATAATGAAGGCAATTATTATATAGACCAAAAGGGCTTAGAAGACCTTAAAAAGAATAAACAGATTATCTTCCGCTACAGCAACGCCGACGGCGCAATAAGCGACGAAGCCAATCCTAACGGCGCAATTTACAATATAGCGGGTATTGTAAATAAGCAAGGCAACGTGTTAGGCATGATGCCGCACCCCGAAAGGTCTTCGGAGAAGGAATTGCTTTCAGAAGACGGTTTTTTAATATTTAAATCAATGTTAACATGGCTAAAACAAAACAAATAGACAAAAACGTTTATCGAAGCTTAGGTTTAAGCGACGCGGAATATAAAAGTATTCTCGGTATCTTAAAACGCGTGCCCACGCCAACAGAGCTGGCGATGTTTTCAGTGGAATGGTCTGAACACTGCGGATATCCGCGCTCGCGCAAATGGCTTAGCCTTTTGCCCAGAGAAGGAAAATACAAAGTCTTAGTCGGTGAAGACGCGGGTGGTATTGTAGTTGATGACCTTGCGATTATATTTAAAATGGAAAGCCATAATCACCCGTCGCAGGTTGAGCCTAAGCAGGGAGCTGCGACAGGCGTAGGCGGCATAATAAGAGATATATTTACATCAGGCGCGCGCCCTATCGCGTGCCTTGATTCTTTAAGATTTGGGCCCCTCTCTCAAACCTACAACAGATACCTCTTAAAAGGCGTTGTTGACGGAATACAATTTTACGGAAATTGCGTCGGCGTGCCTACTGTTGGCGGTGAAATATATTTTGACGAATCTTACAGCGGGAACTGCCTTGTTAACGCGATGTGTATAGGCATAGCGAAAACAAAAGACCTGGCAAGAGCCCGTTCAAAAGGTTCCGGCAATTCCATTATGTACGTAGGCTCAAGCACAGGAAGAGACGGCATAGGCGGATGCAGTGTTCTTGCGTCAAAAGAATTTAAGGAAGGCGAAGAAAAAAGGCCCACAGTGCAGATAGGAGACCCTTTTACGGAAAAATGCCTGATAGAGGCAACGCTTGAAGCCATACAGACAGGCCATGTAATCGGGATAAAAGATATGGGCGCAGCAGGCCTGACATGTTCCAGCAGTGAAATGGCGCATGCAGGAGGTTCAGGCATAGACATGGAGCTTTCCAAAGTCCCGCGCAGGGAAGAAAATATGCTGCCATGGGAAGTAATGATGTCAGAATCCCAGGAGAGGATGCTTGTCTGCATTAAAAAAGGCAAAGAGAAGGAAATAGAAAAGATTTTCTCAAAATGGGATTTACACGGCGTTGTAATAGGAAAAGTTATCAAGGAAAAAATAGTAAGAATCAAGGATAACGGCAAGCTAGTGGCTGAAATACAAACCGAGGCCTTGGCAAAAGCCCCTATATATGATATGCCCTATAAAAAGCCGGAATATCTGGATAAAATAAACAAACTCAACTTAAAGGACATTCCTCAGCCAAAAGATTATAATGACGTATTGTTAAAGTTATTGGGGGCTCCGACAATATCTAATAAAAACTGGATATACCAGCAATATGACCACATGGTGCAGACAAATACAGTTGTTTTGCCCGGCTCAGACGCAGCTGTCTTAAGGATAAAAGGCACAGATAAGGCAATTGCAGCTACGACAGACTGTAATAGCAGGTATTGTTTCTTAAACCCGCGCATAGGCGCGCAGATTGCAGTTGCAGAAGCAGCCAGAAACCTTGTATCAAGCGGCGCAGAACCTGCGGCCCTGACAGACTGCCTTAATTTCGGCAATCCTGAAAAGCCTGACCGCTTCTGGCATTTTAAAAACTGCATAGAAGGCATTATCGAGGCTTGCAAATTTTTTAAAATACCTGTCGCAAGCGGCAACGTATCATTTTATAACGAAAGCCCCAAAGGCGCTATAAATCCCACGCCCACAATAGGCATGATAGGCATAATCGATGACACAAATAAAATATGCACGCAAAATTTTAAAAGCGCAGGGGACATAATTATCCTTTTAGGCGAAAATAAAAACGAGCTCGGCGCAAGCGAATACTTAAAACAGATACATAACCTCATAAAAGGCGATGCGCCTGAATTAGACATGAGCCTGGAATTAAAAGTGCAAAATACCGCGCTTGAGATAATAAGAAAAGGCCTGGCAAAGTCCTGTCATGATTGCTCTGAAGGCGGCTTGGCAGTGGCTTTGGCAGAAAGCTGTATATCTGATGAGGAAAATATGACAGGCGCGGTTATAGATAACCTTAATTTTGATATAAGAAAAGATTCTGTTTTATTCGGCGAAACACAGTCCAGGATTGTGACAAGCTGCGCAGAAGATAAAGCAAAGCAAGTTATAGCCATTGCCAGAAAGAACAAAATACCATTTAGCGTAATAGGCAAAACAGGTGCAAGCAAGCTGGTAATAAAACAGGGCAAGGCTAATATAATAGAAATCCCTCTTAAAGATTTAAGCAAAAGCTGGAGAGAATCCATAAAAAGATATGTCAATAGCGGTAATTGATTACGGGCTCGGAAACTTAAGAAGCGTTGCAAAGGCTTTGGAAGCCTCAGGCGCAAAGATTGCCCTTACAAATGACCCCGCAAAAATATCCAAGGCAAAGGCAATAGTATTTCCCGGAGTCGGCGCTTTTAAAAAAGGCATGGATAATTTAAATGAGCTTAAAATTTTACCTGTTTTGCTTAAATCAATAGAAGCAGGCGTTCCGTTCCTTGGGCTTTGCCTGGGGCTGCAGCTTTTATTTTCAGAAAGCGAGGAATACGGCAACCACAAAGGCTTCGGTATTATAAAAGGGAAGGTAAAAAGATTTGAGCCTAAGCTTAACCCCGCCCTTTCTCAAGAGCTTACGGTATTAAGAAAGGGCGGGGTTAAAGTGCCGCACATGGGGTGGAATCAGGTTAAGCAGTCCGCAGCCCACAGTCCGCAGTCCACAGATTTATTTAAGGGAATACCGGATAACTCGTATTTTTATTTTGTGCATTCATATTATGTCGAGCCTGAGGATAAAAATATCATAATCGGCACAACCGACTATGGCATAAAATTTGCGTCAGCGATAAATAAAGATAATATATGGGGCTTGCAGTTTCACCCTGAAAAAAGCAGCGCTATAGGCTTAAAAGTGCTGGAGAATTTCGTAAAATATGTTAAGTAAAAGAATTATTCCATGCCTTGACGTAAAAGACGGGCGCGTTGTAAAAGGTATAAATTTTATTAATTTAAAAGACGCCGGCGACCCTGTTGAGGTTGCCGCAGCCTACAGCAAGGAAGGCGCTGATGAGCTTGTGTTTCTTGATATAACCGCAAGTATTGAGGCAAGAAAGACGATGCTTGAGGTTGTAAGGAAGACAGCGGAGCGGGTTTTTATACCGTTGACCGTAGGCGGAGGCATAACAAACCTTGAAGACATAAGGTTACTGCTTAAAACAGGGGCGGATAAAATATCCATAAACACAGCAGCAGTTGAGGATGTGTCTTTAATAAAAAGATCTGCCGAGGAATTCGGCAGCCAGTGCATTGTTGTGGCAATTGACGCGAAAAAAAGCGGCGACAGCTGGCAGGTTTATACATACGGCGGAAGAAAACCCACAGGAATTGACGCCATAGAATGGGCCAAAAAATGTGAAAAATCAGGCGCCGGAGAAATTTTATTAACCAGCATGGACAAAGACGGCACAAAAAACGGATATGACCTGGAATTGACGAAAAAACTTTGCGAATCTGTAAATATACCTGTCATAGCCTCAGGCGGCGCAGGCACATTAGAGCATTTGTATGAAGGCTTAACAAAGGCAAAGGCAGACGCTGTTCTGGCAGCAAGTATTTTTCATTACGGCGAGTATTCAATAAAACAGGCAAAAGATTACCTAAAAGCAAAAGGTATAGAGGTGAGATTATAATGTGTGGAGTATTCGGGGTATACGGGCATAAAGAGGCTTCAAATCTTGTGTACCTGGGGCTTTACGCGCTTCAGCATAGAGGCGAGGAAAGCGCTGGTATTGTTACGCATAACGCAAGAAAGGTCTCCATGCACAAAGGCATGGGGCTTGTGTCCGATGTTTTTGACGAAAAAAATATAAAGTCCCTGCGCGGGGAGCTGGCTGTAGGCCATGTCAGGTATTCTACGACAGGCTCAAGCACCCCGAAAAATATCCAGCCGTTTTTAATAAGCCATAGAAAAAGCCATATTGCCATAGCCCATAACGGCAACCTGACAAACGCCGCCCCGCTGCGCCAGAAAAAGGAAGAGGCTGGTTCTATTTTTCAGACAACAATGGATTCTGAAATAATAGCGCACTTATTTGTTAAATCAGCTAAAAAAAATATTCCCGATATAGTTGTAGAGTCGCTTTTACAGCTTGAAGGTGCATTTTCTTTAGTCCTTATGTTTGACCACACGCTAATAGGCGCAAGAGACCCATATGGATTTCGGCCTTTGTGTCTGGGAAAAGTAGACGGCGCTTATGTTTTATCTAGCGAGACGTGCGCTTTGGATTTAATTCACGCAGAATATGTAAGAGACATAGAGCCCGGCGAGATTGTCTTTATAAACAAAGACGGCATAAAGTCAGTGAAGCCGTTCGGTAAGCGCAAGCATTCATGCTGCATTTTTGAATTCATATATTTCGCAAGGCCTGACAGCAACATATTCGGTAAAAACGTATATCTTACCAGGAAACGCTTAGGCAAACAGCTTGCGTGCGAATGCCCGGCAAAATGCGATTTTGTTATGCCTATACCTGACTCAGGAGTATACGCAGGCATAGGCTTTGCGCAGGAATCAAAAATGCCGTTTGAAATAGGGATGATAAGAAACCATTATATAGGAAGGACGTTTATACAGCCGTCGCAATTTATAAGAGATTTTAGGGTCAGGATAAAGCTTAACCCGATAAGGGATGTAATAAAGGGAAAAGCTCTGGCCGTAGTTGAAGATTCTATTGTGCGCGGCACAACAAGCAGGGCAAGAATAAAAACCATACGCGACGCAGGGGCAAGCCAGATACATATGCGTATAAGCTGCCCGCCCTTAAAATCTCCGTGTTTCTACGGAATAGATTTTCCAACAAAGAAGGAACTGATCGCCTCAAAACGCAGCATAGAATGGATAAGGGATTTTATAGGGTCAGACAGCCTTCAATACCTTAGCTTAGAGGGCATGCTTGGTGCCATGCTTTTGCCTAAGGATGAATTCTGCACAGCGTGTTTTACGGGCAATTATCCCAGCCCAATCCCTAAGAAATTATCGAAAGATATTTTAGAAAAAGGATGTTAAAAAATGACAGCAAAAAATAACAATCCGGGGAAAGATACCTCCAAGCCCGTTATAAAGGCTTTAACACGTATAAGCGAAGCTATAATATCAGATTTATATTTAGAAGATATACTTAAACTTATAGTCTCTGTAACCGCAGAGGCCATGGGTTCAAAAATATGTTCCCTTATGCTTTTGGATAAAGAGAGAAAAGAGTTGATTATAAAAGCAACGCAGTCTGTAAGCGAAAGGTATAATAAAAAACCAAACATAAAACTCGGGGAAGGCATCGCAGGCATGGTCGCCAAGGAAGGCAAGGCCATAACAGCAGTCGACGTGCGCAAAGACCCCCGCTACATAAGCACAGATATCGCAAAAAAAGAAGGCCTGTGCTCGCTGCTTAGTGTGCCGCTTATTTTTAAAGGCGAGGCAATAGGCGTGTTAAATTCTTATACAGCCAAACCGCATAAATTTTCCGCCAACGAGATAGATGTGTTAAAATCCATTGCCAACCAGGCGGCGATTGTCATTGAGAATTTCAGGCTGGTAGTGGAATCAAAAGTAATAAAAGAAGAACTTGAGACAAGAAAGATTATAGAACGCGCAAAAGGCATCCTGATGAAACGAGAAGGCCTTTCAGAAGAAGAGGCCTATAACCGCATAAGAAAATACAGCATGGATAATCGTAAAGGCATGAGAGAAGTTTCGGAGGCTATAGTACTTACAGAAGAAATGAAAAAAAGATAACTCAAAGAAGCCTTTCTTTGGATTATCATCAATCTCCATTATATATATCTAAGAATAAGCAATAACAAAAAAGGCCTGCTTCGTTGCTCTGAAGTAGGCTCACGGTGCGGCTTCGTAAAGCCGTCATTCCTGCCAAGCCTACCCCGCTTTTGGGCCAGCATTTTGGCGGCTGTCCCAATTTCCACTTGACTAATCTGAAATCATATGGTATATTTATAACATCTTAAGCACAGAGTTTGTGCGGATGACAAAGGCGTTTAGAATCTAAACGCCTTTTTTTAATGAGTAGATACTTGACAAGCATTCGCTTTATCAAGTATGGCCGATAGGCCGTATACGAATTAGTCCCGAGGAGCGTAAGCGACGAGGGACATGAAGGATAAAGAAGTCCTTTTTAGCGGCAAAGACTGTTAGAAAGGACTTTTTTATTGAGCAGATACTTTACGAAACTTTAGCGACGTAAAGTATAGGCCAACAGGCCGCCTGCGAAATAGTCCCGAACGAAGTGAGGGACCTATTAAGGTGCAAACATGGACTTTAAAACTTTATATGACAAAATATCGCCCAGATTAAAGAATCTGGCAAAATACCATCCCCGCAGGGGTCTTTCCTGGGACGAGAAAGACCTTTATCAGGAGATGTGTGTGCATCTGTGGAACAATTTCAGAAGCGGCGTGCCTGAAGGCATAAATGAAAATTATATAATCAACGGCTGCAGGTTCCATATATTGAATTATATAAGAAAGCAAAGGCAAAAAGCAGACACTGTCAGCTTAGATGAGGCTATAAACGACAACGGCGATACATTAAAAGACCTGCTGGCGGACAAGGGAGAGTCTTCGCAGGAAATAATAGAAAAGGATGTTGTGTCCGATTACGTAAGGAATAACGGCTTTACAAAGCGCGAAAAGGAAATTTTCTTTTTACTGATAAAAGGTTATACCGCAAGGGAAATAGGCAGCCTTCTGGGCATTTCTCATGTTATGGTTATTAAACACAAAAAGAAGTTTATTTTTAAGTTTAAAAAATAGCTACCAGGTTACCAGAAATAGCTTATATTTACTTAAGGTAATGTAAGGCGCAGAGCAAACCCCGCCCTTTCTTAATACCGTAAACTTTTAAGAAAGGGCGGGGTAAAAGCGCTTAAAGATTAGGACACAGGCGTCCAATTTATCAGGATCCGATAGATTGGACGCCTTTCTGTTTTTAGGAGGTAAAATGAACGGAAAAATCTTAACAGGTTGGCTAGTTTTCACATTTTGCATTTTTAATTTTGAATTTGCTTATGCTACTCCATCAACGCACATATGGGCGCCGTCCACTGATGTGCAAGCCTTTGGCGTTATGCATATAACAAGCGATTTTTATATGCCGGTTGAAAATGACGCAAACGATGTTCGCCCTGATGCGGTTACAAATTTCGGCTTAACAACAGGCATCTTGCCGTTTAAGGAAATTAACGCCGAGATAGGCTTTGACCACAAATCAGGCACTGGAGCGGATGATTATCCTGTGTATTTTAACGCAAAAGCAGGTACGCCTGAAGATGTATTTATAAAATATTTCCCCGCACTGGCTATAGGCATTTATGATGTTGGTACGAAAAAGGATAAGACGGATTTTAATGTCTGGTATGCCAAGGCAGCAAAGACATTATATATAGGAGAATTCTCGCTTGGAAGGTTTTCAGCAGGATATTTTAACGGAAATTCCAAGCTGCTTAGGTACAACGATAAAAAAGATAATGACGGCGTGTTGGCGTGCTGGGAGCGCACTTTAACGGAAATATCCGACAAGCTTTGGGTGGCGGTGGAATATCAGGGGTCCAAATCCAGCTACGGGACTTTAAATTTTGGAGTATCTTATAAATTTAGCGACAATGTAGCGCTTATCGTCGGTTATGACATTTATAATAACCATAACCTGGCGGACACTTGCACGGTACAGGTGGATATAGATTTTAAGTGAGCACATAAGTTACGGAAGCGAAGCGACGTAACTTATAAGTGCGAACTTACCCCGGCGAATATGCCAAAATTATCAAAGAAAATTTTGGCATAGATTATGAGCCGGGATATAATTGATAATGTGTATCCCTCGCGTAAACGCTTGCAGATTTCTTGCGAAATCTGCTGCGCACGCTTCGGGATTAATTCGCAGACGCCCTGCGGGCTACGATTTACGTCGCATGAACGTAATCAATAGCTCCGTAAATCGTCTGCTCATTAAAAAAATAAAATAAAGGAGGACATATGATGAATTCAGGAGACACAGCATGGGTTTTGATTTCATCGGCGCTGGTTTTGCTGATGACGCCAGGGCTTGCGTTTTTCTACGGAGGCATGGTCAGGAAAAAGAACATATTAAGCGTTCTGATGCAATGCTTTATTATTATGTGCGTTTTAAGCATTCAATGGGTTTTGTTTGGTTATAGTCTGTCCTTTGCGCCGGGTGGAGGTTTCTGGGGCGGGTTTAAGTGGTTTGGTTTAAACGGCGTAGGGTTAGAGCCTTACGCGGACTATGCTACGACAATACCGCATCAGGCTTTTATGATCTTTCAGGCGATGTTTGCCATAATAACTCCGGCTTTGATTATCGGCGCTTTCGCGGAAAGAATGAAATTCTCGGCATTTTTGATATTTACCCTGCTTTGGGCAACATTTGTATATAACCCAGTCTGCCATTGGGTGTGGGGTATGGGAGGCTGGCTGCGGAATTTAGGAGCGCTTGATTTTGCAGGAGGCACGGTAGTGCATATAAATGCCGGAATCGCCGCATTGGTTACGGCTATGGTAATAGGAAGACGAAAGAATCTGGATCATAATGTGCCAACACCGCACAACCTCCCGTTCGTTGTTTTAGGGACAGGGTTGCTGTGGTTTGGCTGGTTTGGTTTTAATGCCGGTAGCGCTCTGGCAGCTAATGGCTTAGCTGTAAACGCCTTTGTTGTAACAAACACATCAGCAGCAGCGGCGGGATTAAGCTGGGCATCGATTGAATGGTTTCGTAATGGCAAGCCCACAATATTCGGTACTGCCAGTGGTATTGTGGCAGGCCTGGTTGCGATTACTCCGGCAGCAGGATATGTAAGCGTAATTCCGGCAATAATAATAGGGCTTTTGGTAAGCGTTTTCTGCTTTATTGCGGTAAGTATAATTAAACCTAAATTTGGATATGACGATTCATTAGATGCTTTTGGTGTGCATTGCGTAGGAGGTATATGGGGAGCCTTAGCAACAGGCCTGTTTGCGTCCAAGGCAGTAAATCCTCTGGGGGCAAACGGTTTATTTTTCGGAAACCCCAAACAATTTATTATCCAGCTGATTGCAACCGGCGTAACCGTGCTCTACGCATTCATAGCAACTTTTATTATTTACGGTTTAGTGCATTTTTTTGTAGGCGCGCGAATTACAGGTAAAGAAGAGTTAATGGGATTGGACCTGACGCAACATCGCGAAAGGGCCTATACGGTTTTGGAATAGAAAAAAGGATGAATCCCGCACCTTCTAAGTATTCAAAATATGGATAAATAGAGGATGCGGGATGAATAGAAAGAAGGTGCGGGATGAAACTTATTATTGCGATAATACAACCGGACAAATTAGAAGATGTAAAAGAGAGGCTTTATAAGGCAGAGGTTAATCTTATCACTGTCAGTGAAGTTTTGGGCCATGGCCGCCAAAAAGGCATTACGGAAATTTACCGCGGCGCAAAAGAAACAGGCAACCTTTTAAGGAAGGTTCGCCTTGAAATCGCCGTAAATGAGGATTTTGTAGAGCCTACCATAAAGGCAATTATTAAAGGCGCAAAAACCGGCGAAACCGGAGACGGTAAGATATTTGTGTTGGATCTTAAGGAATGCATACGTATCCGCACTGAAGAGCGCGGCAATACAGCCATTGGATAAAAATGAAAGGGCTTGCCCCGTTCCAATTTTTTACAAAAACTGGAACGGGGTTACCAAAATGCGTATTTTCTTACTTTATAATTACAGATGCCTAAAATATAAGCAAAACAAGCACAGAGTCTGTGCTTTTGATCAACGAAAAACAGGAACGAAGGCGTTCTTAAGCGCTTAAATGAGGCTTGAGGACGTCTTTTTTTTGAAAACTGGTGCATAAAATTTAGGCATTCTGCCTTTGCCGTAATATCTTGAATCTTATCCCCTTTAGGTCTAAAATAGGCGTATATAAAACCAATAGGGGGTGTTGAAAGATGAAAAAAGAAATGATTAAAATAGCCATAGCCCAGATAAACACTACGGTTGGGGATTTAAAGGGAAACTCTTTTAAGATAATAGACCATATAAAAAGAGCCAGAAGAAACAACGCTGATATTGTGGTTTTTCCTGAGCTTGCTGTTTGCGGTTATCCGCCAGAAGATTTGTTGCACAAAGAGCATTTTATAAAGGATAACCTTAAAGCGCTAAAGTCTATTGTAAAAAATACAGAAGGCATTACGGCAGTTGTGGGTTTTGTGGATGCTGGCCCCGCAGGCGGGGCAGGCAGCTCAAAAGATATATATAACGCGGCAGCGATAATAAGAGATAAAAAACTGCTGGGCGTATATCATAAGATTGAGTTGCCCAATTATGGCGTATTTGATGAAAAAAGATATTTTACCCCAGGCGCCAAAAACCCGACCTTTAAAGTTAAAAATCAAAGTTTCGGCGTAACTATATGCGAAGACATATGGAAGGACCGCGGCCCGTATAAGGAACAGGCGCAAAGCGGAGCCCGCATTTTGATAAACATATCCGCTTCCCCTTACCACGCAGAAAAAACCAAAGCAAAGGAATGCATGTTGTCTTTGCGCGCAAAACAGACAAAGGCAATTGTGTGTTATTGTAATCTGGTAGGCGGCCAGGATGAACTTGTATTTGACGGCGCGAGCGCTGTTTTTAATTCAAAAGGCAGGGTAATAGCGTCTGCTAAACAGTTTGAGGAAGATTTTGTAGTTTTTGATACACATGCCGGAGGCCGCATATCAAAAAGACCCGGGCTCATAGAAGAAATTTATGATGCGCTTATTTTGGGCCTGCGCGATTATGTAAAGAAAAACGGTTTTCAAAAAACGGTAATAGGCCTAAGTGGGGGCATTGACTCTGCGTTGGTTGCGGCAATGGCAGTTGATGCACTCGGAAAGGAAAATGTAATAGGCGTTGGCATGCCTTCGCGCTATTCGTCACACCTGACCCAGTCGGACGCGCGTACGCTGGCCTATAACCTGGGAATAAGATTTATAACAGTGCCGATTGACAGCATATTCAGTATATACCTCACCGTTCTTGAAAAGGAATTTTTCGGGCTTAACCGCGATACGACCGAGGAGAACCTGCAAGCCAGGATACGCGGCAATATACTTATGTCTTTTTCAAATAAATTTGGATGGCTTGTGCTTACCACAGGCAATAAGAGCGAAACATCCACCGGTTACTGCACGCTCTATGGCGATATGGCGGGAGGCTTTGCCGTAATAAAAGACGTGCCCAAGACAATTGTTTACGAGCTGGCAAATTATAAAAACAGAAAAGAAGGAGATTTCTTAATACCGAAAAGCATTATAAAACGCGAACCTACAGCGGAATTAAGGTATAACCAGAAAGACAAAGACAGCCTTCCTCCTTATCCGGTTTTAGATTCAATTCTTAAAGAGTACATAGAAAATGACAAAAGCTACAGAGGTATAGTCGCAAAAGGATTCAATGCGGCTGTTGTGAAAAAAGTTATGCTTATGGTAGACAGAAATGAGTATAAGAGGAGGCAGTCTCCGCCGGGCATTAAGATTACGCCGAAGGCATTCGGCAGAGACAGAAGGCTGCCGATAACCAGTAAATATAAGGAATTCTGACCTCGGTATGGATAACCAGCTAAACATAGATAAGCTCGATGAGTTTTTCATTACAGCTAAAAAAGGCGAGATATATGAGACGGCCATTAAGCACATAGAGAGACTGCTTATAGAAAAGGCTCTTGATCAGTGTTTTGGCAATCAGATTGCGGCAGCAAAGACACTGGGTTTAAACAGAAATACGCTGCGCACAAAAATAAAACAACTTTACATTGACGTGGGAAGGTTTAAATAATGGTTTACCCCCACACCAATTATATGCCGTGGAGTGGTTTTAAAGGTAATTTATTTTATGAAGATATTAATTAAATATGAAATTAAGAAAGGTTAAAATTGGTGTGGGGGTGAAGCAGCGTGGGCTATATAGCCCTGAGTTTGAGCATGACTCGTGCGGCGTCGGATTTGTCTGCAACATAAAAGGCGAACGTTCCTTTGATATTTTAACCAAGGGCATAGAAGTTCTTAGGCGCTTAAGCCACCGCGGCGCAGTAGGAGCTGATCCCGATACCGGAGACGGCGCTGGAATTTTAATCCAGGTACCCCACGCATTTCTACTGAAAGAATGTAAAAAGACAGCAATTTCGCTGCCAGACGCAGGCCTTTATGGTACAGGGCTGGTCTTTCTTCCTACCGACAAAAAAGAGCGTAATTTTTGTATTAATGTTTTTGAAGAAATAATAAAAAACCATAATCAATCATTACTCGGCTGGCGCAAGGTGCCCTCGAATGAATCTATAATTGGTAAGACCGCCAGGGCCACCAAGCCAGAAATCATGCAGGTGTTTATCGGGCGGGGCCCGGGCATAAGAGACCAGATCCATTTCGAGAGAATGCTTTATGTCATAAGAAGGCTCACCGAGAACGAAATATCCGGTTCTGAATTAATCCAGAAGTCATTTTTTTATATTTCCAATCTTTCCTCAAGAACCTTATCTTATAAGGGCTTACTTAAGCCCGAGCAGCTAAGTGAATTTTTTCCGGACCTCAAAGACAAAACAATGGAAACTGCTCTGTGCCTTGTGCATTCGCGCTACAGCACCAACACATTCCCAACATGGGACCTGGCGCAGCCGTTTCGGTTTTTAGCCCATAACGGGGAAATAAATACCTTAAGGGGCAATATCAACTGGGTTAGGGCAAAGGAGAGGCTGCTTTCGAGTGAGTTTTTTGGAAACGACATAGAGAAGATCAAACCGGTAATTGTCGAAGGTAAAAGCGATTCAGCAGCCATAGACAATTTCTTTGAACTGCTTGCGCTTACGGGAAGGCCCCTACCCCAGGTTATGATGATGCTGATACCGGGCGCATGGGAACACGACAGGCTGATGGAGGAGGATTTAAGGGAGTTCTATAAGTATTATGCCTGCTTTCTGGAACCATGGGACGGGCCTGCCGCGATAGCTTTTAGCGACGGCAAAAGAATAGGGGCTGTCTTAGATAGGAACGGTCTTCGCCCCGCGCGTTATGTTATTACAAAAAGCGGCCTTGTAATAATGGCCTCAGAAGTCGGAGTACTGGATATTGCGCCCTCTGACATAAAAGTTTCAGGCAGGCTAAAACCTGGCAGGATATTTTTTATAGATACCGAGCTGGGCCGCATAATCGATGACGATGAATTAAAGAAAGAAGTTTCTGGCAAAAGGCCTTATAAAAATTGGAACAGCACCAATCTTGTGAACTTAGACAATATTTTAAGCACAGGAGGAAAAACAGCGCCTAATTGCGATATAACTGAGCGCCTTAAGGCCTTCGGCTATACGCGCGAAGATTTAAAATTTATAATCAAGCCGATGGCAGAAGAAGGCAAGGAGCCTGTTGGGTCCATGGGAAACGATACGCCGCATGCGGTCTTGTCTCTAAAGCCGCAGTTGCTTTACAGCTATTTCAAACAGTTATTCGCGCAGGTTACCAATCCCGCCATAGACCCTATAAGAGAAGAGATTGTAATGAGCCTGGATACGTTTATAGGCCCGGGTTGGAACATACTGGAAGATATACCGAAGCACAGCCATAAATTGAGAGTGAAAAATCCTATTTTAGACAACGATGAACTTGAAAAAATACGCAATATAAGTATTAATAATTTTAAAACCAAGACTATATATACCTTTTTTGACGGTTTAACCGTCGAGAGTTTTACTCAAACCCTGGCAAGGATATGCTCTGAGGCTGAATATGCGGTGGAAAAAGGTTATAATTTTATTATTTTAAGCGATTACGGAATAGATAAAGACAGGGTGCCTTTGCCTGCGCTTCTGGCTACCAGTGCCGTGCACCAGCACCTCGTAAGAAAAACCATACGTTCACAGGCAGGCATAGTTGTTGAAAGCGGCGAGCCGAGAGAAGTGCATCACTTTGCGCTTCTTTTCGGATACGGCGCAGACTGCATAAATCCCTACCTTGCCTACGAGGCTGTTGAAAACCTGCAGAAGGACGGTTTTATTAACCTGCAAATACAACAGGCGCTTAAAAATTACAAAAAGGCGGTCTGCGACGGTATTTTAAAGGTATTGTCAAAGATGGGCATTTCCACATTAAGGAGTTATCGCGGAGCGCAGATTTTCGAAGCATTAGGCCTTAACGATAAAATTATAAGTGAATATTTTACCGGCACGATTTCCCGCATCGGCGGAGTGAGTATTGAAGAGATAGCTAACGAGACAATCCAGCGGCACAAAGATGCCTTTTACGCAAGAAACGACCGCGCCGACAGCCTGCCTACAGGCGGTATTTATCAATGGAAGCGTGACGGGGAATTTCACCTATGGAATCCGGAAAGTATATCCGCCCTCCAGGACGCTGTCAGGGAAAATAATCGCGAAAGATATAAAGAGTTTTCAACGCTGATAGATGATCAATCTGCTCACCCCGTTACTCTGCGGTCTTTGCTCAAGTTTACAGCTGCCAAGCCTATAAACATAGAAGAAGTAGAGCCTGCAAAGGAGATATTGAAGCGTTTTGCGACTGGGGCAATGAGCTTTGGCTCAATAAGCAAGCCAGCTCATGAAACCCTGGCCATAGCGATGAACAGAATCGGCGCTAAGTCCAACAGCGGTGAAGGCGGAGAAGACCCGGAAAGATTTAAAGCCCTTCCTAACGGCGATTCGAAAAGAAGCGCAATAAAGCAGGTTGCTTCAGGCAGGTTTGGGGTTACTATAAATTATCTCATAAATGCAGACGAGATTCAGATAAAAATTGCACAGGGCGCAAAGCCCGGCGAAGGCGGACAGCTGCCAGGACATAAGGTCTCAAAGGCCATAGCAAAGACGCGTTATACAACGCCCAGTGTTACCTTGATTTCGCCGCCGCCGCACCATGATATCTATTCTATAGAAGATTTGGCTCAGTTGATATTTGACTTAAAAAATGCAAACCCAAAAGCGCGTATTAGCGTAAAGCTGGTTTCAGAAGCGGGTGTTGGCACTGTTGCCGCAGGAGTTGCCAAAGGCCACGCTGATACGATATTAATTTCAGGCGGGGATGGAGGTACCGGAGCTTCCCCAAGAAGTTCCATAATGCACGCAGGCCTTCCGTGGGAACTGGGCCTGTCAGAAACACACCAGACGCTTGTGCTTAATAACCTGCGTTCCAGGGTTAAGCTGCAGACAGACGGCCAGATGCGTACCGGAAGGGATGTGGTAATAGCCGCATTGTTAGGCGCCGAGGAATATGCGTTTTGCACAGCGCCGCTTGTTGCCATGGGCTGCGTTATGCTCAGGCACTGCCATTTAAACAATTGTTCGGTGGGCGTGGCTACGCAGGATGACGCGTTGCAAAAGCGTTTTAGCGGCAAGCCCGAGTATGTTATAAATTATTTTCATTTTGTAGCTCAGGAATTACGCGAGATAATGGCAAGCCTTGGGCTTAGGACCGTAAATGAGATGATAGGAAGAACAGACCTGCTCCAATTAAGGCAAGACATTACGCCGGACAAGGCAAAGGGCCTGGATTATTCCAGGATACTGTATAAGCCGGATATGCCGGATAGCGTCGGCAGATACTGTAAAGTGAAGCAAAACCACAAAATAGAAGATATTCTGGATAAAAAGTTGATTCATTTATGCAAAGGCGCGTTGGATGAGAAAAAACCAGTCAAAGTAAAAATGGACATAAACAATGCCGACAGGGCTACGGGCGTTATGTTAAGCAGCCAGATATGCAGAAGCTACGGCGAAGAAGGCCTCCCCGAGGATACGATACATTGTAAGTTTACCGGTATTGCAGGCCAGAGCTTCGGTTCATTCCTGTCAAAAGGTGTAACTTTTGAACTGGAAGGCATGGCAAACGATTATGTAGGTAAAAGTATTTCAGGAGGAAAGATTATTATTTATCCTTTTAAGGAAGCGGATTATGAAGCAGGCAAAAATATTATAATCGGCAACACCGCATTCTACGGCGCAATATCCGGACATGCATATATAAGAGGGGTTGCTGGCGAAAGGTTCTGCATCAGAAATTCCGGTTTGTCTGCCGTAGTGGAAGGCACAGGGGACCACGGCTGCGAATATATGACCGGAGGCAGGGTAGTTATACTCGGCGAAACAGGAAGAAACTTTGCTGCCGGCATGTCAGGCGGCATTGCTTATGTATACGACGAGGACGAAAACTTTAAACACAGGTGCAATAAGGATATGGTCAGCCTGGAAAAAATAGAAGCTGAGGATAAAGATACCATATGCGCTATGCTAAAAAACCATTTTAAATATACAAAAAGCGAAAAGGCCAAAAAGATTCTTGATGAAATAAACCGGGAAATGAAAAAATTTGTCAAGGTCATACCCATAGAATATAAAAATATTTTAGAGGGGACAAAGACGCAAAAACAACTCAATTTGCTAGAGGCATCCGATGGGTGATATAAAGGGTTTCTTAAAAATAAAAAGGCACACAGCTGCCTACAGGCCGGTGTGCGAGAGGGTGAAGGATTACAAAAGCGTAAACCTTCTGCACCCTAAAGATAAATCCATGGAACAGGCTTCAAGGTGTATGGACTGCGGCACTCCATTTTGCCACTGGGCATGTCCGCTGGGAAATTATATCCCGGAATGGAACGACCTGATATACAGAGGCCGCTGGAAAGAAGCTTATCAGCTTTTGGATGCCTGCAATAATATGCCGGAGATTACAGGCAGGGTATGTCCTGCGCTATGCGAATACTCCTGTGTCCTGGGCATAAATGACGAGGCAGTCACTATAAAAGAAAATGAACTCGCAGTTGCGGAAAATGCCCTTTTGGAGAAAATCAACAAACCAAAACCGCCAAAACACAGGACAGGCAAAAAGATAGCAATAGTCGGGTCAGGCCCTGCGGGAATTTCCTGCGCCGACCAGCTTAACAGGGCAGGACATTCAGCGGTTGTCTTCGAGCGTGATGATAAACCCGGCGGAATACTGCGCTACGGTATACCCGATTTTAAACTTGAAAAAAATATTATCGACAGGCGCATAAAAAAACTTACCGCAGAAGGCATTAAATTTGAAACAAAAACAAATGTAGGCGTAAATTACAAGGCATCCAAACTTTTAAACGAGTTTGATGCTGCTGTACTGACCGGTGGTTCGCGTATGCCCAGAGACCTTGATATACCGGGCCGCAATCTAAAGGGAATCCACTTTGCCATGGATTATTTAATTCAGGCAAACCGCGTTGCGGAAGGTGAGAATATTCAGACAAAACAAAGAATCAGCGCAAAAGGGGAAAATGTAGTCATAATAGGCGGAGGAGATACAGGCGCAGATTGCCTGGGCGTGGCTCACAGACAGGGGGCAAAATGCGTTGTGCAGATAGAGGTAATGCCAAAGCCTGCAGAATGCCGGGGGAAAGAATGCCCATGGCCTAAATACCCCTTGCTGTTAAAATCATCTTCAAGTCATTTAGAGGGCGGCCAGCGTCAATGGTCTATTCTAACCAGGGAATTTATCGGTGAAAAGGGAGACGTTAAAAAAATAAAGTGCGTTGAAGTTAAATTCGCAGACAAAAAAATGAAAGAGATACCGGGTTCTGAATTTGTGATCGATGCAGACCTTGTTATACTGGCTGTAGGATTTTTGCATCCCGAGCACACCGGCTTAATCGCGGATTTGAATATCAAGCTTGATAATAGGGGTAATGTTAAAACAGATAAAGATTACATGACTTCAAAAAAAGGCATTTTTTGTGCCGGAGACATGAGGCGGGGCCAGTCACTGGTTGTCTGGGCAATTTCAGAAGGCAGGTGCTGCGCATATGCAGTCGATAAATACCTCATGGGCTCAAGCGATTTGCCTTGCATGTAAAAAGGAAAAATAAAAATGATAAGTACCGGATTGACAGGACTGGATGAGATAATTACAGGGCTTAGAAAAGGCGATAATGTTGTCTGGCAGATAGATGACATAGAAGATTACGACAGCCTAGTTAAGCCTTTTGCGAAAAGCGCTTTAAAAAACAATAAAAAGCTTATATATATGAGATTTGCGTCTCATAAGCCTTTGCTTAAGCCATCCAGCAGAGTGAAGGTATACAATCTCAATGCGTATGAGGGGTTTGAAACGTTTGCGACACAGGTAAATAAAATTATCACCCAGGAAGGCGTCGGTGTTTATTATGTATTTGACTGCCTTTCAGCGCTTCTGTCAGCATGGGCAACGGACCTTATGATAGGTAATTTTTTCATGGTGACCTGCCCGCACCTTTACGAGCTGGACACGATAGCGTATTTTTCCATATTCCGTAATAATCATTCGTTCAAATCTATAGCGCGCATACGCGAGACGACGCAGCTGCTTATGGATATTTACCGCTGCGATGATAGTTTTTATATACACCCTTTAAAGGTCTGGAACCGTTATTCCCCGACGATGTTTCTGCCGCATTTAAAGGAAAAAGATACCTTTGTCCCGGTGACAGACAGCGTCAATGCCTCAAAGCTTTTATCCTGCATAAAGCAAAAAGGCGCCCAAGGGGTCAAAAGAAACCTGGATTACTGGGACAGGCTTTTTATGGAGGCTGAGGATTTAATAAAGAAGCCTGTTTCAGCAAAGGCAAAAAGCGCAATGCTTAAAAAACTCTCAAGCGTCATGCTGACAAAAAATAAAAAAATATTGTCGCTTGTCGGAAATAATTTTTCTCTCGAAGATATCGTAGAAATAAAATCCAGGCTTATAGGGACAGGTTTTATAGGCGGAAAAAGCACCGGCATGCTCTTAGCCAGAAAGATCCTTTCAAAAGACAGCTCTTTGGGCTGGCAGAAGATGTCGGAGGCGCACGATTCATTTTATATCGGGTCCGATTTTTTCTATTCATATATAATTCAGAACAATTGGTGGAAACTTTTAATGGAGCACAAAACAAAAGAAGGCTATTTTCCGGCCGCCGGGATTATGAAAGAGAAGATGCTTTACGGGGCGTTTCCCGACGAGATCATGGAACAGTTTCAGCAGTTGATAGAGTATTTCGGAGCATCGCCTATAATAGTGCGCTCAAGCAGCCTTCTCGAAGACGGTTTTGGCAATGCGTTTGCCGGCAAGTATGAAAGCATTTTTTGCGCTAACCAGGGCACGCCTGAACAGCGTTACCTTGCTTTTGCCGAGGCGGTTAAAAGGATTTACGCGAGCGCCATGGGCGAAGACGCGCTTGCCTACAGAAAGCAGCGCGGCCTTGACAGGCTAGACGAGCAGATGGCTCTTTTGGTGCAGAGAGTATCAGGGTCGTATCATAAAAAATATTTCTTTCCGGATGTCGCAGGAGTCGGGATATCTTACAATACATATGTCTGGACCGATAAAATTAAACCTGAATCCGGGATGGTAAGACTTGTATTCGGCTTAGGCACGAGGGCAGTAAACCGTATAGAAGGGGGCTATGCGAGGATAGCCGCATTAGACGAGCCTCTCTTAAAGCCTTATTCGGATATGCGCGATGTAAGGAAGTTTTCTCAGCATGAAGTAGACGTCATAAACATAAAAGATAATGCATTGCAGACACTGCCGCTTGCGCAGCTTGTAAGCGAAAAACTCAACTTGAATCTGGATTACATTGCGATAAGGGATACAGAGTCTGAAAAAACGATGCAGGAAAGAGGCGCCCAGGAAAAGGAATACTGGATACTTACTTTCGATGAATTGCTGCAGCGGCCTGAATTTATGGATTCTTTTAGAGAGATATTAAAAAAACTTGAAAAAAATTACCAATTCCCCGTCGAAATAGAATTTACCGTCAATTTTACAAAACGCGGAGCCTTTAAGATCAACCTTTTGCAATGCAGGCCTGTTCAGGCCGCAGGCACAGGCAAGCCTGTTGATATGCCCAAGAAGGTAAGCAGGGAAAATCTTGTCTTCCAGTCAGAAGGATACTTCCTGGGCGGAAATATTTCTCAGGCAATCAGCAGGATTATCTATGTCAAACCACAGCGTTATACGGAACTTACTTTATCGGAAAGATATGATGTCGCTCGCATAATCGGTTCAATCAACCGGGGCATCAAAGACAAAAATGAGACTCCGGTTTTATTGTTGGGCCCGGGCAGGTGGGGAACAACCACCCCGTCTCTCGGAGTGCCTGTTACGTTTGCAGAAATCAATAACATAGCGGTGTTGGGAGAGATAGCCTTTAGCGGGGCAAACCTCATGCCGGAGCTTTCTTTCGGCACGCACTTTTTTCAGGACCTGATAGAAACAAGCATATTTTACATAGCGCTTTTTCCAGAAAAGGAAAATGTTTATGTGAATACTGCCTGGCTTGATTCCCTTAAGAACTCGTTTAATGACATGGTTGTCAATAAATCCAATTACAAGGATGTGATTGGAGTTTATAACGTCGAGGGGAAGAATGTCAGATTGATGTCGGATCTGTTGACTCAGAAGATTATGTGTATTCACGGCTAATTCGGCTATTTTCCCTTGATAATGCATGGCATTGCGATATAATTAAGAAGGTGTAACAAGACTTAACCTTTAGAAAGGAACAAAAACCATGAGTGTAAGACAAAAAGCTCTTTTCAAGATCAAGACGGTTAATTACCCGGAAGTGAAATCGCCCAAACCCGTGTCGTCATATTACGGCGAAAGCACTTTCAGTTTATCAGCAATGAAGAAGTATATTTCCAAAAGCACATTCGAAGCTTTTAAGCGTTGGATGTCAGAAGGCGTTACTATAAGCATGGTCCAGGCAAACGAGATAGCTGACGCAATGAAAAAATGGGCAATGTCTAAAGGCGCCACGTATTATACGCACTGGTTTCAGCCAATGACAGGCCTGACAGCGGAAAAGCACGACAGCTTTATCTCCATTACCGGGCCAGGCAAGGTCTTTGAAAAATTCTCCGGCAGCAAACTGATTCAGGGGGAGCCTGATGCCAGCAGTTTTCCGTCCGGCGGAATAAGGGCCACCTTTGAGGCGCGCGGATATACAGCGTGGGATCCGTCCAGCCCTGCATTTATAATTGAAAGTAAATTAGGAAAGACCCTGTGCATACCGACAATATTTATTTCATATCATGGCGCAGCGCTCGATAAAAAACTGCCGCTTTTACGTTCAGACGAAGCCTTAAATAAGGCTGCGCTTAATCTCCTAAAGCTTTTCGGGCACAAGGGAGTAAAAAAGGTATTTTCGACCTGCGGGCCTGAGCAGGAATATTTTTTAATAGATAAAAATTATTATAATTTAAGGCAGGATCTTTTACTAACCGGGCGTACTCTGCAAGGCGCGCCCTCGCCCAAAGGGCAGCAGCTGGAAGATCAGTATTTCGGCACAATCAAAGAACGCGTTCTTAATTTCATGTTCGAGGTTGCCCAAGAAGCGTATAAATTAGGCATACCGATTATGACAAGGCACAATGAAGTAGCGCCGCATCAATATGAATTTGCGCCTATATTTGAGGAATCGAACCTTGCCGCCGACCATAATCAGCTTTTGATGGAGCTGATGAAGAAGGTGGCTCTAAGGCACAACCTTGTCTGCCTGTTGCACGAAAAGCCGTTTGCAGGCATAAACGGAAGCGGTAAGCACATAAACTGGTCGCTGGCTGATGACTTAGGGAACAATCTCTTAAACCCGGGCGAGACACCGGAAGATAACCTGCAGTTTTTAGCTATCCTCGCGGCTGTGTTAAGGGCGGTTTATCTGCACGGTGACCTGCTGCGCGCAAGTATTGCCTTGGCAGGAAACGAACACCGCCTTGGCGCAAACGAAGCGCCGCCGGCAATTTTAAGCGTTTTTCTTGGCGACCAGCTGACAACAATATTGGACATGATAGAAAAAGGAGCAAAGACCAAAATATCCAAGCGTGACATAATAGACCTTGGAATAGCGCGATTGCCGAAGTTTAACAAAGATACGACCGACAGAAACAGGACTTCGCCGTTCGCGTTTACCGGCACCAAGTTTGAATTCAGGGCAGTGGGTTCTTCGCAAAACATCTCTACGCCTATTACCATAATCAATACCATAATAGCCGGGTCTTTGGATTATGTCGCTGCGCAGATACAGAAAACAGCTATGGGAAAAAAGGATTTTAATACCGCAGTGCTGCAGGTGGTAGCGAAGATTGTAAAGGAGACCAAGGACATACGCTTTGAAGGCAACAACTATGCGCCGGAGTGGGTAAAGGAAGCCAAAAAAAGAGGCCTTCCGAACATAGCATCAACTGCAGAGGCGTTAAAGGCGTTAACAAAAGATAAAAACATTGAACTATTTGAAAAGTATAAAGTATTTTCAAAAGACGAAGTGGTTGCCCGTTATCACATCTGGGTGCACACTTACAACACAACGCTGGAAATAGAGGCCAATACATTAAACGAAATGGTAAACGCCAGCATAGTGCCGGCAGGGTATGAATATCAGAAGTTACTCGCAGACAACCTTGAGGATATAGCCCGCCTTAAAAAAGACCTGAAGTTAAAAGTGGATAAAAAGGCGCTGGATGACCTAAAAGAACACTTAAGCGATGTTGTAGCAAAGATCTTTTACGTAAGGCATAACGCCAGCGGGATGATGAAGCTGATGGAAAAGGCCAAAAAGCTTAATCATGAAGAGCGCGCGAAACTGTATTTTGAAGAATTAAAACCCATAATGGAACACATAAGAAAACATGCCGACGCGCTTGAATGCGTGGTCTCTGACGAGCATTGGGACCTGCCGAAATACAGGGAGATGTTGTTCATAAAGTAATAATTGGTAATAATTGGGACAGCCACCATTTTTTTTGAGATTTTTTCGTGGCAGAAAAATGGTGGCTGTCCCAATTATTCCTTGACTAATCTGCCAGAATGTAGATAATGACACTTAAGCAAATTTCAAACCAGTGACTGCTTTGGAATTTGAGGACAAAGGCGTTCTATCCAAAGGATGGTAACGCCTTTTTTATTCACACCTTTAACGACAGGCTGGCGAAGGCATATTTAATTTGTGCAAGCTAACCGAGGAGGAGTCGATGTCCGAAGTAAGAGTAAAAGAATTCATGAAAAAAGTCATTGAAAAAAATCCCGGAGAGCCCGAGTTTCATCAGGCAGTAAGTGAAGTGGCTACTTCCCTGATGCCTTACCTGGAAAAAAATCCGAAATATTTAAAAGCAAAAATTTTAGAGAGAATGGTTGAGCCTGAAAGAGTAATAATGTTTCGCGTTCCGTGGGTAGACGATAAAGGCGAAGTCCAGATTAACAGAGGATATCGCATTGAAATGAACAGCGCAATAGGCCCTTACAAGGGTGGATTAAGGCTTCACCCCACCGTATATCTGGGGCTTTTAAAATTTTTGGCGTTCGAACAGGTATTCAAAAATTCCCTGACCACGCTTCCGATGGGCGGAGGAAAAGGCGGTTCGGATTTTGATCCAAAAGGAAAATCGGATAATGAAGTTATGAAATTTTGTCAGAGTTTTATGACAGAGTTATTCAGGCATATAGGGCCTGATACTGACGTACCCGCAGGCGACATAGGAGTAGGCGGCAGAGAAATAGGTTTTCTTTACGGGCAATACAAGAGGCTTAAAAATGAATTCACGGGTGTTTTGACCGGAAAGGCCTTAAGCTGGGGCGGAAGCCTTATAAGGCCTGAGGCAACGGGATACGGATGTGTTTATTTTGTGCAGGAAATGTTAAAACAAAATAAGCAGTCTTTGGCAGGCAAGGTGTGCGCAGTTTCAGGTTCAGGCAACGTCGCGCAATACACAGTGGAAAAACTGATACAACTTGACGCAAAGCCTGTCACGCTTTCTGATTCCGGCGGTTATATTTACGACGAAAAAGGCATAGACAAGAAAAAGCTTGAGTTTGTGCTCGAGCTTAAGAACGTAAAACGCGGACGCATAAAGGAATATGCGGACAAATTCAAGTGCAAATATATAGAGGGCAAAAGGCCGTGGGCAGTAAAATGCGATGCAGCATTCCCAAGCGCTACGCAGAATGAAATAGATAAAAAAGACGCAGAAACGCTTGTGAAAAACGGCTGTATGGCAATAGGTGAAGGCGCAAACATGCCGACGACACCAGAAGGCATTGAAGTGTTTCAGGCCGCAAAGATACTTTACGCTCCGGGCAAGGCGTCAAATGCGGGCGGCGTTGCAACATCAGGATTAGAGATGTCACAGAACAGCCAGAGATTGTCCTGGAGCCGCGAGGAAGTAGATGACAGACTGCACAACATCATGATTGCTATACACGAGCAATGTGTAAAATACGGCAAAAAAGGCAATTACGTTGATTATGTACAGGGAGCAAATATCGGCGGTTTTGTAAAAGTGGCTGATGCTATGTTAGATCAGGGAGTAGTGTAAAAAAGACCCAAAAAAGGGGGTAGCCACCGTTTGGTAGCTGCCCCTTTTTTATAGCCAGAAAAGCCTTGCTTATAATTTAAAATATAGTATAATATCAAAAACTACACCTAGTATATAGTATAATTTAATGAAAGCCCTCCTAGTACTCGAAGACGGAACGATTTTCCAAGGCAATTCTTTTGGCGCACAGGGCGAAAGATACGGCGAAGTAGTCTTCAACACCAGCCTCACAGGTTATCAGGAAATCCTCACAGACCCATCCTACAAGGGCCAGATTGTTGCCATGACGTATCCCTTAATCGGCAATTACGGCACAAATCCAAAAGACATTGAATCGCGAAAGCCATTTGTTGAAGGCTTTGTGGTAAAAGAATTAAGCCGCATACCCAGCAACTGGCGCTCCACAAAATCCCTTAACGATTATCTTAAAGAAAACAAAATTATAGGTATGGAAGGCATTGACACAAGGGCCCTCACGCGCCACATAAGGCTAAAAGGCGCCATGAAGGCAGTGCTTTCCACAAAAGACCTAAGCGAAAGAAGCCTTATAGAGAAGGCCAGGCAATCAAAAGGGCTTTTAGGAGTTGACTTAGTCAGCGAAGTCACATGCAGCAAAACTTACGTTTGGCACGAATCAAAAAATAAAAAATTTACAGTTGTTGTTCTGGACTGCGGCGTAAAATTTAATATATTACGCATGCTCCAGGAACGCGCGTGCAAGGTAATAGTTGTCCCTGCCTCAACAAAAGCCCATGAAATTTTAGAATTAAAACCCGACGGGCTTTTACTTTCAAACGGGCCCGGCGACCCGGCAGCAGTAACCGGTGTTATAAAGACTGCAAAAGCGCTTCTTGGGAAGCTGCCCATTTTCGGCATTTGCCTTGGCCAGCAGATGCTAGCCCATGCATTCGGCGGAAAAACATACAAGCTGAAATTCGGCCACCACGGCGCAAACCATCCGGTAAAAGACCTAAGAACAGGAAGGATTTTAATAACAGTGCAAAATCACGGATTCTGCGTGGACATGGATACTTTAAACAAAAACGATATAGAAATCACGCATGTAAATTTAAACGACAACACCTTAGAAGGCATAAAGCACAAAAAATATCCCGTATTTTCCGTGCAGTTTCACCCTGAGGCAGGTCCGGGGCCGCACGACGCAAAGTATTTATTCGATGAGTTTATAAAAATGATGGAACATCACCATGCCTAAAAGAACAGACATACATAAAATCCTAATCATAGGCTCAGGCCCCATAATCATAAGCCAGGCATGCGAGTTTGATTATTCAGGCACCCAGGCGTGCAAGGCATTAAGAGAAGAAGGTTTCCGCGTTGTGCTTGTAAATTCAAACCCCGCCACAATAATGACAGACCCTGAGATGGCGGACGCGACGTATATAGAGCCCATAACTGCAGAGGTGCTAGAAAAGATTATAGAAAAAGAAAGGCCTGACGCGTTATTGCCCACATTAGGCGGCCAGACAGGGCTTAACATAGCTGTAAAGCTTTACGAAAAAGGCATACTCGACAAATACAACATAAAAATGATAGGCGCAAATTACGACGCCATAAAAAAAGCTGAAGACAGGGAATACTTTAAAAAATCAATGCAGAAAATAGGCCTTGACCTGCCAAAAAGTATGCTTGCCCATAACATGGAACAGGCAAAGGCAGCGATGGGAAAAATAGGGCTCCCTTCGATAATAAGGCCAAGCTTTACCCTGGGCGGCACAGGCGGCGGCATAGTTCATACAAAAGAAGAGTTTGAAAAAATCGCTAATCTGGGCCTGACAAACAGCATGATAAGCGAAATCCTGGTAGAGGAATCTGTAGAAGGCTGGAAAGAATACGAGCTTGAGGTAATGAGAGACGTAAAAGACAATGTAGTTATAATATGCTCTATTGAAAACTTTGACCCAATGGGTATACACACAGGCGACTCAATAACGGTTGCTCCTGCGCAGACTCTTACCGACGACGAATACCAGAAAATGCGCAATGCGGCAATAGCTATAATAAGGGAAATCGGCGTTGAGACAGGCGGTTCCAACATACAATTTGCGGTTGATCCAAAAGACGGCAGGATGGTCGTAATAGAAATGAACCCGAGGGTGTCCCGCTCCTCAGCTCTGGCAAGCAAGGCAACAGGCTTTCCAATAGCGAAGTTCGCGGCAAAGCTGGCAATAGGTTACACGCTTGATGAAATAAGAAATGACATTACAAAGGAAACCCCGGCGTCATTTGAGCCGACAATAGATTACTGCGTTGTAAAAATCCCAAGGTTTACTTTTGAGAAATTTCCGGAGGCAGAGGATATTCTCGGCGTTTCCATGAAATCCGTAGGCGAGACAATGGCAATAGGCAGAACTTTCAAAGAAGCGCTACAAAAGGGCCTGCGCGGCCTGGAAATCGGGCACACAGGATTAGACAATAAAAAGAATTATAAAGACATCCCGAATAAAAAATTAATGCTCAGGCTTAAAAAACCAAATGCCTCAAGGATATTTTATATAAAATACGCCCTGCAGAAGCAGATGACAGTCAGGGAAATTTCAAAGATTACAGGCATAGACCCGTGGTTTATAAGCAACATGAAGGAAATAGTGGACCTGGAAAAAGAAATATCCAGGAAACGAAAAAGCCTGCCAAGTGAATTGCTTAAAAAGGCGAAACAGTTTGGTTTTAGCGACAGACAACTTGCTATCCTTACGGGCAGCAATGAGCTATCTGTCAGAAAGCGCCGTAAAAAGTGCGGGATTGAGGCAACATTTAAGCTTGTTGATACCTGCGCGGCCGAATTTGAGGCATATACCCCTTATTATTATTCAACGTATGAGCAGGAAGATGAAACAAGGAAATCCCGCGCAGGAACAAAAAAGATTATGATTTTAGGCGGCGGGCCCAACAGGATAGGCCAGGGTATTGAGTTTGATTATTGCTGCTGCCACGCATCGTTCGCGCTGAAAGAACTGGGATATGAGACAATTATGGTTAATTCAAACCCGGAAACCGTATCCACGGATTATGACACATCCGACAAATTGTATTTTGAGCCCCTTACCTTTGAAGACATAATGAACATAGTTGACAAGGAAAAACCCGACGGAGTTATTGTGCAGTTCGGGGGGCAAACGCCATTAAATCTGGCGAAACAACTCGAAGACGCAGGCGTTCCGATAATCGGCACAAGCGTAGAATCCATAGACAAGGCAGAAGACAGGGACAAGTTTGCCAAAGTTATAAAGAAATTAAAGATAAACCAGCCACCCAACGGCTCAGCTGTCAAAAAAAGCGAAGTAAAAGCAATTGCCAAAAGAATAGGCTATCCCATTCTTGTAAGGCCGTCTTATGTTTTAGGCGGCAGGGCGATGAGAATAGTTTATGACGAAAAATCCCTGCTGGAATTTGTAGAAGAGGCAAAAGATGTTTCAATGAACCGCCCGATATTGATAGATAAATTTTTAGAAGACGCACTTGAGGTAGATGTGGACGCAATCTCAGATGGCACAATGACGGTAATAGGCGGCATAATGGAGCATATAGAGGAAGCCGGGGTGCATTCAGGGGACTCGGCGTGCGTTTTGCCGCCGCATACGCTAAGTAAACAGATAATTGAAACAATAAAAAAGAACACCTATTTAATATCAAAGGAGCTGCAGGTAAAGGGCCTGATAAATATTCAGTATGCGATCAAAGGCGACGTTGTGTATATATTGGAGGTTAATCCCAGGGCATCAAGGACAGTGCCTTTTGTAAGCAAGGCAACGGGTGTGCCCTTAGCAAAGATAGCAGCCAAGGTAATGGCTGGTAAAAAGTTAAAAGAAATCGGATTCACCCGTGAAAAAGAGATACACCATGTTGCGGTGAAAGAATCTGTGCTGCCGTTTTCAAGATTTTCCGGGGTGGATATATTGCTGGGGCCTGAAATGAAATCCACGGGCGAAGTTATGGGCATAGACAAGTCTTTCGGGATGGCATTTTACAAATCCCAGGTAGCGGCAAATACGGCGCTTCCGGTAAAGGGCAAAGTATTTATAAGCGTAAAAAACAACGACAAAAGAAATATAGTTTTTATCGCGAAAAAACTTTCTGATATGGGTTTTGATATAATGGCCACAGAGGGGACTGCAAAGGTCCTGAATTCGAATAATATAAAAGTAAAAATAATGGGAAAGATAGGAGACGGCCGCACCGAGATATTAAATATGATAAAACAGGGCGGCGTGCACCTTATAATAAATACTCCGTCCGGCGAAAGGGGCCAGTCAGATATGAAACACATAAGAAGCACGGCTGTAATGAGCGGGATCCCTTGTATAACCACCATACAGGGCGCCCAGGCAGCTGTAAACGGCATAGAGGCTGTGATGAAAAATGATTTTATTGTTAAGGCAATACAGGAATATATAAACTAAAGAGGGTGATGTATGGCAAAAAGAAAAGATATTCACAAGGTTTTAATCATAGGCTCAGGCCCCATTATAATAGGGCAGGCATGCGAGTTTGATTATTCCGGCACCCAGGCATGCAAGGCATTGAGAGAAGAAGGCTATGAAGTTGTGCTGGTCAATTCAAACCCAGCAACCATTATGACAGACCCCGGAATGGCGGACAAAACATATATTGAACCGCTTACTCCTGAAACCCTGGAAGCTATCATAGAAAAGGAAAGGCCGGACGCTCTTTTACCCAACCTGGGCGGGCAGACAGGCCTGAATTTATCCTTTAGCCTTCATAAATCAGGCGTGCTTAAGAAATACGGAGTTGAAATTATAGGAGTCAAGGCAGACGCAATAGAGCGCGGCGAAGACAGAATTATTTTTAAGGATACAATGAAAAAACTGGGTATTTCGATACCGGAATCCGAGCCATGCTATTCAGTAGAAGGCGCGGAACAAATAGCTAAGAATCTTGGCTACCCCGTAATATTAAGGCCCGCATATACATTAGGCGGCACAGGCGGCGGCATTGCCTATAACGTTGAAGAATTAAGGACAATAGCAACAAGAGGCCTTTCAGCAAGCATTATAAATCAGGTTCTTGTTGAAGAATCAGTTATTGGCTGGGAGGAACTTGAACTTGAAGTTGTAAGGGATGATAAAGGCCGCAAGATAACAGTATGCTTTATAGAAAACATCGACGCAATGGGAGTGCACACAGGCGACAGTTTCTGCGCCGCGCCCATGCTTACCATAGATGAGAAGCTGCAGAAAAAGATGCAGGAGTTTTCATATAAAATAGTCGACGCCATAGGCGTAATAGGCGGCACAAACATACAGTTTGCGCATAATCCGGCTACCGGAAAGCTTGTCGTAATTGAGATTAACCCCAGGACATCGCGTTCCTCAGCGCTTGCGTCAAAGGCAACGGGGTTTCCCATAGCGCGCATTTCGACAAAATTAGCGGCAGGCCTGACATTATCCGAGATACCATACTGGAGAAAAGGTACGCTGGATAAATACGAGCCTTACGGCGACTATGTGGTAATAAAATTCGCGCGCTGGGCATTTGAAAAATTTGCCGGCGCAAAAGATATACTCGGCACGCAGATGAAGGCAGTGGGCGAGGTAATGAGCATAGGCAAAACATTTAAAGAGGCGTTCCAGAAATCCATACGTTCGCTTGAAACAGGCAGGTACGGCTTGGGGCACGCTAAAAATTTCGACGCTTTAAGCCTTCAGGAATTAAGAGAAAGGCTTGTGTATCCGTCGAGCGAGAGGGTATTTTTAATTTACGAGGCCCTGCGAAAAGGCATAACCGTGGACGAGCTTTATAAAACAACGCACATAAAGCCTTATTTTATAAACGAAATGAAAGACCTTGTGGAATTTGAAGAGCAATTGATGAAATGTAAATGGAACGAACTGGCGGACAAGGATCTTATAAAGGCAAAGGAATGGGGCTTTTCGGATAAATACCTCGCGAAGCTTTTTAATGTCAAAGAAAACCAGGTGCGCCAGAAGCGTATTAAGCTGGGCAAGTACGCAAGATATGAGGCAGTTCCTGTAAGCGGAGTTGAAAACGCCGCGTATTATTATTCAACATATATCGGACAGGATAATGTCGGTGTTTCAGATAAAAAGAAAGTCATGATTTTAGGCGGCGGGCCCAACAGGATAGGCCAGGGCATTGAGTTTGATTATTGCTGCTGCCACGCGTCGTTCGCCATGAAAGAACTGGGATATGAATCCATTATGGTTAATTGTAACCCCGAAACCGTTTCAACCGATTACGATACTTCGGATAAGCTTTATTTTGAGCCGCTGACAATAGAAGACGTCTTGAGTATTTACGAAAAAGAAAAACCCGAAGGCGTAATTGTGCAGTTCGGAGGGCAGACCCCGCTGAATATCGCCCAGGAATTAAAAGACAACGGTGTAAAAATACTAGGCACAAGCCCTGAAAGCATAAATTTTGCGGAAGACAGGGAAAGCTTCAGGCAGAAGATGATAGAGCTGGATATTCTTCAGCCTGAAGGCGGCACGGTCAGGTCTTTGGATGAGGCATTAAAGCTTGCGAGAAAATTGGGCTATCCTCTGATAGTGCGCCCGTCGTATGTTTTAGGCGGAAGAGGAATGGAAGTGGTATATGACGAAGAAAAACTGCTTACATACGCGCGGGACGCGATACAAGTAAGCCCCGAGCACCCAATGCTTATCGACAGATTTTTAGAGCAGGCAATAGAGACGGAGGTTGACGCCCTTTGCGACGGGACCGATACATTTATCGGCGCGACAATGGAGCATATTGAGCTTGCAGGTGTTCATTCCGGTGACTCAGCCTGTTCTATCCCCACGAGGACTATTGCCGACAAACACTTAAAGACAATAGAGGAATATACAAGGAAGATAGCAAAAGAGCTTAAGGTGGTCGGCCTTATCAATATTCAATACGCCATATGCAATGATAAGGTATATATACTTGAGGCAAACCCGCGTGCGTCACGCACAGTCCCTATAGTTTCTAAGGTAACGGGAATTTCCATGGCGCGCATAGCAACGCTTCTGATGCTCGGGAAAAAGCTAAAAGACATGCCGGGATTAAAAATGCCCAAGGTGCCATATTTTAGCGTAAAGGAAGCAGTGTTTCCTTTTAACATGTTTCCCGAGGTTGACCCGGTCCTTGGACCTGAGATGAGGTCAACAGGCGAGGTTATGGGTATTTCCGATACATTCGGACTTGCATTTTATAAGGCGCAGCAGGCAACAGGCACAAAGCTTCCGCTGGAAGGCAACGTGCTGATTACCGTCTCTGACAAAGATAAAAAAAATATTGTGCCCATTGCCAAAAAACTTAAAAGCCTGGGGTTTAATATTTACGCGACAAGCAATACGAGCAAGCTTCTTCTTGAAAACGGGATTGAGAATAATTACATAAACAAACTTCAGGAGGGAAGGCCTGACATAACAGACGCGATAAAAAACAATGAAGTGCAGCTTATAATAAATACGCCGATAGGAAAAGACAGCAAAACCGACGACAGTTACATAAGAAAATCAGCCATACAGCGCAAAATACCTTACATTACATCCATAGCGGCGGCGCAGGCCAGCGTTGAAGGCATACAGGCCATGCAGAAAAGCAAACCTTCAGTCAAGGCATTGCAGGACTACCACAAACAAACAAAGGATTTGGCAGCAAAAAATGCAGACAAAAAAGACAGGGTTTGATAATAAGCGTTATTTAAAAGAACAGACTCAGGCTATATTAGAGCGCGTTAAGCAATCCAATGAGAAGCTATATCTTGAGTTCGGCGGCAAGCTTATCTATGATTATCATGCCGCAAGGGTTCTGCCGGGGTTTGACCCCAATGTTAAAATGCGCCTGTTCCGGGAGTTAAAGGAAAAGGCGGACATAATCCTGTGCATATATGCTGGTGATATAGAAAGAAGAAAAATGCGCGCGGATTTCGGCATAACATATGACGCCGACGCCTTAAAGCTGATAGATGATTTAAGGGGCTGGGGTATAGAAATAACAGCTGTGGTAATAACGCGCTTTGAAAATCAGCCGGCGACAAAAATTTTTAAAAGCAAGCTGGAACGCTCAGGCATAAAAGTTTATACGCACCGCGCGACAAAAGGCTATCCGGCGGATATAGATTCAATTGTAAGCGACGAAGGTTACGGCGCGAATGAATATATAAAGACAAAAAATCCCCTGGTGGTTGTAACAGGCCCGGGCCCTGGCAGCGGAAAACTTGCCACGTGCCTTTCGCAGCTTTACCATGATTACAAAAAGGGCTTAAAATCAGGTTACGCCAAATTTGAAACTTTCCCCATCTGGAATTTGCCGCTTAAACATACCGTCAATGTCGCGTATGAAGCCGCAACCGCGGATATACGCGATTTTAATATGATAGACCCATTTCATCTGGAGGCATACGGCAAAATAGCGATAAACTACAACAGGGATGTGGAGATTTTTCCTGTTGTAAAAAGAATACTCCAGCGCATAATGAAATTAGAACCGGTTTACAAATCTCCGACGGACATGGGAGTAAACAGGGCAGGCTTCGGTATAGTCGATGATGAAGTTGTGCAGGAGGCGGCCAGACAGGAAATCGTAAGAAGATATTTCAGGTATAGCTGCGAATATATTATGGGGCTTGTTGATAAAGAAACCGTTGACAGGGTCACGCTTATTATGAGCGAGCTGGGACTTAAACCCGAAGACCGTCGCGTTGTTGAACCGGCAAGAAAGGCAGCCCAGGAGGCGAAGTTAAGCAAAAAAGGCCATGACGGAATTTTCTGCGGCGCCGCGATAGAGTTAAGCGACGGCACAATTGTGACAGGAAAAAATTTCCCTTTGATGCACGCGACATCGAGCCTTATTTTAAACGCCATAAAAAAATTAGCGGGCATACCGGATAAAATACACCTTTTATCACCCAACATAATCGAATCCATAGGCAAACTGAAAAAAGGCATATCAGATACTGAAACAGTAAGCCTTGATCTGGAAGAGGCGTTGATAGCGTTAAGCATAAGCGCTGCCACCAACCCGACTTCACAGCTGGCAATGGACAAATTAAAAGACCTTAACGGCTGCCAGATGCATATGACGCATGTGCCTACAAGAGGGGATGAGGCGGGATTGCGAAAATTGGGCGTCAACCTTACAAGCGACCCGTTCTTTTCGAGAAAAATATTATCAGAGCTGTAATTTAAAAATATAAACCAGGAGTAACAATGCCAAAATATATTTTTGTAACAGGAGGAGTTGTGTCGAGCCTGGGAAAAGGTATTACTGCCGCGTCTGTCGGAAAGCTTCTGGAGGCGAGGGGGTTAAAGGTTACCCTCATTAAGTGTGATCCCTATATAAATGTTGATCCCGGCACAATGAACCCCTATCAGCACGGCGAGGTTTATGTTACCGACGACGGCGCTGAAACAGACCTGGACCTGGGCCATTATGAGCGCTTCACAAATGCGGTATTAAGCAAAGAAAACAACATCACAACCGGAAAGATTTATTATTCGGTTATCTCAAAGGAAAGAAGAGGCGATTACCTGGGAAAGACCGTCCAGGTCATACCGCACATAACGGATGAAATTAAAAACAGCATAAAAAAAGCGTCAACAGGCAAAAGGCTTGATGTGGCAATAATAGAAATAGGCGGCACAGTCGGCGACATTGAAAGCCTCCCTTTCTTAGAAGCAATAAGGCAGTTCGCGATAGAGGAAGGGCACAACAACGCGGTAAATATACACGTTACCTTAATTCCGTATATCAGGAGCGCCGATGAAACAAAGACCAAACCCACCCAGCACAGCGTCGGGAAACTTCGCGAGATAGGAATTCAGCCGGATGTGTTGATATGCAGGTCTGAAAAGCCCGTAAGCAGAGACGCAAAGGAAAAGATTGCCCTGTTTTGTAACGTTAAAAGCGAGGCGGTAATAGAAGCGCTGGACGTGCAGAGCGTTTACGAGATCCCGCTTCATCTTGAGCAGCAGGGCTTGGGCGAATTAATAGTCAGGCAGCTAAAATTAAAATGTAAAAAGCGTGATTTGCGAAAATGGAAAACAGAGGTTATAGACAAAATAAGGCACCCTAAAAGCAGCGTAAAAATAGCGGTTGTGGGAAAATATATAATCCTGCAAGACGCATATAAATCCATATATGAAGCATTAATTCACGCAGGCATAGCAAATAATTCAAAAGTGGAGATTATAAAAGTGGATTCCGAGGATATTTCTCTTCACGGGCCTGCGAAATATTTAAAAGACATAGACGGCATGCTTATACCGGGAGGCTTCGGCTACAGGGGTATTGAGGGAAAGGTACAAGCAGTTGAATATGCCAGAAAAAACAAAATTCCGTATTTTGGTATATGCTTAGGAATGCAGGTAGCTGTAATTGAATTCGCAAGGAATGTCTGCGGCCTAAAAAAGGCAAATTCCACTGAATTCAACAAAAATACCCCGTATCCTGCCATAAGCCTTTTAGAAGAACAGAAGCACATAAAAGTAAAAGGCGGTACCATGCGGTTAGGCAGGTATCTCTGTAAAATAAAAAAGCACACAAAAGCATACACAGCATATAAAAAAGAGCTTGTATATGAACGCCACAGGCACAGATATGAGTTTAATAATAAATACAGCAAAATAATACAGCATAGCGGTATGGTATTTAGCGGTTTATACAGCAGGGACAACCTTGTTGAAATAATTGAATTGAAAAATCATCCATGGTTTGTTGCCTGCCAATTTCACCCCGAATTTCAGTCAAAGCCTGACAAGGCGCATCCTTTATTTGGGGGTTTTATAAAGGCGGCAGTCTTGCGTTCAGAAAACACTTGATTTTTTAAATGCAGGTTGTTATAATCCTTACATTGCACGAGTAGTAAGTTAGAGTCTAAAAATTTTGGAGGTAAAAATGGGTAAATTTTTAAGCGTGATAGGCGGGGCCATCGCAATAGTTATCGGCGTAATACTTTTCTTTGCGTGGAACCAGGCTTTTGTATTAGGGCTGCAATTTTCCATTATGCTGGTTTTGGTTTTCGGGGGGTTAATAGCGTTAATAGCGGGCATTTCGGAAATAAAAGACTCAGCCGCAGCAAATAAAGAAGAAGAAAAAGAAGAGAAGAAAGCTTAAAATAAGCATCCTTTAAAAGGGGCACACGCAACTGCCGTAAGGCGAGATATAAGTGTGCCCCGATTTTTAACCAAGCAAAGGCAAACTAGAGGTGCAATATGAAATGCGCCACCTGCAACAAGGAAACGCAAGAGGTTAAGAGGGTAATAATAGACTCCGGCTACGACAAAACATTAGCCAAGGCCATATATAATTGCCCCTCTTGTTATGAGAAAAAAATAAAACAGAGAAAACAGAAAAAGGCATAACCGTGAAAAAAATAATTTATGTAGTTTTAGACGGTTTAGGGGATCTCCCTACTCCGCAATTAGATAATAAGACGCCGCTTGAGGCGGCGAAGACGCCGGTTATGGATATGCTGGCGAAAAAGGCAAAATTAGGCTGTGTGTATACCGTAGGCAAAGGCATTGCCCCTGAATCAGACATAGCTGTAATAAGCATACTTGGATACGACGCCCATAAATATTATACCGGAAGAGGCCCGCTGGAATCTTTCGCCGAAGGCCTTGAAGTTTCCGACGGAGATCTGGCATTTCGGGTCAATTTCGCGACAATGCAGGATGAGGTATCAGACATTATAAAAGACAGGCGCGTTGGGAGAAACCTTACCACAGAAGAGGCAACAGCCTTATCAGCTGAAATAAACAAAAAAGTAAAACTTGCCACGCCGGCAAGTTTCGAATTTAAAAATACCATAGGCCACAGAGGCATACTTGTCATATATTCAGGCGATAATAAGAAAAAACTTTCCGGAGATATCACAAACACAGACCCTGCTTACGGAAAAGAAGGCTGCTTTGGAATAGCGCTGCCAGAGTTTAAAAACGTGCTTTTAAAGGCAGAGCCCGTTGAAGGCAAAGAAACCGACTCTTCGTGTATTTTAAGCGCCAGGCTTATAAATGAATTTACCGAAAAATCCCGCATAGTGCTTAATGATTCCCAGGTAAATAAAAACAGGATTAAAGAAGGAAAGCTTCCCGCCAATACAATAGTATCAAGAGACGCCGGCGACAGGCTGCCCAAATTCCCAAAGATTAACTCACTTTTCAATATTAAAATGGGCTGTTTTGTGGAAATGCCGGTAGAAAAAGGCATAGCGCTTCTTACAGGTATGGAAGTTGTGGATTTGCCGCTTCCGTCGGGAAACCTAAAGAAAGATTACAACTTGCGCGCGGAAAAGGTAAAACAGGCTTTAGGAAAATATGACGCCCTGTATATCCATATTAAAGGCCCTGATGAGCCTGCCCATGACGGCGATGTGGATGCCAAGGTAAAATCCATAGAGGCTATAGATGAATTTTTCTTTGGAGAATTGCTTACAAAGATTAACCTAAAAGATGTTGTGATAGCGGTCACAGCAGACCATTCAACGCCTTGCATAAAGAAAGCTCACACAGACGACCCTGTGCCATTTATGGTGTTTTCAGAAGGACAAAGCCCGGACGGCATAGACACCTACTCCGAGAAGTCCTGCCAAAAGGGCTCGATAGGATATATTAACGGCGTTGAAATAATGCCGATTTTAGTAAAATCCGCAAAGTAAAAATAGGACTGCTATTAAATGAGCAGGCAGGAAAGACTGGTAATAATATTTTTAATCCTGTGCGTTGTTATAGGCACAGGAGTTTCGTTTTATAAAAATACTCACCTTGCGCAGATACAGGTTGTTCCCTCCGCAATAACAAAATCAGGCTACATAAAAGGCAAAACAAATATTAATACCGCAGGACCGCAGGAACTCGCGTCCCTGCCGGGCATAGGCCCGTCATTGGCGAAAAAAATCGTTAATTTCCGACAGGAGAATGGCCTTTTTATCTTGCCAGAAGACATAACCAAAGTTTCCGGTATCGGAAAATCCAAATACGAATCAATAAAAGACCTGGTAACCACAGAAAATGAACCCCGCTCTTCCTTCGAGTAGAAGCAAGCGAAGAAAGAGTGGGGCAGGGAAGGAAGGGCGGGGTGAATAAGCCACTTGTCTTTGCTTTTATCTGCCTTATCGCGGGGATATTACTGGGGTACTTTATAAAAATTCCCGTTGTTCTGGTTTTTTTAATTTGCGCGTTTTTTATTTTATTTTCCATTATTATAAAAAACCGCAGCAGAATTCTTTTTTTAACGGCTGTACTGGCATGCGTATTTTGTATAGGCGTATTATCTTTTTATAATTTCACGTATGTCCCCCCGGGCCACATAGTAAATCTAATACAAAATAAAGAGCCTAAGCTCAACTTAAAAGGAACAGTCGCGTCTGACCCCGCTTACTATGAAACCCACTGGGGCCAGAGAAGGGCAGGCTTTGTTTTTAAAACAGCGCAAGGCTCCTGCAAGGTTATTTTATACAAAGCAGACAAAAATTATAGCTACGGCGATAATCTAATTTTATATGGCACGCTAAAATCCCCTAAAAGGCCTTCCAATCCAGGCGAATTTGATTACTCTAAATACTTAATGCAGCAGCAGATATATGCAGTAGTTGAGGTAGCTTCAGACGCGGATATAACTTTTTTAAACAAAGAACCCCAGAAGTTTTCTTTATCCTGCTTTTTAAAATCAAAGGCATATTTTTTAAGGCAAAGAATAAATAACCACATACATAAATATCTTCCCAAGGATGAGGCGGAACTTTTTTCCGCTATGACATTAGGCCTTCGCTCTCAAATCCCGCAGGAAAGCAAAGACCTCTTTGTGCAGACAGGCACAGCTCACATCCTGGCAATAAGCGGCTTAAACCTTGCAATTGTAGCGTATATTTTATTTTTCGCGCTCGGCATTTTGCGTATTCCCTACAACACAAAAGCGTTTTTGGTAATAGTCATTATTTGCTTTTACGCAATACTTTGCGGGGCAAGCCCGTCGGTAGTGCGCGCGGCAATAATGATAAGCTTTTTCTTAACAGCCCGCATATTAAATAAAAGCACCGACATATATAACATACTTTCGCTGGCAGGGGTAATAATGCTTCTGGTAAATCCCATGCAATTGTTTGACGCAGGATTTGTATTGTCATTTGCCTGTATATTTGCCTTAAGCTGCTTTACCCCAAAAATAGAAAACGCGATAAAGATAAATAAGAAAAAAAGGCCCGCGGTTTATTTTGTAAGGATCTTATCAGCCTCAATAGCGGTTTATATAATAACCTGGCCCATAGTTGCCTATTATTTTAATATAATATCGCCTGTAACCATGCTCGCAAATCTGTTTGTAGTTCCGTTAGCAGGCCTGCTCATTTGCGTAGGAGGTGTTTTTATATTAACAGGGCTTTTACCAATAGGTTTTGCAGCCTCTGCGTTGGGTGGTGCCACATGGCTTACGGCATTTTTATTGGAAAAATTAATATCATATCTGGCAAAAATTCCTTATGCGTATTTTTATGTCCCGGATATTTCCATCTGGTCTGTAGCAGCCTATTACACGCTTTTATTTTTGGCGATAAACAGAAAAAAATTTAAAATATCAGGCGCTGTTATTTGTATAATAGCGCTTTTATTTGTAAATTTTTACATATGGGCCCCTATATTAAAAAAAGAAGAACTTAAAATTACTTTCCTGGATGTCGCGCACGGCGACGCAGTATTTATACAATTTCCCGGAGGAGAAACCGCACTCGTTGATACCGGGCCAAAAAATAATAGTGTGCTGCAATACATCTGGCACGAGGGCAAAACCCGCATAGACGCCATGGTTATTACCCATCCCCACTCAGACCATTTTGGCGGCGCAGTTGATATAATAAACAAATGCAGCGTAAGAAATTTTTTACACAACGGAAGGACAAAAGGCGCGGACAAGGGTTACAGCCAGCTCTTGGATTTAGTTGCGTCAAAAAGCATAAAGACTTTTGCCATAAAAGAAGCGGATAAAATATACGGGCTTAAAGATATTGATATATCAGTGCTTAACCCTGGGCAGAGTTTTATATCCGACGATTCTGTAAGTGTGAATGACTCCTCAGCAGTCCTAAAAATAAAATATAAAAACATTAATCTGCTTTTGTGCGCGGATGTTGTGGAAAAAGGCATAGAAAGCCTAGTTTCTTACAAAGAGCTGTTAAAAAGTGACATTTTAAAAGTGCCTCACCACGGCTCAAAAACAGAAAACTACATAACAAGAAAGTTCTACGAACTGGCATGCCCGCGCCTTGCCATAATAAGCGCGACAAAAAACTACCGTTACAGGCTTCCAAGCGAGGAAACGCTCGCGATTTTAAGAGAAACAGGATCCTTGGTGCTTGTTACTGATAGGACAGGAGCCATCACCATAAAAAGTGACGGACAGAACTATACAGTAAACACCATATATAGAGATGATAGTATTTAAATATCCATTATAGTGTGCTTTTTAAGCATTTTATTCTTATGATAAAACACCTATATTGTACAAAAAATAACTTTTTTAAATTATTTAAAAATTATTTTATTTTTTACTTGACACAAAAAATACATGGTGCTATAATTAAAACCGTAATAGTTATACTATAATAAACACAAAGGGGAGTAGTGTATAATGGCGGCTTATGTTAAGGAAAGGAGACGTTTTCATCGTATCAATGCCCACGTGCCTATGCAGTTTAAAGATATCCAAAGGCCGATAGAGACATACAGCGGGACATTGACGAAAGATGTGAGCGAGGGCGGAGTGCGTTTCATAGCAAGCGATTTTTTATCTGTTTTTACCAGGCTATTAGTCGAAATTTCTGTGCCGTCTTTCTCCAGGCCGATAAAAGCAATATCAAAAGTGTCATGGATACAAAAGCAGCCCAGAGGCAACCAGTATAACGTAGGGCTGCAATTTCTTGACATAACAGAAGAAGATAGAAAACAGCTTGCGTCATTTATTTCAAAATCCCCGGAGCCTAAAGGCGCTATCGCTTAATAAAACGTCCGGCAATTCTTGTAGACCAACCTCAATCTGCAGATATTTTTTTCTTTTCATCCCTTATCCAAAGATAGCAATTGACAAAAAAATATGCTAATGCTATATTATTCTCCATTATGATACTTAAAATTTTACTTATTATAACCGTACTGTCAGGTTCCCTGCTTTTGACTCCGGCCGAAGGCTTTTCCTATTGGGTCTGGACTCCGCAGACAAAAAAATGGATAAACCCGAAATACGCGCCGAAAGATACACCAAAAGAGCAGCTGATGTATGCTTTGGATTTATTCGAGGCAAAGGATATCAGAACAGCGCTGGAAGAATTTAAAAAAGTCGTATCCTATTATAGAAAATCCGAAGCAGCTGCAGAGGCCCAGTATTATATCGGCAGATGCTACGAAGAGCTGAACAATCCATACCAGGCATTCGAGGCATACCAGAACGTTATTGATAATTATCCTTTCAGCCAGCGCACGGACGAAATTATAAAGCGCGAATACGACATAGGTGAAAAATTATTTGAAGGTGAAAAGGTAAAATTTGTAGGAGTATCTTTTAAGGCTACCCCGGAGCAGATTATAGAAATCTATAAAAAGGTCGTGTTAAACGGCCCGTACAGCGAATCCGCGCCAAAAGCGCAGTATAGAACAGGTGAGCTTTACAAGAGGCTGCATTTCTATCCCGAAGCATTAACAGCCTTTCAGAAAATAGTCGCGGATTATCCGGACAGCGATATAGCGGCTCAGGCGGAATTTCAGGTTGCTATATGCGCGTCAGCAGGCTCTTCAAAGCCCGGGTATGACCAGCAGCTTACCACCAAGGCCATAGAGAAGTTTGATGAATTTGCCAGCGCTCACCCGGACAGTGAACTTGTAAGAGAAGCTCAAAAGGAAAGAAGTGAACTTGCCGAGAAAAAAGCAGAGTCGCTTTTTGAGGCAGCCAAATTTTACGAGAGACTGAAAAGATATAAATCGGCAATGATTTATTATGAAGAGATAGTGAACGATTTCTCTTCTACAAAAATATCCCCCCTTGCCATGGAAAAACTGGAAATATTAAAGCGAAAGGTCAAGGATTAAAATATGCCCCGCAGGATTAAAGTTTTATCCGGTATTTTTTCTGCCATCTGCCTTTTGTCATCTATTTTTTGTTTTTCAGGCTGCGGATATACCGCAAAATCGCTTTTACCCGCGCACATAAAAAAGATACGTGTTGAGAATTTTAAAAACGCAATAGATATTACCGAGGAAGGCTCAGGAACAAACCAGGGCTATAACCTGTATAAGACGTATAAACCACGCCTTGAACAGGACGTGACAAAAGCGGTCATTGACAAGTTTATATTTGACGGCAACCTTAAGATAGCCATGGCCCAAGACGCCGACTGCATATTAGGCGGGGAGCTGATAGGCTTTGAGAGAGAGGCGTTGAGGTATGACGAGTCTGACAATGTAGAGCAGTACAGAATAGCGATTTTCGTAAAGATACAGTTGAAAGACACAAAATTAAATAAGATATTATGGCAATTTGACAGGTTTGCCGGCAGTTATGATTATTACACGACAGGCGCGCAGGCAAAAAGCGAAAGCGCGGCCATCAACGCGGCAATAGATGATTTAGCACGCAGGATTGTATGGCAGACGATAGAAGTCTGGTAATATACCCCCACACCAATAATATTGGTGTGGGGGTATACTTTCTCTCCGGCCCAGACGAAGCAGGCAAGCAGGCTTTCATAGATAAGATAAAATCCAAACTGTTTCCCGCAGGCCAATCACTCGATTACAACAGCTACTATTCAGACGAAGCGGTAATTTCCGATGTTATACAATTATTAAAAACCGCTCCGTTTTCCGCCAAGTCAAGGCTGGTTGTTTTAAAAGACGCGGAAAAACTTAAAGAAGAAGACAAACAGGCGCTTGCATTATATCTTGAAAATCCTTCCGTAAAATCCATATTTGTAATCACGACGAAAAAAGACTTAAATGCAAGCGACGCGCTTGCCGCCTCGGCTAAAAAACATGCCAAATGCTTGGATTTTTCTTTGAATACAGGAAGCTCATTACCTCAAGACGCGGCATTTAAACTTATAGATGAGATAAGCTTAAAAAAGCAAAAACAAGCGTTAAAGTCGCTGATTATGCTTATGCGCGACGGCAAAGAACCTTATGAGATTTTAGGGTTAATAGGCTGGCACCTGCGCAGGATGGGAAAAGTAAAGCTTCTTATAGAGCGCGGCAAAGGGAAAGAAGAGATAGCCCGGGATTTACAATGGAGCTTTAACAGGGTGCAGAAGGCAATGGAGCAGTCCAGGAATTTTACTTTTCGGGAATTAAAAGCAGCGCAGCGGCTGCTTACGGAAACGGATAGGAATTTAAAAAGAAGCGCAGCCCCGCCAGGGGTTTTGCTTGAATCGTTAATTATGCGCCTAAGTGCGTGACCTTTTTTGAAAGCCTGGATTTTTTTCTGGATGCCGTATTCTTTTTTATTATGCCGGTCTTGGCAGCCTTATCTAAGGCAGATATTACTTCTCTTAATATCGCAGCGGCTTCCGGTTGTTTTTTCTGGCTGATTAAGTCGTTTAGTTTTTTAATGAGAGTTTTTAACCCGGATTCAATGGCCCGGTTTTTTTCGTGTCTTTTTCTGTCTTTTCGCATGCTTTTTTTAGCTGCAGGTAAATTTGGCATTGTGCCTCCTTTAAAGTAATCAAGTTAATTAATTGTGCAAAAAAGGATAACATAAGATAAAACCCATGTCAAGCGCTAAATCCATAACAAAATCCGCTTCGATTATCGGCTCAGCCACACTGCTAAGCCGCGTATTGGGCTTTATACGGGACGTCATAATAGCAAGGTTTTTCGGCACAGGAGCCATCGCGGACTCGTTCTTTATGGCATTTAGCATACCAAACCTCTTAAGAGACCTGGTAGGTGAGGGCGCCAGCGACGCTGCCGTTGTGCCGGTGCTTACAGACGAGCTGACAAAGAACGGAAAAGAAAAATTCTGGAGCCTGGCGCACACCTTGTTTAACATGTTTCTGGTTGTGCTCTTTATTATAAGCGTTCTCGGTGTTTTATTCGCGCCTTTTATTGTAAGGGTAATAGCGTTTGGTTTTAAAGCCTCCCCGGAAAAATTCCAGCAGACCATTATTTTTACCCGCATGCTTTTTCCGTTTATATTCTTTATCGGTATGGCGGCTTTCGGGACAGGCATATTAAGCAGCCTTAAGCATTTTACTGTAACAAGCCTCGGCCCGGCGGTTTTAAATGTTTTCATGATAGCCTGCACAGTCATATTCTACAAGTACATGGGGCCTTATGCCCTTATTATGGGCGTGCTTTTTGGCGGCGCGTTTCAGTTTATAATACAGATACCGGTTTTAATAAAAAAGGGATTTATGCCCTTTAAAACAAAAGCCTTTTATGACCCGAAGATAAACAGGATATTAAAACTCTTAGGCCCCAGGGCAATAGGCGCCTGTATTTATCAGGTAAATTTTATTATCTCGCGCATATTCGCCTCGTGGGAGACCATAGTGGGGGTAGGGGCAGTATCAGGCCTTTATTACGCTAACAGGCTTTTCCAGTTTCCTCTTGCGATATTTGCGGTATCCATAGCGCAGGCGTCTCTGCCTACTATGTCCGAACACGTAGCAAGGCAGGACATGCAAAAGTTAAAAGAGACACTTTCGTTTTCTTTGAGGAACGTATTTTTAATCACGCTGCCTGCCTCGTGCGGCCTTATATTTTTAAGATATCCGATAGTAAAAATATTTTTTCAAAGGGGAAAATTTGACGAATATTCCACACTTATTACGTCGCAGGCGCTTTTGTATTATTTAATAGGGCTTTTTGCTGTATCCGGCATAAAGATACTGGCAAGCTGCTTTTATTCAATGCACGATACCCGAACGCCTGTAAAAATAGCATTTTTTTCACTGCTTATAAATGTGTTCTTTAGTTTTGTTTTTATGGTACCTCTTAAGGTGGCAGGGCTTGCCTTGGCATCCACGATAGCGGTAATTTTTAACTTTTCAATGCTTATGATTTTTTTAAAAAAGAAGATAGGCCCGCTGGATACAGGACTGCTTAAATTTTTTGTGAAATCAGCTGCCTGCGCCCTACTTACGGGAATACTGGCTCACTGGTCTTTTAAAGTTATATGCGCAGCGCTGAACGCTGCTTCAACGATTGCCCTGACAGTAAGCTTATTATCGGCGATATTTATCAGCATCGTTGCGTTTTTTGCGCTCGGGAAAATTGCGGGGATAGAGGAAGCAGGAAAAATAGCAAAATGGATATTAAGGAAAAAATAAATAAAACACCGCTTACCTGCGGCGTATATCTTATAAAGGACGCCAAAAACAGCGTCATATATGTCGGTAAGGCAACATCCATAAGAAACAGGCTAAAGGCCCACTTTGTCAAGAAAGCTTCCTTTGCGCGCCAGCATGCGTTAACGGAAACAGCAGCTGACATAGATTATATACCTACATCTTCGCCCGAAGCAGCGCTTTTATTGGAAGCGGCGCTGATAAAAAAGTATTCGCCCAAATTTAATGTTGCCTTAAAAGACGATAAATCATACCCCGTACTTAAGCTTACCATAAACGAAGAATTTCCCCGCCTTATTATAGCCAGGCGAAAAGCTGATGACGGCGCTTTATATTTCGGGCCTTACACAAACGCAAAATTATTAAGAAAGGCGTTAAAGCTTGTAGGAAGAATTTTTCCGCTTCGCAAATGCAGCAACCCGCCGGGTAAACCCTGCCTTTACTACCACCTGGGCCAGTGCCTGGGCCCCTGCAGCGGGACAGTAAGCAAAGACGACTATAAAAAAATAGCTGAAAAGACAATAATGTTTTTAGAGGGCGAATCTGAAAAACTGATATCAGCGCTGGCAGAAGATATGAAAGACGCTTCAGACAAAGGAAAATTTGAATATGCCGCACGGCTCCGGGATGAGATGCAGGCATTGTCGTCACTAATAATGGGGACAGCCACCAATTTTTCTTCAGGCAAGAAAATGGTGGCTGTCCCCATTATGATACAGCTGGAAGACTTGAAGCAACAGCTGAAGCTGGCAAAAATACCAGAAACCATAGAGGCGTTTGATATATCAAACATAATGGGCAAAGAGGCAGTAGGCTCTATGATAGTTTTTAAAAACGGAAAGCCTTTTAATGGCGGCTACAGAAGATTTAAAATAAGAACAGTTGAGCAAATAGATGATTACAGCATGATGGCTGAAATTGTAGGCAGGAGATACTACCGCCTGCTTAAAGACGGAGAGGCCTTGCCCGACCTTATTGTAATAGACGGCGGCAAAGGCCACCTCATGAGCGCCAAGAAACAGCTGCATAAAATGAGAATATGGCAGGTGCCGGTTATTGCTATAGCTAAAAGCTTTGAGTTAATATATACCCAGGAGGCCAAAGAGCCGCTGGGGCTGGATCCTGCCTCGCCGGCGTCGCTGTTGGTCCAGAGGATAAGGGATGAGGCGCACCGCTTTGCCATAAATTACCACAGGCTGTTGCGGGGCAAAAAGGTATTTGCCTCTGAGCTTGATAACATAGCAGGGCTTGGGCCTAAAAAGAAAAGATTGCTGCTTGAACATTTTGGGTCAGTGGATGAAATAAAAATGGCTGAGATAGATGACCTGGCAAAGGTAAAATACATAAACGAGAAACAGGCAAGTAAGATTTATGATTATTTTAAGCAGGTTTGAACAGAAGGTTTACAAAGAAACTGCGAAGATACCAAAAGGCAAGGTAAGCAGTTATAAGAATATTGCCCTTAGAATCGGTAGGCCCAAAGCCTATAGGGCGGTTGCAAACGCATTGCATAAAAACCCCTTTGCCCCTGGGGTGCCCTGCCACAGGGTTATAAGGTCAGATGGCGCAATAGGCGGTTTTGCAAAAGGCACAGCATCCAAAAAAAGGCTGCTTAGGCGAGAAGGATTGACGATAAAGGGTAATACTGTTATAATGTAAAAATTATGATACAAGACTTTAAAGAGCAATTGAGAGAAATAGGTGAAAAGTTGACTCACCTAAGGGGGTATCTTTGACGTTGATAAAAGCCTCGCGGAGATATCTTCAATAGAAAAGACTATGTCTGAACCAAACTTCTGGAACGATACCCAGAAGGCAAACCAGGCGATAGCCCAGCTTAAAAAATTAAGAACTACGACCACGCCTTTTAATGAATGCGCCAGCCAGCATAAAGACCTGTCTGAATTACTGGAAGTCCTTGATGAAAACGACGAAACTTCCTGTATCCACATTGCCAATGAAATACAAATTTTAACAACAAAGGTGGATTCTCTGGAGTTTAAGACGCTTTTAAGCGGGGAAAACGACAGAAACAGCGCGATATTGAGCATAAACTCCGGGGCAGGCGGCACAGAAGCGTGCGACTGGGCAAACATGCTGCTTCGAATGTACACGCGATGGGCACAGACAAAAAATTATGATGTTGAGCAGATAGATGTCTTGCCCGGAGAAGGCGCGGGAATAAAAAATGTTACGGTTATAATAAGCGGAGAATGGGCATACGGATATCTTAAATGCGAAAGCGGCGTGCACAGGCTGGTGAGGATATCTCCGTTTGACGCCAACAAAAGGCGCCACACATCTTTTGCCTCGGTTGATGTAATACCTGAAGTAAAGGATGACATTAAAATAGAAATAAGCGACAAGGACTTAAGAATAGACGTATATCGCTCAAGCGGCCCGGGCGGCCAAGGGGTAAATACTACTGACTCCGCGGTGCGAATAACGCATCTTTCCACAAACATCGTAGTGCAGTGCCAAAATGAGCGCTCGCAGCTTAAAAACAAAGCCATCGCGATGAAAATCCTGCGCGCGAAACTTTATGAGTTAAAGCAGGAAGAGTTAAAACAGAAGATGGAAAAAGAATACGCGGAAAAAAAATCAATAGAGTGGGGCAGCCAGATACGCTCATATGTGTTCCAGCCCTACAGCCTTGTAAAAGACCACAGGACAGATGCCGAGACCTCAAACACGCAGGCGGTCATGAACGGAGAAATTGATATGTTTATGGAAGCATATCTTAAAATGAAGAAATAATATGTATAAATGGATATTAAATAAAATAATAGGCTCGCGCAATGAAAGAGAAATTAGAAAACTGCAGCCGATACTGCAGAAGGTAAACTCTTTTGAAGGCGCTGTTGCAAAACTTACCGACGAACAACTTAAGGCAAAAACCGAGACCTTTAAAAAATACCTTAAGGACAAATATGCTTCGATAAAAGAGCAGGAAGATGAGCTTAAGCTTAAAATATATGAATCAACATCGCAACCTGAAAAAGACAAGCTTAAATATACCTTAAAACTTTTAAGGAATGGCCTGTTTGCCGGGATACTGCCTGAGGCATTTGCAGTGGTACGTGAGGCTGCGCGCCGCGCGATAAACATGCGGCATTTTGACGCGCAGATTATCGGCGGTATTGTACTGCACGAGGGAAAAATCTCCGAGATGGCGACCGGCGAAGGCAAAACCCTGGTAGCTACTTTGCCCGTCTATCTTAACGCCCTCTGGGGCGGCGGCGTTCACGTAGTAACGGTAAATGACTATCTCGCAAAAAGAGACACGGAATGGATGGGGCCTGTTTATAATTTTTTAGGCCTGTCAGTAGGCACTATTTTACATGATATGTCGCCGCAGGAACGGAAAATAGCGTATGGCTGCGATATTACATACGGAACAAACAATGAATTCGGGTTTGATTATTTAAGAGATAATATGGTTGTGTCAAAAGAAGATATGGTCCAGAGAGAGTATTTTTTTGCGGTTGTGGATGAAGTTGACAGCATTCTTATAGACGAGGCAAGGACTCCGCTTATAATCTCAGGGCCAAGCGAGGAATCAACGGATAAATACTACAAGATAGACAAGATAATTCCGCGTTTAAAAAAAGGCGAGCGCAACAAAGACACCAAGGAAGAAACAGGCGATTATGTGGTGGATGAAAAATCGCAGGCGGTTTACCTGACTGAAGAAGGGGAGAAAAGAGCGACAACGCTTCTGGGCATAGCGGACCTGCACAGCTTTGAGTCCATGGAATATAAACATCATATCATACAGGCATTGCGCGCGCATACACTCTTTAAGCTGGATGAGGATTACATAATAAAAGACGGCAAGGTTATTATTGTTGATGAATTTACCGGCAGGCTTATGCCGGGCAGGCGCTGGAGTGACGGCCTGCACCAGGCAATAGAGGCAAAGGAAGACGTAAAGATTGAAAGGGAAAACCAGACCCTGGCGACGATTACATTTCAGAATTATTTCAGGATGTACGATAAACTGTCAGGAATGACAGGAACCGCTTCCACTGAAGCTGAAGAATTTGAGAAGATTTACAGGCTGGACGTGGTTTTAATACCGACAAACAAGGCTTTAATAAGAGCGGAATACCCGGATGTGGTTTACAGGACAGAAAAAGAAAAATTTGACGCGATTGCAAAAGAGATAGAAACCTTATACGAGAAGAAAAGGCCTGTTCTTGTCGGCACAATTACAATTGATAAATCCGAAAGGATAAGCGAACTTCTAAAGCGCAGGCAAATCCCGCACAATGTATTAAACGCGAAATACCACGAACATGAAGCGCATATAGTTGCCCAGGCCGGGAAATCAGGCGCAGTTACAATCGCCACAAATATGGCCGGAAGAGGCACTGATATTTTGCTGGGCGGTAACCCTGAGTTTCAGGCAAAAGACACCATATTAAAAATGCAGGCAGGTGAAAAAGTTGTAAGCGAAGAAGAAATAAAGCAGGCATTTGAGCAGGCAAAAAGCCAGGCGCAAAAAGACCATGAAAAGGTCGTTGCGCTGGGCGGGCTTCACATAATAGGCACAGAGCGCCATGAAGCAAGACGCATAGACAATCAGCTCAGGGGCCGCGCAGGCAGGCAGGGAGATCCCGGCTCAAGCCGTTTTTATGTATCGCTGGAAGATGACCTTATGCGCATATTCGGTTCAGACCGCGTCGCGCGCATTGTTGATTTCTTTAAACTGGAAGAGGGCACGCCCATAGCAGAACACAAGATTGTGGCAAAGAGCATAGAGACAGCGCAAAAAAGAGTTGAAATGCACAATTTTGAGATAAGAAAGCAGGTCCTTGAGTTTGATAACGTCATGAATAAACAGCGCGAGGTTATATACGACGAAAGGCGCGTAATACTTGAGAGCGAAAACCTAAAAGAATATGTAATTGATATTGCAGAAGAGCTCGTTGAGTCTGCGATACAGACATACTGCCGTAATGAAAAAGTACAGGAAGAGTGGGATGCGGCAGGCCTTATCGCGTGGCTTAAAATGAAATTTTTATTGACGTTTAAACAGGAAGACCTGACAAGGCTTTCTCTCGAAGAATTGAAGGATTTTATTTTTGAGAATATAAAATCGCATTACCAGGCAAAAGAGCAGAAGATAGGCATTGAGATGATGCGGTATCTGGAAAGATTTGTGCTTTTGCAGTCAATAGATACCAAATGGAAAGACCACCTGCGCAGCATGGACGAGTTAAGAGAAGGCATAGGCCTCCGCGCTTATGGGCAGAGAGACCCACTGGTAGAATACCAGAAAGAAGGCTACCAGATGTTTGCTGACATGATGGATTCGATAAAAGATGAGGCAATAGAGTTTATTTTTAAATTAGAGCCCCTGGCAAAAAGCATTTCCGGAGTATTTACTCAGACTCCGCAGGAAGCGATACATCCCGAGGCTAAAACCATGCGCGATATAAGGACTATGAAAGAGAACCGCGCAATGCCGCAAACCCCGCAAGAGGGGCCCGAAAAGCCTTTTAAAAGAATAGAGCCGAAAGTGGGAAGAAACGACCCCTGCCCCTGCGGCAGCGGTAAAAAGTACAAAAAATGCTGCGGAGCAAATGAATAAGCCCTTAGCCTTGGCAGTGTTTTCTGCGATTTTACTTTCTTTAAGTTTCCTTAACCTTAATCTTGAGTTTTTGGCCTGGTTTGGCATTGTGCCCTTACTCTTTGCTTTGGAAGGCAAAAATAAACCGCAGGCCCGCCTGCCTGGTGGGCAGGCATTTTTAATTTCATATGTCTGCGGATTTTTATTTTTTGTCGCTTCTATGTACTGGCTTATACATGTAACGGCAATAGGCTGGATAGGGCTTTCTCTTTATCAGGCATTATATTTTGGTTTTTTTGGTTTAGTTTTTTATTTTATACGCACGAGAAACTATCTTGTTATTTCCTCTGCCTGGGTTTTCCTTGAATATATCCGCTCAAATCTTTTTGGCGGCATAGGCTGGAACCTTCTTGGCTATTCCCAATATAAAAATTTACCCATTATACAAATCGCGGACTTCACAGGCGTATACGGTATTTCATTTTTAATAATGCTTATGAATATCGCGATATACGGCACAATAAAGATGGCAGTAAAATGCTATAACTTAGATTCCGCGTTTAAAATTAAGGGTAAGTCTTTCAAGGAAGATATAAAGACAAATCCTGTTGTGCTAACGCTGGCGGTTTTAGTTTTATTTATCAGTGTTTTAGTTTACGGGCATAAGTCACTTTCAGGTAACAATGCCCAATACTCAATACCCAATACTCAATACAAATCTCTGGCCAAAGTTTCAATCATCCAGGGCAATATCCCCCAGAAGCTTAAATGGGATGAAAAATATACAAGATATATAATGGACACATACGAAAAACTGACAATACAGGCAGCGAAAGATAAGCCTTTACTTATAATATGGCCTGAAACTTCAGTGCCGGGTTTTTTAAATTACGAAAGAGAACTGCTGCGATGGCTTAAGAGGCTTATAACTAAAACAGGCGCAAATGTTTTGGTAGGGGCGCCTATGGTCAGGGAAGAAAACCTCGACGAAGATTATAACAGCGCAGTACTTTTTTCCAAAAGAGCAGGCTTCCTGGGTCAGTACGATAAATTACATCTGGTGCTTTTGGGAGAATTTATTCCTTTTGAGAAATACCTGCCTTTTTTAAGAAAAATTTCACCCTTAAGCGGAAACTTTGTTCCGGGGAAAGAATACACGGTATTTAATTTACCCAGCGCCGACTTTTCCGTGCTTATCTGTTTTGAAGACATCTTCCCCGGGCTTGTAAGGCAGTTTGTAAAAAAAGGCGCGCAATTTATGGTCAACATGACAAACGACGCCTGGTTTGGCAACAGCTGCGCAGCGTACCAGCATGCTGCTAATTCTGTTTTCAGGGCAGTGGAAAACAGGCGCTCCTTTGTAAGAAGCGCAAATACCGGGCTGTCCTGTTTTATAGACAAGCAGGGCAGGATTTATGAAAAGATTTCAGCAGACAGCAGGGATTTATTCATAGAAGGCGTAAAAAGCGCCTGGGTATCTGTAGAATCCGGCAAGATACTGACTTTTTACACAAAATACGGTGATGTTTTTGTATTATGTTGTATAATAATACTAAGTATATCTGCTGTAAGGAAAATCTCTTTGACAATTAGATAGGCGGAGTATATAATTTTAGCTTAAGTAAAATTTGGAACGGGGCGTGGCCTAGCTGGTTTAAGGCGCTTGCTTTGGGAGCAAGAGATCCCCAGTTCGAATCTGGGCGCCCCGACCATCGCTTGAAATTTTTAAGGCCTCGGGGTTCTGTCATCGTTTTGGTATCCCGCTGTCCTCGCTTACGCTGCGGGCACCGGGAGCCCTCCAAAACGATGGCCACCCCTCGGCCTCTTACAATTTTTTTCGCTCTTTGTTGACATGATAGGTTCGAAGCCGATAGGCACGACATGACTGTCCCTGTAGCTCAGTTGGATAGAGCATCTGCCTTCTAAGCAGAGGGTCGCCCGTTCGAGTCGGGCCAGGGACGCCAGGATTAGTTTAAATAAACCGTGGTGGCTATAGTGTAATGGTAGCACAACAGACTGTGGCTCTGTTTGTACGGGTTCAAATCCCGTTAGTCACCCCAACCTTTTAAAGCTTGTTCTCGGTAATATTTTTGAATTTTGTTATGGATAAGAAGGATATTTATAAAACGATTAGAATCTCCTGGATGCTTTCTTTTATTCCGGTCAGCCTGTTAGCCGGGCCTTTTGGAGGTTATGTCCTGGGAAATTTTTTATGCGCCAGGTTTGGCCTTAAACCATATGTTTTATTTATCTCTATGGCCGTAGGATCCCTGGCGAGCATATTTGAAACAATCAGGACAATCAGAAGTGTTTTTTCTCAAACTTTCAATCCGAGGTAAGCTTAACGCAACCTGAACTGCCTAATTTCATTACTTTACTGCATGCGAAATTTCCTCATGCCCGTTGGGCGTCTTATTTGGTGCAATGGGAGAATATTATATATTCGCTGGTAATCATATTTATCCTTTTTGTTGCCGCGTATATAGCCTCAAGAAAAATGAAGATGCTTCCGGGCAGGCTGCAGAACGCCTTTGAAGTATTCGCGGGCGGCGTCGATGATTTTATCTGCAACATTATGGGCCCAAGGTAATTCCGGTGTCAGCTGATGCAGGGCCATCCCACAAAGGGACACCCCATAAAATAGGTGACGGGGATGTGTCCCAAAGGAGCATGATAAATGTTTCTTGCTAAGGTAAGTAGACCGTTAAAATCAGGAATAATTTTTAGTTTAATTCATTTTGTTTTTACGGCTTTGGGGCTTTTTCTTTTTATATTTGGAAGTGAGTCTGGGTCTGAAGGCGGGTTCCCTTTTGTTGTTTTTTCCTGGTTCTTAAGTTATTTAGATCTGCCAATATCTTTTTTGCTAGGTTCCTTACTTTCTTTTTGTGGTATTTCGTTATCTTCTGCTGCCGGTTCACGCACAGAGCTGTTTTTTATCAATTTTGTATTTTTTTCAATTATAGGATCTTTGCAATATTTCTTTTGGGGAATGGCAATTGGGTATTATCGTCAGAAGCGAGAAAGAAAAAAGTAATAATTCCAAAAATGAGAAACGAATAGAGGTTAATTATGAAACGTTTTTTAAACTGGCAGGTTATTCTAGGGCTTATCCTTATAGCGTTGTCGGCCGTGGTTTATTATGTTCATTATCTTATTTTCAGGGATCTTCATCACATTTTTCTATACCTGATCGGAGATATTGCCTTTGTATTTATTGAAGTCCTGCTGGTAACGCTGGTTTTACATAGCCTGCTGGCAAACAGGGAAAAGAAAGCACTTCTTAAAAAGTTGAACATGGTTATAGGAGCTTTTTTCAGCGAGGCTGGGACAGACCTGATAAGGGCCATATCCGGTTTTGATAGCGATGCCTCAAGTATCGCAAAACACCTTGTCATAAACAATGAATGGACGGACAGCGATTTTGGCAAGATACAGAAAATAGTTTTAGCGCATACGCCGGTCATTGATCATAAAAAAATAGATATAAGCGCCCTTAAAGAATTACTTTCTAAAAAACGGGATTTCTTACTGACTCTTTTGGAAAATCCGAACCTGCTGGAGCACGAATCATTTACAAATCTTCTCTGGGCTGTTTTTCATCTTACGGAAGAACTTTATCACAGAAAAAATCCGCACGCACTGCCCGACGCTGACCGCGAGCACTTAACCGGTGACATAAAAAGGGTATATAACCTGTTGATTTCGGAATGGCTTATGTATATGAGCTACCTTAAGGTGGATTATCCGTATCTTTTTTCGCTGGCAATCAGAACTAATCCGTTTGACGCGACAGCTTCGGTAGAGTTAAAATAACTTCAAATAGGAGGCGCTTAAAATGAATTGTCCGATAATAAGTTTATTTTCAAAATGCTGTTGTTCACCGCAGGGAATTTGTTTGTTTTGCACGCAGCTTACGCTTACGGTTATAGCGATTGTCTTTGGAGGTTTGATTGCGTGGAAGCCGAAAAAGACAATAGATATACAAATAGCGCTTTATCGGCCTTTTAACTGGAAGATAGAGCCTATTTCAATGGAAAAAGAAATAAAAAATACGCGAATCATAGGCCTGGCTGCTTTTGTTGTCGGCGCGCTTTCACTTATTTATATTTTAATAAAATAAGGAGGTTTAAATGCTGGGTCCGAATAACCTTCCGCAGCAATTTCTCGCCGTAAAAGATAATGACGAAAAATTTATCTGGGTAGGGGAACCGATGTTTATTCCATTTTTATGCAGCGGAATCCCATTTTTGATTGTAGGTTTAATATGGGGAGCGTTTGATTATTTTGGTTTCATAAGGCATTTGGGTAGTGCAAAAGGCGGCCCCGGGGCGGCCTTTACAATACCGTTTTTCGCTTTGCATTTATTTCCTTTCTGGGGAAGCATACTTAATATGCTTCGCCTGCTTCTGGTGCACAAAAACACTTTTTACGCGATTACCAATAAGCGCGTAATGATGAGGAGCGGTTTCTGGGGCATAGATTTTAACGCCATAGATTACGATAAAATATCGGATATCCAGGTTACGGTTAACCCGTTGGAAAATATTTTAGGCGTAGGCACAATACGTATTTCAGCGGGAAAAGTTACCAGCAAGGGAAGCGTTCTCACGGATGATTTTATCGCGGTGCAAAACCCCTATGAAGTGTTTAAGACAATAAAGACCGTAATGGTTGATGTCAAGACAGACTGGAACTATCCTAATAAATTACGGCCTGATGAAAATCCCGGTTATAATACGGAATACAAGCCTAAGTAAAACAAGGAGGAAGTATGCCGCAGGTAAAAGAAATTACTGTAAAAGATCTTGATACAGAGGAATTTATAAAAGAGAAGGCCGCCCAAATCGCGCGGACTGTGGAAAGTGGCGTAGCTATTAACGCCCTTTCAGGAGGAGTGGATTCTTCGGCAGTAACCATGCTTGGGCATCTGGCGCTTAAGGAGAGGCTTAAGACCTACTTTATTGACAACGGGATTATGCGCGAAGGCGAGCCGCAGCAGATAGCCTCGGTGTTCGCCAAGCTCGGAGTGAAGGTCCAGATAGTGGACGCTAAGGAAGAATTCTTCTCTGCCCTTAAAGGGATTGAGGATCCTGAAGAAAAACGCGAAGCCATCACTCAGACATTTTACAAAAAAGTTTTCGGCAAGCTGGTTAAGGAAAGCGGGGCCAAGTATTTATTGCAGGGCACCATACTTACTGATGTTGATGAAACAGTTGCCGGCATCAAGCGTCAGCACAATGTCTTTGAACAGCTGGGCATTGACCCGCAGGCGGCGTTTGGTTATAAAATCATAGAGCCTCTGGTTCAGCTTAGAAAAGACGGGGTACGCAAGGTTGCCGAAGCCTGCGGGCTGCCTGTTTCTATTTTTAACCGTATGCCTTTTCCGGGACCGGCGCTGGCCGCGCGTGTAATCGGAGAGGCAACTAAAGAGCGCATTGCCCTAGTGCGTAAAGCCACCACAATTCTTGAGCAGGAGCTTGCTTCAACAAAAGCTTTTCAGTATATGGCCATACTGCATAAGGACCGCGTTACAGGCATGCGCGACAATAAAAGAGAATTCGGCCAGCAGATAGAGATACGCTGCTGGGATAGCATAGACGCGCGCCGGGCTCAACCCACACGCCTTGATTTTAAGACATTGGAACAATTGGCCAACAGGATGGTTTCTGAGGTACCGGGGGTAGTCAGCGTAACATATAACATTACTACTAAGCCGCCCTCTACTATGGAAGCAATATAATGTAGTTCATTGACAAAAGGGAGAAGATGAGGTAACATATTACCCGATTGAGTAAAGTTTAAATAATAAAAAGAAAGGAGCATTGTATGGTAAAAAAGATCATGTTTTTGTTATTATTAGGTTTAATCGTAATGCCGCAATTTGCACAGGCCGAAGAGGTCAGCAGGCCTGTTCAGCTGGCGATATTTAATCCGGTTCAGGTTGTCCCAGAGGGAGAATCTATTAAAGGCCTGCGCCTTAGCTTGTTTTATCCTGTTAATAAAAATGTCGAGGGCTTGAGTATTGTCGGCTGCGGCGTAAACAGGGCCACAGGCGATGCAAGCGGGCTTGAAATCGGCTTAGGGAACTGGGTTGAGGGAGCTGTGCATGGCGTACAGCTTGGCGTAGTCAATCATGCCGGAAAGCGTTTTGTCGGCCTGCAGTACAGCTTGGTCAATGTCACAGAAGGCGATTTCACAGGTTTGCAGTATGGCCTTGTGAACTGGTCAGAGGGATTTATGCATGGCATGCAGTATGGGTTCTTGAATGTTTCTGGCCCTCAGTCTGTCGGGCTGGACTTGGGTGTAATAAATTACAACAAAGGCTCGTTTAAGGGTGTTCAGGTTGGAGCTTTTAATTACGCCGCGGAAATGCATGGGCTGCAATTAGGTGTAATTAACTATACAAAATCTCTTGATGGCGTTCAGATAGGTCTTGGGAATTATAACGGTAATAAAAAACCAATGGAGTTCATGGTACTTGTTAACTGGGCATTCTAATCAATTTATTATAACGTAAAAAAGTCCGCCTAATTTATTAGGTGGACTTTTTTTCCGCAAAGCAGTACTTCGTAAAACGCAAATTAAGTCCTGGGCTGCACCAAATAGGAGATGGTTATGGTTGTAAAAATAATCTCGATCGTGTGTGTTATGCTGATGAGTTTTTCCGCATCAGGCTACGCTCGGGAAATAAAATCCATTAAACTATTAAGCCCGCAGACAGAATCAGGCATGCCTCTTATGCAGGCATTAAAACAAAGACAATCCCAACGCGATTTTGACTCTAAGGAATTGCCCTTGCAGGTGCTTTCAGACCTGCTTTGGGCTGCAAACGGCATAAACCGCCCTGAGTCAGGGCATCGCACAGCGCCTTCTGCGATGAACATGCAGGAAATAGACATCTATGTCGCGAAAGCAGACGGGCTTTATTTATATGACGCAAATGAAAACACGCTTATACCTGTATTATTGCAGGATATAAGAGCCTTAACCGGCGCTCAGCCGTTTGTAAAAGATGCCCCTGTAAATCTTATCTTTGTAGCTGATCTTTCAAAAACAGGCAGAACCTCAGGCAGTGATACGAATTTTTACGCAGCAGCAGATACTGGCTTTATAAGCCAGAATGTTTATTTGTATTGCGCCTCTACGGGGCTGGCAACAGTTGTGCGTGGATTGCTTGATAAGCCGGGCCTGGCCAAGGCAATGAAATTGCGCCCTGACCAGGAAATAATTCTTGCGCAGACAGTAGGATATCCTAAGTAAGACCGAAAGTAAGTGCGGCGTAATAACAAAGGAGGGGAAAATGGCAAGAGTTAATTATGCGTATATAAAGTATCAGAAAGAACTGGCAAAAAGAAAGAAGCAGGAAGAAAAGAGGCAAAGTAAGCTGGAAAGAAAAAGCATGCAGCTTGAAGTAGCCCAGGTGCAGGCTTCTGCTGCAGACGTTGCGACAGTTCAGGATAAAGAGAAAGAAGCTCTTGTAATTCCTCTATAAATGCTCTATAATTAAAGTTTAGGATTAAAACTTTTTTAAAAACCCCTCGCATTCGCTCGGCCTGCCTGCCCAACAGGGCGTCCTGCTGGACTGCCATCAGGCAGGGACATTTTGTAGAGCGAAGCGAAGGCAAACTGGAGGTAACATGGAATATCAGCAAGGTGGAGGCAGTGGATTCGGCATGAGGCCGAGAGAAATGCATAAAGCGACTTGCGCAGACTGCAAGAAAGAATGCGAAGTTCCTTTTAAGCCGAGAGAAGACCGTCCTGTGTACTGCAAGGATTGCTTTTCAAAGCGCAAAAGCGAAGGCCGTTAATAAGCATTAGGCAGGATGGCGCTTAATCCGGAGAAAGAAAAAGCATTAAAAGAGCGGATGCGAAAGCTGGGTGTGCGCGAAGAGGATATCGTTGAGAAATTCATTCGCGCACAAGGCGCCGGCGGCCAGAATGTAAACAAAGTTTCAAGCTGTGTGTATCTGAGGCATCTGCCCACAGACATTGAAGTCAAATGCCAGCAGGAACGCTCTCAGGCCCTGAATCGTTTTCTCGCAAGGCGTATACTTTTAAAGAAAATCGAGTCCCGCGTACTTGGGCGTGCTTCCGAAGAGCAGAAACGTATTGAGAAAATACGCAGGCAGAAGCGCAAGAGGTCACGTCGCGCGAAAATAAAAATGCTTGAAGCAAAACGCCACCACTCAGAAAAAAAGGCCCTGCGGCAAAACCCAACCAGCTCCTGGGACAATTAAACCAGGACACACCCACCCAATAACCATATATAAATGATAGACTTTTTGCCAATATCAGAAGAGGACCTTAAAAAGCGCGGTTGGGAGCAGCTTGATATAATACTCGTTACCGGCGACGCGTATGTTGACCACCCTTCTTATGGCGCCTCTGTTATCGGACGCGTGCTGGAGGATAGCGGGTTTAAAGTCGGCATTATCGCACAGCCGGATTGCGCAAAACTCGAAGATTTTAAAAAGCTGGGCCAACCTAAACTGTTTTTCGGCGTTACAGCAGGCAATCTTGACTCAATGCTTGCTAAATATACCGCCAGTAAAAAAGTGCGCAATGTTGATGACTATTCGCCCGGAGGAAAACCCAACCTAAGGCCCGAAAGGGCATCTATTGTATACACAAACAAACTACAGCAGGCGTTTAAGAATACGCCCATAGTTCTCGGCGGCATGGAAGCGAGCATGAGGCGGCTCGCTCATTATGATTACTGGTCAGACAAAGTAAGGCGTTCGCTGCTTTTAGATTCCAAGGCCGACATACTTGTCTATGGTATGGGCGAGAAACAGATACTGGAAATAGCCCGCCGCCTGAAAAATGGCGAAGGTAAAAGCGGTCTTAACGATATTCGTGGCACGGTTATTGTCAGAAACTCCACAGACAGCCTTAAGGATTTTTGTTTAATCCCTTCCTTTGAAGATGTTTTCATAAATAAAGATAAATTTAACGCGGCATTTAAGATTATTTATTCTGAAGCAGACCCTGTCCGCGGAAAGACTGTAGTCCAGAAGCATGGAAACAGATTTGTCATACAATATCCTCCGGCCTTTCCCATGACTAATAAAGAAATAGACAAAATATATTCTCTTGGCTATGCGCGCGGCTGGCATCCTACATATGACCGAAAAGGCGGCGTGCCTGGATTTGAAACAGTCAGGAATTCAATAATATCCCATAGGGGCTGCGCCGGCGGCTGTAATTTCTGTTCTTTATATCTGCACCAGGGCAGGATAGTGCAAAGCCGGAGCATTGAATCAATAGTAAAAGAGATCAAAGATATTGCCCGTGATAAAAGTTTTCGGGGAACGATTACAGACATAGGCGGCCCAACTGCGAATATGTATATGGCGACATGTCATTCGTGGAAAGCGACAGGAGCCTGCAGAGATAAAAAATGCCTTGTGCCTGAGAAATGCGGGAATCTTACATTGGGTTATGATTATTCAATACGCCTGTGGAGAGAGCTAAGGCGAATACCCGGCGTAAAACATGTGTTTGTCGGCAGCGGTGTTAGATATGATTTATTGACCGACAGCCATTCGGATGAATATATGCGCGAACTGTGCGCGCACCATGTAAGCGGCCAGTTAAAAGTCGCCCCTGAACACTGCGTTAATTCAGTCCTGGAACTAATGAATAAACCCAGGTTTAACTTTTACGAACGGTTTATACACAAGTTTGAAACCGTCAACAGGCAGCTGCATAAAAGCCAGTACCTGGTGAATTATTTTATAACAGGCCATCCCGGAGCGCGCCTGCAGGACGCGCTGGAGCTCGCCTTATATCTTAACAAAAATCATATTTATCCTGAACAGGTCCAGGATTACATACCTTTGCCCATGACCATATCAGCCTGCATGTATTACACTCAAAAAGACCCGTTTACCGGAAACCGTGTTTATGTGGCTAAAACGTTCAACGAGAGAACAATGCAGAGGGCATTGCTTCAATATAAAAATCCACAAAACAGGAAATATGTAAGGCAGGCCCTTGTGACGCTTCATAAGGAGGCATTGATGGGGCTATTTTTAAGCCCATTTCGCCGGATGCCGGGCCGCTGACAGGACATAATGAAGAAATTTATTTTTTTACTGATCCTTCTGCTTGTTGCCGCAGCAACCACCTTTGTCTACCATAAGATCCAGGGCGCGGACATAGATTATTACAGCGCCCATCAGCATTTCAAGCAAGGCAACTACGATACGGCAATACAGCTCTACAAGAAGGTACTTGCTGAAAAAGAGTCGCATATAGAGGCACTTGAAGAGCTCGGGCTTTCATATTTCTGGACAGGCAGATATGCGGAAGCAATCGAGACATTCCGAAAATTCCTTTCATATAAACCCGCGGACAACGACATAAAAAAAGCTTTAGCTGAGGCGCTTCACTATTCGGGTAAAACCAAAGAGGCGGCCGTACTCTACGAAGAGATTTTAGGGGATAAGACAAAGCAGCCTGATGAGGCAAGGGAAGAAAACGTAAAGAAACTCCTTGGTGAGGCATATATGATAGGCAAAGATTATGAGGATTCTGTCAGGCAATACAGGGCTGTGCTTAAAAAGAACCCGCAGGATATAAAAACGAGAATTGCCCTTGCTGATATCTTAAGCTGGCAGAAAAAATATGATGAAGCCGTAAGCGAATATCTGGAAGCCTTAAAGGCAGAGCCTGACAATATCCAGATAAAAGAAAAGCTCGCCAATGTCTACATGTGGAAAAAAGATTATGAGAGCGCAGAAAGGCTTTTTATAGAAATTATAAAATATAATCCGGAAAATTCCGGTTCCAGGGCTGCGTTGGGCGAGCTGCTTATGTGGGAGGGAAGATTCCCTGAGGCAATAATCTGTTTGCAGGACGCGCTCGCCAAAGACAAGGAAAATCTTAAAGCAAAAGCGCTTTTAGCGGAAGTGCTAAGCTGGGTGAAGCGCTATAAAGAATCGCTTAAGCTGTATGATGAGATACTCGATAAAAAAGAGGACGCGCAAATAAAGCTGCAAAAAGCGCGGGTATTGGGGTGGGCAAAATATTATGATAAATCGCTTAAGGAATATCGCAGGATACTTGATAATAAATATGACGCGGCAATTGAGCTTGAGATGAATTCCAAGGCCGCGTACTGGGATAACAGAGTCAAAACAGCTATAAAAAATTATAATAATTTAATAGAAAAAGACCCAAAGAATATTGAGGCAATGTTTGATTTAAGCCAGATATACGCCCATAACCAGATGTGGGAAAAGGCAATAGCGGAATTTAAAAACATACTGCTTGTTTCGTCGGAGCACTTCAGGGCCGAAAAAGGCCTTGAAAAGGCCAAGCTTGTCTCAGGGCATGTTTCCTTAAAAAGCGGTTATGAATTTAACGAGGCAGACAGCCAGTCGCGCGATACTGATATACGTAAACACACAATGACTAATAAATTAAGTTTTCCTATCGGATATAACCTGAACATGGGCGTTGAAGACAGGCTTGCAACAAGGATGTTTTCAGATTTTAAGGATGTCCTGGAAAACGAAGCAAGGGTAAGCTTAAGCTATTTGCAGAATCCCTATGGCTGGGCAGAGGGATTCTATAACATTATTACTTATGATAGCCACATAGATAGTATCCAAACCTTCGGCGCGAAGGTTAATGTGCGGGTGCTTGACTGCGGCACAAATACTTTTTTTTATGAAAGAAACCGCCTTGAAAATTCAAGCAGGGTAATAATAGATAATCTTTACAGTGATAATTTTAAGGAGCGAATAGATATAGACATTAACAGCCGCCTTAGGGCAGGAGCGGATTACCTGTATCAAAGTTATTCCGACGACAATAAAAATTCAGAGCCCGGCTTTGATATTCTTTATTATCTTTCTATGGATCCTATGCGCCTTAGCGCAAAATACAGGTATTTTTTCAGGGATTTTAAGGACAAATCAGCGGAATATTTTTCGCCGCAGGATTTTACGGCTCACACAGCGGAATTTAACTGGCGCCACTACCTGAATAAACAGGAAACATTCTACGGCGCGAATGATATATATTACGAAATAGGATATGCCGTATCGCGGGATTCTTTCCATATAACAGCCCACAAGTTTACAGGCGGAATAAACTGGGATATTAACAAAAAGCTTAATCTTAATTTGCAGGGCTCTGTCTCAAGGTCCAGCAAAAAGGTATACAGGGATTCAGGGGTAACAGCGTCATTTAAATATTATTTTTAAAAATATGAAGCAAAATAATGAAGCCATCATAAGGGTGATGATAATATTATCGATACTCACCGGCTTAATATATGTCGCGGTAAGGACAACACTGTTTTTATTTGCCGAGTATACGATTATTGAAAAGTTTTTTGCTGTTATGCTGGTTACCGGAGACCTTTTTATAATATTGCATAGTATCGGTTACGCGGTAAATACGCTGAAAATGCGCATAGGCCCGGGCATAACACCGCAGGCCGGGATTGAGGCGCTGCACGGAAAAGAGCCGGCGGTTGCCATACTTATTGCAGCGCGCCATGAGCCAAAGGACATCCTGGAAAACACCATAATAACCTTAAAAAATATCAATTATGAAAATAAGCGCATCTATTTTCTTGATGACAGTTCGCAGGAAAAACATCAGTGCGAAGCCGAAGACCTGAGCAAAGAATATGGCCTGGTATTATTTAAGCGCCAGGCGCGCCACGGCGCCAAAGCAGGTATAATAAACGACTGCCTGAAGGATCTCACCGAGGATTATGTGGTGATATTTGACGCGGACCAGAATCCGCTCCCGGAGTTTTTGAATATACTGGTGCCGCTTATGGAAAAGGATAAAAAGATAGCGTTTATCCAGACGCCGCAGTTTTATTCAAACATAGACCAAAGCCGTGTCGCGCGGGCGTCCGCGTTCCAGCAAGCGGTATTTTACGAGTATATCTGCGAAGGCAAAAGTTCGGGCGGTTCGATGTTCTGTTGCGGCACTAATGTCATATTCAGGCGCGATGCCCTTACACAGGTAGGAGGGCTTGATGAGTCAACTGTTACGGAGGATTTTGCCACTTCTATAAAATTTCACATCAATGGCTGGAAGTCGCTGTATTATAACCACGTATGCGCTTTTGGAATGGGGCCAGAGAACCTGACAGGATATTTTAAACAGCAGTTCAGGTGGGCCACAGGGACCATATCAGTCTTAAAGAAGATTGTCTGGTACTTATTTACAAAGCCGTTTTCCCTGAGTGTATTCCAGTGGTGGGAATATATTTTATCAGGAACATATTATTTAATAGGAATAGCGTTCTTTATACTTATGATATGCCCGGTAACCTACATACTTTTTAAAGTACCGTCATTTTTCGCGAAACCTGAGATATATTTTCTTGCCTTTATCCCGTATTTTGTGCTTTCGACAAGTGTTTTTTATTTTATCCTGGCAAGGAGAAACTATAAGATAAAAGACCTGTTTATAGGGCAGGTGCTTGCTTCAACCACCTTTTCCGTATATATGAAAGGAGCAGCGGCCGCGCTTCTTGGATTAAAAATACCATTCGGGATTACTGAAAAAATAAAGAAAAAGGGGATAAGCTACTTAAGGTTGTGGCCGCAACTTTTAATGATGCTTATTAATTTTATCGCCTTCATCTGGGCTATAAACAGATTTTTCTACGAACGGGACACGGCTGTTCTTGCAAACGGTATATGGACGTTGTACTATTTTATAGTTTTATGCGGCATATTTTACTTTAACGAGGAGAAACAATGAGAGGTTTTCGCTATGTTGCTTTATTAATTTTATTGTTTGTGGCAGCGTCTTTGGTTTACCTTTACATTGTAAAGGTAACATCACAGTGCCTGACAGGCGCGTTCTTGACAGATGCGCCCTCGCCGGAGAGTATAAAAGATTTTAAAAAAGCATACGGGAAAAAGCCATTTCTGGTGATGGTATTTACAGGGTGGGACGATTTAGTAAAGGAAGAGACAATAAAAGATATCAATGCTAAAAATTGCGCTTTAATGGTAACGTGGGAGCCTTGGGACCAGGTTACAAAAGAAGCCATAGATTATAATAAGCTGATCTCGGGCCATTACGACGGATATATCGCTTCTTTTGCCGAGCGCCTTAAATTATCCAACGAGCCTGTTTTTATAAGATTTGCGCATGAAGCAAACGGCAACTGGTATCCGTGGAGTGGAGAAAGAATAGGAAAGGAAAAGTATATAGCTGTTTATCGGCACGTGAAAAATAAATTTGATGAAATGAAAATGATAAACGTGAAATGGGTCTTCTCCGTTAACTGGGAAGATGTACCGAAAGCAGGCAATAATTTTGCGCTGTATTACCCCGGCGACAAATATGTTGATTTCATAGGAATCGACGGATATAATTGGGGTAACACCAAAAACTGGAGCAAATGGATAAGCTTTAAGGACATATTTGACAACCGCATAAAAGAAGCAAAAAGGATCTTTAAGAAGCCTGTGATAATATCGGAATTTAGCTCCGCGTCAGGCGGCGGCGACAAGGCGCTTTGGATAAAGGAAGCTCTTTTATATATCAGAAAGACGAAGAACGTCGCGGCGTTTATTCTTTTTAATGTTGATAAAGAGGCTGATTGGAGCTTTTCCGCAGATACGAAATGGGGAAAAGAGCTAAAGCTGCAATTAGAGGATAGTTATTTTAAGGATAGCGGTAGTTTATGAGGTAAATCTATGCTGACAAAGAAGGCGTTATTAGAGCTATTGAAAAAAGGTCTGGACGGAGAGGAAAAAGCAGTGCCCATTTACACAAAACACCTTGAATCCGCTCTGTTTTGGGCAGGCTTGCCTGATAAAGATATAAAAGAGGCCAAACTTATTTTTAAACAGCTTGCGGTTGAATCCGCAGGCCATAAAGTGATAGTAGAGAATCTTATAAGTTATGCAGAGGGGGCAGGTAAAGATGCTTTCTAAAGAAGACCTTAATAATTATCTTAAGCAGATAGATAAACTTGAGAACGATATGCTGCATCTTTATAAAACATGCGCCGATAGCGTAGAAGATGAAAATATAAAAAAAATTTGTGCCCAGCTGTCTCAATCCGAGGCAAGCCACCGTGTTCTAGTTAATAGAGTTATAGGGTTACTGCGGAAATAACGACGGGGATTTTAAGGGAAAAAGATTTCCATCCTGCATTCTTTGCAATTGAATTTTAAAGGGTATTTTCGATTGTCTTCGTCAATAAGATGCAGACCCTTAAGGTCTTTTTTGCATAAATTCAACTCTCTTTTAATGCAGTATTTTGAAGCCATAACCATCCGCCTGCTCATATCAATACCTGACTCCGCCGCAAATTCAATAACTCTCGCCCCATGCCGCCTATAGAAATTTTCAGCTTTTTTATTCAGGCAATTACCAAGATAGCCTATATTTTTTATCGGATACGGAACGTCATTAGCCATTATGCGCGCGGTTTTTTTAGAGCGATTTTTTTCGCGTTCAGCTAAAAGATTTTTAATTGTATCCCGCCTTAGCTGGTTTAATATTGAAAGAGGGATAAAATACATTTCCTTTAGGTCAATGGTTATGCTTTTGCAGGCGAAAATTGTATCATTTAGCTTATCTAGCTGATTTTTGATAGTTGATTCAGCAAGGGCTGCTTTTTTAGCTTGAATTTTTTCCGTCTCGACAGAAGCGCTTGACGTATTATTGTCCTCATCGCAAGCTTTAAGCTTAAAGCCTTTCGCAGATTCTTCGAGCGCAAAGGAAACATCAATTTTTCGTTTGTAGGGGGATCTTTCAAGGGTTTTTACAAATAAGCGGTCATGATTTCTGTAGATAACCATTTTTTCCTCCAGATAATGAATTTTATCAGGATAGATTTTCTCACCCTCGGCCTTGTTTATGGTAGAGCCCCGCAAGATCTGGTTTGAATCAAAGAAGCATATCCCGTCGCCGTTTTTTAAATCATGTTTTGAAGATAAAACAAAATAATCATTTTTAATTTCTTTAACTGTCCCTATTTTTTCACCCAGGGATTTCGGGGTATGTATAGAAGCCATGTTTTCAAATTTATTACCTATACAGAAGTCTGTAAAGGCGCGGTTAAAGGTTTTGTAGGGGGTTGGCGTAAAATTAAATGAAGTTTTGCCGGATGAAGCTTTAATTATCTTCTTACCGTCAATCAGCTCATCAAGTTTTTTGCGGTAAAAACTTACTGTGTTTACAACATAAGGCAAATCTTTTAACCTGCCTTCAATTTTAAATGATTTGACCCCGGCATTGATCAATTCTTTTAAGTATCCTGAGCGATTAAGGTCTTTTAAGGAAAGCAAGTGCCTGTCTTTTGCAAGAATTTTTCCTCCCTCATCCGCAAGAGAGTAAATGCGGCGGCAGGGCTGAGCGCATTTGCCGCGGTTAGAACTACGCCCGCCTATACCATAGCTTAAATAACATTGCCCGCTGTAGCTTACGCACAGCGCGCCGTGGATAAAGCACTCAAGTTCAATTGAAGTTTTATTTTTAATTTCCTGGATTTCATTTAAGGTCATTTCCCTTGGCAGTATAACCCTGCTAAAACCTATTTTTTCCAAAAAAAGGATTTTTTCAAAAGAGTCGTTATTCATTTGCGTGCTTGCAACCAAAGGAATAGGAGGCAGGTTCAGTTCAAGCAGTCCCGTATCCTGTATGATCAACCCGTCTGCGCCGATTGAGTATATATCGTTTATTAGTTTAAGGGCTTCTTCTAATTCATTGTCATGCAGAATGGTGTTTAAGGCCACATAAACGCGCGCGTAAAATTTATGGGCATGTGATATGAGTCTTTCAATGTCAGAGAGGCTGTTGCTGGCGTTTTCGCGCGCGCCGAATTTTTCAGCTCCGATATATACTGCGTCAGCCCCGCAATTTATGGCAGCTATGCCGATTTCGGCATTTTTTGCAGGAGCAAGAAGCTCAATATCCAAAGCAGTCTTAATCATGGTTACAATGATAGCAATAATTGCCATTGTTATCAACAGTAATAATGCCGGATTACTGTTGAAGGAAATGCCGCCTTGTGCCTTAAAAGTGCATATATATTAATTTCGGAAAACACTTGACAAATTTTTAAAGTATGTTAAAATTGAAAATCATTTTCAATATGGGAGGCACTGATGCCAAACGAACACGACATATTACAAGAATATTTAAAATCCAATAGCCTTAAACAAAGCAAACAACGGGCGGAGATACTTGATTTATTCCTAGGGTCTCACCGGCACCTTACTGCAAATGAATTATTCCGCGAGGTACATAAAAAAGATGCCTCGATAGGATATGTCACGGTTTACCGGACGTTAAAGTTATTGTGCGAATGCGGCCTTTGCCGTCAGCTTAAACTCGAAGACGGCATTGCCCGTTTTGAAAAACAAACCGGCCATGAACACCACGATCATCTTGTATGCACAAAGTGTGGAAAGGTGGTAGAAGTGTTAGACCATACGATCGAGCATCACCAGGAAAGGCTTTTTAAGAAATACGGGTTTTATCCTCAGAGGCACAGGATGGAGCTATACGGTGTTTGCCGTAATTGCAAGAAAGGAAAATAAATTTTTTTATGTAGAAGATGAAAATGATTTTCAAAATGAAAAAGGAGGAAGCTATGGTGAGAATAATTGTACTGCTCGTTGTATTTATGTCGTTATTATGCGCAAACCCGGCTCATGCCGATAGGCGCTCGTATGTCTGGACCTATGAATATATGACTATGCCAAAAGGGATGCGGGAGATTGAAACGTATGTTACAATCGAAGTTCCCAACACGCATAAGTCTAATATCAATTCCATTAAGCCGCAGCTGGAACTGGAGTACGGCATAACAGACGGTTGGGATGTCGCGATGTATCAGGTGTGGGAGTTTAAGAATAAGCGTTATGAGAATGATAGCGAATATAAAGGGTTTAAACTAAGGACTCGATATAAAATCGGGGAAAAGGGTAAGTTTTTTGTTGATCCGCTTTTATATTTTGAGTACATCCGGGATGATGATTTCTCAAAACCAAACGCGGGCGAGGCAAAACTTGTATTGGCCAAAGATTTAGGCGATTTTAATGTCAGCTACAACCAGATAATTAAACGTAACCTGGAGAGAGAGGGGAAAACCGATCATGAGTATGCAACCGGTATAAGCTATGCTTTTACGCCGCAGTTACGCTTTGGACTTGAGTCAAAAGGTAACTACCCTCAAGAAAAGTACGCTGTTGGCCCAACCGTGTCATATAGTTTTAAAAGGGGGTTTATCGCGTTAGGAGCCGTGTTTGGACTAAATAAAAGAACAGATGATGTGCAAACAAGAATGATTGTGGGGATACCTTTTTAGGAAGAAGAGTTTATCTTAGGTAAACATTTCTCTTGTTTTAAGCCATAATTGGTCTATAATAGGTAAGTATATATGGTTAGAGGTCCCTCTAAGCCAATAGCAGAGGGACCTCAAATTTTTTAATTAAGGAACTTTTTTATGTACGAATCTTTTTTATACCACCCGGACACAGGGTTTAAGACAGGCCTGACCGCGCAAGAAATAGATAACGCTGTTAAAGATAAGCGTTCTTTACTGTGGATAGATGTACTGGATATAGACGATATAGACATAGACCTGCTTAGCAGCGTTTTTAATCTACACCCCCTTACTGTCGAAGATTTTATAATGCCGAATGCCCGGCCTAAGCTGGAAAAATTCAGCGACTATCTTCTTTTGATTATATTTTCTTTGGAGTCATCCCCCAACAATAACGGGAATCACGGTAAAATCAAGGCAAATGAACTTGATTGCTGCCTCGGTAAAAATTTTCTGGTTACTTATCATAATAACCCGATAAATCCTCTTGCGGTATGTAAAGACAAAATCAAGAAGCAGTCTCCGATTATTATGCAGGGGACAGACATGCTGCTTTATTTTATTCTGGATTCATGCATTGACAGTTATTTCCCCATTATACAGGAATTTGACAACCTTGTAGATGATATGAGCGATGAGCTGTTCAGGGACCCCAACCAGAAGACGCTGCAAAAGATATATAATTTAAAAAACGATGTTATGCACCTGAAGCGCACTATAGGCCCGCAGGCAGATGTTATCGGACTTATGACGCGCGGAGATTTTGAATTAATTCCGCCTGCAAACATCGCGTATTTCAGGAACATAACCGACAACTTAATCAGGCTTAACGATATAGTTGGGACATCTCGCGATATAATAACCGGCGCTATGGAAGCATATGTGTCTGTTATATCGAACAAATTAAACGAGATAATGAAAACCCTGACCGTTATCGCTACTATAATGATGCCATTAACCTTAATAGCAAGTATATATGGCATGAACTTTAAGTATATGCCCGAAATAGAAAGCAGGTATGGTTATCCGGCAGTTATCATATTTATGGTTGTTATTATGGTGTCTATGCTTGTATATTTTAAACGTAAAAAATGGATGTAGTTTCACTTTAAAAAGCCCCTCGCATACGCTCGGCCTGCAGGAACATTCGCAGAGTTAGAAACGAGGGCCGATTGGAGTAATATGAAAAAGCGCTTTAAAAACAAAAGTTCTTCAGTTTCGCCGCATGCCGAAATAGACACAGAGCCGCAGATTGAACAGGAGCCCGAGACAGAGACGACGTTTCTGCTCAATAAAATACTGCAGCAGCTGATTATTTTAGAAAACAAAATGGATAATTTGGCCAACAGCCAGCCGCGCCAGGAAAGGCATCAGCGTTTTGACCGTCCCCACTTTGACCGCTCACGCGAACGCGACGAAAGAAGCTTTACCAGGGTAATTTGCGCTGACTGCCACCAGGAGTGTGAAGTGCCTTTTAAGCCAAGCGGAGACCGTCCTGTGTACTGCAAGGACTGTTTTGCAAAACGTAAAGGGGATAACCCTTTTAGAGGAGAACGCGATAACAGGCAGGGGGAAAGAGAATCAAGAGACGAAAACCGAAGGCCGGGAAAGAGAAAGAAATCAGGCTTCCGCAGGCGAAAATAGGAGTATTTATGACTAATAAAACACCCAACATGAATAATTTTCCGAAAGTAAATAATCAGCCAGGCCAGGGATTTTACGGGCTGGGCATTGCGCCTAAAATTCTTGAGATTCTTGGGCGCATAAAGTTTAAAACACCGACGCCTATTCAGCTAAAGGCTATTCCTTTGGCAATGGAAGGCAAGGATGTGGTTGGAATAGCGCAAAGCGGCACAGGTAAAACGCACTCGTTTGTCATTCCCATGATTCAGCGCCTGGCGCAGAAAAATGGCATTGGCCTTATACTGGCGCCTACAAGGGAATTGGCGGTTCAGATTGACGAGGCGTTTCAACCCATAGCGCAGCCCTTTGGGATGAAAACCGCCTGTTTAATAGGCGGGGCATCAATGGAAGAGCAGATCAGGGCCTTGAGGAGAAACCCGCGTATTATTATCGCGACACCAGGCAGGCTTAATGATCATATAAATCGCCGCAACGTCATGATGCATCATGTCACAATGCTGGTCCTTGATGAAGCTGACCGCATGCTGGATATGGGTTTTGCTCCGCAGATTGACAAGATTCTGCGGCACGTACCTAAAGAGCGCCAGACCATGCTTTTTTCAGCAACCATGCCCAGGCAAATTATGGATATTGCCGCAAGATACATGAAGCTTCCTGTATCTGTTGAAATCGCGCCTCCGGGCACAACCGCGGATTTTGTCACCCAGGAATTATTTATCGTGAAAAAGGAAATGAAGCTTAAGCTTTTATCCAGGATTATTCAGCAGTATAATGGCTCAATTATTTTATTTTCACGCACCAAGCACAATGCCAAAAGAATAACGCATGCTATAAGGGATATGGGGCAGAAGGCCGTGGAAATACATTCCGATCGTTCATTGAGCCAGCGCCGACAAGCCCTGGAAGGTTTTAAGGCAGGGCGTTACAAGGTACTTGTTGCCACCGATATCGCGGCCAGGGGCATCGACGTTGTCAATATTGAACTTGTTATCAATTATGATCTTCCTGATGACATTGATAATTATGTTCATCGCATAGGCCGCACAGGCAGGGCAGGGCGTAAAGGCCACGCCATTTCCTTTGCCACGCCTGACCAGCGCCGCGACGTAAAAGATATTGAAAAGCTTATAAGGGCTACTTTGCCCATATCAAAACATCCTGATTTTGCCCAGGAACAATTTGAACAGTTTTCAGATTCAGGCAGGCATGCAAAATATCACTTTGCGCCGAGGCGCCGCCGCAGATAAAAGCAGTCTCAAGAAAATACCCCGTGAATAAAGCCGTAATTGAGATATCTGTAATAATATTTGTTATAGCAGCGGTTTTGAATGCTGCGTATGGGAGGGAGCCTATGAATTTAGAAAGCCCCGAGTTTAAAAATAACGAATATATACCAGCAAGATATACCGGTGAAGGCGAAGATATTAACCCGCCGTTAAACATTGAAAATATACCGCCCCAAACAAAGAGCCTTGCCCTTGTTGTGGATGACCCCGACGCCCCAAAGGGTGTATGGGTGCACTGGGTGGTTTTTGATATTCCGGCAGCAACTTCCACGATAAAGGAAAACAGCGTACCTGGGAAGCTTGGCATTACCGATTCCGGAATTGGAAATTATCATGGCCCTTACCCTCCGTCAGGAACCCACCGTTATTTTTTTAAGCTCTATGCCCTGGATACAATTTTAAATCTAAAAGAAGGAGTATCTAAAGCTGCTCTTGAAAGGGCAATGCAGGGGCATATTCTTGATAATACAGAGCTCATAGGATTATATAAAAGAAAAAATTAAACCACCGTTTGGAACAGTTGGCGTGCAAAATCCCAAACGGTGGTATTTTTTTCCCTTGACGCTGGAAAATAATATGCTAAAATAGTTATGAACATTTGTTCATAACTAAAAGGGATGCTCTTGAGGCCTAAGAAAACAAGATGGGTAAAATGCGCGCCCGGCGAGAGATGTTTTAAGCCGTTATGCAGGCCGCTGAATAAATTAGACGCGGTTTGCCTTAGCATCGATGAATTTGAGGCAGTGCGCCTTGCTTGCCTTGAAGGGCTAAAACAGATTAATGCCGCGAGACGGATGAAAATATCCAGGCCCACGTTTTCAAGAATCTTAACATCTGCGCAGAAAAAGATCGCAGACGGCTTAGTTAACATTAAGGCAATCCGCATTGAGGGCGGCTGCTGTAAAATAACAGCAGGGAAAAACAAATGAAAGATTGGAAGAAATTTTTATATATTCTTGCAGCGTTTTTGGCGTGTTTTTACCTCCCTGTAGAAAGCCTAAACTTTAATAACGCGATTATTGAGGCATTAACACTTGTTAAATGGTATGCGCGCCAACACGTACTTTTGTGCCTTGTGCCCGCGTTTTTTATCGCAGGCGCCATCTCTGTGTTTGTAAGCCAGGCGTCAGTAATAAAATATTTCGGCGCAAAGGCCAATAAATTCCTTTCTTATGGCGTAGCGTCGGTTTCAGGAACAATCTTAGCTGTATGTTCCTGCACGGTTCTGCCTTTATTCTCAGGAATATATAAAAGAGGCGCGGGGTTGGGCCCTGCAGTTGCCTTTCTTTATTCCGGCCCGGCGATAAATGCCCTTGCGATTATCTTGACCGCGCGCATACTCGGATGGCAGCTTGGCTTGGCAAGGGCAATCGGCGCAATATTATTTAGTATTATTATCGGCCTTTTAATGCACCTGATATTTTTAAAAGAAGAGAGAGCGCGCCACACAAACGGCAATTTTGATGCCGGGAAAGTAAAGGAAAGCCGTTCTTTGGGAAAAACGATTCTTTATTTTGCTTCAATGGTAGCGTTTTTGGTTTTTGCAAACTGGGGTAAGCCGCTGGATGGAGACAGGGGCTTATGGCATTTAATTTATCAGTACAAATGGTGGATTGCAGGGTTTTCTGCTATAAGTTTAACTTTTATGCTTTTGGGATGGTTTAAAAAGCGGGAGCTAAAAGATTGGGGTTTTGCAACATGGGGCTTTGCGCTTCAGATTTTGCCGCTTCTTTTGGCAGGAGTGCTTATTTCCGGATTTCTGCTCGGGCGGCCGGGCCACGAAGGTATTGTCCCGTCCCGTTTCATAGCTATGCTTGTAGGGGGCAATTCCCTGCAGGCAAATTTCTTTTCGTCGATTATCGCAGCGTTTATGTATTTTGCCACGTTAACTGAAGTCCCTATTTTACAAGGATTAATCGGCTCCGGTATGGGTAAAGGGCCTGCATTGGCGCTTCTTTTGGCAGGGCCTGCTTTAAGTTTACCGAGCATGCTCGTCTTGCGCAATATTATAGGGACTAAAAAAACAGTTGTTTATGTAGGCCTGGTAGTGGTTATGTCCACAATTACAGGAATGATTTTCGGTTTTATTGTGAAATAAACGGAGCAAAATTATGAAGATTGAGATTTTAGGAATTGGCTGCACCAAATGTAAACAGCTTACCGCTAATGCCGAAGCTGCGGCAAAAGAGCTGAATGTCTGCGCTGAGATCAACAAGATTGAGGACATTAATAAAATTATAGAATACGGTGTTATGATTACTCCTGCATTGGCAATAGACGGTAAGGTGGTTTCCGCGGGAAAAGTGCTTACCAAAGATGAAATTAAAAAAATTATAACCGAATAAGGAGCGCACATGTTAAAAAAGGTATTATTACTTTTATTTCTTTCCGGGTTTGCCGCGGTTTCTTTTGCGTCGGATGCGCCATCGGACACTAAAGTTTACGCGTATTATTTTCACGGCGGCATGCGCTGTCCCACCTGCCATAAACTGGAGCAGTATTCGAAAGAGGCGATAGAGAGCAATTTTAAAGCCGAAATTGCCTCTGGCAGGCTTGAATTTAAGACAATAAATGTGGAAGCCAAAGGCAATGAGCATTTTCTAGATGATTATCAGCTTTATACCAAAGCCCTGGTTTTGTCGCTGGCCAAAGGCAACAAGGAAGTGAAATCAGAAAATCTCACAAAGATCTGGGAACTTGTGGGCAATAAAGAAAAGTTCACAAGCTATGTTAAAAAAGAAGTAACGGATTTTTTAAAGGAACAATAATGGATAGTGCGTTAGTGGGGTTTATATCTGCGCTTTGGCTGGGGATATTAACTTCAATAAGCCCCTGCCCCCTGGCAGCCAATATAGCGGCGATATCTTTTTTGGCTAAAAAAATAACTCACCCGTTTTTTGTCTTGCTTTCGGGAGTTGCTTACACCCTTGGCAGAATGGCTGCATATGCTGTGCTGGGGTTTGTAATTATTAATTCAATTCTAAGTGCGCCGCAGGTTGCGCAATTTCTTCAAAAATATATGGCTAAGGCCTTAGGGCCCCTGCTGATTATTACAGGCTTGATATTACTTGAAGTTATTAAGATAAAATTGCCCGGTGTTTCACTTTCCCGGAAACACCATAATAAACTTGTGGAGGCAGGCGCTTTGGGAGCATTTTTACTGGGAGCAATATTTGCCCTTGCGTTTTGTCCTGTGTCAGCAGCGCTTTTTTTTGGAAGCCTTATACCGCTTGCGCTTAACCACAAATTTAAAATAGTATTGCCATTTATTTACGGAATAGGCACAGGGCTTCCGGTCCTGGTTTTTGCTGTAGCGATTGCAGCAGGAGTTACGTCATTAAACCGCTGGTTTGGCAGGCTTACGAGGCTTGAGTATTACATGCGGAGAATTACCGGGATAATATTTATTTTAGCAGGCGTTTATTACTTATACATGTACTTGAGTATAGGCAGGTAAAATGAAAAATAAAAATATAAGAGGGCTTTATGGAACAAATCATACACGAAGAACGCAAGTTAAGCTTGTTTGAAAAGTACCTTACCGCCTGGGTTATAATATGCATCGGAATAGGGATACTGGCGGGAAAATTATTTCCGCAGGTTGCGGTTATGCTGGATAAAATTTCCATATACCAAGTATCTATCCCGATAGCAATATGCCTGTTTTTTATGATGTATCCTATTATGGTTAAAATAGACTTTGCGGAAGTAATCAAAGCAGGCAAAACCCCTAAGCCTGTTGTTTTGACATTATTTATAAATTGGTGTGTCAAGCCCTTTACCATGCTGGCCATCGCTACATTTTTTCTCGGAGTGGTTTTCAAAGGGTGGCTTTCCGGAACGGAAATTATAAAAGGCGGCAGCGAAGTAGAATTATACCGTTCATATATAGCAGGATGTATCTTGCTGGGCATTGCTCCGTGCACTGCAATGGTTTTAATCTGGGGGCATCTGGCCGGGGGAAATGACGGCCACACATTAGTCATGGTGGCAATTAATTCTTTAAGCATGCTTTTTCTTTACGCCCCGCTCGGGGGATGGCTGCTGGGAATAAATAAAATGCCCATTCCGTGGCAGACAATTGTTTTGTCCGTTGTAACCTATGTGGGATTGCCGCTGTTTCTGGGTTATCATTCCCGCAAATTTCTCATCGCCAGAAAGGGGCTTAAATGGTTTGAAGAAAAATTCCTGCGTTATTTAACCCCTGTTTCAATAGTAGCGCTTCTTATTACCCTTGTGCTGCTGTTTTCATTTAAGGGAGAGCTTATTATAAAGCAGCCGCAGATAATATTTTTAATTGCCATACCGCTTTTTATTCAAACCTGTCTAATTTTCGTGCTTTCTTATGTGCTGGCAAAACGGCTAAAACTTTCATACAGGGACGCGGCTCCATCAGCCCTTGTGGGCGCAAGCAATCATTTTGAAGTGGCCATAGCGACCTCGACAATGCTTTTTGGTTTATCTTCAGGGGCTTCGCTGGCTACGGTTGTCGGTGTTTTAATAGAGGTGCCGGTAATGCTTATGCTTGTTAAGGTGTGCATTAAAACAAAAGAATGGTTTAAATAAAAACTCTTGCCATCCCAGGACAGACAGTTTATAATATCACCTATTAAAATCAGAAAGGAGTAAATGATATGCCGTATGATAGCAGTCTAGACGAATGTTTGTTTACGAAATCCCAGGAAACAGAGATGGGCAGGCTTACTGTAAGTATTTATTCTTATAATAAGGGAACCAAGAAACTGCAGATTACCAGGGAAAACAGGGATGACACCGGAGATTTCAAATTTACAAAACTTGGGCGTATGACAAAAGAGGAAATGAGCTTAGTCCTTCCTTTAATTCAGGAAGCAATGGCTAAAATGGATTAAAGAGGTGTCGTTGATGTGGCAGAAAATAGGCCTGGTTGCTGCGATTGTGTTGCCGTTATGGAATATACCTTTGATTGCAAGGGTAATAAAAAGAAAGTCATCTGAAGATATAAGCCTGTACTGGGTGCTGGGAGTGTGGATATGTTTTTTGTTAATGGCACCGTCAGGATTAACCTCTTCGGACATTGTGTGGCGCGCGTTTAATATATCAAACCTTATACTCTTTAGCTGCGTCCTTATAACAGTGCTTTTTTATAGAAAGAAAAGATAAAAATACCCCCGTATCTTTATTGTTGCATAAAGGCACGGGGGTATTTTATTGTGCGAGAAGAGAAAAAACGCCTTTGCGTATAAGCATGACAGCTATGGCTGCCAAAAGAAGACTTGTTACCTTTGACAATGCCCTTGCCCCGGCAACCCCAAAAAGCCTTATAAGAATACCAGAAAAATAGAATACTAAAGCGGCGAGCAGGACATTGATAAACACGGAAATTAATGTCGCTGCAAGGCCGTATTCGGCTATTATAATTAGGGATGTTGCCAGAACCGCAGGGCCTACTATCAAGGGAGTGCCCAGGGGCACAGCTCCCAGCTCATTTGCAGGTATGTGTTTTCTTTTTTTTGTTGGGTCTATTATATCTATTATCGCTATGCAAAAAAGAAGAGCCCCGCCTGCTATCATAAAATCCCCAATGGTTATGCTAAGGAGTTTAAAGACAGCCTTTCCCAGAAATATAAATGCTATGGCAAGGCACATTGCCGTTATAGCAGAGTGGAATATCACTTCTATCTTCTTTTTTTTGTTAAGCCCTTCGGTGAGAGATAAATAGATAGGCATGACGCCCAATGCGTCGACTGCCACAAAGATAGGTATGAAAGCTAAAAAGATGTTGTTAAGCATGCCTGCAGGCCTTTATTTTTATTCTTCCATTTCTTCTGTCGCGGGAGCTTCTTCACCCTCGGGAGAAGCCGGTGCTTCCGGTGCCTGCTGATATAAATTTATATATTTTGCTATCCTTTTTGAGTCTTTAACCACATATTCAATATCAATATAATTTCCTGCTGCGAGGTCTTTCCATGAAGCTATATTTTCTACCTGTACCGCAGGATCCACGGAGTATGTTACATTTACTTCAGCATCCGTGTTCCAGTCATATTCGGTTATCGCAATTTCATTGGCGTCGGCATTTACGCTTAGCACAGTACCTTCGCTGTATTCGGTATTTTCAGCGGGCTGTTCAGGCGAAACGGCCTGCGGCGCACCCTGCTCCTGGCAAAAGCCTGTGGCAGAAAAAGAAACTGCCATTACGCACACGGTTATTAATATTATACCTTTTAACATACGTACCTCCTGTTTGCCCTCGCTATATATTAGGCAAATGTCCCGAGCTAATGCGAGGGGCTGTTTGGTTCTATTTGGCCGGTTATACATATATTAAATGTATACCTAATGGATGCGAGTTTGTCAAGGGAAATGTCGCTCGAAATATTGCCTTGCAAAGCTAAAATATAGCCTTTGTGCCATTGCCTCCGCTTGCCGCTCTGCCTTAGCAAGCGCGGCCTTGGCGAGCTGTAACCAAAAATTACTCACTGCTTTCGCGTTTGTTTTCGCAATTTTTGATAGTCGCTCTCGGCAATTGGCACAAAGGCTTAACCTAACATCTTTGCTTTTAGCAATCTTCCTCGCTTAATCCCTATACCCTTGACAGTTGAGGTAAGCGTATGTTATACTAAAATCAATAGTTAGAACAAATATGAAAAAACGTATTGCTTTTTTAGATTTTGCATTTTTGAGGGATAGATAATCCCTCTATTTTTATTTATAGGTAAATAGAAAGGAGGGGGTGGAAAAGGCAAAATAAAAAAGTTATTTTCGAAAGGTTGAATTAAAAGCAGCAGCCTTTTAAAGGCTCAAGCATAGAAAGGGAGAAGGGTAAGTTAAGATGTCAGACGAAAATAGCAAGGTTTATGTGGGTAATTTGGAATACAGCACATCCGATGAAGAATTAAGGGCTTTTTTTGAAGGACAACAGCTGCAGGTCAAGGCAGTAGATATAATAAAAGATAAATACACCGGAAGAGCCAAGGGCTTTGGTTTTGTAGAGCTGGATTCCAATGAAGCTGTCCAGAAGGCGATACAATCTTTAGACGGGCAGGAATTAAAAGGAAGAAAACTTAAAGTAAGCGAGGCAAAAAAGTCTCAAAGCCGTCCGCCGCGGCAATAGCCTTATTGCGCCCGTAGCTCAATTGGATAGAGTAGTGGACTTCGAATCCAATGGTTGCAGGTTCGATTCCTGCCGGGCGCGCCAAATTTGCCAAAGGCAAATTTGATCCTGAATGAGCGTAATAATGCGACGAATAGGAGCATTATAGCGAAACGAAGGACCTGTAGCGGCTGAAATACCTTCAGCGAATGAAGGGCCTTAAGTTGTTGAAACACCTTTATAACCAGGAGGGAAATGATATGAGTTGGAAATTATTTTTACAGATAGTATTGCTTATGATAATAGGCGGTTTAATATTGTGCGCCTTAAAATGCGGCATGATGCACAAGTATGGTTTTGGCTGCAAAATGCATAAGATGGGATCTGAACAAGCGCAAGGCGCAAAGTCCGCAGCTTGTCCTTACATGAAATAACAACTTATACAATTTATAGCAATGAAAAATAAGTTACTAATTGCCTCTACGGTAACGCTGGGTATATTATTAAGTTTTGTATTTTTCGTATTTTACCTGATAGCGTTCTGGGCCCGCGTTGTAAATATACAATTTCTTGTAGCCATTACGATAGTTACCAATTTTATCCTGTGGCTTGTAAGCCCCTGCATAACGGACTGGGTGCAAAAGGCATTTTATAAGGTCAGGCGGGTTTCTTTTGAGGAATTTAAAGGTTTACACAGCGAGCTCGCCTTTTTTATAGAAGGGGCTTGCGAAAAAAACAGGATAAAGATACCGCGCTTAAAGATAATAGAAGACTCAAACCCCACAGCCTATTGCTACGGCTCGTATCCGAACAACGCCAGGGTTGTTCTAAGCGAAGGCATATTTAAATACCTTAATACCGAAGAGCAGAAAGCAGTTGTCGCGCACGAACTCGGCCACATAGTCAATAAAGATTTTATTATAATGACCATTGCCGTTACACTGCTTCAGGTGCTTTATGAAGTTTATTATCATTTTTTAAGGCAGAGAAGGCCCAGAAGCTCAGGGTCAAAAAAAGGCGATATTACCCCGTTCATAGGTGCGGCTTCCTACATACTGTACATAGTAGGTTCATATCTTGTTCTTTATCTTTCAAGGGCCAGGGAATATTTAGCGGACAGGTTTTCCGCAGTCCAAACAGGTAATCCAGACGCGCTTTCCATGGCGCTGGTAAAAATTGCCTACGGTATAGCAAGCGAGGTAGATACCCAATCGACGCAAAGGCTGCTCGCCTCAACGCGCGCAATGGGCATATATGATTTTAAGGCAGCGCCTGTCGGCACTGCTTATAACCCCAAAGGTGCCCCAAGAGATCTTACAAAAGTTTTTTTATTTGATGTCTTTAATCCCTGGGCCGCTGTTTCTGAAATAAATTCCACGCACCCTTTGACAGGCAAAAGAATAAGGGCATTGTCCCAATACGCAAAGGAAACAGCTCGGGGTTCTATATTTGATTTTGAAAAGGTCGTACAGGAAGGCAAAAAGCTGGATATCGGCAGGCTGTATACGGATTTTTTTAGAGGAATTATTATTTACCTTCTTCCTTTTTTAACTTCGCTGGCAGGCATTATGATACTTATGGCAAGGCCTGGCAGCTATCCGGTATTTATTATATTGTTAGGCGCAGGCCTGTTATTTCAGGGGCTGTACAAGTTTACAAAATCAGGTGATACGCCGGAGCAGACTACTATATTTGAGCTTATGCAGGATGTCTACGCCAATCCGCTTAAAGGAAGGTTTGTGGAAATTGAAGGCAATGTTATCGGTAAGGCAGACGCAGGCAGTTATTTTGGCGAAGACGTAAAAATGCAGGATAAATCAGGCTGTCTTATATACCTTAATTATGAATCCATAATTCCGATACTAGGCAATATATTTTTTGGCCTTGGAGAAGCAAAGAAGATGCTCGGTGAGCGCTGCAAGGCAATAGGATGGTTTAGGAGAAGCTCCTATCAGGTCGTGGATTTGGATACAATTGAAGTATTCGGCAAAACAATTAAAAGCTATACCAAATTCTGGGGCATAGTGACCGGGCTTTTCCTTATAGTGTTAGGTATTACATTATTTTTAATAAGAGGATATTTGTTATTATAGAATTATAAAGGGAGGCATATGATAGAAAAAAATATTATTTTAAACGAAAAAGATATTCCTAGGCAGTGGTATAACCTGGCTGCGGACTTGCCGACGCCAATGCAGCCTCCGCTTGGGCCCGACGGAAAACCCATTACTCCGGAGATGCTGGCTCCCGTTTTCCCTATGAACTTAATAGAGCAGGAGGCAAGCACAAAACGCTGGATTGACATCCCTGAAGAAATAATAGAGTTATTATACCGCTGGCGCCCTACGCCCTTACGCAGGGCAAGATATCTTGAACAGCATTTAAAAACCCCGGCGCGCATATATTATAAAGATGAGAGCGTAAGCCCGCCAGGCAGCCACAAGCCCAACACTGCCGTGGCGCAGGCATGGTATAACAAGCAGGCCGGTATTAAAAAATTGACAACTGAAACAGGCGCAGGCCAGTGGGGAAGCGCTTTGGCATTTGCCTGTAAACTTGTAGGCCTTGAATGCAAAGTATATATGGTAAGGATAAGCTTTGACCAGAAGCCCATGCGTAAAACAATGATGCAGGTGTGGGGCGCAAAGTGTGTGGCAAGCCCAAGCGCGGAAACAAAGGCAGGAAGAGATATATTAAAAAGATTGCCCGATACTCCTGGCAGCCTTGGCATGGCGATAAGTGAGGCAATTGAGGAGGCGGTAGCGGATAAAACAGGAAAGACCCGCTATTCATTAGGCAGTGTCTTAAACCACGTGCTTTTACACCAGACCATTGTCGGCCTGGAGGCAAAAAAGCAGTTAAGCTTAATAGGTGAAAAAACGCCGGATGTTATTGTCGGATGCGCCGGAGGCGGAAGTAATTTTGCGGGGTTGTCTTTTCCGTTTGTTTATGATAAAATAAACGGAGCTAAGATTGATATTATTCCCGTTGAGCCGACCGCATGTCCTAAAATGACGCGCGGTTCTTTTGCGTATGACTTTGGAGACGTAGCGTGCACAACGCCGCTTCTGGCCATGTTTACGCTCGGCCACGCCTTTATACCTCCGCCTATTCACGCGGGAGGCCTGCGTTACCACGGCATGGCGCCTCTGGTGTGCCAGGCGATTGTCGAGGGCCTGCTTACGCCCAAAGCATATGACCAGATTAAATGTTATGAATCTGCGCTGTTGTGGGCGCATACAGAAGGCTCAATATGCGCGCCTGAGACAAGCCACGCTATTGCCTGCGTAGTGGAAGAAGCTATAAAGGCGAAAAAGGAGGCAAAAGAAAAAGTCATATTATTTAATTACAGCGGGCATGGCCTTATGGACCTTGCAGGCTATGAGAATTTCCTGGCAGGCAGGCTTAAGGAGTATTCCCTCCCGGAGGAAGAACTTGAAAAGTGCGTAGCGTCAATTAAAGATTTGCCAAAAGCAGAAAGAAAAAAAACAGGTAGGTGGTAAACATGGAAAATGGTATAATAAATGCAAACAAAAAGCCCGCGCAAAACGGGCAAGGAGGAGTGAAAATGGCAGAGACAAAGCCTAAAGTAAATTTAGCGCCGGTAGCGCTTGGAATAGCTTGCGTTGTTTTATTGGTAATTATAATAGGGTTATACCTGCAAAACGGCTCGCTTAAGGATGCCTTAGACAAGCAGAAGTCCGAAGCAGAAACTTTATTAGTTGCGCAGACCAGCCTTAAACAGCAGGCAAAAGACGCTGATGCTAAATTAGCAGAGCAGGTAAACCTTGCAGCTTCCTTACAAAGACAACTGGATGAGGCAAACGCTGTCATACAAAGCCTTACGGAAGAACAGGCAGGGCTTGTTGAGAGGACAGAAGAGTCTGTTGAGAACCAACCACCCATGGAACCACCCATGGAATCACCCATGGAACTACCCATGGAACAGCAAGAAGAGGCAGTGCCGCAAGCGCAATAAAAGGCAAATAAAGTATATATCTGGTCCGGTAATGGTATTTTATGGACAGGCAGGACGGGAGTGCTTGTCCGTCCATAATTCTATTATGTAATTTATTGACAATAAATATACTTTATGTTAGTATAACTGAAAATTTTATTGCCCGCATAGCTCAATCGGTAGAGCAGCGCCCTCTTAAGGCGAAGGTTCCAGGTTCGATTCCTGGTGCGGGTACCAAGCGGATGTGGCGGAACTGGCAGACGCGTGCGGCTTAGGACCGCATGGAGCAATCCATGGGGGTTCAACTCCCTCCATCCGCACCAGAGCCGAATATTCTAAGCGGGTGTAGCTCAGTTGGTAGAGCACAACGTTGCCAACGTTGTTGTCGTCGGTTCGAACCCGATCACCCGCTCCATGGTTCGACGCGGGCCGACTTCGTCGGTCCTTGCTCACCATGTCCTGAGCAAGCGAGCCTTACTAATTTTTAAGCGAGCGCGTCGAAGGACATACACCTACAAGAAAGGATCCACTGAGATGAAAGTAAAAGATTTTTTGGTTACAAAAGCTGTAACAGTTGATTTAAAGGCCACAAATAAAGAAGGCGTCATGAAAGAACTATTAAACCTTCTGGTCAAGTCAGGCGTCGTTGACGATGAAGATAAGCTTTTCAAGGTTTTAATGAACCGCGAATCTTTAGGCTCGACAGGCATAGGCCAGGGCGTAGGCATACCGCACGGGAAGTCGGACAGTGTATCCAAACTTATAGGCGCATTCGGGATATCCCGCTCCGGAGTGGATTTTGATTCATTAGACGGAGAGCCAACCAACATATTTTTCTTACTTATAGCCCCCGAGGATTCAGCCGGGCCACACCTTAAGGCATTAGCCAAGATATCAAGACTGCTTAAAGATAAATTCTTAAGGGACAGCCTTTTAAGGACAAAGAGCCCAAAAGAAGCCATAGATATTCTTACCAAAGAAGAATAAAAAGGGCCCGATGAATAAAAAAAAGCTGATCGCAAAAATAAGAAATATCTTAAGACCTTTTAAGTGGTTTTATCCGGGAATGAAGGTAAAACGCTGGATTTTGCTTTCATTTGTGGGAGTTATATTTATAGTCGCGGGCGGGCAATACTTTTCCGAACCCAGCATGGCGTTTAGGGTTGTCGGCATTATATTTATTTTTTTAGGTATAGGGGTTATTTTATTCGGCATGTTTAAAATGGTGGCTTCTTTTATAACCATTTTTTTGCCGCAGCGCGAACAGGAATTAGTTGATATAGTATACCAAAGAAGGCATTTAAGCAGGGGCCATAAGATTGTAGCAATAGGAGGCGGCACCGGCCTTTCAGTGCTTTTGCACGGCCTTAAAAGATACACAAATAATATTACCGCGGTTGTTACCGTTGCGGATGAGGGCGGCTCTTCAGGCAAGTTGCGCAAAGATTTCGATATATTACCCCCAGGCGACATAAGAAACTGCCTTGTAGCGCTTGCTGATAAAGAACCTCTTATGAGCGATCTTTTTCAATACCGCTTTGATAAGTCTTCGTCGCTGGAAGGCCACAGCTTCGGTAATATCTTTCTTCTGGCAATGGCAAAGGTTACGAAGGATTTTGAGGAGGCAGTAAAAGAATCCAGCAAAATCCTGGCAATAAGAGGCGAAGTAATACCGTCTACCCTGGAAAAGGTACGCATTATGGCGGAACTGGAAGACGGCAGTAAGGAATTAGGGGAGATACGGGTATCAGGTAGCACAAAACCAATAAAAAGTGTTTCACTTGTGCCCTCTCATTGCAAAGCTACAAACAGCGCCCTGGAGGCGATAAACAATGCAGAGGCAATAATATTAGGCCCCGGGAGTTTATATACCAGCATAATAGCTAATCTTTTGGTGGGAGGCATCCCGGAAGCAATTTCCAAATCCAGGGCGATTAAAATATACATATGCAATGTCATGACGCAGCCCGGCGAAACCGACAATTACAGCGCAAGCGACCACGTGAAGGCCCTACTGAACAACGCTAAAATAAAATCAGTGGATTATGTAATAGTAAATAACGCCACGCCTTCAGGTGAGATTCTCGATAAGTATAAAAAACAGAAGGCATACCCGATCAAGACCGACATAGACAATATAAAAGCAATGGGCATAACTGTCATAGAAGATAATGTAATTGATACAAGAGATTATGTAAGGCATAATTCAATACGGCTTGCAAAGGTAATAGAGGATATTATTTCTGTGGCCAAAATTGAGGGGATACACACGAGGTAAAATGCCTACTCTGGAAAAACAGATAGCTATTAAGAATAAACAGGGCCTGCATGCGCGCCCGGCAGCCATCTTTGTGCAGATTGCCAATAAATATGAAAGCGAAGTAACTATAAGAAAAGACGATGAGGAAATAAACGGCAAGTCCATAATGGGTATATTGATGCTGGCGGCGGAAGAAGGAAGTGTTGTGTACATAAAGGCGATGGGCTCCGACGCTAAAGAAGCGCTGGATGAGCTGGAGCAGGTTTTGATAAGGCAGACGGATGATATCGATATGCCAAAAGTGAAATTAAAAGATAGGCCAAACCCAAGAAAGAAGAACATATGACTACCTTAAAAGGCATCCCGGCGTCAGGCGGCGTATGTATAGGTAAGGCGTTTTTATTTGATAGCCAGGAAGTCTCGGTCATAAAGAAGAAGATCAGCAAGGAAAAAATACCTGATGAAATTTCGCGTTTTGAAGAAGCGCTGATTAAAACGCGTTCCGAGATATTAAAGATTCAAAGCGATATATCCAAGGAGATGGGCGTCGAGCACGCGGAAATATTTAACGCCCACCTTTTGGTTCTTGAAGACAGGATGATAATAGATGAAGTCATAAACCGCCTTAAGAAGGACCACAATAATATAGAATTTATCTTTACCGCTGTATTAAAAAAATACATAGGCGTTTTCCAGAAGATGGAGGACGAATACTTAAGGGAGCGCATAAGTGACATTGAGGATGTCGGCAAACGCATACTTAAAAACCTGATGGGCATAAAACGGCAGACCCTCGCAGATATAAAAGAAAAGGTTGTTGTGATCGCCTATGACCTTTCTCCGAGCGACACAGCGACCATGCACAAGAAAAATGTCATAGGTTTTGTTACGGACATAGGCGGAAAGACTTCCCATACCGCCATAATGGCAAAATCCCTGGAAATACCCGCGGTAGTAGGCCTTGAGAGCGCTACGCAGCAGATTAAAAGCGGAGACATTGTAATAATAGACGGCGCAACCGGCAGGGTTGAGGTAAATCCGGACAAAAAGACATTACTTAAATATCAAAAAGAGAAAAGAAGATATACCGAATTTACCAGAGAACTAAAAGACCTTAAAAATTTACCCAGCCGGACGACAGACGGCCGTAAGGTGGAAATATCCGCAAACATAGAACTTCCCGAAGAGGTCACATCAGTAATTGCCCACGGAGCCGAAAGCATAGGGCTTTACAGGACGGAATATTTTTATATGAACCGTAACGGCCTTCCTACCGAGGATGAGCAGTACCGCGCATATAGAGATGTAGCAGAAAACATGAAGCCGCGTTCTGTGATTATAAGGACTCTGGATTTAGGCGGAGATAAATTTTTATCGCAGCTGGAAGTCCCAAGGGAAATGAACCCCTTCTTGGGCTGGAGGGCGATACGTTTAAGCCTCGCTAAACCAGACCTGTTCAAAATACAGCTAAGGGCGATCTTAAGAGCTTCGGCGCACGGTAAAATAAAGATTATGTATCCTATGATTTCCGGCGTGGAAGAAGTGGAAGCTGCCAATAAATTATTAAACGACGCAAAGAAGGAATTGGAGAGCAGAAAAATACCTTTCGATAAAAGCATAGAAGTCGGAGTAATGATAGAGATACCTTCGGCCGCGATAACAGCGGATATTCTCGCTAGAAAGGTTGATTTTTTCAGCATAGGCACAAACGACTTGATACAATATTCCCTGGCAGTAGACAGGGTTAATGAAAAAATAGCATATCTTTATGAGCCCGCGCACCCTGCGGTATTAAGGCTGATAAAAAACATCATAGATGCCGCGCACAAAAACAGCATTTGGGTAGGCATGTGCGGCGAAATGGCAGGAGAAATAGCCTTTACACCGCTGCTTGTCGGCATGGGGCTGGATGAATTCAGCGTACCTGCTGTTAGTGTTCCGCAGATAAAAAAGATAATACGCGCGATAAACTATAAAGAGGCAAAAGAATTATCGGATAAGGCGCTGCGCCTTTCCACGGGCAAAGAGGTTGAGGCCCTGATGGCAGACAGCTTAAGAGAAATTTTATACGGACAGGATAACGGATGAACCCCCACACCAATTGCGCGGTGTGCGGAGGCAGTTTTAAGGTAGATTATTTAAATATGACAGTTAAACATAAGGCGAGGAAAGGTTAAAATTGGTGTGGGGGTGAAATCACTGATATTAGCCGCAGGCTATGCTACAAGATTATGGCCGCTTACGCTTAATACGCCAAAGCCCCTGCTTGATGTTAAGGGCAAGCCTATTATAGAATACACTACGGAAAAGCTAGAAAAAATAGGCGGGATAGACACTATATACGTTGTAACTAACACGAAATTTGTGAAAAACTTTGACAAGTGGGCATCTGCTTACAATACAGGCAAGCAGGTATGCGTAATTGACGATGAAATAAAGTCTGTTGATGAAAGGCGCGGCTCTATCGGGGACATATTATTCAGCATTGAGAATAAAAATATAAACGATGATTTGCTGATAATAGCCGGCGATAACCTGTTTAATTCCCCGTTGGATGATTTCATAAAATTCTGTGTTTCACACAAGCCCTCTGTTACTTTGGGGCTGTTTAATGTAGGAGATTTTCAGCTTGCAAAGCAATACGGCATAGCGGCAGTGGATAAAAATAAAAAAGTCATAAGTTTTGTGGAAAAGCCAAAGGATCCGCCGTCAACACTGGCCGCAATGTGCCTTTATTTTATACCCGCGGCGAAACTTGAGCTTATAAAGGCTTATAGGGATGAGGGCCGTCCGCTCGACCTCGCCGGCAATTTTATAGAGTGGCTTAGCAAAAAAGAAAATGTTTATGGATATACTTTTGAAGGAATGTGGCTGGACATAGGAGATAAAAATTCACTTAAACACGCAAGAGAGGGCTACAAAAAGGAGAACGCATGAAAAATTCATATCTTTTTACATCAGAATCGGTGACAGAAGGGCACCCGGATAAAGTTTGCGATCAGATTTCAGACGCTGTTTTAGACGAAGTTTTAAGGAATGAAAAAGACCCCAGAAACAGCCGTGTCGCATGCGAGACTTATATAACAATGGGGCTTATCATAGTAGGCGGAGAACTAAGGACAGAAACATACGTCGATATACACAAAGTCTGCCGCAGCGTGTTAAAAGAGATAGGCTACACTGACCCTAAATACGGCATGGATTATAAGACCTGCTCTGTGTTAAACGCCATCCACAGCCAGTCCCCGGATATAGCGCAGGGCGTTGACACTGGAGGCGCAGGAGACCAGGGTATGATGATGGGGTATGCCTGCAATGAAACTCCCGAACTTATGCCGCTTCCTATTATGCTGGCGCACAAGCTGGTCAGGCGCTCAGCCGAAGTAAGAAAGAAGAATATATTGGACTTTTTGGGCCCGGACGGAAAATCGCAGGTTACGGTTTTATATGAAAACGGAAAACCTAAAAAGGTAACATCAGTGGTTCTGGCATCCCAGCATACGGAAGAAGCCCTCGATAAAAAAACAGACAGGTTAAGTAAAAAGGCAAGGGAGAAGATGATCGAAGTAATTGCCGAGCCCATTGTCGGCAAATACATAGACAAAGATACGCCGTTTTATGTTAATCAAACCGGGAAATTTTTAATAGGCGGGCCGCAGTCTGACACAGGAATGACCGGCAGGAAAATTATAGTGGATACATACGGCGGTTCTGCGCCGCACGGCGGCGGTGCATTTTCAGGCAAGGACCCCACAAAAGTAGACCGTTCCGCGTCTTATATGGCAAGATACATAACAAAGAACATTGTCGCGGCGAAATTAGCCGACAGATGCCTTGTGCAATTGTCATATGTAATAGGCCGCAGGGACCCGACCTCCATTATGGTTGACACATTTGGCACAGGAAACTTGAGCAATGAAAAGCTGGTGAATTTGGTAAGAGACAATTTTGATTTGACTCCCAGAGGCATAATAAAAGAGTTGGACCTTTTAAGGCCCATATATTTGAAGACAGCTGCTTACGGCCATTTCGGCAGAAAAGAGCAGGAGTTCACATGGGAGCGCACGGATAAGGCAGCAATACTTGCAAGGAAGGGATAATACAGCTTATGAAATATGATATTAAAGATATAAAATTAGCGAAGAAGGGCAAGCTTAGGATAGAATGGGCCGCCAATAACATGCCCGTCTTAAAGCAGATAATGCAAAGGTTTAAAAAGACAAAACCCCTAAAAGGTGTAAGTATCGCCTGCTGTCTGCATGTAACCACTGAAACAGCCAATCTTGCGGTTGCCTTGAAGGCCGGCGGCGCCAACACCGTACTTTGCGCTTCCAACCCTTTAAGCACGCAGGATGATGTAGCAGCTTCCCTGGTAAAAGATTTTCATATTCCGACGTTTGCCATAAAAGGGGAAGATGAAAAAACATATTACAAACACATCAATGCTGTTTTAGACATAAAGCCTAATATAACAATGGATGACGGAGCGGACCTGGTCTCCACCATACATAAACATAGAAAAAACCTGGCAAAATATATTTATGGCGGCACAGAAGAAACCACAACCGGTGTAATAAGATTAAGAAGCCTGGAGAGAAATAACCTCCTGATGTTTCCGATAATCGCGGTTAACGACGCCGACACCAAACACCTTTTTGATAACCGCTACGGCACAGGCCAGTCAACCATAGACGGCATTATACGTGCAACAAACAAACTTCTGGCAGGAGGCATATTTGTAGTATGCGGCTACGGATGGTGCGGCAGAGGAATAGCGGCCAGGGCAAAAGGCGCAGGCAGCGATGTTATTATAACAGAAGTAAATCCCACAAAGGCGCTTGAGGCAGCCATGGACGGCTTCAGGGTAATGCCGCTAAGGGAAGCTGCAAAGATAGGCGATATTTTTGTTACTTCCACGGGCGATGTTTCGGTAATAACCAAAGAGCATTTTCAGCTGATGAAAGACGGCGCTATCATTGCCAACTCAGGGCATTTTAATGTCGAGCTTGATGTAAAAGGCTTAAAATCCATAAGCAAAAAGATAAGGACAGTCAGAGATTATAACCAGGAATTTACTTTAAAAAACGACAGAAGAGTCTACCTTTTAGGCGAAGGCAGGCTGGTTAACTTAGCATGCGCTGAAGGGCATCCTGCGAGCGTCATGGATATGAGTTTTGCAAACCAGGCGCTTTCCGCGGAGTTTGTCGCGAAAAATAACGGCAAACTGAAAAATGTTGTTTATGTGGTTCCCAAGGAAATAGATGAAAACATAGCTTTACTTAAATTGAAATCAATGAATATAAAAATAGACAACTTGAGCGCGCAGCAGCAGAAATATCTTTCCAGTTGGGAGTTAGGAACATAAAAAGAGCGGGAGGAAAATTTAATGGATCCGAATAAATTCTTGCAAATGATGATAGAAGAAGGAGCATCCGACCTTTACTTTAAGGTTGGCGCACCGCCGTGTTTAAGAGTAAACAACGTACTTAAACCCCGCAGTAAAAATAAGCTTACCCCCGAGGATACGGAAGACATAGCCAGAAGGCTCGTGGATAAAAAGAAATTTGAGCTTTTTATGCAGAAAAAAGAGTTGGACACCACCTACAGCGTGGCAGGCTTCGGGCGTTTCAGGGTAAATATGTATATACAAAGGGGCAGTGTCGCTATTACCCTGCGCGCCATAAAAATGCAGGTTCCGTCTTTTGAAGAATTGAATCTGCCTGTTGAAGTAATGCGGGCGCTTTCTTCCAGCGCAAGGGGCCTTATACTTATTACCGGGCATGCCGGAAGCGGTAAAAGCACCACTCTGGCCTCAATGATAGATTACATGAATGAAAATTACACAAAACACATAATTACCATAGAAGACCCGATAGAATTTTTACACATTGATAAACAGTCCATAATATCACAGAGGGAAGTCTCCACAGATACGGACAGTTTTAACGAGGCGTTGCGCCACGTAATCAGGCAGACGCCGGACGTTGTGCTGATCGGAGAAATGAGAGATGCGGAAACTGTTAAAATAGCCATAATGGCTGCTGAAACCGGACATCTGGTTTTAAGCACGCTTCATACGGTTGACGCAACCCAGACAGTCGAAAGAATTATAAACTACTTCCCCCCTTACATGCATCATCAGGTCAGGATGCAGTTCAGCCTTTTATTCACAGGTGTTGTGTCAATGAGGCTTTTGCCTAAGATGGACCAGACAGGCAGGGTGCCTGCCTGCGAAATAATGATTCCGTCGCCCACAATAAAAAAGTTGATAATTGAAGGCCATACAGACCAGCTTATAGGGTCTGTTGAAGACGGAACAATTTTTAAAATGCAGTCTTTTAACCAGGCGGTTATGGATTGGTACAAAAAAGGCGTTATAGACAAAGATACAGCCTTAGCCAACGCAGGCAACCCGGATGATTTAAAGCTAAAGTTTTCCGACATATTTTCCGGCAAAGATACACACAACAGATAAGGAGAAACTAACATGGTAGATGTGAGGGAACTTTTACAGCACGCAGTAGAAAAAGGCGCGTCCGATTTGCACATTACGCAGGACATGCCCCCCATGCTCAGGATAGACGGAGAACTGCGCCCGACACCATACGAGGTGTTAAACAGGGAACAGACCAAGAAAATAGTTTATGGCCTTTTAAACGATAAGCAAAAGGTGACTTTCGAGGAGCAGCTGGAGCTGGATTTTTCAATTTTTCTGGCAGGCCTGTGCAGATTCAGGGTAAACGTGCATATGCAAAAGGGCAGCGTAGAGGCTGCTTTCAGGGTTATCCCGAACGTCATAAAATCAGTTGAAGACCTTGGGCTTCCGCCGATTTTAAATGAATTAGCCAGAAGGCCCAACGGCTTAGTCCTGGTAACCGGGCCTACGGGCGTGGGTAAAACCACAACGTTAGCAGCCATGGTGGACTTGATAAACAACGAAAGGCGATGCCTGATAGTCAGTATTGAAGACCCGATAGAATATGTTCATAAACATAAAAAGAGTATAGTAAAACAAAGGGAAGTGGGCATTGATACAAGATCTTTTGCCAACGCTCTAAGGCATGCCCTCCGCCAGGATCCGAACGTTATTCTTGTAGGAGAAATGAGGGACTTAGAGACCATATCTACTGCAATAACAGCCGCTGAAACAGGGCACCTTGTGTTAAGCACTCTGCATACGCCTGATGCGCCCCAGACAGTAGACAGGCTTATTGATATATTTCCTCCGCATCAACAGGAGCAGATAAAGGTACAACTGGCAGGGTGCTTACAGGGAGTTGTGTGCCAGCAGCTTTTGCCCAGGAAAGATAAAAAGGGAAGAATCCCTGTGTGCGAAGTTATGATAGCCACCTCAGCCGTTAGAAGCCTTATCAGGGAGCACAAAACAGAGCAGCTTTTGACAGTCATACAGACAGGCGGCCAATACGGAATGACAACGATGGATAAATCAATCAAAAGGCTGTTCTTAGACGGCGCAATAGACATAGAGACAGCGCACTTAAGGGTAAAAGATAAAGCCGAATTCGAGAAGTTATAATCAGGCGGGCCTGCCCGTCGGTCAGGCGGGCGCGCGTTTTATCAGTGTAACGGCAATTACAAAAAAGGCAACATTGGGAAGATGCGCGGCTACTAGAGGCGGAAGAAAATTACCCTTACCCAGGGCCAGACTAATACCGATACAGGCATAATAAACCAACCCTATAATTATGCTTAAGCCCATACTTGAGGCGACCCCGCCGCGTACAGTAGTCAGGGCAAACGGTATCCCCAACAAAATCATTATCAAAATACAAAAAGGTAAAGCCAACTTAAAGTAAAGGTCTGTCTTTAGCCTGTTTATTGTCACGTTATTTTCACCCTCAAGCCTTTTAATATATGTTTTTAACTGCGGGTAGTTCATGTAACTTGCCGTAAGTTCTCCTTTGAGTAGCTCAGAAGGGTCTTCCGGCATGTTTATTATTTTTTTGTCGAAATTTAAAATCATACCCTTGGGCTGCGTAAGTTCGTCAAAACGGTATATTATCACGTCTTGGAAACGCCACTTTCCGCCTGTCCAGATTGCTTTTTTTGCTATAATTTTTCTTTTTAAATTTTGCTTTTTATCATGTTCAAGTATTATTATATCGTGAAGGGTATTGTCCGCGGAATTAAATCTTTTGGCATATATCATCTGGTCGTTTTTACCGTATACAGTAAGGTTTTCAACGGATTTTACTTCTTTTTTGTCTTTGCCCGCTTCTATATATTCTGTTTTTATTTTATTTGAGGCCACAGACGCCCCCGGAGCTATGTTTTCATCAACGTAAAATATGCAAAGCCCCAGGATTATGCCTATAATAAAGATAGGCATAATCGCGGAAAACAGATTAATGCCGCTTGCCTTCATCGCAGTTAATTCGTTGTTTTTATTCATAGAGCTTAAAAGGTAAACCGTTGCCAGAAGGGCTGCTATAGGCGCTGTCTGGACAAATATCAGGGGGCTGAAGGAAAGATAGAATTGCGCAAGAATAAAAAGCGGAACTTTATTTTTTAAAATCTCATCCAGATGCCCCAGAACATCCGCCACTATAAATAGAAGATAAAAAATCACAAGGCAATAGAAAAGCGGCAGTACAAAGCTTTTAGTTATGTATTTATCTAGGATTTTCACCCCGCCCTTCCTTTCCAAACCCGCCAATCCTTAACCATTCTTATTATAGAAGGAAGGGCGGGGTTCATTTTTCAGCCAGACTTACAATCAGGAATATACCGATAATTAAAAAGATGATATTAGCGCTCCATATACTTGCAGCTACAGGCACAAGCTCCTTAAGCGCAAGCGCTTCGCCGCCTATAAAAATGGCGTAATAAGTCAACACAATAACCAGGCTGAGGCCGAAAGCCACGGATTTTTCGCGGCGCCTGGTATTTATGGCAAGCGGAAGCCCTACCAACACAAACACAAAACTGGAAAACGCCAACGCCAGCTTTTTGTTTATTTCCGTTATCAGTGGAGTGGCCTTTATATTAGCCGTCTTCATTTTAAATATTTCTTCCTTGAGTTCCTTTATAGACATGTCTTTGGGCTTTTTATCTATTTCCGCGCCGAGCATATGTTCTGATAGGTCGAGCGTAAGGTTGTATTTTTTAAAATTTACTTTGTAGTATACGTTCGGATTTTTAGGATTAGGCTCATCCGCCGTGCCGTTTATTAATTTCAATACAATAATATTCTTTTCCGGGTAACTTGTAAATTCACCAGCTTGAGCTATTATCGTCCTTGTGGGAGAGTTTTCCTGAATTTTGTATATCCTTATATTATTTAGTTTGTTACCGTTTATGCCGTGAATGAAAATAATATGGCCCTTAAACTCTTTTATAAAAGTACCGGGCTCTAAATAAGCTGTGGGGTTTTTAAGGCCCACGTCTTTTAGAACGCGGCGCATGTAATAATGCGATTCTGCGATTATAGTGTCATTAAGATATACCTGAAACAGGCTCACTAAAAACGCAAAAATTACAACAGGAAGCCCTATTTTATACAGGCTTATGCCGCTTGCCTTCATGGCAACTACTTCATTGTCCGAGGCAAGCCTGCCGAAGCACATTATAGTCGCTGTTAGCATAGCCATGGGCAGGGTAAAGCTTAAAAGGTACGGTATTAGGGTAATGAATATTTTTAATATTGAAATTATGCTTACGCCCTTATTAATGACCATGTCAGCCATTTTTACTATATTGCCCATTACCATAACAAAAGTAAAAACAGCCAGGGATATCAAAAAAGGGCCGATAAGTTCTTTCAGTATGTAATTTCGTAATATTTTCATCAAACACCCCGCGCCAGAGTAAGCAGGTTTACCGATTGAGCGCCGGATTTTTTAAGAATATCCGCGCATTCATTTGCCGTAGAACCGGTAGTAAAGACATCGTCTACAAGCAATACCCTCTTTTTCCTAAAAACAGCCTCATCTTTAAGGGCAAAAGCGCCTTTTACGTTTTGGCGCCGTTGTTCTCCATCAAGGAAGGTTTGCTGTTTTGTATCTTTTTTTCTCATTAAGGCGCCGCGCGACAGCTCAATGTTAAAAGTATCTGAAATGTTTTCTGATAAAAGCAGTGCTTGGTCAAAACCGCGCTGCTGAAGCTTGCCCCTGTGAAGAGGCACCGGCACTACCACATCAAAAGCGTTTATATCCATATGTTCTTTTATAAAAGTTGCCATTAATCTGTCAAATAGAAAACTTAGGTATTTTTTATTTTCATACTTAAAGCTATGTATAAGCTCTTTAGTGAGCCCGTCGTAATTACAACAGAAAAACGCCCTGTCAAAACTGTGTTTGTTTTTTATGCATTGCCCGCATACGGCGCTAAGGCCTATATCTCCGTAAATAGAACGGCCGCATTTCAGGCAAAAGGGCGGGGAGTTCAGTTTTATCTTTTTAAAGCATTCCCCGCATAAATAAAATTTGTTTTTATAATGTAAGGCCATTCCGCAGCCATGGCATTTTTTAGGGTAGATTATGTTTGAGAAAGCCAAAAGGAAAGTGCGGATGCGGGCGAAGGCCCTTTTAGTTTTCATAATGGGATAATATAACATTAATTATTAGTATTGTCAAAAAAGAAATTACTTTCATGGCTAAGCTCGGATATTGCTCGGAAGACTGAAACACTAGCCTTTGTGCCATTGCCTTCGCTTGTCGCTCACTTAGAGCACTTAACAGCGGGCCATGTCCTGCCAAGTTCGGCCTCGGGGTCCATGCCTGCCAGTAGGCAGGCTAATCGTTTTGGTATCCCGCCGTCCTCGCTTACGCTGCGGGCGGGCGGGAGCCCTCCAAAACGATGGCCACCCCTCGGCACTAAATCTTAAGCTAACAGAGCTCGCTGTTAGGTGCCTCTAATCTCGCTTTACGTTGGATAAGCATAGCAGACAGCTATAAAGCAGCAATAGCATTTTTTAGCATTTTATGAACGAGCCTGAGCACCGGACGCAGAACTACATATGAACTTCTCTTTTCGGTGCGAAGAACAATTTTGTCCGAGCCCTCGGCCGAAGGCCGAGCTGGCGAGTTAATTGTTCCGAAGTGAATAAAATGCGGCTCAAAGAGCAAAAAATGCGTGCTGCTGATAGCTGGCTGCTATGCTTATGTCTGCTACGCTTAGTTATGAGCAAAAGGCATGACATGACGATTTTACTTGAATAATATATTCTATCTATTATAATAAGTTAAAATTAATACAAGGAGGCCGGCATGGCAATAATATCATCAAAGAAGTTGTTTGAAAAGGCGCTTAAGGAGCATTATGCGGTAGGCGCTTTTAATGTTAATAATATGGAAATAATACAGGCCATAACAGAGGCCGCAAAAGAGGAGAAAGCGCCCCTTATCCTGCAGTTTTCTGCAGGCGCAAGAAAATACGCAAAGCATGTGTATCTTATGCACCTTGTAAAGGCGGCAGTCGAAGACACAGGATTAGACATTGTATTACACCTGGACCACGGCGAAGATTTTGAAATATGCAAATCCTGCATAGACGGCGGATTTACATCTGTAATGATAGATGCCTCAAAAAAGCCTTTTGAGGAAAATGTAAGGCTCACAAAACAGGTAGTGGATTACGCGCACCCCAAAGGCGTTGTGGTAGAGGCGGAATTAGGCAGGCTTCAGGGCGTTGAAGATAATGTTTCTGTTTCTGAAAAAGATGCTATCCTGGTAAACCCCGCTGAAGTTGAAGAATTTGTAAAAAAGACTAAATGCGACTCGCTTGCAATAGCAATAGGCACAAGCCATGGCGCGTATAAATTTAAATCAGAGCCGAAGCTTGCGTTTGACAGGCTTGAGCAGGTTGTAAAACGAGTGCCGAATTTTCCTTTAGTGCTACATGGAGCATCCAGCGTTTTGGAAGAATATGTGAACATATGCAATCAGTACGGCGGAAAGCTGCCTGGCGCAAAGGGAGTGCCTGAAGAGATGATATCAAAGGCAGCCAAAATGAACATAGCAAAAGTCAACATAGATACCGACATTAGATTGGCCATGACAGCTGCGATAAGAAAGGCGTTTGTAGAGGATCCAAGCAACTTTGACCCGCGCAAATACCTTACTCCTGCTCGCGAAGCAATGAAGCAGGTGGTTAAGCATAAACTGCACGTGTTAGGCTGTGCCGGCAAAGCATAATTTTATCGATTAATGAAAAAAAAGCGGCTTATCTTTTTATTGGTTTTGCTGGCAGTTGCATCTGCGTTTGCGTTGTTTGTCAAAATCCGCGATATACAGAATGCAAAAGGTCTGCCGATGTTTATATCGCAGGCCATATGCCCCCTTCCGACAGAAGCACCCATTCCTTTTGATTGTGGAGAGCAACTTAACTTTGTGTATAGCCTGGGCCCGTTAAAGACAGGAAGCGCAAAACTTACCTTCGCAGGCAAAACCACTGTTAACGGCAGGGATGCGTTTATGGTTACCTTTGAAAGCAGCGTAGGCGCATTTTACGATAAAGAAGATATTTACGCGGATACAAAAACTTTTTACCCGATATTGGTAGAAAGAAAGATAAAAAATTTCACCGTAGCCGCAAATATAAAAGAGGAATATGACCAGGCCGCCTTCGAGGTAAAGATTACCAAAAAGGGGCTATTTGGCACAACCTCCGATACAATAAAAAAACAAAATCCCATCCAGAACGCGCTTCTTTTGATATATTACTGCCGAAAACTTTTGTCCTCTGAGTTAGATGTAGGCCATGAGTTTGATGTTGTGCTGCCTGTGGATGAATTTAAGGTAAAGCTTACAAAAATAGAAAAGATTAAAGTTCCTGCAGGCACTTTTGAAGCGTATTTGTTTGAAAGCACGCCCAGGAAAATAAAATTATGGATAGCCAAGGATAAAAAACACACGCCACTAAAAATGGAGAATTTAACATCATTTGGCCCCTCCTCAATAGCCCTTGAAAAAATCACGACAGCCGCTAACTAAAATTTTTTGTGGCAATAGTAAACCCCCACACCAATTATAGTTTACATTTCATATGTAGTGATATATAATTGGTGTGGGGGTAAACCACATGAAAAAAACAAAAAAATATTATACACATTTTCTTAAAACTCCGCTTGTCGAATTAATTTCCGAGGCTGATAAAGTAAGGCAGAATTATATCGGAGAAAAAATCGACTTATGTAGCATTGTAAACGCAAAAAGCGGTTTATGTTCCGAGGACTGTAAATTCTGCGCGCAGTCGGGGAAGCATAACTGCAGCGCCAAAATTTATCCTCTTATAAATAAAGACAAGATATTACAGGCGGCAAAAAAGGCAAAGCGCGCCGGCGCAGCCAGGTTCGGCATTGTTACCAGCGGAAACCGCCTTTCAAAAAAAGAATTATCCTGTATAGCTGACGCTATTTCCGCGATACGGCAAAAAATAAACATCATTTCCTGCGCTTCTCTCGGCGCCCTGGCAAAAGAAGAGCTGGTAATGCTAAAAAGAGCAGGCCTTTCGCGTTATCACCACAACATCGAAACCTCAAGGAATTTTTATCCTAAAATCGTGACAACGCATACCTTTAAAGACAGGCTGCTAACAATCAAAATTGCCAAAGACACAGGCCTTGAGGTTTGTAGCGGCGGCATTATAGGCATGGGCGAGGCCTGGCGCGACAGGATAGATATGGCATATACCCTTAAGGCATTAGGCGTGGACTCTGTTCCCATAAATTTTTTAATCCCCGTTAAAGGCACTCCGCTCGGCAAAGCGAAATTAATATCTTATGCTGACGCAATAAGGACCATATGTATCTTCAGGATTATTTTAAAGGACAAGGCAATTAAAATCGCAGCAGGCAGGGAGGCAATCTTAAAAGGCGCGCAGGAGCAGGGCTTTGCAGCAGGCGCGAACGGCATGCTTGTAGGCGGATATCTTACGATTAAGGGCCAGGGTATTGAAAAAGACCGAAAGCTTATTAAAAAGATAAAAGCAATATGGGCCCAGCCCTTCCTAAAAAGGGGTGGGCATAAGGAGGAAGAGCTGGGTGGAAAAGGCAATAGCTGAGTTTCTTAAAAGCCGCACAAAAGAAGGTATTTTAAGGGTTTTAAACCCCGCGGACACAAGAAAAGAAGGCAATATATTTTTTGATAACAAAGAGTATGTGGATTTTTCGTCAAATGACTATTTGGGGCTGTCGTCTCACCCAGCTCTTAAAGCCGCAGCGCAAACAGCAATGGATAAATTCGGCACAGGCTCATGCGCTTCAAGGCTTTTAAGCGGTGATTTAAAAATACACCACGAATTAGAGGAAAAAACAGCACTTTTTAAACAAAAAGAGGCTGCGCTTGTATTTAATACAGGATACCAGGCAAACACAGGAATAATAAGCTCGCTTTTTAAAAAAACAGATTGCATATTTTTAGATAAATTAAGCCACGCAAGCATAATAGACGGCGTATTGTTGTCAGGAGCGCGGTTTTTCCGTTTTAACCATAATGATACAGACCACCTTGAGGTGCTTTTAACAAAAGAAAGAAAAAAATTTAAAAACAGCCTTATAATCAGCGAAACAGTTTTCAGCATGGACGGGGATTTTGCGCCCTTAAAAGACCTGGCCAGGCTTAAGAGAAAATATGATTGCAAAATACTTGTGGATGAAGCGCACGCTACCGGCATATTCGGTAAAAACGGAAGCGGCATGGCAGAAGCTGAAGGCCTTACCCAGGAAATGGATTTAATAATGGGCACATTCAGCAAAGCGCTCGGCAGTTTTGGCGCGTATATCGTATGTTCGCAGAAAATAAAAGATTATTTAATAAATTCCTGCAGGAGTTTTATTTATTCCACATCCCTGCCGCCTGCGGTTATCGCGGCAAATATCGCAAGCCTTGAAATAATAAAAAAAGAACCGATACGCAGAAAGACACTTCTTGAAAATGCGCGATATTTCAGGGATGAGTTGAAAAAGCAACAATTACCTGTTTTAGGTTCTTCGCAAATAGTGCCGCTTGTAACAGGCAGCACGGAAAAGACACTCTCTTTAAGCAAGGTGCTTAGGGAAAGAGGCTTTTATGTTTTACCTATAAGGCCGCCTACGGTTGCAGCAGGAAGCGCCCGCCTTAGATTTTCTTTAACATATCATCACACAAAAGACATGTTAAAAAAGGTGGCGCAATGTTTAAATATATAGACAGAGGCTACAGAAATACGCTGGTTTTGATACCAGGCTGGGCAACAGACCACAGGATATTTGAATTTTTGGATTTAAAATATAATTATATCCTGCCTTTAAATCTTTCACCATTTAATTTCTGCGGCAGGCTTTCAGAGGAGCTTAAGGGAGCGGGGATAGAAAAGGTCTCAATACTGGGGTTTTCACTGGGCGGTTTTATCGCGGTAGAGTTTGCCCGTAAATACCCGGAGTTTATAGACGAGCTGGTATTGGTAAGCATAAGAGAAAAATACAGCAAAAAAGACATATCGCAGGTAAGAAGCCTGGTGAGTGAAAGCAAAGAAGCCTTTTTATATAAATTCTATTCCCAGTGCATCCCCGATAAAGAGCAATTTAAGTTTTTTAAACAGAACCTCCTTAAATATTATTTTTATAAGTTAACGCCTCACTACCTTGATGAGGCGTTAACTTATCTGGAGGCAGGCAGTATAAAACCAGCTGCTCTGGAAAAGGTAAAAAGGGTAAGGATAATGCACGGCGAACGCGATGAAATCGCCCCTCTGGCCGAAGCGCTCAATATAAAAGGGAGATTAGAGGCAGCGGAATTTATCCTGTTAAAGGACACGGGGCATTTGCCTTTTTTAAAAAAGGATTTTAATGAATATTTCTACGGACAAAAGCATAATAAAAAATAACTTCTCAAAATCAGCAGGTTATTATGATAAATATTGCATGATCCAGGACGCCTGCGCCGCAGAGCTTATAAAAAGAGCAAAGGGCAAAAGCCCTAAAAATATACTGGATATAGGATGCGGCACAGGTAATTACACAAAGCTTCTATATGATAAATTCCCCCGGGCGAGGATAAGAGCAGTTGATATATCGGATAAAATGATAGAGGTGGCAAGGCGAAAATTCCCGGATGAAACAATAGATTTTATCGTACATGACGCGCAGGTTATGTTTTTAAAAGAAAAGTTTGACCTTATAACATCCAATGCCGCTTTCCAGTGGTTTTCGGATTTTAAATCCTGCCTTTTAAGGTATAAAGGCATGCTTTTATACAACGGCATGATTTTATTTTCCTGTTTCGGGCCAATTACCTTTTACGAACTGGCCAGGGCCTTAAAAAAACTGGACAGCGAAAATAGCTTGTTGCCCCCGGAATCTTTCACGAAAAGAGAGGAATTAAACAAGGCGCTAAAAAGATTTTTTAAAAAGGTGAATATAGAAGAAAAGATATTTGAGGAAAAAAATGAATCTCTTGTGGAATTGCTTAAAAAAATAAAATACACAGGCACAAGAGGTAATGGCCCCAAAAGAGGCGGTTTTTGGACTAAAGGTAAAATGAACAGGCTTGAGAAGATATATAAAGACGACTTTAACCTGAAAGTTACATACCAGGTTTTTTTCTGCAAGGGCGTAAAATGAACCCCGCCCTTCCTAGCACTAATTTAAAATACTTAAGGAAGGGCGGGGTGAAGGCGCTATTTATAACAGCGACAGATACAGGAGCAGGAAAAACCACCGTAACACGGCTTTTGAAAAATTTTCTTTTAAAAAAGGGCTATAATGTCATTACGCAGAAATGGATAGAAACAGGTATAACTGCGGGCAATCCATTACGCGAGAGCTTAAGGCGCCCTTATATTTTTAAGTTTCCCGCCTCACCCCATCTGTCCGCAAGGCTGGAAAAGAGAAAAATTAACCCTGAAAAAATAACGAGAAGTTTTAAAGCCTTATCCGAAAAGGGAGATTTTGTAATAGTTGAAGGCACTGGCGGCGCCCTGGTGCCATTTACCGACAAAAAACTTATAATAGATATAGCTAAAAAATTACGCTTAAGCGCGCTGGTTGTTGTGGATAACAGGCTCGGGGCAATTAATCATACGCTTTTGACCGTTGAGGCATTAAAAGGGCGCGGCATTAAAATAACAGGCATTATTTTTAATAACCGCCACAAAAATACAAACAATATTATATTAAAAGATAACGCAGAAACAGTGAGAAGGCTTACAGGTGAGAAAGTATTGGGCATTTTGCCTTACACAAAAGACAGGCGAAAACTGCAAAAGGCCTTTGCGCAGATTGGAGCCAAAGTAAGCAAATGAGCCCCTGGATAAAAAAAGATTTAAAATATCTGTGGCACCCTTATACGCAGATGAAAGACTGCGAGGCCTTACCGCCTATATTGATAGAAAAGGCCAAAGGCGCAAAGCTGTATGACTCAAATGGCAATTTTTATTATGACACCATATCCAGTTGGTGGTGTAACATACACGGCCATAATCACCCGCATATAAAACAGGCAATAAAAAAGCAAATTGAAAAACTGGATCATGTCTTGCTTGCAGGCTTTACGCATAAAACAGCTATATTGCTGGCGGAAAAGCTCATTTCAATTGCGCCAAAAGGCCTGGCGAAAGTATTTTTTTCCGATAATGGTTCAACAGCCGTTGAATGCGCGCTTAAGATGTCTTATCAATACTGGCAGAATATCGGGAAAACCAGAAAAAGAAAATTCGTATCCCTGGATTGTGCTTACCACGGCGACACAATAGGCTCAATGAGCGTGAGCGGAGTGAATTTATTCAATGAAAAATTTTCACCATTATTTTTTAAATCGTATAAAGTGCCGACCCCTTACTGCTACAGATGCCCTCTAAACAAAACCTATTCTGATTGCCGTATAGAGTGCATAAAACCACTGGAAAAGTTACTTAGAGGAAAAGGGAAGGAAATTGCCGCGCTTATTTTAGAGCCGTTGGTTTTAGCAGCAGGCGGCATGATTATATATCCTAAAGAATACCTTAAAAAAGCAGCACAGTTTGCCAAAAAATATGGCGTGCATTTAATATTGGATGAAGTTGCCACAGGCTTCGGCAGGACAGGCAGGATGTTTGCCTGCGAGCACGCGGAAGTTACGCCTGACTTCATGTGTCTTTCAAAAGGCATAACCTCAGGCACCCTGCCTTTAGGCGCAACATTAACATCGGATAAAATTTATAAGGCATTTTACGCGCCTTACGATAAAAACAAAACCTTTTATCATGGCCACACCTATACCGCAAACCCCATATGCTGCGCTGTGGCCTTGGCAAGCCTTGAAATTTTTGATAAAGAAAATACTCTGGAAAAAATAAAGCCTGTTATGTCAGCATTCCATAGCGGCATGGAAAGTTTTAAGGATATGCGTTTTGTGGGCGACGTAAGGTGCATAGGCGCAATAGGCGCAGTTGAATTAGTAAAAGACAAGAAAACAAAAAAGCCGTTTGATTTTAAAGAAAGAATGGGCTTAAAAATTTACAAAGAAGGCTTAAAAAGAAACATTATCCTGAGGCCCTTAGGCAATGTAATATACCTTTTCCTGCCTTTAAACATAACAAAAGATAATCTAATATTTATTCTTAATAAAACGCGCGAGTCTATCCGCAGCGCGCTTCATTTTGTTTGACAATTAAGCTTGTCTATGGTATAAAAATTTATCTTTCGAAAACCTACCACAAAGTGAGTATATAATTCCAAAGAGAGGTAAAATATGAGCGGAGTTTTTGGTGTAGTCTCCAAGCAGGATTGCGTGGATATTTTGTTTTACGCTATAGATTATCATTCGCACTTAGGAACTGAATACGGCGGAATGGCGGTATTGGGCGAAACATTTACCCGCCAGATCCACAATATAAGCCAGAGCCAGTTTAAGTCCAAATTTTTTGAAGATTCAAAGGCCATGAAGGGCAACAAAGGTATAGGCGTTATAAGCTCTTTGGACGAGCAGCCTATTTATCTTAAGTCCAAATTAGGCCCGTTTTGTATAGTTACAAACGGTTTGATAGAAAATGCCGAAGAGCTGGCGGACGAGCTGCTTAAAAAGGGATTTTCTTTCAGCGAGGTAAGCAAGGGCAGCGTAAACGCGACGGAGTTAATCGCCAAGATGATTACCTCAGGCGATAACTTTATAGACGGCATTGAAAAGGTGTTTGACAAAATAAAGGGGTCATGTTCGCTTTTACTGCTGCATAAAGACGGGATATATGCTGCAAGGGACAAATTCGGCTATACGCCGCTTGTAATAGGAAAGCGTAAAGACGCCTGGGCGATAACTTCCGAAACATGCGCTTTTCCCAACAACGAGTTTGAGATACAGAAATACTTAGGCCCCGGCGAAATTGTGCTTATCAACGAAGGCGGGCCGCACCAGAAAAGGCCGGCAGGGAGCACAAACCAGATATGCACATTTTTATGGATATATACAGGTTTTCCGGCTTCAAGCTACGAGGGCATAAATGCTGAGACAGTCAGGGAACGCTGCGGCTGCTGCCTAGCTAAGCGCGATAAAGACATAGAGGTGGATGTGGTTTCAGGAGTGCCGGATTCCGGAATTGCGCACGCAATAGGTTACGCCATGGAATCCAGGAGGCCTTATAGAAGGCCGCTTGTAAAATATACGCCCGGATACGGGAGAAGCTATACACCGCCCTCGCAACAAAAGCGCGATTTAATAGCTAAAATGAAACTCATTCCCATTAAGGACATAATAAAGGGCAACAGGATAGTTGTGTGCGAGGATTCCATAGTAAGAGGTACCCAGCTAAAGAATTTTACCATAAAAAAATTGTGGGACTGCGGCGCAAAGGAAATCCACGTAAGGCCCGCTTGCCCGCCTTTAATGTTCCCCTGCATATTTAATTTATCAACCAGAAGCATAAGCGAACTTTCCGCCAGAAAGGCAATACGCCACATAGAAGGCAAAGACATAGAAGATGTAAGTGAATATGTTGATAATACCAGTGCCAAATACAAAAAGATGCTGGAATGGATTAAAGATGATATTGAAGTCACAACACTGCGCTATCAGACCGTAGATGATATGGTCCAGGCAATAGGCCTTGAGCGCGAGAAACTTTGCCTTTACTGCTGGACAGGCGAATGCCCTAAAAGTAAAACAAAGAAGCAAAAAACAAAAGCCATAAAAACACAGGCGAGGTGCAAATGCCTAAAATAGCGGTACTTGTTGAAGACCAATACCAGGTACTTGAAGTATGGTATCCTTATTTTCGTATGCGCGAGGCCGGAATGGAAACTGTTTTTGTCGGCACAGGCGTAAAAAAAGAGTATAAGAGTAAAGAAGGCTATCCGGCGCCGGAAGAGCTTTCAATAAAAAACGTAAAACCCGGTGATTTTGACGCTGTAGTGATTCCAGGCGGATACGCGCCAGATATACTAAGAAGGCACAAGGAAATAAACAGTTTTGTGAAAGACATGTATAAAAAAGGCAAAGTAGTGGCATCTATATGCCACGGAGGCTGGGTCCTGGTTTCCGCAGGGATACTGAAAGGTAAAAAGGCCACCAGCTTTTCCGCCATAAAAGACGACGTTATAAACGCAGGGGCAGACTTCCTTGACCAGGAAGTTGTTGTTGACGGGAATCTGATTACCTCGCGAAACCCTTATGATTTACCGGCGTTTTGCAGGGAAATAATTAAAAAGTTAAAATGTTAAAATAATGGCAGCTGTTAAGATGCACCCCGATATATACTGGGCACCCTGGAAGAGGCAGAAATAACGCTTGCGCAGCCGTCTTTTTCCGTCAAATATGCGCCGGACGAGAATGAACTAAACCCAATGCCATAAAATCGGAAAGGATTTTGCGGCAAAAATAAGTAAAGGGGGATTTTAGTCATGTCAAAGTACCGCTGTACAGTATGCGGCTATATTTACGAACCTAGTATAGGGGATCCCGACAACGGTATACATCCTCCCATGGCCTTTGGAGACCTCCCCGAAGAATGGGTTTGTCCTGAATGTGGCGTAGGAAAAGACCAGTTTGAGAGGATTGCCGGGTAACCCTGATTTTTCTTGACAAATTAAAAATTTGTAATAAGATAGCTAAGTAAATAGCTTCTAAAGCAGTTATGCAGCCGACAGGTGAAAGATTAAAAAGTGTATAAAGCGTATAAATATAGGGAATGAGAAATCATTCTCTATTTTTTTATAAAATTATTTAATATTAATAATAGAAAGGAGGGATATATAATAATGAAGTGTTTAAAACCGGCTTTTTGTTTATTTATTGTAGCAGGATTACTTATAGCGAATTCCCCGGTTGCTTTTTCCCAGGAACAACAGGAAGAAGCAGTACTCAATACTAAAGAGGTCTCCGGGCAGATAAGCGCAGTAGATACGGCAGCTTCCACCTTAACGGTGAAACAGATTGGGGATGCTGCAACTCAAACCTATGAAGACATAATTATCTCTGTAAAAGATATAACCATGATCGAGAAAAATTATGAGAAAATAGACATTGCCGCATTAGCGGCAGGCGATGAAGTTACTGCGGAATATACTACTGATGTTGAAGGAAATAATGTGGCCAGTTATATCTGGGTAAAGAGTAACGAGTAGTTTAAAAAAAGAGGTAATAAAAATGAAGAAAACGCTTTGTTTAGTTTTATTAGCTGGCCTGGTAGCTTCAGGCTGCACCCTTAACTTTGACGAAAAGATCACCAGCATGGAAAAACGGATAGAAGCAACTGAAGGCAGGCTGGATTCTTTGGAAGCAAGAGCAGATTCTACGGAGCAGAGACAGGCAACGATAGAAGAGGAATTGACAAGGGGCAAGGGTTCAGGCGCGACAGCCGCAATTTCCATGACCGACGAAGAGATTCAAGCCGCCTTAAAGAATGCGGGCTTTTACACAGGCAATATTGACGGTAAGATGGGCCCTGCTACTGATAAGGCAATAAAGGATTTCCAGGCCGCCAACAGCTTAAAGGCTGACGGTGTAGCTGGTGCAAAAACCAAAAGCCTGCTTGCGAAGTATCTGACGCAGCAGCCGAAGACAGAATAACCCAAAAGCCAGCTCTAAGAAGAGTTGCCGGGCAAATGGGAAAATTACCCCCACACCAAAAGTTTTGGTGTGGGGGTTTGTTTTATTGACCCATTAGGCTAAATTCAGGGTCATCCTGAGTGACCGGAGGGAATCGAATGATGAATAAAATAAGCAGAATATCAATATTTATCATAGGGTGGATTCTTTCACCGTTTACTTGGTGGAATGACGCGTTTATAAATATTCCGTTAAGTTATTTAATGGCAAATATTTTATTTTATTTTATCCGCGTTAAATTCGTATGGCTTGTGGTTTTTTGTTACTGGCTTACGAATGCAATAGGCCTTTTGCTTATGTATTATGACGGGAGGCACCTCATGCTTGCTTCAAAAAACAGGATAAGAACATTTTTATATCTTGTTGTGTTTATTATTGCGCTTTCTGCGGTAATTCTGTATATTGATAAACAGGGCAAGCTTTTACCTATAGGTGTATTTTTAAAAAGGTATTTTCATGGATAAACAAGACATAAAAAATTTTACCCTTGTCGAACTTAAAAAAGAGATGTCAAAAATCCAGGAGCCCCTTTTTAGGGCAAATCAGATTTTCGGCTGGCTCTACAAAAAAGGCATCTTTGATTTTGGAGATATGACAAATATGCCAAAATCGCTAAAAGATAAACTCGCTCAAGGCTATTTTATAGGCACCCTTAAGCTTTCAAAGCATCTTAAATCAAAAGATGCTACAGAAAAATTCCTGTTTCAGCTTGCCGACGGAAGTTTTATAGAAACTGTGCTTATACATGCTGGCCCGCCAGGCGGATCAGCATGTAAGAGAAAGACAATATGTCTGTCTACCCAGGTAGGCTGCAAATTCGCCTGTGCTTTCTGCGCAAGCGGCAGGGGAGGCTTTAAAAGAGACCTGGAGCCTTGTGAGATAATAAGCCAGATATTATTTTTGGCGCACGAGTTTGAGCATGATATTACAAATTATGTTTTTATGGGCATGGGCGAGCCTCTGGATAATTACGAAAACCTTATAAGGGCTATTACGATAATGAACGATCCGCAGGGTATGGCAATAGGCGCAAGAAGAATTACTGTTTCAACATGCGGCATAATCCCTGCGATAAAAAAACTGGCAAAAATAAACCTGCAGATAAACCTGTCCATATCGTTGCATGCGGCAAACGACGCGTTAAGAAATACCCTTGTCCCCGCGAATAAAAAATACCCCTTAAAAGAGCTTATTAACGCATGCATGGATTATCTTGCCCAGGGCGGCAGGATGCTGACGCTTGAATATCTTCTGATTAAGAATAAAAACGATTCCGAAAAAGACCTTAATGACCTTAGCATTATTGCGTCTGAACTAAACGCAAAAGTTAATCTTATCATGTATAACAAAGTGCCGGGGTTTGACTTTGAGCCGCTTTCCGAAAACGATGCTGACATATTTTTAAGACAGCTTATCGAAAGAGGCGCAAAGGCAACATTGCGCCAATCAAAAGGAGAAGATATACAGGCTGCCTGCGGACAACTTGCGCCAAGCGCGTTGTTGTGGTAAAATAACTATCAAGGAAATTAAATGGTAATAATAAATATAATCCTAATTATAATATTGCTACTTATCGGCGCCTTTACCGCAGCCTCGGAAATTGCCGTAATTGCGGCAAGCATCATTAAATTAAAACGCCTTGCCGCGGAAGGTTCCAAAAAAGCCAGGATAATTCTAAAAATACTTGAAATGCCCGATAAGTTTTTCGGCACAATCCTGGTCGCAAACAACATTGTAGATGCGCTCATAGCGTCTCTTGTAACGGCAATACTGTTTTATTTTATCAAAGAAAAAGGCCGCGCCATAGTATTTGCAACCATAATATCCTCGTTTCTGATTATAGTTTTTGAAGTTACCGCAAAGACACTTGCCGCAAACAATCCAGTAAGGCTTTCTCTGTCCTTTTCAAGGCCTGTAAAAACCCTTATATTTATTTTTTCACCCGTAGTAAGGGTATTGTCTGCCATAACAAATTTTATTGTCAAACTTTTAACGGGCGATGCCAAACGCAAACCTTCTTTAGTGGTTGAAGAGGAGTTAAGGGCATTAATCAAAATAGGAGAGCAGGAAGGCGCACCCGGTAAAGAAAAATATAAAATGCTTTCCAAAGTCTTTGATTTCGGGGAGAGAATCGTAAAAGATGTTATGGTTGCCCGCAAGGATATGTTTTGCATAGACACATTCGCTAATATCGACGATATTCTGGACAAGGCGCTTGAGTCAGGATATTCAAGAATACCTGTTTATAAACAGAATCCGGATAAGATTACAGGTATTGTGAATATGAAAGACCTGCTTAATCTATCCGTAAATAAAGGCCTTATTATCCTGGAAGATATAATATACCCGTCTTTTTTTGTAGAGGAGTCCAAGAAGGTAACCGAGCTTTTGAAAGAATTCCAAAAAGGCCATACTCACCTTGCCATAGTATTAAACCCGCAGGGAAAGATAAGTGGCATTGTGACGCTGGAGGACCTGCTGGAGGAAATAGTAGGTGAAATAGAGGATGAATACGATATACGCCACCCTGGCAAATAATGAATCCCGCCCTTCCTTATAGAGGGTAGGGCAGAAAGGAAGGGCGGGGTGAAAGAAATTATTTACAGGCTGCCTACAGGATTTCTTGAAAAACTAAAAAGTATCTATCCTTCGTCTTATCCGAGAATATGCGAAAGCTTTCTTAATAATAAAGAACAGACTTTCAGAATAAATTATTTAAAAACAGACTTGCCCCATCTAAGGACAGCGCTAACCGAAGAAAACATAAGATTCAGAGAATTGCCGTGGCCAAGGGGGAGTTTTATATTAAAATCAGACCCCAAAAAACTGCAGGCAGGCGCCACATATAAAGATGGCCTGATATATTTTCAAAACATATCAAGCATGGTGCCGCCTGTTCTGTTAAATCCCCAGGCGCGGGAAAAGATACTGGATATGTGCGCAGCGCCTGGTGCAAAAACAAGCCAGATAGCGTCTCTGGCGCCAGAAGACATTGAATTAATTGCCCTGGAAAAACTGCAGGTCAGGTATGAAAAGCTCATCGCTACTTTAAAAATACAGGGCGCGGATTTTGTAAAGGCTCACCTTTTGGACGCAATATTTGCAAAAAGACAATTCCCCGAGTATTTTGACAAGGTCTTACTGGATGCGCCATGTTCTGCGGAGGGGCGTTTCTACGTGCCTGAGCCGCGCACATATAAATACTGGGACGATGCAAAAGTAAAGAAAAGTTCCCGCCTGCAGAAAAACCTGCTTATCTCTGCCATAGGCGCATTAAAAAAAAGCGGAGAACTTGTTTATTCTACCTGCACATTTTCTCCGGAGGAAAACGAGGGAGTAATAGATTGGGCGCTGAATAAATTTAAAGATATGCAGGTAATGCCGTTGGACATACAACTCACCAACAAGATGCAGGGCCTCACCTTCTGGAAAGGCAAGGGCTTTTCTGTAAGCCTAAAATCAGCCGTAAGGATTATCCCTAATGAATTTATGGAAGGCTTCTTTGTCGTAAAATTAAAGAAAAACCCTTGACATAGGGTAGGGTGGTATGGTATACTTAATCAAACAAAGGAGGGACCTAAAATGGCAAGGAACGATATTCGTTGGTTGATTAGGCCGGTATGCCACTGTAAAGAAGGCTGCTGTAGATAGTCCCGGGCATGACGCTAAATCCTTCGACTCACTTCTCGCTATGTGCTCGTCGTTCGCTCAGGATAGTGAGCGAAGCCCAGATGTAACTTCGGGGCTGAGTCGAACTACTGCCCATTTTTTAAGACACTGAAAGGAGATTTAAAATGCGAAAAATTATCTTTTTGATTTTTATTATAGGATTGCTTGTTTTGGGCGTAAGCAAGCTATCTTTCGCTAACATGTGCGGAATAAGTTCAGGGCCCAAAGGGCATCAGCATGAGCAAGCGTCCGGCGCGCAGGCAAAACCAGCGCAAGCTGTAAATGCAGGCAATAAGGTCTGTCCGGTCTTAGGCGAAAAAATTGATGAAACAAATAAAGTTACCTATGAACATGAAGGCAAAGTTTATAGTTTCTGCTGCGCTTCTTGTATTGATGCATTTAAAGAAAACCCGGAAAAATATATTAAGAAAGTAGGAGAAGAATTACAGACGCAGGAAAGCGCGCATCAGGGCCACGGCCATTGATTGTAAAGGGTAAGGCTGTTTTTATTTGGAAAGGATTAAGAAGGTGAAGAAAACATTATGTTTATTACTTTTCTATTTTTTCTTGATAATTGCAATTTCTGGTTGCGCTACTGAACAGGGAAGCAGTAGCGGGCATGAAAAGACATCCGGGCACTCTGGTGGCTGTCATTAAAATATAAATAGCTTGCAGTAGGTATAGTAATAGTATTTATTCTAGTTTTAATATAAGTAAATTTTTTATTTTCGCTTATAAAGGCTGGACAAAAAAAGTTAAGAGTTGTATACTAGATTTTATTAGCCAAGGAGCCAAATGTGAAAATGCAGCCCACTATCCACGAAGAACAGCTTGAATTTTTAAAAAAGATAGAAGGTCAGATCCGTGGCGTACAGCGCATGATACAGGAAAGGCGCTACTGCGTAGATATCTTAACGCAGGTACATTCTATAATAGGCGCGCTTTATAGAATTGAAAATGAGATATTTAGAAAGCATACCCAGGGCTGCGTGGCAGGCGCCTTAAAGGGAAAATCAGAGGCAGAAAAGCAGAAAAAAATAGATGAGATTATAGGGCTTATGTCAAGATTCAGGAAGGTATCTTAAAATGATTAAGAAAATTTTTATTGTTTTTTTTATTGTTTTATTATTTATGCCCAATCTATCATATTCACAGAAAAACGCTTCTGTTGAATTTTTTATTGAAGAGGCAATCGAAAATAACCCTGAAATTTTAGCTGCAAAAAGAGCTTACGAAGCCGCAAACGCCAGAATCTGGCAGGCAGCAAGTTTAAATGACCCTATGGTGGAACTCGAATATGATAAGATGACCCGTGACAGGATGGATACAGGCGACCCTATGAAGTCCTACGCGATATCTCAAGAGGTGCCTTTCCCGACCAAGATTTTCCTTCGCGCTAAGATTGCCTCAAAAATGGCTAAGGTAGCATACCAGGAATGCAAGGCAAAAGAGAGGGATATCGTTGCGCAGACCAAAAGCGCATATTCAGATCTTTTCCGCATATATAAAACAATTGAGGTAACAAATGAAAATAAGGGTATTTTGGAGCAGTTTTCTACAAGCACAACTGCGCGCTATTCCACAGGGCTGGCAACCCAGGCAGATGCATTAAAAGCGCAAGTTGAAATCGCAAAGATCGATAACCAGCTTATTATGTTAGAGCAAAAAAGGCTTACAGCCCAGGCACGGTTAAATGTACTTACAAATAAAGATCCCCGCAATGAAATAGGTATTTTAGATGCGGAGTTGCCGGTTGATTTTTCGCAGACGCTCGAGGTATTTTACGAAGCTGCAAAAGAAAATAATCCGGAACTGAAAGCATATAAATATGCGATAGAAAAAGGTAAGGCGGCGTATTCGCTTTCAGTAAATGAATTTATGCCTGATTTTACGGTAAAGTTCAGGCAAATGGTAAAAGATAACAGAGTAGATCAGGATGCATGGGCAGGCATGCTGGGAGTGACGGTACCTTTATGGTTTATGGAAAAACAGGTATTTGGCGTTAAAGAAATGAAAGCAGAGCTTTCAATGCTCGAGGCAGGGTATAAGGCAAAAGAAAATATGGTATTATTTGACGTAAGGGATGCCTATGCAAGGGTAGAAGCAAACAAAAAAATAGTGGAGCTTTACGAAACCGCGTTCATACCGCAGGCAAATGAGACGCAAAAGGCGGCGACAAGGGGTTATGAATCCGGAAAAACAGATTTTCTTACGTTATTAGACGCGCAGAGGATGCTTATAGATTTTAAAATCGACAGATATATGGCTATTTTGGAATTTAGAATTGCCCTGGCAGACCTTGAAAAGGCTGCTGGAACAGATTTGAACAAAATAAAGGGGAACACCCATGAAAAAGAATAATTATGTTTATGGAATTTTAATATTTATGCTCATAACAGTATTCATCGCGGGATGTGCGCCAAAAGGAAAAGATGTATATTATTGCCCTATGCATCCTACATATATATCTGACAAGCCCGGAGACTGCCCTATATGCAATATGAAGCTTGTAAAAAAAGAGACCAATACAGAAACAAAGGATATGCACGCAGGGCATATGGCGGGTATGCTGATGCCTTCAAAGGAAAAAGCACCACAGGAGATTTGCCTTGAGCATAATTGCACAATGAAGGGCTGCCCTATGCATATAGTAGTGGATATGAAGCCAGGCGAGAAAATATCCTGCCCTGTATGCGGAGACTATATTACAACAGAAAACAGCAAACTTATTTCTGCTTCAGAAAAAAAACAAACAAATACCACTGTAATGATAAACCCGGACAGGCAGCAGTTAATAGGAATAAAGACAGAGCCTGTCAAGGTCAGGCTCCTGACGAAGACAATCCGCGCATCAAGCAAGATAGCGTATGACCCGGAATTGGTTGTGGTGCAGGAAGAATTTATACAAGCTCTTAATAATCAGGATAACATAAAAGATTCACCCCTAAAAGATGTTATAGCGCGTTCAACCGCCATGACAGACGCAGCCAGGAACAAGTTGCGCCTTATGGGAATGAGCGAAGGACAGATAAGCGAGCTTTCAAAAACAAGGAAAGCCGACACAAGCCTTTATCTTCCCGATGAAGGTGAAAGTGTGTGGGCGTATCTTGCCATATATGAATATGAAATAGGCGCGGTAAAACAAGGCCAGACAGTTGAAATAGAGGCAGTGGCATACCCGGGTGAAAAGTTTTCAGGCAAGGTGGTTTCCATAAGCCCCGTATTAGATGCTACAACAAGGACTAACCAGGTGCGCACAAAAATAGAGAACCCGGAAAATAAATTAAAACCTGAGATGTTTGTAAATGCTAAGATAATAATTGACCTTGGGGAAAAGTTGGCCATCCCAGAAGAAGCAGTGCTTGACACAGGCATGCGAAAGATTGTGTATTTGTCGAAGGCCGAGGGCTTTTTGGAGGCAAAAGAGGTAAAACTTGGACAAAAGGCAGACGGCCATTATGAGGTGTTGGAAGGATTGAAAGAAGGCGACATAATAGTTACAAGCGGAAACTTTTTTGTGGATTCAGAAAGCAAGCTAAAGGCTGCCGCAAGCGGCGCGTCGCATCAACACGGACAATAACATGAGAACCTTAGTCGAAAGATTAATAGAATATTGCGCTAAAAATAAGTTCATAACATTTGTACTGGTGGGAGTTGTAACTTTAATCGGGCTTATGGCATTAAAAAGCCTGCCGTTAGACGCGCTACCCGACCTCTCTGACACACAAGTCATAATATATTCCAGATGGGACCGCTCACCGGATATCATAGAAGATCAGGTAACATATCCCATAGTAAGCGCACTTTTAGGTGCGCCAAAGGTAAAGGCAATAAGGGGCTTTTCAGATTTTGGTTATAGTTTTGTCTATGTAATATTTGAAGACGGCGCTGATATATATTGGGCGCGGTCAAGGGTTTTAGAGTATCTTTCAAAAATCATACCGCGTTTGCCCGAAGGAGTAAAAACAGAATTAGGGCCTGATGCAACAGGGGTGGGGTGGGTTTTTCAATATGCGCTTGTAGATGAAACAGGCGAACATTCGCTAGCAGAACTACGGACATTCCAGGATTGGTATATGCGCTATTACTTGCAAAGCGTGCCCGGAGTTGCGGAAGTTGCTCCGATAGGCGGCTTTGTAAGGCAGTATCAGGTAAATGTGGACCCTAATAAACTCTTTACCTACAAAGTTTCACTTATGAAATTAATTGAAGCGATACGCAGTGGAAATAATGATGTCGGCGGCCGCCTAATTGAATTTACGGGCAGAGAATATATGGTAAGGGCGCGCGGATACGCAAAAAGTATAAAAGACATAGAAGATATTGTTGTTGGCATTGATGAAAAGACCGGTACGCCTATTTTAGTAAAAAATATAGCAAATGTAGCATTAGGCCCTGATATAAGAAGAGGCGTAGCTGACTTAGACGGAAAAGGCGATGTGGTAGGCGGGATAGTTGTAATGCGCCACGGAGAAAGCGCGCTTCGTGTAATAGAAAGGATAAAACAGAAACTAAAGGATATAGAGCCGAGCCTGCCAAAAGGCGTAAAAATTGTAACAACATACGACAGGACAGAATTAATAGAAAAATCAATAGATACAATAAATGAAGTATTATTAGAGGATTTTATAATAGTTGCTGCTATGATTATATTTTTCCTTATGCATATCCCTTCTGCAATGATGCCGATAATAATTTTACCAATAGCAGCATTAATTGCGTTTATCCCGATGCTCGGTATGCGCCTTACTGTAAATATTATGTCCATAACAGGTATTGTTCTTGCAATAGGAGATATGGTGGATGTAGGCGTTGTTATGGTTGAAAATGTCCACACAAAATTGCATGAAGCTGCAAAAGAAAAAAGCGCCTTATCAAGAAACGAGGTTATGATAGATGCTATGAAAGAGGTTGGGCCTACGATATTTTCAGCGCTGCTTGTTACAGTAATAGGCCTTAGCCCGCTTTTTACATTGGAGTCCCAGGAAGGAAGGCTTTTTAGGCCATTAGCTGCAACGCAGATTTTTACAATATTTTTTGCAGCAATACTTTCGATTACTTTAATCCCTGCGTTAATTATGATATTTTTAAAAAATGTAAAGCCAAAGTCCTTAGAGGACCATGCCGCCTCAAGGGCTTTGGCTAATAGGCTTAAAAAGATACTTTCGTGGACTTTTACGCATACAAAACAGACAATCATTATTCTTCTTGCTGCAATGGCAATAACAATTCCTGTTTTTTTAAGCTTAGGTTCAGAATTTATGCCGCCTCTTTATGAAGGAAGTATCCTTTATATGCCTACGACCTTGCCGGGCATATCTGTAACAGAGGCGCACAAAATCCTTCAAATACAGGATAAGATATTAAAAAGCTTTCCTGAGGTTGAAAGGGTTTTTGGAAAGGCAGGCAGGGCGGAGTCTTCAACAGACCCTGCGCCATTTTCAATGATGGAAACAACTGTGATCTTAAAAGATAAAAAGCACTGGAGAAAGACCCCTATTTTTAAAAAATTCCCAATTCTAAAAAGAAGAATCAGATTCGAAGAATTAGTGGATGAGATGGATAAAAAGATGCAGTTTCCTGGGGTGAGCAATGCATGGACAATGCCCATTAAAGCAAGAATAGACATGCTTACAACAGGCGTACGCACTCCGGTCGGCATTAAGATATTCGGCTCTGATTTAGAGAAAATAGAGAAAATAGGCGAGCACATAGAAATGGTATTAAAAGATGTCCCAGGCACTCGAAGTATCTATGCAGAGCGGACTGCAGGCGGATATTTTGTGGATTTTGATTTAAAACGCGAGCAAATTGCGCGATATGGTTTAAGTATAGATGATGTTGAGATGGTTATAATGTCAGCAATAGGCGGAGAAAATATTACAACAACAATTGAAGGAAGAGAGCGATATCCTGTAAATGTGCGATATCCAAGGGAATTGCGCGACGACATTGATAAATTAAAACGCGTGACTGTGCCAACCGTGACAGGCGCGCAGGTGCCCTTAGAGCAGCTTGCTGATATAAAACTTACACTCGGGCCTGCGATGATAAGGAATGAAAATGGCATGCTTTCAGGATATGTTTATGTTGATATGGCAGGCAGGGATATCGGCGGGGGTGGGGGCGAAGCAAAAAAAAAAAATAAAAAAAAAAAAAAAAAAACGTACGGGTGAAAGACTTTATTTGGGAGGGCAATT